>Ga0160422_10000033_pt1 | contig 62990 bp, 51 predicted proteins | sample Fk160mmetaG_FD_108192 | JGI IMG/M metagenome (GOLD analysis project Ga0160422, IMG submission 108192) | Marine microbial communities from the Central Pacific Ocean - Fk160115 60m metaG | ecosystem: Environmental > Aquatic > Marine > Oceanic > Photic zone | place: The Central Pacific Ocean... | reverse complement strand
CCATCTTCAATTTCTTGTCCAATTTAGCTGTTTTGGCATCTAAGTTGGTCTTCAACATCTGTCCTGCTACTTCAAACACTCTACCACTATATCTAGATTCTACATTCATGCCTAAATCCATTAGATCTTCATATGCAGTCATGGCCTTATCTGCAACTTCATTAAGTTCTTTATCAGCCATTTCACCTAAGCCCTTAACCTGGGGTAGTGCCGCCTGAATTTTATCTAATTCAGCTATTTCACGGAAGTCTTCTTTTTGATCAGTAACTGCTTGTTCCTTTGCCTTCTCACGATCCTTATCTATGATCTCTTTAGATTCAGGTAAATTAAGCAATTCTTCAAGTTTTTTGGTCATAATTGTTATCCATTATATGCTACTATTATTTATTCAAATTAATGGTCATAAACAAGCACTTTGGTATCATCTACCTTGATAGGTTTGCAATAAGCAGTTACCCTATCCTTAGGATCAATGTAAGATTTGTATCTATAGTTGCCGTATTGTCTTGGTATGCGACTAGCATAATATTGACAAACGTCTATGCTCCTGAAATACATAGGGTCTCTTTGCTCCCTACGATCTTCTCCTGTGCCCAATACCACGACTAGCATGAATGCGTGGATTACCATTTACCCTCATTTTCTCTTCCCCTGATGGAAGATATCTTTTTCAGTGATAACTCTAAAAAAGATCTTTTTACGTTTGCACCAGTCTCTTGCCGCAGACCATTTTGCCATGTTCTGTACATACTGGGCTTGTCTAAATTTATCTCTGCCAACTTCTTGTAACTTCATTTGATTTTCAGGCTTCACTTCTATTAGCTCTGCGTGTTGTTTTCCTTTTGCATCTGTGTATTGTATTAAAAAGTCAGGAACGTATATTGTCATCTTTGCTGTCAAAGGATTTCTATAAGGAATCTTTACAGTTTCACTTGACCATCTCATTATGCTAGGACTTTCATCGCAGAATTTCATGAATGCAAATTCCCAACTTGATCTGAATAGAGGAGTTTTTAATCCTATATATTTTTGAGGATTTTTTAAATTGTATCTACCCTGGGCAAACTTTCTTGCCATGGCACTATACCAATATGTTTCTTGATTCTAATTTTGTGTCTGTGGGTGTTAGTTTGTAACCTAATGAACTAACTCTTTGTCTATTGAAATTTAGAATCTCTGTTACGATTGAACTTAACTGAATGTTTTCCATACCTTTTAATGTATCAAGTAATTGAAATACTTTCACTTCATCAATTTTTGCTTGTCTCAGTAACGTTGACGCCATAGTTTCTGCAGATAATTTTTCAAATCCTCTTTTCTCAAAAAATCCAATGACTGCATCAACTTCGTTACTTGGAAATTCTAAAGGAGCAGAATAATAAACGTCGAAAAATTCTTTTACGTTTCTTTGAGTAGTTTGTGTTGTTGGTACATTAGTTGTCATGTCAATCTCTATGTTACAATATCATTTTTATGTGTATTCAAGTTGCTTTTTGTTAATGAATTGTAGGCATTCTTTGCACTAGTACTTATATTATTCCATGCTGTGTTGATAGCATCTGGTGTTGGTGTACCACCGCCGGCTAGATGTGCTTTTTTAAATGTTGTTGATTTTGATAAGGCATCTAATGCTCCTGCATTATTGTCCATGAAAGATGTTAAGCTAGTCAATGATCCACCTTTAATACTTGAAGCTATTGACTTACCTGCACTTATTCCTGCAACTGCGGTTGTAATGTTATTTGCAAATCCACTTGCACTTATGCTCTTAGGAAATGCTGTGTTGGCCACACCACTGATGTCACCACCTGATACTCTTCCAAGTTGATCTTTTAAAATACCAAAGCCTTCTTGTCTAAGTCCTTCTTTAGTTAAATTCTTTATGTTACCACTTAGGCTACCTGCTTTCAATACAGTTCCTAAGAATGCTGTTGGTGAACTAAATGCTTGTCCGCTTGTGATGTCTCCGAATATATCACTTGCTCCTGCGGCTACACCACCTTGACCAAATAAACTTGTTGTACCTCCACCAGCTAAACTGTTAGGTGATGGTGTCTTATCATAATGTCCACTTGCTGGACCAAATGACTTAGGTGCAGTTCCTTCTGTTACTCCACCTCTTGCATACCATACAGTTTCATATTGGACCTGCATTGTATTCTGAACTGGGTCACTTGAGTTGTTATCCATTGTATCATGTTGCCAAGAACTAATGATAGGATTAACAAGAGTAAAACAGGTATATCTTTTTCTTGACATTTGATAAATTTGTATACTTTCAAAAAAGTGTTGATAGCTATCATTGTCTAAACCAAATCTGTGTATGTTTACTCTTTCATTTCCGTATGTGTTACCTCTTGCATAAGCACCATTGGAAGTGTTTGGCATTGATGTTCCGTCAACTGAAGCGTAATTACCATCTGCATAATAATATCTGTAGTAGGCTTCCCACATAGCAGTTGTTTGTCCATAGTTGTCATCATGGAAATTAATTGTAATGGGATCATAATCTATTCTTGTTTGTAGATTAGCTTTTTTGTTATACTGATTTTTTAATGTAGTTGATATTGCAAACTTAGGTAAGTCTACTCCTTTAACTAACATATTGATCTCAGGTGTTTGTAACTGAGGTATCATTCTTACAGCAATAGGGTTTAAATTAAAGCTGACGTGATATAAAAATTTGTGTTTAGGGGATAACCTGTGTGCGTCATCTACATACAGTCTGGCCGCGTGTGAAAAGTCTCCAAGGTTACCCTTTGGGCTTAAAGCACCGCTGACTACATTATCCAAAAATCCATTAAGTTTGTTTGCCATACTAATATTTATCTAAATTATTAAGTACGTATATAATAAAAAAGGGTGCCGTAAAAGACACCCTTTTTAGTTTCAGGAAATATTATTAAGTTTGATCTTATGTAGATCCACCACCTGTAATTAAAGTATTTACAGTTCTACCTACCGCTGTACCTACTCCTGTACCTTGTGGTGTTTGTATTGCGTTATCATATTTGATTGATAAAGCAACTGTTACTGGATCATTTGTTGCATAGTTTAATGTGTTATAGTTTGCACTTTGTAAGTAACAACCATATAACTCAAATGTTTCTAATACGTTTGCAACATTTATTCCGTTACCACCATCTAGTATTTCAATTCTTGTTACGAATTTGTAATCACTACCAGATGCCGCTGAACTTTGTTCAAAGAAATCGAATTGTTTCTGTAGTTGTTCACCAACAAGTTTCTGTACGTTGTTGGAAACATCTTCTCTCAAGTTCAATGTTACTGGTTCCCAAGTGTGTTTACCTGCTAGGTATACTCTTGAGTTGTATACATCAACTGTGATGTCTTCAAAACTTACGTTTGGTCTTGTTACGTCAACAACTTGTTTTGTTAACTCTGTAGTTGGTGTTGATACTCCGAAGTTCTCCAAGCTCACTCTAAAGCGATACTGGAGTTTCGGCATCAACAATCCTTGGTTAGCCGCTGAAGCTGAACTATCCAAAGGAACTGTTATTTTGCTTAATGTTGAAATTGCCATTTAATATCTCCTGTTAAAACTATTTATCCTTTTATAGTCCTGCTATTTCTCCAGTGTTTTTAAGTCTTAATGGAATGAAAATAAACTCCACTGCTTTCACTGGTTCTATAGCAATATCTAAATATAGCTCATTTCTATCAATTCTAGCTGGTGTATTGTTTGATTCGTCACATACAACTAAGAAGTCATATAATGCTCTTTGACCAACTAATTCTAGTAATAAACTATCTGCTTGAGCTTTGATTTCATCTCTTGTGATTTTATCATTTGGCTCAAAGATATATGGTTTTGCTAGTTTGTCTAACTGTGATCTTAAGTAGATTACTAATCTTGCTACGTTGATTCTATCCAACGCACTTGCATTAGCGGCTCTAGTTTTTTGACCAAAGTTAACTAAACCTGAACCAGTTAAAAATGTTATTGGGTTAATTTTATTTGAGTACAATGTATCACGTTGTCCTGTGTTCAATGCTACTGAATTAAATTCACCCTCATCGTTAATGAACCCTGCCGCACTTGCGTTTGTAATACCACCACGTCTTGTTCCTGCTGGAGCAAACCATGGAAATGATACTTGATCACTTAATGCAATAGTTCTGATTATACCATGTGATGCTGGAACTACAACGTTCTTACCTGCGTTATCGCTTGAGAATAAACTTGGATAAAACACACCTAAGTATTCGTTGCTTGTTACTAAACCATCATCATTATCTTCAACTGCTTTGTTTACGTTAGTTGCATAATTGTTGATAGTTGTTGCATCGCTTGATAATCTAAATGGAAGGTCACCAACTACAAAACAAGTTATACCTCTATCTGTGTTTAGTGTTACCATTTCACCAATCAATTCTGAGTAACCTGGACAAGCTAATAAGTTGAATATTCTTGACTGGTTATCTCTAATTTCTTGGTTGCTATTAACAAGTGCTTGTATTGATTGTACAACAACTTTTCTTTGAGCTTTTCTACCAAATGAACCTGCACCATTTGCCTGGTTTGCTGATTCAGTTACCCATCTGTGAGCATAGTAGTTTGCCATTGATTCGTCGTTGTTGAATCTAATGTTGTTGCCTGAAGTGTTAATGCTGTTTCTAACAAATTTCTTAACGTTGAATCCTGAACGTCTTAAGTTCCATAACAACATACCTTTTGGATATAGTGCTGGATCTGGAGCATCTGGATCTAAGAAATTGCTTTCCATCAATGCCGCAATAGTTCCTGCTGTGCCACTGTTAGCACCAGTTGTATTGTATCTTGCATCTGCAAACAATATTCCATCTTCAGTTGTTTGATCTGAGTTATCAACAAGTACCCATTTTAAAGTAGTACCGTTGTATTTGTAAATCTTAGGATAATTTTCTAAGTCTGCTGTTGATACCCAAATGTCACCATTTTTAAGTGCTGTGCCATCTGATTGTAAAGTTGGCTCTGTTGCACTTACGATTGGACCTGCTGGATCTGTTTTATCTCCACTTGATGCTTGATAGAACGGAGCAGTTGAATCTTGGTAACCTACCCATGTAGTACCATTGTGTATCATGATGTCTACTTCATCAACAACTGAACTATACCATAGTCTGTTGTTTTCAGTAAGAGCAGTTACAGCCGTTGCACTTGCAGTATAAGTTAATACCTGCCAGTTACTTGCAACGAAATCACTGTTTGTGTCACCTGTTGGTGCTGTGTATAAGTTTGGTGTACCTGAGTTTGCATTTACATAAGCACTAAATCCACCTAGGTTGAATAATCCACCTGTGTCTTTAATTCTAATGTCACCACCATCGTTGTGTTTAATTACAACTCTGTTTGATGCATCTACTTCAGCAACAATGTTTACAAATCCTGCTGAGTTAATAGCACCTGCCCAAACATCTGCATCACTTGATGCACCTGTTGTTGTTACACTAATTGTTTTGAAAGCACTCATAGCCTCTTGACCAACAATGGTCTCTGACATATTAAATGCTCTTGTACCTGCTGTCAATTGTGCCGCAATTATGCTTGAAGTAATTGCAGTTGCACCTGTGTTTTGACGTCTGTGAATTTTAAAGTCACCTACAACATCTGATAGCTCTGCATTATTGTAATTTACATAAAGAGCTCCAACTGCCAAGTTAATTCCGCCACCTGTTTTATCTAAGTTATAAAGTGCCGCATGGTTTGTTGTGTAAATTGGTGCCGCAATAGTTTCCCAAAGTTTTGTAGTTCCGTTGAACTTCTTAACTGACCATTTAGCACCTAAGTTAGGCTCTGTAGTTTTAATCCATAAAGACCCTGTTGGTCTTGGTGCAGTATCAGTTGACTTGTATTCTGGAACTGAAGTGTGTGGAGCGATTGTTAAAGCTGGTGCTTTGTAAGTACCTGCTGTGATTCCAATCTCTGTTAAAAGTGTACTTCCGTTTGCACCTAAAACAATATCAACACCTGTTGAGTAAATTTCTAATTTACCATCAATAACTGCCGCACTAACACCGGCTACACCAGCACCATCAATTGCTGATTCAACATCTGATAATGCAGTACCACCTGCTGTTACAATAGTTCCGTTTAGATCCATTGTAGCTGTGTTAGTAATAGTTGGGTTGCTTTCTGATCCAGTTACAGTTGCCCATGAACCTATCCATGCACTTGTTCCTACTTGTACCCAAGTACCTGAGTAGTTTTTGTAGTACATTTTGTTCAATGTAGTAGTTGCAACAACGGCATAGTCACCTACTGCGCCAACAGAAGTTTTAGGTACTCCGCCTGTTACTTTACTTGTATCTGTAATAACTGTTGGAATTTTGTTGGTAAAAGACTGTCCACCAGTAACAGTCTGAGCCGCGCCATTCCATTCAAATATTCCGAAAGTTGTGTTTACTGTATCAAACCAATAAGTTCCATCTGCTGGATTTGCCGCTGGAGCAGTTGCACTTGCAACCAACTCAGATGTGTTAAGGTTTGCTCTTGTAACGTATGCTCTGTTTGCCACGCCTAAGTATGAGTATGCCGCTTGTAATCCGTACTCATTAAGTTCATTGCCGTGTAAAGCATTGTTGTTAGAGTCAGTGTAGAATGTTGGATCTCCAAACAATTCTGTTAATTCTCTTTGTGATGTTACCAAGTAAGGTTTTCCAGCATTTGCACTTGTTGTTCCTGTTGCTGTTCCTGTCCCTGATGCGTTTTGTTTGTCTTGAGCCGATACCACAAATATCATTGGTACTGTACCTGGCTCAGCTGGGGTGTAAAAGGATTCGTCTATTACCTTTACCTCAACTCCTGGTGATACTAAAGCCATTTTATTTCTCCTGTTAGCAAATTGCTTCTGTTATTAGTATTTATACGAAACGACAGAATTCAAGTCAAAATATACGGTGAAAAAGGGAGGTAAAAGGGCAGGTAAATACATATATGAGACCTTTATGTGCTTGTGGACAGAGACCTGTAGCTATCAACTACTACAAAAAAGGCAAACCTTACTATAGGAGTAAGTGTGAGTCATGCACTCGCTATGGCAAGCCTAAGCATGGCATACCTAAATGGAAACAAGCTGGTTATGAACAAAAGAACACTTGTGATAAGTGTGGATACAAAAGCAAACACAAGGAGCAGTTTTCAGTTTACTATATTGATGGGGACTTGAATAATGTCAGGTATTCCAACTTAAAAACAATATGTTCTAATTGTAGCAAAATTTTGTATAAGGAAGGTGTTAGATGGAAACAAGGAGATCTTGTACCTGATTTCTAAGATCATCTACTGTGCCATTGTTATCAACTGTGCTATTAAATTTTGTTTTAGCCCAAGCCCACTCTGAAGGGTGTACATCTTTAGGCTCTATTCCATATTCAACCCAATCAGTAAACCAAGCTGGATCTTCACCACGTTTTACTCTCCATACTTGGCCACCGATACTGTGAATCATTTTCGCTTCATTAGGAAAACGCACATCTGGGATAACAAAATGTGTTTCAGGATTATCTAGTATTTTCTTCTTTGTTAAACTGACCCAGATACCGTCGTAAAAGCCATCACGCATACACTCTGTACCAAATAATTGCAATACAAGTCTTGGAGTAATGGCTTCTCCGGTTTCTTGACTCCAGTATTCATCACGTTCTTCCCGCCATGCTCTACTTTCGTCGGTTTTGCCGTCAAGCAATTCACGATCCCAGTCAAACATTACGGATACTGAGTCTTTCAGTTTGTCAGCAAAACTAATCTTTTGGAAATTATGTTTTCTAATCAAGTAATCTGCAATAGTATCTTTGCCACTACCTATTAAACCACATATTCCAATAATCATTAGTTTTAGTCCTTACCCTGAATATTTTTACAATCCTCTGCATTGGCTTTAAGACCTAGTTCTTTGTCATACAACCATACATATGAATATGTAACTTGATCTTCGCCTACATGGCATTTCTTGCCAAAGCTAAGGCTTGGGTTTTTTGGTATACTACAACCTGCGAGTAAACCAAACACCATTATAAATGCTAGTACTTTCATTCTGAAAGTTCCTTTCGTTAGTGTTATTCTTATATACTAATATAAATTTATGTGATTGTCAAGTGGTTATTAACCAATTGTGAAACTGTAACCTACACCACCAGCAACTTGAGTAGCAACATCTGTTTCTAATTTTTCCATTTCCGCCTGTGCTTCTGATTTCAAAGCATCACCATTTAATGTTGATCCACCCTGTGGTCCTGCAATAGTGGCAAATTTTGATCTTGCTTCGCCTAACATATATTTGCATACTGCAAGTGTGTAATCTTTGATCCACTGACTTGCAAGATAATCTTTTAATAGTTCTGAATCTGGTCTGTAATTGTATGCGTACAATAACAATTCTTCTTCAGCTCTTGGTCTTTGTAAAATTACAAGTTCCTTTGTTGTAGTGTTCCATTTGAATTCAATGAACGATCCAAACATTCTTCCAACTAATTCTTGATATTGTGCAAACGCATTATAAGTTGCTAATCCACCCATGTTTGTACTTGCTAACAGATAGGTGTTTGTGTAAGCAAGATTGAATGGTTCAAACAATGTACCACCATCTCCGCCACCAGTTCTTGAGCCTATGCTTCTTCTAAATATTTTCCTTACCTCAATTACTTCTTCTGGAAGTGTGTACGTGTTTTGATCTATCACAGTGGGTAAAAATAGGTATGATTCTTCAACTGAATTATCTGATCTTTGTCTGAATTTCGCAAATGCTTTCTTTAATGCTTCTTCATAATGAGCCTGATCTAGCTCAACATCAACCATACCCCCACCTAAGGATAGGTTGACATAATCAAATACTTCTTGTTTTGCTGTGGTTGTAGTTGCCATATTCATGCGTCTCCATATGTATTTATACGTTCGATAAATACTAATGTTATGCCAAGACTGAGTTTATACAAGCCCGAAAAGGGAAATGATTACGATTTTTTAGACAAAACCATCACGGAAATGTTCACTGTTGGTGGTACGGATGTCTTTGTCCACAAGTATCTTGGCCCTGTAAATCCTGATGAGAATGATGCTAGTCCGGCCCAGCCTAGATACAATGCTGTTAAGGAAACTAACATTCAGGATATGCTATTCTTAGAAAACCGTGATAGAAAATACGATCCTGACATATATGTAATACGAGGTATCTACAACGTTGCTGATATTGATTTTGACATGAGTCAATTTGGGCTATTTTTACAGAATGATACTTTGTTTATGACCATACCCATAAATTCAAGTGTAAAAACTTTGGGTAGAAAAATCATGTCCGGTGATGTTATTGAGCTTCCACACCTTAAAGACGAATATGCACTTAATGATTATCAGGTTGCACTAAAACGTTTTTATGTAGTAGAAGATGTAAACAGAGCGGCAGAAGGATTTTCACAAAGTTGGTATCCACATCTTTATAGAATAAAGATGAAACAAATTGTTGATTCACAAGAATTTAAAGAAATACTTGATTTACCAGCAGAAGAAGGTAGCACAAATACTTTACGTGATGTACTTTCAACATATGAAAAAGAAATGCAAATTAATAATGCTGTGTTGGCTCAAGCAGAAGCAGATGCTCCTAAGGCAGGATACAATACAAAACAATTTTATACTTTACAAGTTGATCAATTTGGCAAACCTGAACTTGTAACTACTGATATCAATACTCTTGATGCTTCTACGTCTAATATGTTAGCAGATAGAGTAAACCAAACACCTGAAAGATCAGGTTACAGTGGTTACTTGCTTGGAGATGGTATTGCACCAAATGGAGAAACATTTGGCCATGGTTCTGGATTTCCAACAACGCAGGTTAAAGGTGATTACTTTTTGCGTACAGACTTTATGCCAAACAGATTATTTAGATATGATGGACAACGTTGGACCAAAATGGAAGATGCTGTTAGATTAACAATGACAAACACAGACACAAGAAATAATCAAAAAGGAACATTTATAAACAATAGCACAACTGCAAACATTGGTGGCGAAACAGTCAAAGAAAGACAGCCATTGAGTAAAGCACTTAAACCTAAGGCGGACAATTAATGTTACATTTTTATGATGGACAAATTAGAAGATACATTACACAGATCATAAGACTGTTAAGTAACTTCTCATACAAAGACGGAAAAGATGCCTTGGTACAAGTTCCTGTGATGTATGGTGACATAACTAGGCAGGTTGCACACATCATTAGAGATAATTCAGAAAACAAAATTCCATCTGCTCCACGTATAGGCGTATTTGTAAACAATCTTGAAATGGATAGAACAAGAACTGCTGATCCTTCTTTCACAGGTAAAGTGCATATTAGAGAAAGAGCTTTTGACAGCAATAAACAAGAATATCTTAATACACAAGGTAAAAATTATACAGTAGAACGTCTAATGCCTACACCATATACATTAACAGTTCAAGCTGATATATGGTCAACAAACACAGAACAAAAATTACAAATTTTAGAACAAATATTGATGTTGTTCAATCCAAGTTTAGAAATACAAACCACAGACAACTACGTTGACTGGACAAGTTTGTCAGTTGTTAATTTAGAAAACATGACATTTAGTTCAAGGAGTATACCAGTTGGCACTGAATCAGACATAGACGTTTGTACACTTAATTTTAGCACACCAATTTATATTTCACCTCCTGCTAAAGTTAAAAAATTAGGAGTCATTACAAATGTTGTAATGAGTATATTTGATGAAAAACGTGGTACAGTAGACTTGAGTCAAACAATGCCTGAGCTACAAGCATATGATGATAGCTATGCAAACACAATGAAAGGTTCAGACAGCTCAACAGTTGGTAAAGAAGGCAGTGGAAGTGCAAGTAAATCAACTGCACACTTGGCAGTTTCAACTTACAGTGGTTACGATGCAATAGTTATGAACAATATTGTTCAACTTGGTAAGAATGGAATTGCAGGAGAAATTAGTTGGCGTGAAGTTTTAGAAACTACACCTGGAGTATATAGAGCTTCATTAAGTAAAATTTATCTAGACAGAGTAGGATTTTCAAATCCAGTTGTAGGTACTTTTGCATTGAACAGTTTAGACGAAACACAAATCATTGTTAATTGGGACGAAGATACAATACCAACAAACACAGTATTAGTAGGTCCAAGTTCTACAAAAGGAACTATTGATTATATAATTGATCCAACAAAAACTAATCCAACAGATATCAAAGGTGTTGGTATTAGAGTATTATTGCTTGGTGATATAGGTGATGCTTCTAATACTGACGGTGCTGATGCATGGAAAGGTACAGAAGGTGATCTAGTTGCAAATGAAAATGATATTGTTGAATGGGATGGAAATAATTGGCGTATCGTATTTGATGCAAGTGCCAATGATGGTGCTGATTCAACAGCAGTAGAATTTGTATATACAACCAATTTAAATACAGGTATCCAATATAAATGGGACGGTATTGCATGGACATTAACGTTTGAAGGCGAATACCGAAAAGGAACCTGGCGTCTAGTACTTTAAAATAAGTAATTACATGGATAAGATTATTTGTAGTGGAGGTCTCTTCTACTCTCTAGATACACAAAGGTTTTTGTTTTTACACAGAACACAAAGCAAACAACCAAACGTATGGGGATTAGTTGGTGGAACCAATGAAACAGAAGAAATACCATACCAAGCATTATTAAGAGAAATAAAAGAAGAAATTGGTGATACTTCTGACATAGTAAAATCTATTCCTTTAGAAACTTTTGTAAGCAACGATGAAAAATTTAATTTTCACACATATCTTTGTGTTGTAAAAAATGAATTTATTCCTAAATTAAATGGTGAACACAATGGTTATGCTTGGGTAACTTTTGAAAACTGGCCAAAGCCATTACATCAAGGATTAAGAAACACTCTACAAAATAAACAAAATTTAATTAAACTACAAACTGTATTTCAACTAGTATCTTTGATGGAGAAATAAAATGACAAAGATAATCTTTTGGATATTATTTCTTATAGTAGCATTCTATATAGGACTGTACATATGATAAAAGTTTATGGTGATGTTATGCTGGACCGTTGGATAGTAGGTGAAGCAAATAGAATGTCGCCTGAAGCACCAGTACCAGTGCTGTTAGAAACTAACCAAGAATTTAGTATTGGTGGTGCAGGAAATTTAGCACTTAATATAAAAAGTTTAGGATCAGAAGTAGAGCTTACAAGTGTGGCAGGCAACGATAAAGAAGGTTTCAAATTACTAGAACTTATTGAAGCTAGTAAATTAGATGTCATAATGGCACAAGATCATAGTGTAACAACAACTAAAACAAGACTTGTTGGACAACGTGGACAACACATTGTACGTTGGGATAGAGAAGAACAATATGTTGGCACAGTGGCAAAAAGATTTAATAATCATGTAAAGAAACATGATATTATTTGCATCAGCGATTATGCAAAAGGCACAGTAAAAAGAGATACAATAGGAAATTTACTTGATAAAGATATTAAAATTTTAGTTGATCCTAAACAAGATGCAAATTTTTATCATGGAGCATATCTTGTAAAACCTAATATGCAAGAATATGAAACATGGTTTGGCAAGTATGATAAAGTTAATGCTTTACGTGAAATGAAAAAATTAGATTGGACCTGGTTAGTTGTAACAGATGGTGCAAAAGGTATGCACGTATTAAACAATCAAGGAGAATACAAACACTTTGTAGAACCTGTCAAAGAAGTAGCAGATGTAACAGGTGCAGGAGATACTGTGATGGCAGTCATAGCCTATGGTATTGACAAAGGAATGGACATTTTCGAAACCTGTAAATTGGCTTGTTATGCCGCGGCTAGAATAGTTGAAAAAAGAGGTGTTGCTATAATACAACAGGATGATTTGGAACGCAATATCGTATGGACTAATGGGGTGTTTGATATACTTCATACTGGCCATTTAAAGCTACTTAGACACGCACACACGCTGGGAAAACGCCTCGTGGTGGGCATTAATAGTGATTCTTCGGTCAAGCGTTTAAAAGGCGATTTAAGACCCATTAACGACCAAGAAAAACGCAAAGCACAGTTATTAGAATTGGGTTTTGTAGACGATGTTGTAATTTTTGAAGAAGACACTCCATACGAAGCTATTAAAGAAATACGTCCAGATGTCATAGTAAAAGGTGGTGACTACACAGTGGAACAAGTGGTTGGAAATGATATTGCAAAAGTTGAAATATTTCCAACAGTAAAGGATTATTCAACAACCAATATAATTGAAAGAATGAAAGCATGAGAATACTAGTCACAGGACATAAAGGATTTATAGGTAGAAACTTATGTGCTTATTTGCAACACCAAGGACACCAAGTAGAAGGTTGGGAATGGCAGATTAATAAAGTTCCTGATCCACAAAATTATGATAGGGTTGTTCATCTTGGTGCTATCAGTAGTACAACAGAACGTGATGTAGAAAAAATATTAAAACAAAATTTAGAATTCAGCACAAGATTATTGCAACTTTGCAACCAAACTGGCACAACTTTAATATATGCCTCAAGTGCAAGTGTATATGGTAACGTGCAAGTTGATAAAGATCTAAAACAAATTAAAGAAAGTGATCCAGTATATCCAATGAGTCCTTATTCTTGGAGCAAGTATTTGTTTGATAAACTTATGATGGAAGTTCCAGAATATACAATTAATGTTCAAGGTTTAAGACTTTTCAATGTTTACGGTCCTGGAGAACAGGATAAAGGTGAACAACAAAGTGTGTTTGGTAAGTTTGAATTACAAGCAAAAAATTTAAAAAAGATTACATTATTTGAAAAGAGTGGATTCATAAGAAGAGACTTTATATGGGTAGGAGATGTTTGTCAGATAATTGAAAAAATGTTTGATGTTGATGCAACTGATATTTGGAACGTAGGTACAGGCGTTGCACCATCATTTTTAGATATTGCAGAAGGATATGCAGAAAAATATGGAGCAGAAATTGAATATGTTCCACTACCAGAACACCTAAAAGGACAGTATCAGTTCTTCACGTGTGCCGATAATAGCAAACTAATTAATAGTATAGGACCGTATAAATTTAAAACGGTTAAGGAGTACATAGATGCCAGCAAGACATAGTGGTAAGGTTGAAAAAGGTTGGGGTTACGAAATAATTTGGGCCACAAATGATCTTTACTGCGGGAAAATTTTAGTATTTGATAAAGCCGGAAAAAAGATGTCAATGCACTTTCATAAAGAAAAGCATGAAAGCTGGTTTGTAAACCAAGGTAGATTCAAATTAAGATATTTGGATACCCAAACTGCTACACCTATGGAAGTTGAGATTAAGGCCGGAGATACGTGGACAAATACTCCGTTGATGCCACATCAACTTGAAGCATTAGAAGACAATAGTTCAATAACAGAAGTATCTACACCTGACTCAATAGAGGACAATTACAGAATTGCTCCTGGTGATAGCCAGTTACAACAACAGGCAATACCAGATGATAACCCTACTACATAGTTTTACAGATCCAAAACACGTAAGCATTACACCAGACAAGATGCTAGAACACAGCATCTATGTTGATGGCAAACCTTACTTTGATCTATTTGCAGGTCATGGCTGTAATATGTTAGGATATACACAGCCCGAACTTACACAAAAAATTAAAGAAGCAAACGATACCTATGCAAATCACAGCTGGTTAGTCAAACCTAAAATATGGAATGACTTAGAATATTATTTAGAAAGTTTATTACCGCCACAATATGAAAATGTTATTGCAGGACTCACTGGTAGTGATAGTATAGACAATGCAATAAAATTTGTTTGGAAATATTGGCAAAACAAAGGCACACCAAGGAAAACAATCCTTGTTAGAAAAGGTAGTTTTCATTCAGGAAGTATAACCGGTTGGAAAATGACCATTGATACAATGCGTTGGACCAAACATATACCAGATGTTAATTACGTTGATTTTTATGATAAAGACTTTAATGATGTTTATGAAAAACATAAAGAAGACGTTGCAGGTGTAATTGTAGATACTGTAAGTTGGTTTAACGGTATCAATAAAATAGATGATGAAACAATCAAACTTTTAAAACGTATGCAATACTTAGATCATGTGCCAGTTATAGCAGATGAAATTATTACAGGCTTTTGGAGACTTGGTGCATTTAGTCATTCATTAGAAATAGGACTTACTCCTAATATAATTTGTTTTGGAAAATTTAGTGGTGGTGGATTTGCTGATATATCTTTATGTGTAGTTGACAAATTTATTATGGAGTCAGTTGCTAGAAACAACGATCAAGGTTATCCTGATCCTTTACCAATGGGCAACACAAGAAGTCAAAATACAAGTGGAGCAGTTGCCTGTGTAGAAATTATTAAACATTGTATGAAACACAAGATGGGCGATCATATCAAACAAAACATTTTTCCTTTTGTTGTTGAATGTGCAAGTGTTTTATCAGAATGCAGAGGATTCAACATTACATTTTATGGTAGTATGCTGATATGTGACTTTGGTGAAAATGATGTTAAAGACTTTTTAATGAAAAAAGGTTTATGGCAACCTAGCAATAGTAGAATGTTTTTCTTTCCATTTTATAATATTACAAATCAAGAAAAAGATCATATTTTAAAAACATTCAAGGAGTTGGTCAATGAAATACGATAATATATTTCCAACTGGTATACTTGTACATGATGTTCCCGTATGGGTAGCTAAACAAGTAGAGAAACTTGTAGAAGAACGTGTAGACAAATTACAAAGACCAGATGATAATGCTCCTCACGCCACTGATTATTTTGAAAAAGAAAAAGTTATAGATCTAAAATATGATACACCTGAACTTATGTCTGAAATAGATATGTGTGTTAGAAATTATCAAAATAAAAATGCAATGAATAGAATACAAGAAGGTTATTCATATAATTGGTGGACACAAGATTACAAGGAAGGTGATATTCATAATGAACATCATCATAATGTAGGACAAATAAGTGGCGTATACTATGTTCGTGCAAATGAAAATGCAGGTGGAATAATGTTTAGAAATCCAAATCCTTTTGTTGAATATGGACACACAATGAGAGATTCAGCACCTTACTCTTGGCAAGAATATGTTTATCAACCTATCAAAGGAAGAATATTAATGTTTCCAAGTTATTTGAAACATCAAGTATTACCTAGCAAAAAAGATTGTATTAGAACTGTAATTGCATTCAACGTAAGATAATTACGCCTGTGCTTCACCCCAACGTATGATGATGTTCGCATTTGTTGATGCACCACTGGCCTTATAAACATTGATCGCCAACACATCTGGTCCATTCGGGAACGTACCTCTACCACCCAATGTAGTATTAGTCAACTCTTTCAATGTTCCTAACATCAAGGATGATTGTTCACCTGGTGTTGCAATAAATGAAAATACAGTTTCACCTGGTAGTGCGTAAGGTGGTTGTCCAAATAAGAATGAAACCGTTGTACCTGCTGTGATGTTCTGCAACGAACTCTGTGTAAATGTAACTCTATAATATTCTACTCCACCATAAGTAGATGGTCCTTGCACTCCAGATACGTATGTACCACCTGGAAACTTGCTATCACTTACCTCTGTACCTGCAATGGCTCCTGTTGCCTCCCAACTTGCTTTTGTAAAGTACAAGTAGTTTGTTTTGTCTAATGCACCAGTTGGGTTAATTGATACTGTTACAGTTTCGCCATTACTAATTGTTGCAGTATTTCTGTTACTGAACCTCATTAATTTCGGATTATAATATTCATAAATGTCAGTGATTGTAGTACCATCTGGGAAGTCTGAACTTCCTGATTGTGCATTACTTGTTGCAGTAACAGTATTACCTGTTGATACTTCACTGCTTACCAAGTTCCAAGAAGCATTTGTAAAGAAGTGATAGTTGGTATTATTTCTATTATATGAAGCTACCAAATCATTTGTCATTTCAGCAGTTGTAGTTGCGTTTCTAAGAACCTGTGTCTCACCTGTTGACCATACAACAGATCCACCTGGTGCCACCTGTGCAAAACTAGGTTGACCACCAGCCGCCGCTCCTGTTAATGGTGACCAACCAACGTCACCTGGATCAAGTGGATAGTTTTGTGGATTTAAAATTCCTTCAACAACAATTCCTCCACTAATCGGATTACCACTACCGTCAACACCATCTGATGTGATCTCAATACCTTCTAGTAATAATTGAGCTCTGTTTAACAGTTCTCTCTCACCTAAGTCACCAACGATTGCGTTTGATACACTAGGTGCTAGTCTTAACATGAACACCGTATTTCTTGTTGAACTAATAACGTTTCCTGTAGATGTATATGAAAAGATATAACCTCTATCACTGTCAAATCCACCATCTGTTTGGAAAGCTGATCCCCAGTGTGATATAATTGGTGTTATAGTATTACTGATCAAAATTACACCAGTACGTGCTGTGTGTTCTGCGGCAACACCTGCCGTATAAGTTCTTGTTGCACCTGCGGCAAAGTTTGTTAATGGAGCACTTCTTGTACAACCTGTCAATGTATCTCCTGTGATACCTGTGTATTGTATCATCTCGTTATCAATGATAACAGTACCACCGCCTGGTGGGAAGAAACTAGCATCTTCTAGAGGTATTGTTGTTTGTGTTGCGTCCATTGCCGCACCTAATCTATCATTAGGTCCTTCATTAGTTACTTCATATCTAACTGGCATATTACCAGTTCTCATAAATGCTTCTGTGTTTACGTTGGAGTTTCTCATTCTGTGATAGAAAATAAAGTTACCATCATCACCTCTGAGCATCCAATCGATAAATCCAGCTCCATACCAACTGTACTGTATCCCAATCATCTGCATCTTAGAAATATCTAGTATGTAACCTGATGATCCTGTACCGTCTAACACGTCACCGTTGAAGTCTGCTTGTTTTGATTTCTTATCTGCAACCAAACATATCTTGGCTCCACTTGCAGGAGTTACACCTCTAAAGTCTGGAGTAACATTCATTGATGTTTGACTTGTTACCTGTGATACAACGTGTGTCATACCTTTAATAACAACTCTATCACCTGCTTTAACTTGATCTCTAAATCTTGTTCCTATTCCTGTAACTGCGTTACTGTCAACACCTAAAGATATTGTTCCTGATAATTGTAGTGTTGCAGTCCTTTGTACAGCATTATAATTTGCTCCATCATATTCCATGAAGATACCATTTTGATCATCAAATGCACCCGAACGCACAGTTGCACCATGCCAGTATAACAATGATACTTGGGCTTTTGGACTTAATATTGGAGTAGTTGCACCTAAATCTGTTTGTGCAATTACTTTGAATTCTCTTTCACTTACAATAGCTGATACTGTATAATCTCCATTGTATCCTGGAGTTTCAATACCTATCAATCTAATTTGTCCACCAACCTGTAAACCATGGTCAACATCGTCAGTTGTTACATTAATAAATGATCCTGAGGTAACTGCATCTGCTGTGACAGTTAACAAGTCATAACTTGGAGCAAACAAGGCACCAGTTGTATACATGATACCTTTACCTGATTGGTATCTAATATATTTTTTAGATTGACGTATTGCCTGTGCACCGTGTTGTGGTCCACCTGTTCCTAGCTGTACACCTCCATCATATGGTCTATGCACAAAGAATGAATCTGGTCTTGGATAAAGTATAGCATTAATGTCGTTGACATCACTAATGGCTCCTGCCGCTCTACACTGATATCTTAGTGTTGTTGTGGTTGGAACCTGTTGTGCAAAGAACGGACCTTCTAACAATGTGTGATTGTTTGATCCATCGTCTGTACTTACAGTAACCAAGAATGAATCTCCTGGAATTAATCCGTGTGCAGTTGTAAACGAAACTTCAACAGTTGCCAACGCCGCAAACTGTAATGTGTAATTTTGTGGAACTGCCGCAACTAAATTCTCTGACATAGTTACTGTTGAATAAGTTTTTACAACTGTTCCTGCAACCGCTGTACCTGAACTTGTTACAGAAATAATACCACCGTCTGTTGCAACTTCTGTTACGTTTATTATCACATCATTGGTTACATCTGTACCACCTACTGAACTACCAACTAATTTAATCTTGTTTCCTACTTGATAGTTGATACCGTCAACTGCAACTGTGGCGGTTGAATAAGCACCACCATTTCTTGTAACATTAAACGTTGCTTGTTCACCTGTGTTTTGTAAATTTTGTCCACCAATTGCTGTGTAACTTGCTGTTCCACCTGGTGCTGTACCTGTAGCAGTAATTCCTGTGATTGCTCCTGAGGCATCAACAGAGGAAATAGTAATTGTAACATCATTGGCCGGACTTGCACCACCTAATGTTGTACCTTGAATTCTAATTGACTGATCAACATAATATCCTGCACCTGGAGTATTAACTGTTACAGTATATGATCCTGCACTTAAAGTTACATCAAACGTTCCTGTTGATCCAACTTGGTTAATTGCTTCTCCGTCAAATTGACTTAACTGTGTTACTGTTTTAGTATCTAAGGCCGTACCTGCAATAGTTACACCTGTAATTTCACCAGTGCTGGCATCAACTGCCGAAATTGTAATTGTTGCGTTGTTAGTTACATCAACACCACCTAAGTTACTTCCTAAAATTACAAATTCTTCTCCAGCTAGATAACCTGTACCACCAACAACTACTGATGCAGAATAAGACGTATCTAATCTCGTAACGTTGAATGTTGCGTCTGCACCACCAACTGTGTTAGAAGTGTAAGCTGGATTGTTATAACTTTCAGTGGCATCTGGTGCTGTACCAGTTACACTAATTGTATTAATTCTTCCTGTGCCACTTACTGCATCTACTTTTACAATAGCATCATTGGCAGGACTTGCACCACCTATGTTACTTCCTAATATTTTTAATCTATCACCTGCGGCATATCCTGATGTTGCATCTGCGGCCGTACCTGATGAACTAAATGATGTTATTGCACCAGTGCCTGCATTTATTCCTGTGACCGTTATTGTTAAATCATTTGCTGGTGATGTACCACCTAAGTTGTTACCTGCAATTATAATGGTGTTTCCATTTGCATAATTTGTTCCTGGTTCATTACCTTGTGTAACTGTATAACTGTTATTATAATTTACTGTAACGTTGAACGTTGCCGCCGCACCTACAAGATTTTGTCCAGAGGTAATATTAGTATATTCCCTTGAGTTTACTGCTGTTCCAGTAATACTAATTGCTGTGATAACACCCGAACCATCAACTGAGTCAATTGTAACAGTTGCATCGTTGGCAGGACTTTGTCCACCTAAATTTGTTCCTGCAATCACTAAAGTTTCTGATGCACTATATCCTGAACCTGCATTAACAAGTGTTACACCATAAGTTGATCCAGTAAAGTTTACGTTTACTGCGGCATCTGTACCAACACCACCGTAAGTATAACTTGGTTCTGTGAAACTGTTTGATGCATCTGGTCCAGATCCTGCAGATGTAAATGATGTAATACCACCCGAACCATCTACACCAGTGATTGAAATTGTTAAATCGTTTGTTGCATCACCACCAAATTCTGTACCATTAATTCTAATTGCATCACCAACAACGTAACCTGCATCAGTGGCTCCTGAATTTTCTGCAACGGTATAGTTATTACTTGCAAGTGTGATGTCCCAAGCCGCACCAGTTCCTGTACCACCTTGTGTTACACCAGTTCCATTGTTTGCATAGGTTGGTTGTGCTAAACTTACTGAATAAGTATTGTTTGTGTAGGTTAAATCAAATATTGCACCTAAACCATTTCCGTTTAAGTTAGAACCTGCTACATTTGAATAACTTCCTGTACCATCAAAAGCTGATCCTGTTGCTGTAAAAGTAACTACTGATCCACTTGAATCAATTGAATCAACTGTAATTCTACAATCATTAGTTCCTGTTTGTCCACCTAACAAGTTACCAAGCACAATAATTACATCGCCTACTAGGTAATTGTCTCCACCTGTACCATTTAGCACAGCGGTATAATTTCCGCCTGCTCTATCAATATCAAAAGTTGCTCCAGTACCAGTTGGATTTACATTTGTTCCTGCAAGTCCTGTATAGTTAACATTGTTTCCAACAATAGGACTTGTTGTATTACCATCTAGGTTTACATTGTTTCCACTTACACTTGAAACATGAATTGCATTTCCGTCACCTCTGTCTATGGCCTGTCCTGCTAATATGCCTGTAACATCGCTAACTGCTATTTGGTTTACACCTGCGGCGTAATCTGCCGCAACTGATAATGTTGCAATTTCACCACCACTGCCTGTAACAACAGTAACCTGAGCACCTGAGGCAACTCCTGTTCCTGAATTTACACTTGCAACCAAAAATGTTAAGTCTGGTGCACCACCGCCTCCTATTGAAGCATCTGGTACAGTGATTGTGTCACCTACAGCGTTGTTTCTACCACCTAAAAAGTTACTTGCTATGCCGGCACCTGAGCCATCGATTGTAACAGTCATTGTGCCTACAATCAATTCTGCTGTAACACTAGATGATGTTGCATTTGTAACTGTATATGTTCCTGGTGTTCTTGATGCACTTGCCGCCGAATAAGTATTGACCGTTGCAATTTGTCCTGAAACGTTTTGCATCGGAGCACCAATCTCTGGTGTGTTACCAATCCATGTAACTTTATCACTGCCATTCAAAGCACCTAATGGGTTTGTAAATACACCTGCTGTACCTTGCGAAAGAATAGTAAATGTAGGAACACCAATTGCCGCTCCTGTATAAAATCCACCTTCTCTTAACTGTGTGTAATAAGTTGAAAGCACTTGATTGTTTGCTGTACCAACTTTAGATTTTGCAAAATATGTAAATGTACTTGCAGTAGGCACAGTCGATACAATAAATGAACCTTCTGCTCTACTTGCCCCTTGAATACTATTTTCAAGTGCCTTGATTGTAATTGGAGTACCAGCAGTAATACCGTGTCCTCCAACTGTTGTTACTGTAATTAAACTTTGTCCTACTCCACCTGTACCAGTTGAAGCATCTGTTTTAACACTTGCTACAACTTTATCAGTTCCTGGAACTTCGTATATACTTGGATAACCTCTTTGCATAGCAATGGCTTGCCACTTCGTAGGCTGTAATCCATATTCAAAGTCAGCGTCAAGCATGGATACTGAGTTTGAAACTCTCATACGTTCAATAGCATCAGTACCAAAATCAAATGGTCTAATTCTCATTTCACCTTGATCAATGAAAATTTGTAAATCGTCAGTTGAATGATATAAAGGTATTCTTTCTACAGTTGGTAAACTGTCTAAACCATTAGCAATTACACTGGTAGTAATTTCAAAAAGTTGTGTTACTCTTGTTGTTACACCAGCTTCTGGTAAAGATAAAACTGTGTTTTGTGCAACAGCACTTCCACCTGACTGTAAAGTTGTCCAAGTTGTGTTTGTTAAAACATATCCGTTAATTAAATCTTTAAGCCAGTTTCTAATGGTCGTTTCAGGAGTTCTTGTTCCTGTTATCAACGGTGTTGTTTGTACCCAATATGTTTTTGCTTGATCATATGTGTAACCATTGCCGCCATATTTAATATCATTGACCAAAGCAGTAAGTTCTTGATTAATGTCTCTTTCCATCGCAACGGAATTATAACTGTAACCGTCAAACGTTGATCCTGCTGTTGCTGTTGAAACTGCATTGGCAACATAAGCCAAAGTTTCCTTCTTCAAGAAGTTCATGTTTGCATTTAGTACTGCTATTGCATTTGGAGAATACTCAACGTTGTCTGTATCTTTCTTAAGATAAACTGTTGTTACTGTTCCTGTTTTTTCTAAGAATTTAGGAAAGTCTTCTTCAATACCTTTTGTTAATTTGTCAGTGTCATCTGTTTGGTATTGTACAGTTGCACCTAATTCTGGATCACTAAAATTAAACAACACTTCGTTGTTTGTAGTGTCTGTCATTAACAATAAATCATTTGTTGGAATACGTGTTTGCATTTTAACACTTGAAATTTTTGATCTGTCAAGTGCAGGAACATTATCAAGACCGTTTTGAATAACGTCTGTGATAATTGCCATCAATGCAGTAATTCTAGTATCTGCTCCTGATTCATATGCAATACCTGAATTTGTGTATTGTGTTGTTACCACAGGACTTTGTTTTGTTGTGTAAGCTGTTTGTGGTAAAATGTAATTGTTAATTAAACTTACAATAAAGTTTTTGGTTAAAATTTCTGGTTGTCTATCACCATCAAGCTGTGGTGTTGAGTTGATCCAATACTTACTTGCTAGATATCTTGCCTGTGCATTTCCACCATAACGCAAATCAAATATTATACCACCGTTTCCGTCAGTACCTTCTAAATTGTATCCTGTATCTCTTTCACACTTGGGAGAATTGTATGTATAGTTGTACCAAGGGCTACTTGAATTACCTGCGTTAAGAGTAACCTGTTCAGCAATCCAACCAACAGCTTCGTCTTTGATAAATTCAATGTTATTTTTTATTAGCTCATAAGCATTAGGATACCTATTACCTGAAAGTGGAATTCCCGGTTGAAATATATACGTATCTATCTTTTGTTTAGCCATTTATTAACTTCCCAATGCTATTGCTAGTGCAGTTGCTCTGCTGTCTACATATCTTTTGTTTGCAACATTAGTCTTTAATGTAGGGGTTGCCTGCACCTTTGCACTAGTAAATTCTGCCGTAGTTGGCGTTGTATCACCAATTACTGTATTATTTATCGTACCTGCGGTTGCTGTAAGACTGTTTGTTTTCACTATTCCAGGCGTTGTAACACCTATATTCATGTTGTCAATTGTGCCTCCAGCCGCTGGATTTACCATAAGTGTACCAGCACTACCAGTTGGAGCAATTCTTATATCAGCGTTTGTGCCTGAAAGTGTTACATTATCCAATGCAGTTAACCTTTGAGCAGTGATATCCATGTTGCTAATGGTACCACCATTTGATGGATTTATAACGACTGTTCCTGAACTGCCTGTTGGTGACAATGTGATCACAGCATTTTCACCCTGTGCTGTGATGTTACCTGTTGTTAAAATACTTGAAAAACTTCCAACTCCAGTAATTGTTGGATCAATTATTGTAAAAGTACCAATTGGATTGTTGTCTCCATCTGCATAATACAAAGTATTAGGAGCATTTGTTGGTACAGTAAAAGTCACCTTGCCTGAAAACAATCCTTGTGCTTCAGAACCTTCTTTTTTAGTTGATTGATCTGTGCTTAAATGTGTTACACCGGTATCATAAGCTGTGTAACCTCCACTGTCTGCCTGCACAATGTTGAATGTTAAGTTACCAAGTGTTTGTCCTGCTTGGTTTGTTGTTCTTAAAATTAAGTTGAATACGTATGCACTACCTCTGGTCAATGTAACACCAGGATTTGATTTTAATTGTGTTGTGCTACCTGGTTCAAATTCACCATCAAATGTAAAATTACCACCAGCATCTCTTACCACATAGTCACCAGATACATCAGTTGTTTCTTCTGTGACAGTATAAGTTACACTTCTGAGTGTAACGTTACCTGCTTCATCAACTGTGAATCCAGGTGATTTGAATCCATGTTGTGCTTCAAAGGGTGATTTAACAACAGCCATTACAGTTCTCCATACATATTTATCTGCATTTAACTCACCACTATTAATCCGTGCATAGCACTATGATATTGACAGTTGTAATGATACGTGCCTGTGGTATTTGGTGTCCAAGTTATGTTGCCACTTGTGGCTCCTTGTCCCGTTGCCGCTGGTGTTGTTACCTGATAAGCTGTACCAGTACTGTTGGTTGTTTTCAAAAACACCGGATGTCCTGGTGCATTTACAGTAATTGTTAAATTGTCATTTGTGTTAATATTGATCTGTGCATTGTTTCCGCTCACAGCACCATTTCTATCTGTGCCTGACAGTGAATAAGCACCTGCACCAACATTTGTCATTGTGATGGTGTAGTTGTTGCCTGGTGTTATGCTGGTATCATTGATGCCCACATTAATTGTTGCTTCACCATTGTCCAATGCAATGGTAAAAGTTTCTGCACCTTCAGTGGTTGCATCTGCTGTGACATTGAATACTCTTGATTCTTGTGAACCAACAATGAAGTCTCCTGTCAACGCACCGCCACCTATGTCTGCACTTTGTATTCCTGTAATGGTGTATGGCAAACTGGTTCCATTGGCCACATTGGTTGTTGTAAGAGTGATTGTGAACGCACCACCTTCATTAACACTTGATGAACTGGTTGATAATGCGTAACTTGGCACAGCCGCCGCCTGTGAAGTGTCAGCTATGATTACCTGTGCCTGTGCTTCACCATTGTCCAATGCTATATTGAAACTTTCAACACCTTCTGTTGTGGTGTCTTCTGCCAACGTGAAGTCAAAAAAGTCTGTTGTGCCTACCACGAATGTGCCAGTCAACGATCCTGTGGTTAAATCATTAGCATCAATGCCAGTCACTGTGTAATTTAATTGTGTGCCTGCTGTGACATTTGTGGTTGCAAGTGTGATTCTAAATGTGCCACCTTCATTAACGTTGGATAGGTTACTGCTCAATTGATATGTGATGGCAGGTGTTTGTGATGTGTCATTGATTGACACAGCCGCACTGGTTGTCTTGCCATCGAGTGTCATGGTAAATGTTTCAGTTCCTTCAGATTGAAGATCAGCTGTGACTGGATATGTGAAAGTTTCCGTTTGGCCAACTATAAAGTTTCCTGTCAAATTTGCACCACCTATATCTGCACTTTGTACACCAGTGATAGTGAATGGAACCACTGTGCCTGCATTTACATTTGTTGTGATCAATGTTATGTTGAATGATCCACCTTCGTTTACACTTGAAGTTGAACGTGAAAGTGTGTATGTTGGTGAATATGCACTTGCACTTGATCCAGCAATAACAGGTCCTGGTTCATTCAGTGTTGCATAGTAGTTTGCACTATGTATGATTTTTGCTCCAACGATTGCTGAAGAGTCATCTTGAATTCTTGGATATGCCATCAGTTTAAAATAAGCATCTGTTACTTCAACTTCAAGCTGTAATAAATCGTCTCCTAGATTACTACGGCCATAGATCACTATGTTTGCTGTGCTTGTACTTGCTGTACATAAGCATTTTATTATCTCTTTACGTGCTGAATTAACATCACAAGCAATGGTGTATTCAACGCCAAAATAAGAGCCCACATACCAACGATCTATCTCAGTTCCTGCCTCCACAAGTGTAGCTGATGGGCCTGCATAAGCCAGGTTAGCACCATCTCTGAATTCAACTGTGTTGTTTTGTCCTCTACGTAGGAACTTTGATATGTCAAAAGCCATTAATAATCCTCTTTAGTATATTTACCTAATTAACAGAGGTCACTGCTCAAAACCGTTTTACCGCTTTTTACCGCTTCGCGGTCCTTAAAATGCTTTTTACCGCTCCGCGGATTCCCGCATAATACCCATGTACCACATATCTAACGGATACTGTTTACTTGCAAAATCGTGTGTAATTTTTAAATTATTTTTTTGCAACATTGGCTCGAAAATGTTAGGATTAGATCCCCATACATTTTCAGCTAACACTATTATACCATCTTTTGACAAATAATCACCTACATTATCAAAAAAATCTTTGTGTATTTTCCAGTCTTTGTCTTTGTATTTTCTTGGATCATCATAATGTTGCACATATGGATCCATGTTAAAATGAGGAGGATTTGCAACAATCAAATCAAAAGTTTGTTTGGGTATTTCTTTAAAATTATCACTCAAGAAAAACTGTGCATTATGGTCTAAATTATTTGCAAGTATAGTTTGTAAAACAGCTGGTTTGTTTGGCTCCCAAATATCTGACAAAGTTATCTTTTCAACCACTCCTGTAAACAATAAACCAAATCCCCAGAAGCCCGGGCCACTACACCATTCAAGTGCATTAAAAAATTTTCTATCTCCTGATATAAAACTGGTGGCATCAAGAAAATCATCAATCATTGTGTTACCACAACCATCAATTTCATCAGTCCAGTAAATTTTTTTGTCGAAGTATTGGGTATGTTTATCCGGCATTTTTCAATGTAATTAGTTTTTTGTATTCAGGTAGATATAGATATTCAATTTTACTGTTGGCTAATGTGCGTACAGCATCATCTAATGTTTCTACTAATGGTTCACCACCCAAATTAAAACTAGTATTGAAAATAATAGGCAAGCCTGTTTCTTTTTTCCATGCTTTAATTAATTTATAATAGTTAGGATTTTGTTTTTCACTGACTGTTTGTATTCTACAAGTTCCATCAACGTGTATAATTGAAGGAATCTTTTCTGCAATACCATCTTGACAGTTTACTGCATACATCATGGTTGGTGAAGATTTCATTCCACGTAGATCAAACCAATCAAGAGCGTCTTCTTCAAGTATACTTCCTGCAAAAGGTCTAAAATATTCTCTACGTTTGATTAAATTTACATGATCCTTACCATCTGGGTCACTCGGATCATACATTATAGTTCTGTTACCTAATGCACGTGGACCATTTTCTGAACGTCCTTGCCATATAGTACAAATATTTCTATCTTTTAAGATTCCTACTACTTTTTCATCGTCAGCATCTTCCCATGTAGCATTATATTTGTTTACTATTTCTTCAATTTCATTTAATGAGTGACAATATGCAGGTCCTTCATACAAAGTTTCCTGTTGTTCCTGTCTTGTAATGTCTTTTGTAAGTTTTCTATGCATCAACATAGCGGCACCCATGGCCGTACCTGCATCATTAGATACTGGTTCTACGTATATTTCAATATCTGTATCTTTTAAGGCGTCAAGATAGAAATAATTTGCTACACAATTAAGTCCATAACCACCACTTATTACAACTTTATTTTTTCCTGTGATTTCTGCGGCTTGTTTTATTAGTTTTGCTACCTGTTCTTGTGTTTCAGTTTGTATTGCATAAGCTAGATCTCTTCTGTTATCTAATTTACTTACATCTTCGTTATCATGTGTTTGTAAATAATCAAAAAAGTTGTAATTTACGTGAGCACCATTAGGATATGTTGGTACAATTAGTTGTCTATCTGGTATAGGCCATAAAGTATCGTCTCTAAATATTTTAGGACACTTGTCATTGGCTTTTCCATATGGAAATAGTCCCATTGTTTTGCCTGCTTCAATAAAACTAAAGCCACAGTATTCAGTTACTGCTTCATATGCCTTAACTATTCCTGCATTTTCAGTTAAAAGTACATCATGTTTGCTATCACTACTTTCATCATACAACTCACTTGACATATTTTTTAAATATTGATTAGTCAAAGGACCGTTTGTGCCTAAATGTTTATATTTTGTTGTAAATGTATCAGGATAATTACAATCAAAAATAGTTTCTGTTTCCCAAACCGTCATAGGATCTTGACTTGTTTGTAAATCTATAAAAGTACCAGCACCATCTACTATTAATGCCGCGGCAGTATCAAATCCTGATCTATAAAAGGCACAGGCGGCGTGTAATTTGTGATGGATATGACTCATGTCTACCACTTGTGGGTGTGCTGAGCCGTCATATGGCTTTCTACTAATTAATCCTAACTTTCTAGCAAGACCTGTATACACATCATCACCACTGAAATCAACTTTTCCAGCAGTTGCTTGTAAATTTTGTGTATGTGCAATTACTAACCAATCAAGTTTGTCAGTATATTCAAGAATTTTAACCATACTTGCATATGGACCACCATCGTATTTTTGTCTTGTTAGCCTTTCTTCTTCGATTGCAAAAATTACTTCACCATCTTTTAGAAGACAAACACCTGCATTGTGTCCTCTGGCTATCCCTGCTATCCAAACTGGTTTTTTCTTCATTTAAAATCCTCTATAAGTCCTGTCCCAATTTACGTTTTGCGATATCTTTGCAATAGTGTCCTTATAGTCGTCACTTTTCAAAGCATTAACACTATCTATCAAATTTTCTTGATCCAAACTTGGAATCTGGTTGTGATCTTTTACCCAACTCAAGTGTTGTGATGGACTAGGATGTAATTCTATCCATTTATTACCTTGATCATCAGTAAACCACCAACTTTCATTTGGCATATTCCAAGCATGAAGACCTAAAGCACAAAGCCAATGTTTACCTTGTAGTATATGCCTGTATTCTTCTAAATTATATTCTTGAAATGCGTCTGCAAGTTCGGGAGTATTCCTTAAATTTTCTCCGTGTCCTTTTTGATGTGGAATATCAGTGCCTAAAGTTTTTAAATCACTTATGCTTGTGAAATAAAATTCGCAACCTGTTGATTCTAACAGTCCTTTTGTTAATTGTATGTAATTTAGTGTGTGTAAGAAGAATGCCTTCTCATCATAAAATGTATCAACCCATTTTTTGTCAAAAATGTCTTCGTTTTGATAACTGAAAACACTACCTTTTGTTTGCCAAGGTTCTTTTTCACTAAATTTTAGATAATCATGTCGTAAATGACTTGTCCATTGAACAATAACTTGGTCATTTTTTGTGAATTTGTTTTTTATGTGACATTCTGCAACACGTTCAGCAATAGCTCTGTTGCCTATTCCTGCATGACCCCAGTTTTCGAAGTGTTCAACTTCTAATCCTAACAGGTCTGCCCATGTTGGCCAATTCCATGAAGTATACGAACAACCGAATGTAAACAGTCTTCGCATTAATCTTCCTTGTACTTATGGCCTATTCTTTCTTTACCTGTCAAACCGTTTGTAACACTTTGTACAATAATATCTTCTACTTTGTCATTCATTGCCATAATACCGTCATTGACTCTGTCGGAATATTCGTCATGTGTTAGTCTTATAGGTGAATAGACTCTTGCACCTTCACCCATATCAAGTATGTCTATGTTTTCATCACCAGGATAACTTACATTTACCGGATATGTAGAACCTATTACAACTGTTGCTTTCTTTTCTAATGCGTGTACCATGTGTTGTCCTGAACTATCACAACCTAAAAAGTAATCTGCACTTGCAATAATGCCTGCCCAGTGTCTTAAACTCGCACCCATTGGACTTGCAACTGGTTCTTTGACTTCGTGTTTATTAAAATCAATACCAAACTCTGCCATATGTATTACGCCAAACTTTTTAGATAATTTTTTTACAATAGCAACGGCATTTTCAGCCTCAAAACTTCTACCACTGTAATCAGATATCATACCATTTTCATGATGTACTGTTCTGCCAAATGGTTGAAACACTAAAACTTTATCTTTTTTTGTTTTTTCCTTAACTTCATCAACTAATTTTTTACCAAACACCATTTCTTCTCTGCTTAATCTGATTCTTGGTCTAGGTAATTCTCTTAATCCTTTATTGTTTATGGAAATATCATATGCTTCTGCAATACTACATTGTTGATTGTAATACTCATACACTCTGTAAGGTTCAGGTGTGATTAAATTTCTTGTTTTTAGTTTATCTTCAAATAAACCTTTGTGCCAATGATCGTATGCTCTTTTATATAATGTAGGATGTCCTTTGTAAAAGTCTGTGCCACCCTCACATACAATTACAAAATCATCATCTGGATTTTCCTTTTCAAATAATTCTAATGCAGGAATTGATGCAATAAGTCTACCGGCGCCGCCATTAACAAATATGGCCGAGTTTCTTTTATCTTTTGACATTTATTATCCTTTAATATGCGTAATTCAGTGCTTTTTGCACTACACAATTATTTAAAGAATAACGTATTAGGAAGTTTGTTTTCTGGCAGTAATAGTACCAATGACTCTGCTGTTTCCTTTAGCGTCTGTAGGCGCCGCAGGTAGTCCATCATCAATACCATCGTCAAATGATGTGTTATTTGTGCTTAAATCTAAGCGAGACAAGTCACTTGCAGAGTAATTACCACCCATTTCTGGTGGAATAAAGTGGCAAGTTGCTGGGTGATATGTGTGTTCCATTAACCAACCATCTGCTGGATTATCTCTGTTTGCTTCTTTAGTACCATCTGGTATGTTATCACCAAGTGTTGTGTCAGCACTCATACCATCTACAACTGCACCGTAACGTCCAGTTTGTCCTGGGAACTGATCATTTTCACCCCAAATACCTGGTGTTAATGCTTTTGGTGATTGTGGAATTCTAACTTTCCAAGGATCAATACGTACATTTTTTTCTAACGTAAATTTTGCACCACTACCTGATCCTGAATATGTTGTTGCTGGTTCATCAATTGTTTTTGCTTCTTTAATATGACGAGCATTAAAGGCGTTACGTGTTCTTACTCCTGTAATAGCACCGTCACCGTCAACACTTGTTATAATAATTGTAACATCTAAGTTGGGTGATTCATTTGGATTCATTGAACTTGTATTGTCTAATGTAGTATCTGCAAAGTCAAATCCTGGTCTTGCACCCATTGGTGCTGACAAGTCATCTAATGTTCCTATTTGTGAATCTGTAAAACCTAGTGCAGTTGCTGGAACAGTAATTTTTTCATCTTTGCTGTATCCTGTACCTGCCGCTTTGATTGTAATTTTCCAAGCCGCACCGCATAATTCTGGTAAGTCTCTTAGTTCTTGTCTAAAAGTTGTCCACTTTGTAGCAAGTTCTGCCGGCATATCATCTGATACGTGTGAGTCTGACCATGAAAGTTGTGACCAACGTGTTTTCTTAATGTCATCATAGTTTACGTGTGGCTTGATAAAAGGAAATGGTGTGTTCCATTCTTTCTTAACTGGATCATAAGTAATTTCATCTCTGTCATATGTATGATCTGGTGTTGGAACTTTAGGCTCAATGTGTACAAAATTTTTACCATTAATATCTTTTATTGGTAATGTTTCTGATACGTGTTCTCTTCCTTCTAAGAATAGTGTGTCTTGGTGTACTTCCATAAGTTCACACAACAATGGATTTTCTTTACAGTCTACCAACACCATGTATTCGTGTGCTGATGGAACAAAATCTGCTTCAACTTCATATGAATATTTTACTTCTCCTGAACGTTTGTTGTCTGCTTTTCTCATAAACACCCACATTTTTTCTGGGCCTTTATAAGTCCATTGACCTACTTTACCTTCATTTGTAGTTTGATACAAGTATGCATCAGGCATATCATATGAAAACTGAACTTCAATTTCGTTTTTTCTATTCTGTGCGTCTAATCCGTGTCCCATAATTATATCCTAGTAGTATACCACATAAACAGCACCTTCGGCACCTGGTGATCCACAACAACATCCGCCACCGTATGCAGATCCGTGTACTCCACCTCCACCTGGCCATGATCCAAACTGATCACCTCCACGTGTACAACAACCGTTTGGTCCTATTCTTGGTCCTGATTGTGCCATTGGCGCAACCGGTGTAAATTGTAATCCTCTATCTCCACAATGCTGTGATCTTTGTGAAGATCCTGTGTAACTTGCTATACCAAAGTCAACGTTGTTTGGTTGGTGTTCACATCTATAACAAGACATACAACATCCATAACAACCAAAGTATCCATGACAGTGAGTACAGTTAGAACAACCACCTCCACAAGCAACAGCACAAAAACATGATCCACCTGTTGGTGTTCCCATAACGAAACTGTTGTGTCCTGCATAGTTGTTACCTGCATATAAACAACATCCTGATCTACCTGCACAAATTGTAAATGAGTCTCCACTCACAACTGCTGTAGATTTAATTGCGTATCCTCCGCCGTCAGCAGGCATACCGTGCATACAGCAACAGCCACCTGTTCCTGAAGCACCACCGCCCCACATTTCAAATACGACAAAAGTAGCACCATTTGGTACTATGAAATTACAACATTTTCCTCCGTTGTTATTACAACAGAATCTTGATGATGGTGGAACGCCTCTTGCCTGAGCCGGCCACGCTTCATTATGATCACTGTTCCAAGCATAACTTACTGTAAATGCAGTAGGAGCCTTGACACCTGTATCATAACCTGGTACAAAAGATCTTAAACTTGACATCTATACTCCTCCTTATCCTATATCGGATTGATAGTAAACTACTACTAATCCGCCTGCGCCTGGACCACCACAGTAACAAGTACCGTTGTGTGTATGAAGTGTACCACCACCTCCTCCTGGGAAGTCAGCTGGTCCATCTGCTTCTCGTCCATGCGTTTTATAACAATTATCTCTAGTCATTCTAGCACCTTGACCACCCATTGGTGCTGAAGTCATGTTCTCCCATGATGAACTAGAACACATTGATGTTCCTGCTCCACCACCGTTGAATCCACAAATACTAAAATCTGCTCCTTTTACACAACCACATACCATATTAGGACATCCACAATGTCCTCCCCATGCAGTTCCAAATCCGCAAACAGCACAACCGTATCCACCACCTGATGAACATAAACAGAAGTAAGTTCCGTCACAACATCCATTTGATGAACAAGCATAACTACCGCAACCTGGACAGCCCATTACTGGACGACAGCAACCTCTTGCTCCCGCACATAAAGTAAATGCCGCACCTGGTGTAATTTCTGCAATTTTTCTTCCATATGATCCTGATCCACCTGGGAATCCTGCCATACAACAACAGCCACCGCCGCCGTCTCCGCCTGCACCCCAAGTTTCAAATGCCGCCCATTTTGTATCTGAACTTGAAGTCCATAAACAACAGCATCCTGGGTTACTGTTACGTGTAGTATCCATGTTTGTGTGATAAACATAGATTGAACGCAAAGCCATAGCCGTTGCGTCACCGCCTAATTGTAACAAAGTTCTTAATGCAGACATCTATATCTCCTTATTAACCTATTCCTACACCGTCATCTGCTGGTGGTTCAGCATATCCTCCAGTCACTGGTTCTTCTGGAAACTTAACCATATGTGCTGGAAATTCATCTGCTTCACCTCTTTTCCATGTAACAGGTATATCTCTTAATTTTTGTCTAAACTCTATCCAAGGTTGCTTAACTGAGTCTGGGGAATCACTAGCTACTTTTGAATCAGTAGCATCAAGTCTATCATTTCTTAATTGTGTGAGTGTTTCCCATGTCTGCCAAGGTTGTTTCCAAGTCAAAGTCCAATTTCCTGATGCTTCATCATGAGTTGATAATGTTCTCTCATATGCGTGATCTGGATATGGTGGCCAAGGATAAGAATACTTACCATAACCTGTTGGTAATTCTACGTCTTGATCTGTTTGAGTTAGTGTAACTGTGTGTGGTAAAAATATTGCACACATTAAGGTATCTTCACCTTTACAATCCAAAATTACAACACGCTCCCCGTCTGGTGCTGTATCCGTTGATGGATTATAATGAAAATCTTCATCTGGTGGATTCTGTGCTTCAGTATTTCTACCTGTTGATTCATCTACGAACACATACAGTTTTTCTGGTCCTGTATACGTTGCCGTAGCCGTATCTCCCTTTGAATTTGTTTGAGACAAATAATCATCGGGGATATCATATGTAAATTGCTTTGTTATTTCTGTAGCCATTTTATGTCTCTTCCTTTATATTTATTTCCTATTCATTAAGAGTATGAAATCTTAACCATTCCTCCTGAGCCCCAGTGTCCCCAACAGCAACCGCCTCCACAGCCTGTTCCGTTGTATCCACCGTCTGCTGGATATGGTTGAGCACAACCCCATCCACAACCTGAACACGTCATTGGCTTACCGCAGTAATCCTTGCCGTGTCTTGTCATTCCACCTTTTGGTGGTCCACTTACATAATCCCACATTTGGTTGTGACAATAGTGAGTATGAAAAGTAGAATTTCGTGAGTGCCCTAATCTGAAGTCACCTTGTGTTCCATCGGAAATACAAGAACATCCGTAACAACAGTTATAGGCATAGTGAGCATGACAGTTAGTTCTTCCTGTACATCCTCCTCTAGCACACGTTGTTGGGATACCTGATCCTGTCACGTATGACGTTGAACCATCGTATCCTAAACAATCTCTTTCGCAACAGTTTCCGTTACCTGCCGCACAAACCGTATATTGGCATCCAGCCACTGTGTTCACAGTTCTAATTGCATAAGAACCGCCTCCTGCATTCTGTGAACTCCACATACAGCAACAGCCGCCGGCTCCCGCCGCGCCTGCACCCCATAATTCGAAAGTTACATTTTTAATATCTGCTGGCACCGTCCATAGACAGCAACATCCACCATTATTAATACCTCTATTGTTATTATAGATGTATACATATTTGGTAGGTATTGATGCACCTTCTACCTGGTCCGCCATTAACGTTCTTAATCGTGCCATAGTAACTTCCTCTCTATAATCTTACGTACCTGAAATTATCCAACCGTAAGTTGGTCCAGTGTATATAAAAGTAACCGCGATGTTATTAATATCGAGTACCAAGTCCTCAGCTAGATTCTGAATTTTTGCTCCGTTTCTTGCAATGGTAACATTGTTTGTATTAAAGTTACCAGTTACATCCACGACTTGAATAACATCGTTTACTAACAAACTTGTTGAAAGTGGAAAAGTAATCGTAAATGCTCCCCCAGATGAATTAGCAAGAATTCTATCATTAACTGTGGCGGTAAAGGTAGTTGATACATTTCGTATAACACTACTTGCAGTTCCAGTTGTTGATATATATCTTCCCATTTTTCTTTCCTTTTATGTATTTATCATTTAGCCCGTAGAGGTCTCAATACCTAACGCAACGGCGCTTACATTTGCGGCAGATGAATAAACTACCAGAATTTGCCCTGCCGCCATTGCAATTCCTGATCTTTCTAATACCCCTTTGGGTAAAAGCTCGACATCGTACTCGATGTATTCGCTTAACTGCGGTGATCCCGCACTTGCGACCGCAACTCTTATCGACACAGCACTATTCCCTCTATTGCAGACAGATAAAGTAACAATCCCGAAGGTGTTAGCTGGTACTGTGTACAGAGAAGTATTAGTAGCCGCTGTCAAGTCTGCGTGTCCTAGTCTTCCTGTGGCCATTTAGTTTCTCCTTTTTAACTCAATAAAAATTGTTGCATCGCTACTGGTGATCCACTTATACCACCAGTAAAGTTCATTGTTGCAGTTATATTTATCGGAACATTCGTTGTTGTAGTAATCGTATTGCCCGAAATATGAACTACCCCTGCTGTAACAGTATTTACGTTCAATTCTGAAGCACCACCACCAATTTGGGACGTAATATACGTCTTAATTGCTTTTTGTGTTGGCACAATACTATCGGAATTTGCCGCAAAAGTACCGTCTGTACTAAACTCGTTAACTGTTGCTCCAGTTCCTCCTAGTGCAACACTACCAAGTTGTAGTTCTTGTAACCCTGTGATGCTAAATGCATCTGCGTTCAACGTAGCAACACCTGTTGCCTGTTCAACGTTAAACAATCCACCAACTCTGAAGTTACCATCTTGGTCAGTAGATGTAAAGAACACTCTTCCACCGCCGCCTGTTACTGTTTCATCATTTGGATCAGCTGGTGTTGTTGGAGTTCCTGGGTAATTTGTAGTTGTAAATCCACCAGTACCAACGTCAAGGAAGTCATGACCAGTTAATCGAACCTGTGAATATCTTATTCTCATCTCCACAGATGTTCCATGTGCTGGTGCATCATTGATCGCCATGTCTGGTGAAAGTTGTAATAATGCTGAGTATGGATTAGATCCTGTTAATCCTGTAACACTAACAAGTTTGAAAACTGTGTTTGGTAAGTGACTGAATACAACGTTTGCTCCCGCTTGTGGAATGCTTTCCATTGCTTCAACTTTTACATATTTTCCTGACTGTTTAGCATCTCTGAATCCTGCGCCATATTTTACTTTACCGCCGGATACATAAGCAGTTCCATTTTTATAAACTGCTGGGAATAATAAATCATTATCCAAATATAATTGTAATGTATTTCCATCAATTACTTTAACAAAATAACTATTTGCGTTTAATTGTGTTGTTCCAACTATCTCTGAAATAGTAATTTTTGTTCTTTCTAAAATATTATGCGTTGCAACTGTTAAGTTAACACAACCAGCACCACCATTAGTTGGCATTGAAGCTAATCCGTTTGCAATAGTTTCTGTAACTATGTCAATTAGTTCTCCAACTTTAGTTTGTCCTGCCGCTTCACCATTGTTTGAATTAGTTGTTTGTGTAGTGACTGATTGTAATGAACTGTAAGATGTATTATCTAAAATGTAATCTAATAAAATAGTTTTCATTTGTACGAAACTTGCAATTCTTTGTTGTTGTGCATTTGGTAATTGTGTTTGTGTTCCAATCCAATATGCTCTTGCCGCCGCAGTTGTGTCTTTAGTTCCACCAAACTTAACATCATTTGCAAGTGCATCAATTAATGTACCTGTTTGTGTTTCCCATAAGTCTGCATCATAAATGAATCCATCCCATAATGTTCCACCTACTGTTGAAATTTGGTTGTTGATCCATGCAATAACTTCATCTTTAACATATTCTTTGTTAGCTGTTAACAATGTATTTGCATAAGGATTTTCACTGAATGAAACTCCTGTGATGTTTTTCTCTGAACCTGTGTCATCTATTGTTGCAGTAAGAGTTGTGTAACCTGTACCTCTTGAAGTAAATGATGGTTGATTCAATACACCGTCTCCAATGAATACTTCTAGAGGAGCATCTGCTGTATTGTTAGGATCAGTAAATGTAACTGTTGGAGGTGTTGTGTAAGAAGCACCTGGGTGTATAATTCTTACTTCACTAATTTTACCATCTGCAACTTTGGCTCTTGCCAATGCTTGAGCAGTTGCAGTTGATCCATCATTGCCAGGAGCACTAATTACTACTCTTGGTTCAACACTATAAACTGTTGTGTTGTCTAAAGCGGCCTCAATTGCTCTACCACTTACGATTTGATCCCAACCGTCACTTCCATCTGAATATTTTTTAATTGTAGCAACTTTTGTACCTGCGTTGTATGTGTTTACGTAACCGTACTGTCCAGCACCTTTACCACCTGTTAAAAATACTGCCATACCAACATACGCGGCACTTAAAGCTGTGTCAGTGTTGGATAATGTAATCTGTGTACTTGTACCAGCCTGTGGTGTGTTTGTTGCAAATTTATAATCTGCACCACCAAATGTATTTGCGTTACCTGTAAGTCTAATTTCCATTACACCACCAGTACTAATTACTGGAGTTAATCCAGTTACGCCGTAACCATCACCACTTAAAGTAATAGTTGTAGTTGATACATTGTAATCTCTTCCTGCATTTGCATATTCTAATGCAATAATATTATTGTTATCTGTTATAGTTGATGTAACAACTGCCTCAAATGATCTGTTGTCAACGTATGCTTTGATAGGAGTTTCAGTTAAGTCAACACCTTCTGCAACTGTACCAAAGTCACCATAAGATGAGTTACCATTTGTTGCTCTAATTTTTCCGCCATTCTCTGCAAGGTATCCCATGTGTCCATAATATGAGAACACAGAAACAAGTTCTGCTCTACCTAAGTTTGTAACCCAAGCACCAATACCTTGATCTAAAATTTGTGTAAAGTCGTTTGCAACGATAGAATCGTTACCACCTGCGTGTATGTCACCGTCTACCTTCATTCCAATACATTTTGTTCCAAAAGTTGTAACATTTTGTACGTAAGGTGAACGTGTTGAAATCCATGCTCTTGTATCTGCTGGTCCCCAACTTGGATCTAATGAAACAAAAGCACCAGCTGTTGGACGTTTAGTTCCGTATGCGTTTTCTGATCCTAATGTTCCTGATAAACCTCTAACAGTACAGTTTCTTAAACCAGTTCCATTCTGCATATAGAACATATCTGAAGTTGAAGATCCCATAATTGAATTTACAAGATATCTTGCTGATGTCAAGGACATATAGTTTCCAAAGTTTTCTAAATCCCACATGATACCTTCAAGGTAACGTTTTAAATCATCTCTACATTTTGCTCCATGTTTAGATCCATATAGAGCTTCTTTTTCCATGTATAATTTAGTATTGTTTGCTTTGATATATTCTTGTCCTTCGTAAATTAAAAAGTCTAAGTTTGCAAGTATTCTTCCTCTTGCATATACATCACCAGCTCTGCTGTTTGTAGTTGTTTGTCCTGTTTTTTCTGGATATGCAGTACCAACACCATTAACACCATAATCAATGTAAGCCTTAATTTCTGTAATTAAGTTTGTAGTGTTTGTTACTGATGTTGCGTCACCTGGCTCTCTATTTGTGTCTTGTGTTTGAGTATTACCTGTTGCAATTTCTTGGACATCCATCGTAAAGTTTGCGGCACCACCGCCACCTAATGCACTATCTTGAATAGTAATTGTATCGTTTACAGCATGACCTGTTCCACCAGTTACAACTACAACACCTGTTACAGCACCGCCGGCTCCAACAGTAATGTTAAATGTTCCTACTGTTCCTGATCCTGCTGATGAACCTGTTACTGCATTATAAGTTCCTGGTGTTCTACTTGCATCTGCGGCACTAAAGCTATCCATTTTTACGTGTGCACCTGCTGGTGTTTTTGTAATTGAATTGTTTTGTATCAAGTCACTCATTACAGCTGATATTCTTGTAAGAGCCGCCATTGATAAAGTTGCATCTGAAGTCAAAGTAATTCCTGTTGGATATACTCCAATGTCAGTTGAACGTAATTCATCTCCTACTAGAGCTGTGTCTGCCGGTATAACTATTGGACAAACTTCTGTGTATGTTCCTGTTTTTACAAAAACAGTTGTGTTTGGTTTTACTTTTGCATCTAATCCTGTTAAATCTCCTGCATCAATAACTTCATTAATTAATGTGATTAATGTTGAAACCTGTGTGCCTATCATTTCTGGAACAACACCTGCTGGATTATATTGTGTTACAGTATTTGATTCACTGTTTAAACTTTGATAGTTTGTTGTTACAACTAAATTTTGTACAATTCTTTGCAACATTGTGTTTACATAACTGTTTACTGCACTTACTTGTGATGCTTGAGAGGCTGGTGCAAAAGAACCTGTTGAGAAATAAGACTGAGCTCTTTCTCTTGAGCGTTCATTACCACCATGGCTTATGTCATAAGCAATAGCATCAACAAGTAAACCTACTAATTCTTGATATTTTGCCGCATCATATGTAAAGCCGTTCCATATTCCACTACCACCTGCGTTTGCTACTTGATAGTCAACATATGATTTACCTGCTTCACGCATGATAAACATTTTGTTACGCATAATAAGATCTTTTGTAAGTGGATTTCTTGGTCCAAATCTAATTTCTCTCATTGCGTGTCTAATTGTTTTCCAAGGCTTGTCAATAGTTACACCATATCCTGGTGCATCTTCATCTGCTCCGCCTTTACCTACATAATAAACTTGATCAACTTGACCAAAGTATGCCCATTCCGGAGCATTACCTTCGTCATTAACTTTTAAAACCTGTCCTGCAATTCCAATTGGTAATCTTGTTGGACCTGATCCACCATAGTAAACTAAATCACCAGCAGTTGTTAAGTTGCCTGATTCAGCACCACCTGATAATAGTTTCCATTCACTACCATCAACATCTTGATCTGGTCTATTTTGTGCACCTGTTTGATCAGCTGTGTGTGCCGTTACACAAATATAAGAGTTGACGTTGTTAATTCCTCTGACTGCATCACCTACATCATAGTAAGTTCCGTTTGCCCAACTGTCTCTCCAATTGATACCTTCATTTAATTTTTCCCAGTAACTTGCATTAGGTGGTCTGTTGCCTGTTGAGTCTGCAATATTAAGATAAGTGTAACCACCAACTCTAACAACATCACCTGTTTTGTATGCTGTGTTGAAAGCCAAGTCAACATTGTTACCTAATGTTTGTGCTGAACTTAATACTAAATTATTTTGGTCTGTGACTGTTGCTACTGTTACTGTTCCAGAAATACCTGTACCAGTTACTACCATGCCTTGTACAATAGTTCCAACATTTGTATCAACTACTAATGCTGTTGTACTTGATATTGCACCATTTACTTTTGCTGTTGCACTTGCATAGTCACCTTTTAAACTAAATCCTGTTGTAAATAAATCCCATGTTGCCGCGTTGTTGTAAGGTATAACGTTGCTGTGATTTGTTTTTGAAACATAACCATATCCACCATATGTAACAAAGTCACCTGGTTGATAGTTAGTTGCTGAATTCCATGAATCTTCAAATTCTAAACCTGGAACAAATTGTGACCAATTGGTTGTTTGCGTAATTGTTGCAACTTGGAATGTTAAAGATGCACCGCCGCCACCACCTAGGTCGCCATCTGTTACTGTGATAACATCTGTTGCTGAATGTCCTTCACCACCTTTTACTATTGTAATAGATGCCGCTCCAGTTCCATCAATAATAATATTAAATCTTTGTCCTGTACCTGAACCACCTGATGAACCATTTACATCTTTGTATGTGCCTGCTGTTCTACTTGCGTCAGCGGCCGATATAGATCCAACTGTTGCAATTACTCCTGATACTGCATTGTCACTTGCAAGGTTAGTTCCACCTGATGTGTGTTCTCTTGTAGCAATCCATAAACCGCCACCATACTTGACAACATCATTTACTTTGTATCTTGTGTTTGTTTGGTGAACTGATTTGTATTCAATACCTTTGTGTGCGTAATCCCATTTGCTTTGATCTGCCTCAAGTCCTAATGTTATGTTCGCGGATGATAAGTGAGCTTCGTTACAGATGTAAAGTTGTCCACCATACTTAACTGTATCGTTGACTCTGTATTTTGTTGCCGGTGCCCAATCTTGTTTCCAATCAATACCTTTTGCAAAAACGTCCCACTTGCTTTGATCTGCTTCTAATCCATCTGCGTCTGCGGCAAAAGTTGCACTTGAAGTATGTGCAGTATTACAAAGATAAACTGTTCCACCATATTTTACTAAATCATTGACTTTGTAAATTGTTGCAACTGTCCAAATATTTTTCCAATCAAATCCTTCTGCAAATAAATCCCATTTAGCTTGATCAGTTTCTAATTTACCTGGAGTTGCACCATCAACTTCAGCTGTGTGAGCCGTGTTGGCAATGTAAATGTAACCACCATACTTAACAATATCATTTTGTTTGTAGTATGTTCCAGCTACCCAATCACCTAAAAATGCTGAACCGTCTGTGAATAGATTCCATTTTGTTGCTTCGTCTGTTGTGAATAATGTTGAAGCTGTGTGTCCAACCGCACAGTAGTAGGTTCTACCACCATGTCTTACAATATCGTCTTTATAGTAGACGGTGCCGGAAGCCCACGCTCCCTTCCAAACAAATCTAATTCTACCTAGTTTAAACTCAGCCATTTTGTAATAAATCCTTGTTGTTTATATTTATCATTGTGTTATCCATTACTATTATATCCGTTACCTGCATCGTTATAATATAGTCCATCGCCCTCATAATCATCCTGAGAATCTATCAATGTAAGAGCTTCCATACCCAAGTTATTGTATGCTTGGGCAACCATAGTTCCCCCTGGAATCTTAGAACTGCTTAATGGTACTGGAATATTGATTGGTAAATCACCAGTATTTGACAAGTGATTTATTTGATCAAACTTACAAGTACCAGCCGTAAGTGCGTTAGCCGCCACGTTTGCTCCACCACCTGATATTCTTGATTGGATATAAGCCGCAATAGCTCTTTGTGTAGGAACAATAGCATTACTATTAGCAACGAAAGTTTGTTCTTTTGAAAATTCTCTAATTACAGCATTTGTTCCACCAAGTACAAAAGCACCCAATCTCAATTCATTCAATCCAGATAGGTCAAACTGTGATGCACTTATAGAAACAATACCTGTGCTTTGTTCAACTTTAAATAATTCACCAACTCTAAAGTTTCCATCTTGGTCAGTTGATGCATAGAAAACTCTTCCACCATTGTATTCATTGGCTTCCCACATCTGTTCTGGTGGATTAACTGATCCAAATCCTTCAAGATAAAGTTTAGGATAATCAGTGTTGTTAAAGTTTCCAGTACCTATGTCTAGGAAATCATGGAACGTTAATCTTACCTGACTGTATTTTTGTCTAATAGTAACTGAAGTTCCGTGTTCTGGTGATTCTTGTATACCCATTGTAGGTGCTATGGAAATTTTTGCTCTAATGTTTGGAGCAGATCCTGAAATAACAGTTGCACTTCCTACTTTGTAAATAACATCTGTGATTCCTGCAAATCTCATGTTATCACCCGGACTTGGTAATAATGTTAGATCGTCAACAACTACTTCTCCTCCGGTTTGATATTTGTCAATGAATCCATTACCTGTAATTGTAACTGCATTAAATCTTACATAACCAGATCCTCTTGATTTAAATGCTGGTTGTGCCAATACATTATTTTTAATTCTTACAGAAATATTTGCATCTTGTGTTTTTTGTGTATCGATAACATCAACAGTTGGTGGAGTAGCTGAGTCATAACCAGATCCTGGATCAGTCATTACAAATCTTGTAATTCTTCCAGTATCAATTGTTGCTCTCATCTGTGCTTGTCTACCAGTTTTAATAGTGTTGATAGTTGCAGTTGATCCTGTGTCTATCACAACAAACTGTGGACCTTTTGTACCTGTACCTACGTGTACCTTTGGTGTAAATGCTCCAACTGGTGGAGTAATTTGTGTCTTGACTACCCAAGTATCACCTCCGTCACTTTGTCTTACATTACCAGCTGAGTCAACTGCTATAAACACTCCATCTGTGTAATCCAGTCCCCATTCATTTTCATTAATAATGTTGGAAGCCTCTACAGGTCTCCAAGTTGCGTTGTTGGCTCCTTCTGCATAATCAGTAAAACTTAAATAGAAAGTTGATGGTAAACCAAATGTTGCAGTGGTTGTTGAAGTGCCATCACTAATCATTGTTGAAGGACTTGCTGGGTTGAAAGGAAAAGTAGCAGTACCGTTTGGCTTCACTGCCGCAATAAATCTTCCGTTACCAAAAGTAAAATCAGTTACGTTAAATGTTGTTGGACATACTCTTGTTGTTGATTGCCAGTTTTGTCCATTGTCTGTGCTTTCAAATGCAGTACCATCTGCCTTTACAGCAATCCATTTTCCATTACCATATCTAATATGTTTTAAACCTGTTCCCATACCTGAAGTTACATAAGTCCAAGTTGTTCCGTCTGTTGTAGTTACAGCTAATTCATCTGAATCATCTGCTACTGCAATTACTGTATGTGAAGTATCACTAAAAGGACCTTCTGCTATGTCCACCCAGTTACGTTGTGTGATTGGATATGGATTTGATCCCCAGGCTGTTGCCGCTGTGGATAAGTTTGCTCTATTTCCATTTCCTAATGCAATCCAATATTTTAATTTTCCTTTACACTTTACAATACATTGTGGTCTTACAAAACCTGCGTCAACTGTTGCCGCCGAAAATGCCGATTGGCTGTTGTCACTGTACAATGCTAAATCTGTACCACTGCCAGGGAAACAAAATACTGTTTCATTGTGTACACCAGCAACTGGTTTCCAAACGTTTGTGTTGTTTGTGTTATGAGCCGTTGATGCATAGTTTGGTTCAGCTACTTTTATTCTTGGTTCAATCCTGTAAGTTGTTGATCCATCTAATGATGTTTCAATTGCTTGTCCAGGAAGTATGTGATCAAATCCTCTTTTTCCATCTGATGCTTTTATTACATTAATTAATTTTGTGCTTGGGAAGTATTCATCAATAATACCAAATTGTCCTACACCTTTACCTTCTTCAATAAAAATTTGCATTGATTCAGAAATTGTAGCAACGTTAAATGTTAATGGTGCTCCTCCATAGTTTCCTAGTGATGCATCTGCAATAGTAATTGTGTCTCCAACTCTATGACTGTCTCCACCATGTGTTACCGTAACTGTACAATTACCAGTGTTGTCTACAACAACTGTAAATCTCATATTAGTTACGCCAGCAAATTGATTGTTTGACGTTCCTGTTACATTTGTATATGTGATAGGATGGTCTAATGCGTTTTGAACTCTGTTTGCATCTGCACCGGAAATATTATTAATTGTAAGTATTGCTCTTCCAACATATTTTTCTGCGTTCCCAGTATCTGAGTTTGCAATTTTAATGCTAAAGTTTGTTCCTTCTTGAGCAGAGTTTCTAACGGCAGTCGTGTGTCCTCTACCACCTGGTAAACTTGAATCACCTGGATCCAACAATCTTATTTCACTTATTCCTGCATTTCTTACATCAATGAAATCGTTATCAACGTCAACTCCAGAACCTGATCCAGTAATTGTGTAAGTTGCATCAGCATAGTCTTGACCTGCGTGTGTGTAACCTAATGCAAGGATTTGATTACCATCATTGTAAACTACTGGTGCTTCTGCATCATAATATCTGTTGTTCAATGTTGCTGTGATTGGTGTTTCTAAAGCATATTCACCTTCAGCAAATGATCCATATTTTCCATATGAGTTGTTTCCGTTCGTTGCTCTAATTTTTCCGCCGCCTGTACAATAGTAACCAATATGACAATAATATGTAAACACAGATACAAGCTCTGCTTTACCGTCATCGTTACACCATACACCTATACCGTCACTTAGAACCTGTGTAAAGTCGTTTGCAACAATAGATCTATTTCCACCATTGTGTAATGTACCATCAATCTTCATTCCTATACAACCAGATCCTAATGTTGTTACGTTTTGTACATAAGTTGATTTGTTTGTTACCCATACACTAGTATCTGTAGGTCCTGCTCCTGGATCAAGTGCCACATAAGCACCTGTGTTAGGAATCTGTGCTCCGTAGTTGTCTGCTGAACCTAGTTGACCTACCATACCTTGTAATGTCATGTTTCTTATACCACAACCATTTCTAACTCTAAACATATCGTTGGTTTCATAACCTGCACGTGGTTGAACAGTTGTGCTTCTTAATTCATCTCCAACAATAGCAACGCCACTTGGAACATTGATTGGAGTAATCTCACTGTATAGTCCTGTGCTAACAAAAATTGTTGCAGGAGCTCTGTTGGCCTCATCTGCTAAAATATATTGTGTTGCATATTTTATACTTGCAAAAGGAGCCGATATTGTTAAACCAAATCCTGCCTCATCTTTTCCATTCATTGCAACATAATAAACTTTTGCAACTTCACCTAATCTTTCCCAAGTACCTGTTCCATTTACAACTTTTAATGCTTGTCCTGGAAGACCTATTCCTAATCTTGTATGATTACTTCCGTCATGTGTTCTTAAATCACCTCTGTAAGCCAACACGTTGTTTGGATTACCCATAACCATTTTGATCCAATAACTGTTTGTTGTATCTAGGTCTGGAGTAACAAGTGTTGAATCATCACCTTGGTGTGCTTGAACACATTTGTATGACGTTCCTTTGTAAACAATAATGTCTCCTAACACATAAGACTGTGTTGAGAACCATTCACCTCTGTAATATATTCCTGTCAATAATAATTGCCAGTACATATTAATTGATCCTTCTGTGGATCTAGTTGATCCTGGATCGTAATAACCTCTTGACTCTGGTGTTAATGCATCTGGTTGTTCGTTAGTGCTATCTCTAACAGCTATGTAAACAAAACCACCATTTCTAACTATCTCACCAGTTTTGTATGACGTAGCGGAATCCCACTCACCTTTCATCTGGTAACCAGTCAACATTAATTCCCAATCATATTGACCTTGTAAACTTTCTCCTTCGTAGAACACACCAGTTACACTTGGTGGACTACCTGTGTTATTCTTCATTGCAACATAAGTGTATCCACCATATACTACAATGTCACCTGGTTGATAAGTTGCCGCATTATTCCATACAGCTTCATATCCTAAACCAGGACACCATATATCAAATTTTGCTTCATCGAAACTTGCTAATGATTGGTGTGCAGTCTTACAACGCCATAACGTTGGACCGTACGTAACGATATCACCTACTTTGTATTTGATACCAGATGAATCTAAGTTTCCTTGCCATTCACCTTTGTAACAAATACCGTCAAGTATGACATCCCATTTTGCTTGATCTTGTTCTAAACCTAAAATTGTTGTTGCCGCTGATGTGTGTCCAGTGTTACATCTGTAAAGTCTTGCACCATATCTTACAAAATCATTTACTTTATATTTTGTACTAATTGACCAATCAATCTTCCAGTCATCTGTTTTAACAACTAGATCCCACTTGGACTGATCATTTTCTAATCCAGCAACCGTTGTTGCAGAAGTGTGTTCTGTTAAACATTGGTAAACATAACCACCGTACTTGACAACATCATCTATTCTATATGTTGTTGCAGGTGCCCATTCAACTCTCCAGTTCGGAGTCTTTGCATATGGTTGTAATTTATCTGTGTCGTTGCTAATACCTAAAGCTGTGGTACTTGCTGAAACGTGTTCCTGTAAAACTTTATAAATTACACCATTGTATTTTATTAAATCATTTGGTACATATCTTGTTTCAACTACCCAGTCACCTCTCCATTGGAAACCTTCTGTATTTTTTAACCACTTGCCTGGTGTTGCATTTAGATCAGTTGCAAAGGAAGTTTGATCGGAAACGTGTCCAACCATACAGATATAAACATTACCACCATGTCTAACAATATCATCTTTGATATAGGTGGCACCTTTCAGCCAAACATTTTTCCAAGTGTATCTAATTCTTGCTATGTTAAATTGCTGTGCCATTATCCTGCGTACCCTGTTGCGTTTTGTCCAAATGGTAAGTGATCACTTGAAGTTCCATCTGGATATTCATATTTTGTGTTAACTCTTAAAACAACTTCACCTTCACTGTTAAGATAATAATAAATGTTTTGATCGTCCCAACGCATTTGTTCAAACACCAAGTTGTCAAAAACCAAAACGTGGTTTGGATTTCTTCCTTCGAAGAAACTTTCTCCTGCTTGGAAGTCTGTGTAGTTTCCGTCAGTACCACCTGGTCTGTTAATTTGAATTACGTCAGTTGGAGATGCTTTATCAACCTTTGCAATAAAAAGTTGTCCATCATCATCTCTACGTAATGCGTAGAAATAACGTTCGCCTGTATCACCTTCTAACGGTGCTTGTCCTACATAGTTAAAACTCATATTACACTATCTCCACATAACTTAAAATTACATCAACAGCATCATCTTGATCTGCTGTGACAAATAAACTATTACCTTGAGGCAAAATTAATTTTTCACCTCCGTTGATGGCTCTCAAACTGGCACTGGGAGCAATCATCACATCTTTTACATAAAATCCTAATACACTGGTATCATCTTTAACTTGAATGCTTACACGAGTATTACCGTCAAGTAAGTTTGCAACTGATAAACCAATAGCAGTAACTTTAGAACCACTAGCAACACTAACAATTTCTACTGGTACAGTTCCTACTGATTTTATAACTTTATTTCTAAAAAACGTTGCCATATTATTATCCTAAACTTAAGACTAACTCCAATGCGATGTTTTGTGCATCTGTTTGTGAAACAGCACCTGAACTACCTGCAACCGTATCCCAAGCACTACCATCGTAAATTTCTAATCTACCGTCTGTTGTATTCCAACGTGTCATTCCTAAAACAGGACTTGTATGACGTTGTGAACCAGTACCAGCCGGAACAATAAATGCGTCTGTACCTGCGATCTGGAAGTAACCTGTACCTGGATCTAAGACACTGACAGCACCACTGCTAGTGTTATTTATAGTACTTCCACTGATATTAAAATTATCAATTTGCACACCACCTGTACCGTTAGGTATAAGGTTCAAATCAGTGTTTGCAGTAGTTGTACTAATGGTGTTGCCATCAATTTGTATGCTATCTACATTAATTTTAGCAACATTAAATTCTGTTTGTGTAATACTTGCAATTAAGTTACCATTTGAGTAAAATCTAATAGTGTTATCATTTGCTCCAGGCGTTAATTCAGCAGTAATATATGTGTCAGCATCTAAATCATACACACCTGTTAACACTATCCAGTTACCGTCGTAACCTTCAAATTTAGATGTTGTGGTGTTGTAACGTATCATACCTACTGCTGGTACAGTTGGTCTTTCCGCAGTAGAACCTGCTGGTATTCTAATTGATCCTGTTCCTTGTACATTTACTTGTCCAGAGCCTGGAACAAATGTCATGTCAGTACTTGCAGTTTCTATTCTGCTTTGTTTGATCACAAAATCATCTATAACAATAGCACCAGAACCATTTGTTCTTAATTCTAAATCTGCATTAGAAGTTGTGTTTTGTATTACGTTAGAATCAATTACAATATCATCAATGTATGCCGCACCGGCGTGTACGCTGTTCCATTTTCTTCCTGGAGTACCTAAATTGTATTGAGCACTTGCATCTGGTTTTAAGTCTGATGTTATACCAGCAGTAATACTAATAGTATCAGTTGCTTCATCACCAATTTGTACATTTCCTGAAATAGTAATATCACCATCAGCAGTTAAATTTCCAGTGATATCTAAGTTACCTGTGACAGCTAAATTTCCTTGTACATCAACTTTACCTGATCCTGATGGTACAATATCTATATCAGCATTTGATACAGTTGTGCTGATCACGTTTGTTGAAAATCTTAAATCGTCAATTTCAAGAGTTTTTAATGCTGTAACTTTGTCTGATCCTACTGTTGTTAAGTTTAATGTGTTTGCAACTGAATCGATAGTGTTGCCAGAAATTCTAACATCACCTATATATGCTGTTCCTGTTGTGATTAAATCTGTTGATCTTGTAGTTCCGTTAACATCTAGTTCGTATTGAGGAGTAGTAGTCTTAATACCGATCCTACTGTTATTAACATCCAAATATAGTAAATCCGTCTCAAATGCTAAATCTACGCCGTTACGCAGAAGATTAGCCTTAAGTAGCGGACCTGATATACGACCTACAGCCACTTGTTTCTCCTAATACGGGGATCCTGTCCCACTAACCTGATTGCATTGCCGGTTAACCACAGTATGTCCTATAAAACGTCTTTGGGTATCTCTCCCTCAGATGGTCTTGTCTTATATTACTTGTATTTATCGTTTTTGGTAATTATGCTAGTGCTAAGGTATAGATATTAGTAAGTTCTTCCATATATTCTGTGGTCACAGAATCACCAGCACCTGATACGTTTGCCCACTGTGTACCTTCCCAAGTTTCAAGATATTTAAGTGTAGTGTTATATCTTGTTGCACCTATAGGAACGTTTGCAGGTCTATCAGCAACTGACCCTGCTGGTATTACAAATCCACCTGTTCCACCAAATTTTACAACACCTAAATTACCTGCACCTATGGTTGAAAACACCATGTTGCCCGAACCTGTGTTTGTAATTGTGTTAACATTTATTGCATAATTGCCAATTACAACGTTACCTGTTGCTGTTAAAACAATATCAGCATTTGTTGAAGCACTTGATATATTTGCATTATCTAAAACAATATTATCTTGAGATACTAGTCTATTTGTAACTAATCCATCTGGTGTAAGTGTAGTATTTGTTTGGTTATTTGTAACAAAACTAAACGTGTTATTATCATTTGCTAATACGTAAGTTTGTCTGTTTTCACTCCATATTCCCCTTAACGGAGTGTATGCAGTAGAAAATAATTCAAAGAAATTTGTTGTTGAATTATACCTTACATCTCTGTATTGACTAGGTCTTTCAGCTTCTGTACCAACCGGAACTTTCAATGACCTAACAGCGGCTAAATTTAAATTGTTACCTCCTGGTGCAATTTCTAAATCATTAGACCCCAGACTACGCATTTCACTTCCGCTTATAGCAAAATTATCATGTACAATTTGCCCTGTGCCAGATGCTCTAATAAACAAGTTATTATTTAATGTGCTGGTTGAAATAAAATTAGTATCTATTTCAATGTCACCTATTTGTGCTTTTCCTGTGTTTATATCTTTCCAAGTTTTTGTAGCACTTCCTAAATTTAATAGATCTTCAGTTCTTCTTGGTAATAAATCTTGTGAAAAATTTACAAAATCAAAATCAATTGTATCACTAGCTTGATCACCTATATCAAAGTTGCCACCGACTAAAACGTTACCTGGAACTGTGACATTACCAGTTGCACTTACATCACCAGTTACAAGTGTATTCTTTTTAAATTGTGTGGTTCCTGTTTGATTAGGATTAAATGTAATATCAAATCCACCTAAACTTGAAATTTGTCTTCCATTTACTTGTAAATTATCTGTTTTTAAATTATCAATTTTAATTTTTTCAACAGCATTTAAATTAATATCTCCAACAACTGCTTCTGCACCTGTTGTACTGAATCTTACATTTCCGCCTGTAAGTCTTGTGGCATAAACATTAGGAGATTCAATTTGTCCATTAACATTTAGTTCAGCATTAGGACTAGAAGTTCTAATTCCTACTCTGCCATTTAATGCACCAATGTATAATAGATCAGTTTCAAACGCAAGATTAGACTGCGTTCTTTTTAAATTTGCCGCTAGTAATGGTCCTGATATACGTGCTACTTGAGCCATGTTTACTCCTTAACTATATTTATCGGAATATTATGTCCAAGGACGACCAGCTTTTAAAGTTCCTGTTGTGATTTTCTTTAATGTACTAGAATCGTTATTGCCTGGTGTATACAATGTAGGCACTAAACCTTTTTTAAGTGTAGATCTTTTACCTGTAGCCGCACGTTTTTCTTTAGCAAGTTTTAACTTTGCTTCTTGACGTTGTCTTTTATAAGTTAAGTGTGATATACCGTTTTCGGACATTACTTGTCAAAGTTATGTAGAACTGTGACTGGTTTTCCTGTCGGTACTGCTGTACCAAACACCACATACCAACCTGCCGCATAACCCGTTGGGTTTTGTTCTAGAGTATAGTTTGTTGTTGGAAGTTGAAATACGTTTTCAACAAGTACGATTAAATTTTGTGCCGCCGCCGGAGCAGGGTTATAAGTGTCTCCATTGTTTAATGGACCAAATTTAGTTTCAACATCATTGCCGTTACCTAAACTTTGCATGACAATACTTGCTGGTTCAAATCTTCTAATAGGTGCCCATGATCCTGCTTGATAGTTTTCAAACACATTTGTTGTTGTGTTGTATCTCATGTGACCATTTTCAGGACTTGTAATTTTATCAGAGGTTGTTCCTTTTGGAACTAACATCATGTCTTTGCTGTCAAGGACAACTTGTCCATTGATATCTCTGCGGATATCATCTTGTCCATAAACACCACGGACGTTCGTTGATTGTCTTCTAAGAAACCTCATATTATACCTCTAAGTAACTAACAGTTATACTCAAGTTCAAAGGTGCTTGTGATAACACAGTTACTTTGTCACCAGCCTCTAATACAACTTTTTCAGTGTCAAGTGTAAATGTGTCTCCACCTGCTACTGGCATTTCTTTAACAACCATGTTAGTGTTGGACTTTGCCTGTCCACTCTTCACAAAGTGTAAATCAAATGATGTATCATTAGTACCGGCGGAGTTAAATCCTGCATGATTACAAACCATAATTGTTGTAATTGCATAAGAAGTACTAGCTGGTACAGTTAGTACTACTGTATCTGTGTTTCCTATTGCCGCTTGTGCTATTGCCATTTTCTATCCTTAAAAGATCATGCTTAAAAGCAATGATCTGTTTTTACTAATTATTTCATCTCTTACATTATTACTATTTACATAATATAAGCCTGTTTTACCTACTCCTTGACTCTTTGCGTATATCTTTAAACCATCTGTTGGTTGTGCTGGATCAACAGCAGAATCATCTGGGCTAGGTGTTGTTAAAATTTGTAATTGATCGTCAATGACAACTGAACCTGTACCTGGAGCGGATAAAGTTAAATCTGCATTACTAGTTGTAGTGCTAATTCTTGAACCATCAATTCTTAAATCATGTAATTCTGATCTATTGTCATAAAAATTAACATTGTTTACTCCATCAACTGTTATTGATGCAACACTTGTAAGTCCAGTTGTTTCAAAATCTGCAACAACCATTTGTGTGAAACTTGAACTTCCATCTCTAATTTTTTGGAAGTCTGCCGCGGCAACCTGTGCCGCAATCTGTACGTCAACATATTTTTTGTTTGGAATATCATCATCGTCAGTAACCTGATTTTCATATGCGTTTGTTCCGCTTACACTGATGACACCAGTCCCTGCATTAATAAGATACAAGTCTCCACCACCAGTTGAAATACTTCTTACTTCAAGTCCAATGTTTCCACCATTGATGTCTCTTGTTTTAAATCCACCTTGTTTAATTGTTTGTGTAACTGGATCGTTCCAACTTACAGTTTCATCAAAAACAAATTGTGTATTTGGTTTACTACCTCTGTCAATCTCAATACCTGCTGTTGATAAACTTACACCAGCACCTTGCTCTCCAGAATTTAAAACTATGATGTTGTCTTTTAGATCTAAATTTGTTGCGTCAACTTGAGTAGTAGTACCTTTCACAACAAGATTACCTGTCATGTAAACTTGGCCAATCTGGTTACCTGTGTCCAGGAAGATACTTCCTGCATCATTTGTCTTTATGTGATAATCACCTGATGTTACTACATACTTTGTCATTTACAATTCCCTTAAAGTGTTGTGGGGACCAAAGCCCCCACAAACAAATCAATTATGCGTTACTGAAATCGTCGTCGTCAGTACCTGCTTTTGTATCATCGTCACCAGCTTCTTCAATTTGAGCGGCTCCGTCTGATCCAGATGCTGTAAATGTCCAAGCTAATGATGTTCCTGATAGTGCATTTGAACCTGTACCATCTGGTGCAATCACAGTAGCTTTTCTACCAGCGATTTTTGAGATCTGATAAGTTTCATTATCATCACCTTTTACAGTAATACACATTTCTGTACCTGTAAGTGCTGATGCTAATTTACCTGTAGTTAAGAAACGATCGTACTCTGTTGTACCACCGATTTCCTTAACACGGAACTTTTTTGATCCTAACTGCTTAACGATGTAACCTTCAGTAACAGCTGAGCCATCATGAAAGTCTACTTTGATCTCGTTTCCACCCGCTGTAGGTGTTCCGAAAAATCTTTTATTAATTGGTCTTCCCATTTGTTTCTCCTTTGACGTTCTAGGTCTACGGGGTTATGTCCCCATAAGTCCGCCGTAAATGCGGCTCGCTTTTTATAGACACAAGTATTTATCAAAGTTATGGGAATGGGTAAAGAAAGGTATAGCAAAATAGGTAGGACTTGGTTACACCTACAAGCACGTACCGGAATACCATTCTAATACGTACAACCTAACCCCGCTAGTGACTGCGATGTGAACCTGCGGATTTCTCCTACAAGCCCTGGGTACCACCCCTGGTTAGTCAAGTTCGACCCTTCTGGTAAAGGCCTCTTCCTTGCACTATAATTAAGAGTTAATTACTCTCCTAATGCTATGTTTATAATATAACACCGTTTTTTGAAAAAATCAACCATAAAATGCAAAAAGGTTGTCCAAAATAGAAAGAATATCCACAAAAAAAGATAGGCCCCGAAGGGCCTATCTAATATTTCGTCTTAATCCTAAGGATTAAGAGAATGTTACGTTACTGATAGTTACAGTACCTAAGTAGTCTGCCGCATTACCAAGAGATGATGCTGTGTTGTTTAACTCAACATAACCATATCTTGTCATGAAACTTACTACTGGCTCAAATGTAGACGGATCTAACACTACACCACTAGACATTAGTGGAATGTATGGGCAGTAGAATGCCGCCGCATCAGATTCGCTTGATCCTTTGTAACCAACTAGTACTGCTGTTGCATCAGTGGCATATGAATCAACATATACCTTCATCGCACCGTTCAAAGTACCAACAAATTTAGTATTTGTTGGAGCCTCAAAAGCACCTTCAGTTGTTCTTGCGAACGCTGAAGTTGTTGCAGACTGAAGTACTGTTAATGTGTGTGGTGAAACCACAGCCCAGTTACCAGCGCCACGTCTTGTTCTTTGTGCGATTGTGTTAGCAACACGGTTGATCATCACAGCCAAAGCCGCGTGTTCATCACCAACGAATGTAGCAGTTCCTGATACACCGTTTTGATCGTATGCTTGTTGGTTTGTAGAACCTGCTAAAGCACGTAATGATGCAAGTACTTCTTGATCAATCTCAGCAGTAATTTCTTGAGCTAATGCCGCCATAATTTCTGCTTCGATGTCAATACCTTGCTGTGCTTGAGCATCTTGAGCCGCTTCAAAAGTCCATCTAGCTGATAGCTTTCTGGTTTTTGCTTCGACTGTTTGTTTTAAGATCTGGATCGATAATCTCTTTCCAGCGTCCCCTTCTAGTCCAGCCGTAGCCGCACCTTTTGGAGTTGCATCAGTGGCATTACCTGAGTATGCCGCCGCGATCTTGAATGGTGATAGAGCTTCTTCACCAACTTCGTTACCATCAGATGAATCTGCATAACGAACTCTTAATGTGTGGATTTGACCCACTGGTCCTGTCATAGGTTGTACACCAACTATTTCGTTAGCTATAACCGTAGGCATAACCCTTCTGATTACTGGTAGGATAACTCTGTTAAGAGTTGCTACATTACCGGCGCTTGTAGAACCAGCTGTTGCAGTCTCATTCAACCACTTGCGTGTGTTTTCTAGAGTACTTGCCATTACAGCCTTTTTGTTACCGTTTAGGCCTTCTAAAAGAGCAGTTTTGGTATCCTGCCAGCGACTTTCTAGTAGTTCTGACATTGTTTTCTCCTTATTTCAATCCAGCAAGTTTTTGAATACTAATGATATTGTCATTAGTTTCTTGACTTACTCTACTAACTTGTGATTCTTTATTGCCTGTAATTGCTTTTGCCTCTGACTCTGTAAGTGTAGCCTTCTTCTTGGCTGGAGTTTTCCCGTCAATAACTGCCGGTATGTACTTATCAAATGCTTTTTGTAATCCATCTGTCTGTACGTTTTCCAGTAAGTCTACCATAATCTCACGCTGGTCCTTGCTCAAAGGTCCAGTAAGTTCGTGCATTACTTTTTCTCTCTTAGCCGCATCATTAATCTGTTTGATTTCTGCGTCTTTACTCTCGACGATTTTCTTAACTTCTTCAACTTCTGCTTTAGCTTCTGCAACTGCTTTGTCTTTAACATCTACAACTTTCATAAGTTTAGCTGTTTCTGACTTTTCGTTTAAGTAGCTATTAGCATACTCGCCTGCGAAAGTTTCGAAAATTTTGCGACCAAAATCATTTCTACGTGCTGAATCAATATCTTCTTTGAGTTGTGTAATTTCTTTGTTAAGATTCTTACTAACTCCTTCGGATACAATTTTTGCACTTTTCTCAACAAAAGTCTTACGTACTTTTGCAAGATGTTCCTTAGCTTCTCTAACAAGTTTAACTTTAGTTTCAGCTAGGTCTTTTTTATCTTCGTGGAACTCTGCTATTTCTTTAGCTAGAGCCTCTACAACAAATTCCTCTAACTTGCCAAACTTATCTGACATAGTTTTTTGGTCTTCATGTAGTTCACCCACTTCCTTCTTCAACTGTTCAAAAACAAAACCTTTTAACAGATCTGCGTTTTCACGCATAGCAACAGCATACTTGGCTCTTGCTTCTGCTAATTGTTTTCTATCTTCAGCAAATTCGGAAATTTCTTCGCTTAACTTTTCAGTTACCATTTTGTCGATTGCCTCAACCATAGTAGCTTTATCGTGTTCGTACTTTTGTGCGAACTCTTCGCGAAGTTCAGCTGTGACATTCAGTTTGTTTTCAGCAATCTGTGTGTCCCATGCTTTTTGGATGTCGGCTCTGATCTCTTCAGAAATTGCGTTGTTTTCAAAGAGTGATTTCAGTGCTTCCAACATAATGTTTTCTCCTTATTACTGGAGGCCTTTAATTATATTAATTAAAGATTCCTTCAAATAGTTTTGTGCCTTCGCGTCGCCTTGAACTTCACGTGCTAATCTAAGTGCCTGATACCCCCCACGGGCATTTAATAAATGCTCGTAAATTGGTGTTGGGTAGGCACCTGGAGCACTGGGTTGAGCAACTACGTCGACTGTAATAATCTCGTAATCACTAACTTGTCCGGAACCGTCTTCTGTGACGTTTCCACTACCACGTGATGAGACACCTAGTTTAACTCCGCTTTCCAGCATTGTTTTAACTAGGTTGCCCATCGGCGTAGGTAATACTTTTAACTTACCATAACCGTTTGGACCATCCATCCACATTTCTGTGATCATATGGCTTACACGGTCTAAGTTAATGTTAAGTCCTTCTGGGTGATCAACTTCACCTAGAACACTATATCCACCGCTAATCTGGTCATTGAGAGTTTCGACAGCTCTACCAATCTCGGTAACAGGGTAAACACGTTGGTTTGCGTTACGCACACCACCTTGGATACAAATTCCTTTTAGAAAAAGGTCTTTGCCCCCTTTATCGTTTTCAGTAGTCTCGATGACCATCTTCGCTTGGTCGAACGATAGTCTTTCAGTTAAGTTTATATTCACTTTAACTCCTTAACAGTTACGCAAAATTAAGAACCGATAGTCGATTTCTTGTTATCTGCGCCTTCGCCTGATCCTTTTTTCTCAGCACCATGGCCTTTTGAGTCTTTCGACATTGACTTACTTGCTTTTCCACCTGGAACATTCACGTTACCCATGCTTTCCTCTTTTGGTGCATCAGCTTTTCCACCAGTTTCTTCGCCACCTTTGACGATGTTACTAGCGTCTCCGCCCATATCGTTTTTACCAGCTACTGGAGACTTCTTGTTGTCTGCCGCATCATTTTTTGAAGGTTCTGCAACTTTTGTTACATACTCTCTCATTAACTCTGCACTAGACTGAACAGGTTTGTCTGCATTTTCAAATGCTGGTTGCTCAAGCTCGGCTTCCGGAGCAATTACATCAATTGCTTCGTCTTCCTTCTCTTCATCATCTCCGGCTTCCATGTCATCCATGTCATCGCCTTTGTCTTCGTCACCCATGTCGTCATCTTTTTTATCTGACATCATAGCGTCGAATTCAGCTTTAAGATCATCAAGAGCATCTTCTAAGTCAACAACTCTGTCTTCCATGTCTTTGTCGTCAGCGTCGTCTTCTTTATCTTCACCGTCATCTTCGATGTCAGCAATCATATCATCAGCGGCATCGCCACCCATGTCATCATCGCCTTCTGGTGTAATAACTTCTTCGAAGTCTTCGTTTGCTTTTTCGTCTTTAGCGTCTGAATCATCTGAAGCTTCTTCTACTTTGTCTTCATCTTTTTCTTCTGCTTTTTCTTCAACTTTGTCTTCGTCTTTTGCATCAGCTTTTTCTTCAACTTTGTCGTCTGCATCTTCTTTTGATGCTTCGTCAACTGCTTCGTCGTCAGCTTTTGCTTCTTTTTCGTCAACTTTTTCGTCTTCAGATTTTGAAGCTTCATCAACTTCTACGTCTTTAACATCGTCTTCGATTAGACCTTCATATATTGAACGAGATTTCTCAACAACTATTTCGTGAAATAGCTCTTCAGCTCCCGCTTTGTCTTCTGCGATTAACTTTTCTAGCATCGCTTCAAATTTAGATTGATTTGCCATTGTTTTCTCCTTCTCCTGTTGGTTTAGATGGTAAGGCTGTCACTTGTATTTACTATTTTAGAGGAAAAGTGCGTAGATATGTGCCAAAAATCGCCTATTTTACATTAAGATTATAAAATTTGTAAGCGATTTTTGAAATCGTGTATAGTTATGTGTTCAAGGTTGACTAATTGCTGTAAATTATCTGGACAATAATCCTCCAAGTTCACTACTACTCGTATATATCTCTTTTGTGGATTTTTTTGAATTACTATTGCAGTTTGTCTGGCCCAATTACCATGGTATGTAGCTGGGTCTGAAGATTTTTTGTAATTTTCTGTATCTGCATAGATGTTATTCAACAATCCGCCCGAGCCCTCAAAGTCAAATCCTAGTATGTATATTGGGTCATTGTCATGTCCTTTGCCATATGTGGCCAACCACAATGCAGTAGGTCCACTGCTCCAACCCAACGATTCTTCAAAAAAGTTGAGTTTGTTCATTTTATCAAATACTTTGTTTGGATTAGTCCATACTTCATGGGTATGTTGCCACTTATGCCTATCAATCTCACTTACCATCTTTGTGTCAACTGCAACAAGATAGTCTGGTTCAAACGTTCTATAGACTGCGTTGCAGGCATATATCTTGCCATGTGGTCTAAGTTTGTTTAGGTCTAAGTGTTGTCTTGATTTGCCATTACCTATTATAAAGGCTGTGGTCATTTAGATTCTCCGTAAAGCGTTTATGCCGGTTCGGCGTTAGCCGCTAGTCCGTACATTTGACGAACAAAGTGCAATTCTTTCTCCTGCTCTTCTTTATGTAGCTCTGATGCTTTACGAATTTTATTGATTTGGCGTAATGTTAATCTTGTTTTACGTGTATCGTCTTTTGTCACAATGGACTGGTCATAGGAAGGATCATACCCCTTCTGTTCACCTGGCTCAAGTGTTTCTTTATCAAAATAAAATAGTTCACGTAATTGCATAATACTATTTATACTCCTGCTGGTGGTGTTGCTCCGCCTCCAGGTGCTCCTCCGCCTGTTGCTGTGTCCGGTGGTGTTGCTGATCCACCATCTACTGGTGCTGGTTCTTCACCTGCCGCAACGTCTTCACCTGCTCCTGCTCCACCTAAGTCTGCACCAATACCTGCGGCACTAACTCCTCCGCCACGTAATTCACCTGCGGCGTCTGTTGGTGGTGGAGTGATGTTTTCATCATTTTCTTCACGCCATAGTCTTTCGTTATCAGCAAGTTCTTCTTCAGTCAAGCCTAAGAAACGTTTAAGTGCAAATCTATTTGATATGTAAGGTATTGCACTCATTTGTGTGTAAGTAGGTACTCTTGCATTATCAATTTCACTTTGTCTGTAAGCGGCAAAGTTTTGTGGTGTTTGGAATCTTATATCAAACATAGCAGTATCAATGTTGATACCTTTTTCAATCATGTAACGTTTAAATTCTTGATTTACTTCTTCAACTACTAAATTTTGCAATCTTTCACAGTATGTATTGAATCTTAATTCTTGTATGTATGCAGTTCCAACTCTACCATCTTGAAACTGTGTTGCACCATCATCTGGTCCTGTTGGCAAGTAAGAACTTGGAATACGTAAACCTCTAACAAGTTTGTTAGTAAAGTATTTCAAGTCATCAATCTCACCTAAGTTTGTACCACCTGGTAATGTTTCAACCTTTGATCCTCTTCCTTCTGCTGTTTGTGGAAAGAAGTAATCTTCATTGATTGATAATGGATTGTAAGCACTATCAATAACATTTTGTCCGCCACCTGTTGCACTAGGTATACGTCTTTGATGTATATCTGTTTTCACACGTTCTACAAATTGCATAGCCAAGTGTGATGGCATATTACCTACATCAACGTAAAATACTCTACGTTCCGGAGCTCTTTGTACACGATAAATTATAATTGCATCTTCAAGTAATTCTTTTTGTTTGTATACTTTAAATATTGATTCTAATAAACTGTTACCAAAAGGAAAGTTGTTGTCTAATCCTTCTGATAAACTTAGATGCACAACATTCTCAGCATCAACGGCAATCTCTTGCACATCTTTTTGAAATCTTCCGCCTTGCATTCCTTGATTAGGAGCACCAACATAACCACGAACACCACCTTGCATATAACCACTGCCACCACCTGTAACGTTACCTGTTGTTTGATGTGGAGTTGTTGCAACAGCATCTTTGAAATTCAAGTTCATGTTTCTAATGATGTATTGCTCAGGCTTTTTGCCTTGTGATTCGTTTACAATGATACGTGATACGTTTACTGGATCAATGTAAAACCATCTTTTAGTTTCTGGATCTCTAATAAAGAAAGCATCACCATATTTGAAAATGTTACGCATGATACGAAACATCTTGGTTTCAAAGTTTTGTATCTTGCACCATTGTTGTAAGTATAGTTTAAGTGTCTGTACTTCTGAATTCGTTGCTTTTTGTTTGAAGTCAATTATAAAAGGCGTGTTGTTGCTTTTATTTTTTTGTGTTGTAAATTCTGCTAAAATATCAAGTGCGGCATTAACTTCTGAGTCTAAGTCCATTGTGTTGTATTGACCATAACGTTCAACACGATTAGGACTACCTACATATACATCTGGTAGATAAGAAGAATAGTTTGCTTGGGCTGGACCCATACCTGAACTGCCAGTGCCTCCTAAAGGACTGTAATTGCCAGATCCACCTTCTTCTGTTTTTACCGGATTGAAATATCTTTTCCAACTCATTTATTTTCCTATGCCAAATTGTCAGCAGTATCTCTTGACGTACTTGCTATCTTTCTTAATTCTGCTAACATCATTTGTACACTATTATTTAACTGATCTAGCTTATCTGCGGCACCCTTCTGGCCTTCACCAAAAGCAGTAAAGTTACTTGTCAAGTTTGCTTTGGTTTCTGAATCCATTTTACTGTACTGTTCTTGGTACTCACCTAATTGTTTTGTAAGTTCTGTAAGTGACTTGGACACGTTTCGTAAATTGGCTCCGTCCATTTTTTCGATAAAGTTTGCAATACCTTGTAAACCTTCACCAATTGCTTTTAATCCTTGTGCATCAACGTCAGCAAATTCTTTTACATCTTCTGCAAGATCTGATATACTACCCGAACTGCCTCCAAATAAACTTCCTAATGCTTTACTGATACTGTCAAGCACACCGTCTCCTGTGAATGCACTCATTCCTTTGTGTAAACTTGTTAAGGCAGGTCCAACTGCGTGTAATTTGGTTGGATCAACACTTTCAAATTCTCTAATACCATTTGCAAGATTTTCAAATGCACCAGAACCAACAAAATTTGCAACAATACCACCTTTGGCAAGATCCATGATTGGACCTGTAAGTTCTTTAAGTCCGCCACCTACAAGTTTAAGTTGGTCTGCATCAAGGTCTTCGAACTTCTTGGCTCCATCAGCTAGATTGCCTACTGCATTCGTTATGGCATTGATAAGCATGGATATACCACCTGCCGCAACACCTATTCCTGCAAACGCGGCACCAATTGCTAATAGTCCTGGTGACGCCGCCGCGGCTGGTCCTGCCAATGCCGTTAGGGCTAATCCTATTCCGCCTAATACTAATGCAAGTCCTACTCCACCTATAACAAGATATTTGCCGATGTCCTTGAACGCATCAACTATTGGAGATAGTATGCCTCCACTACTTTGTCCTTCTGATGATTGGGATCCTCCTGGCTCTCCAGGTTTTGCTTCTGCTGGCGCACCAAACAATAATTTTTTGATCGGAGCAAATATGTATTTGTCAACTAGTTCTTTAAAGTCTAGTTTGCCAAGGTCAGCCATGAACCCATCTAGGAATGTGTTAAACTTGCCGATGTATTCCTGGATCAAGTCTAACCCTTTGCTGTTCATAAAATCTGTAAATTTGTTTTGTAGCTTACCCATAATCTCTGCAAACTTATCAAATAAGCCACTATCAAGTAATTGATTGAAGATTTTATTTCTTATTTTTTGTATTGCTTCTTCAAAGTTAAGTAAAGCTCTTTGTACATTTTGTTGTGCTTCAAGCTGTTCTTGTCTTGCGTCTGCATCCATGCCTGCAATCTTACCTGCTTTTGCTAAATCCAAGACTGAATCAAATAGTGTAACACCCATTGTTTTTTGTGTGGCAATGTTTTGACCTTCTACCGCCAATCTTTCCTGTGCCCTTTTCTGACTTTCTTGTAAAATTTTTGTAAACTGATCTTGGTCAATAGCACCAGATGCCAAGTCTTTAGATGCTTGGACAACTTCTGGCATCATTGCCGCAATACTTTCACCCATTTCACTCATCGGTACACCACCACTTGCTACCAACTCAGTGATTCCATCTTTGAATGCTGGTCCTACGTTTCCTAATGCAACAAAAGTTCCTTCAAGATTTTCCTTGATAGCAGGATCAACTGCCGCTAACAAAGCCTGAACTCTTTTATCATTCATTTGTTCTCTCAATGCTTCAGCGGCCTGCTTTCTTGTCATACCTGTAATTTT
>Ga0160422_10000032_pt1 | contig 63910 bp, 68 predicted proteins | sample Fk160mmetaG_FD_108192 | JGI IMG/M metagenome (GOLD analysis project Ga0160422, IMG submission 108192) | Marine microbial communities from the Central Pacific Ocean - Fk160115 60m metaG | ecosystem: Environmental > Aquatic > Marine > Oceanic > Photic zone | place: The Central Pacific Ocean... | reverse complement strand
GGTGGAGGTGATGGTGGTGGAGGTGATGGTGGTGGAGGTGATGGTGGTGGAGGTGATGGTGGTGGAGGTGATGGTGGTGGGCTTAATGGAGGGGGAGGACTTGGTGGAGACATGATTCTCCATTCTTTTTCTATCCTCATGACTACATTGTCTCGTATATTATTTGAGTGATCGAGAAGTCGGGAGCGTACTTGTGTTGTGAATGCTTGACCGAACTCTGCAAGTGTTTGATTGTTCAACCTATTTTGCACTATATATGGTATACCTCGAACTATGTATGTTGTGTCTTCCGGATCTATTCGAATTTCTAAATTTAGTATAGATGTAGTGTAATTATAACTTGTTTGTAAACGATTACCGGTATAATGAATTTGTGTTGACAATGAGTTTATAACTTGTATCAATGCATTTTCCACATAGGTTCTATTTGAATCATTTACTTGAATTTCAATATTCAAATATGTTCGTAGCAATTCATTTGGGTTGGCACGTGGTAGTGCTGGTGGTATTGGTGGTATATGTGGAAATGGAGGAAATGGTGGAGGTGAAGGTGGGGGAGGTGAAGGTGGTGGTGGTGGGGGGGGTGATGGTGGTGGTGGTGTTGGTGGAGGTGGTGTTGGTGGAGGTGGAAACGGTGGTGGTGGAGTTGGTGGTGGAGGTGATGGTGGAAAAAGGGGTGAAGGCGGAAATGATGGTGGTGGAGGTGATGGTGGGATATGTCTATTTGATATTAAATTAGCTTTGTACTGAATACAAGTATCTAAAGATTCGAATTGAAAAGAACATGTGACATTAGGTAATTTAAAAAAGTATAAACAGTCTCCTGCTGTGAATATACCATCATTATTCAAATCCAGTGAGCACAACATTTATTATGAGAACAAAAAAAAAACACATCTAATTTCTTAATTTAATCAATGCAAGTTTTGGAGAAATTCAGAAGATTGGGAGATCGTCAATCGTTGCATAGAATGATTTTTCAAATTAACTAGCATGACTGTAGTATTATTAGTGCATAATGCAGCACGTAGTGAAGCATGCATACGATGGTTGTGAGTAAGTTCAGTACTCCAAACTAAATAATAAACACTTGAACTTGTTAATATATGAACACGTGCATGAAATATGACATCAAAGACTGGAGATTTTTTGGTGATTCTGACATCAAACTCTGCATTTTCATTTTTTAGCAGGTGGAGTAAAAAAGTACAGCCGTTATGAAATTTGTCCACATCAAACCAAGTAAAAGGTTTGCATTGACGCAGTGAATGATGGTAGTCATTCCAACTTTTTGCAACAAATGCCAGTTCACACCAAAGCGCTGGTGTGATTTCATTTCTATTTCGGTACACATCAAGTATTTCAAGCATATCATCGCCCAATAAGGTGTTGATTGGAATATTAGGAGTTATGAATCTAGAATGATGTCCTTCTTTTATGGCTTCGTCTTGATTTTTTCTGTATAAGCGAATCGGAGATATGATGTCATCTAATAATCTAACTTTACCAGTTTTGATGTATTCGACATACATGCAACATGCTAGTGCATAAACATCGGATACGTCCTCATGAAAGTTACTGTTGTCGATAACATCATCATCGTCATTGTTGTCGCAACCAACACTCAAGTTTTCGACATGCTGATAATTTCTCATCCATCTTCCGGTACCTTTTGGACGATAAGAATCTAGAGAATAAGTTTGTGCTTCAGATATGTTAAATACATATTTTTCTTTTGGCTTTATACCGGAATTCATTATCAAATTCGTTGTCTTACAATATACGATTTCGTTTTGTGTCAGTTTATTTAAATTTCGCACCAATTGAATGTTTGGATTTTCTTCATCTTGAACAAGAATCAATTGTTCAAATGCCCGTGTAACAGCTACGAAGAATGGATTTTGCTCTACATCATTATTGATTCCAAAGACAATAACAATTCTGCGTTCAGTTCCTTTGGATGCATGCCATGTACTTATGCACAGCTTATTTTTCTTTATTCGCGAATCTTGTCCATCAAATCCATGGAGATAAATATAAATGCCACATTTAGATAAAAAATTTACAAGTGTTTTGAGTGGTCCGTTGTTTTTTTTCTTGGGAACGAGTATACAAATTTCTTCTTTCTTGTATTTTTTAACAATGTCGTATATCAAAGGGCCAGTTTTCCATAGATTTGTCGTATAAAGTACCACTGGGCGGCATGTTTGATTTGCTTTCGCACTGACAATATTTACATTAAAAATTTGAGAAACTACCTTCGCCATCGATTCTGTCAGTCGATGTGTTTTGAAAAATTCAATCGTTTTCCAATCTCGTGATGAAATAAAATACTGTTCTGGATTATTTAAATATTTGAGATCTGCAGGATCTTCATTGTCATAAGTATAAAGCATTTGTCGGGGATCTCCAACATTCAAATACTGAACATCCGATGGTGTTTTCAAAACAAGTCTTAAGAGCCGTAGAAAACTTGGACGAAAGTCTTGTGATTCATCAATCAAAACAGCAGAAACATGTAAATACTTGTCGACTTCAATTTCACCCGATTCTACACCTTCGATTGCATCAAAAAGTGACATATCATCGTATGCGGGCATTATGCAATATGTTGCAAGACCATGAAATGTAAGACAAATTACACGATCGTCCAGGTTATTTTCAGCTAATTTCAACTTTGTTTCTTCGCACAGGTCGTGGTTGTACGCGAGTATGATGACAACACCTTTCGTGTGTGTCTTACACGCTTCAAGTAGAACACGACTTTTACCAGCTCCAGGAACTGCGACGACTTTTACGTTTTTTCCTGCATTCCATTCTTCAAGTGCGAGGGTTTGTTCCGCATTCATTAAACATGTATTTATTTAATTCAATATGATTTCAACACACTTGTCATGTCACACATATTTTTTTGCACAGAAATTTTCTCAAAAATATTATGACCATGAAGTTGAGAAAAAAAGACGATAGCACAAAATAATCGATGAAAAATATTTTGCAAACAATAATTAAGAATAATGCAGTGTATAACAGATCCCAACATTTCACTATCGTGTAAAAACAACCACGGTGGAAACAAGTGGATGATTGGAACGCAAGGAGACAAACATACATCAAACTGTCCTTTAGATTCAATGCCATGGAGGATGAAATCACTGTGTTTAGGAAAAAGCAATTGTTATGAAACCGAAAAGTATGGTCAAAAAATTGGTGTATGCGTGGTTGCCGACAAAGAAAGTGAGTTGACTTCTGAAGGCCGTGCAGAATTAAATAGATCTGCTTATGTTGTAAATGATCGAGAAGTTTCCCATGAAGATTTAAAAGGCACTAGCCTCTGTTCAAAAGAATCATTTTCAGGTTTGAAAGATACAAATGTCTATACATATGTACCGAAAGATAATAAGGCTCTGTGTGAAATATTGATTGATGATCTTAAGAGAGATTGCAAAGATTGTAAAATTGAAAATTTATTCGTACATTCTGATGTGCCTGATACTTATCACTGTCTACTTGACACAAAAAAAATACCATTGCAAACAGACAAGTGGTACTCGTGGATAAGGAAAAATTCACAGGGATGTGATCATAACAATGAATTTTGCACAAACACGAAACAATACTTTTCATGCGCTACAGATACAGATTGTGACGCCGCGTATGAGTATGGAGCATGCGATATAGAAACTGGTACATGCGCATCTGGACCTGCCAAAGGATCAAATTGCTCAAGAGATGAACATTGTGATAATTTTGTTGGTGTCAAAGGGAGATGTTCAGAACGAAAATGCTCCGTTGGAAAATCAGATGCAACAGTTTCTTATGTAAAGCCCATGTCATGTGATTTAAATCCAGATGATAAAACTAGCAAGTATCAATATTGTGGTATGACGAAGAACGGAAAGTACACAGGAATATGTACAAATACTGAGATTGGGGCTTTTTGCAAACCATTTACAAGTAAAAATGAAATGAGAGATTTCAAAGCAAATGAATTAGATTATCAAGGTGGATTCGTACATCAAAATTTTTTCACTGAACTACCTCCTTGGGAAAATCTTGAGGTTTGTGAAGGAAACAACATGATAAAAGTAAACGATAAAATGGTTTGCAAATATGCAACGGAAGAAATAAAAGTGCATCAACAAACTGTAACTGCTCACAATTATAAAGAAGCTACCAAAAAATGCGAGTCTGATTTTTCCGTTGTAGCCATCAAGATTAACTAAATATGTTAGGACAAACCCCCCTCATCTCCACGAATAAAATAACAAGGACGGTAAAGTTTGTAGTGACAGCGCGTGACGAATCACGCGCTGTAATCAAGTAGTCAATGTCCCGTTCACGCATTCAAATGTGTCTACGCGCATAATCTCATCGTGTAAGACTTTCATATCTTCGGGGTTGCTCAATGCTCGATTTATACGTGATATATTCGGATGCATATTAGAAATTATATTTTTATCAAAAACAGTACGGAGCTGACTTTTGTCAGTGATCATTTCCGTCGCCACATCTGCAAGTATATTATCTGGCACATCCTTAAAGGTTGTTGCTCCCACAGAACGCAAATACAACATACGATGTAGTGCACTGTGTGGATGGTTGTCGATTAATTCTTGTGCACATCGCGCCAATCGATGCAGATTTCGAATTTGTACCGCATCACATATAGCGGATTTTGACAAGTTGTTGTGATCAACGTGCCACTGCATGGAAAATCCTGCAACCAAGTACGACAATATATCTGCATATCGTCCACTTAAGAATTCGCGTCGCTTCAGTTCTCCTCCAAGCAGCAATGATGCATTGCTACTTAATGCAAAGAATCGCACGAACCGATCAAGAGGCGACAAATGTACAGTAGGTGCTAGCGTCAATCGTATATTCTCCAAAAGCAAATGTGACACTTCGTGACTGAAAGACTCTAAATTGTCATTTTGGATAGAATGTATTATATTCAATAGTCTAGGGTGGGATCGTACGAGACCCTGACCGAATATAAGTAAACTACGCGTCATTGTGTTAGAGCCTTCGACAGTAATTCCGATTGGGCTGCTCAAATAAGCTGGCGCAACAAAATTTTGCGAACCCATGCATATGGCTGACCCAGCAACTATATCCATCGAATGCATCACTACATCTCTGCCCAATTCAGTCGTTCGTTGTTTGAGAATTGCAGACATAATAGGCGGACGCTCACCTGCATCGAGCATAGTGTTCATAAGGTTGACCATGCTGTCAATTTCAAATGTTTTGATCGCCATGTCGGCAAGTTTTTCTTGTATTCCTTCAAACTTTGCAATAGGTGTTTTAAATTGATGTCTTATTGCTGAGTACCCACCCACCGCGTTGCATAACATCTTCGAAGATCCAGCTGCGCCGGCGGGCAACGCGATACCACGACCTGCTGCAAGCGCTTCCATAAGATATTTCCAACCCTCTCCCAAACCATTTATACCGCCGATGACATCATCGATATTGATTTCGACTCCATTCGCACGAACAGTGCCGTTGGCAAAACCGACACCAAGTGGATCTGTGTATGTACCCAGCTCTAAGTTGTCCGTGCCCTTTTCTAACAAGGCCAAAGTAATTTCACCGTCTACTTTTCTGCCACACAACAATTCTAACAATCCTTCAGGGTCTACGATTCGGAAAGCAATGCCAACAATATCTGCAACGGGAGCTAACGTTATGTAGCGCTTATCACACTGCAAACGTATACCAACCGAACCATTTTTTCGAATGAAAGATGTTCCCGTGTCAGTCATAGATCCGGCAGCGTCGGATCCTGCGTGCAAACTTGTCAGTCCGAAGCATGGAATTGAACCAGCTGCAAGTTTTGGTAGAAAATATCGTTTTTGTTTGTCTGTACCGTAATGAGTTAAAAGTTCCGCAGGACCTAAGCTTGCCGGTACCATCACATGAACTGGCACACTTGCACTTACAGACGACAAGCGTTGTAAGACACTGGACAATCCAGTAGACGTCAATTTTTTCCCCCCGTACTCATCCGGCACAATTAATCCAAAGAAGTGATTGTCTTTTGCCTTTTTCCAAAATGGATGGTCCACAGGTGTCACGCGTCGCCTGATGATGTCATGTTCATCGACGCTTGAGACCAATTGCGGTATTTTGTTAATCATATCTTTGTCATTTTTACTCAATGCGATTGGTTTGTACTTTGCCAATAATTTGCGTGACATAGTCCCGTCAAAGGCAAACTTTTCAAATCCGGGTGTTCCAGATTCAAGTGCTATTTGTTCAGTTCGAGATATACGCGGAAAGATGCGTTTAGATAGATCAAACACTTTTTTCATTTTATACTGATCAAAGAAAATCTATGCGGAGACTTTAACCTAAACGCAAAATTTGCGTATGTCTTGCTTTCAAGCGCGCAAAAATGTGGTATGTTGCGTCTATTTCAAAATCCATTCCTCAAAAGATGCTAGAAATGCTTCAAATTCATGCATATTAGTTACATTATTCAGGTGTTGAGCATACTCAATAATGTCTTTTGTTTGTACGCCAACTGCTTCAGAAGATAGTAAAAGATGATGCATGACTAAATATATATTTATGTGAGCTGATATTGAAATAGATTCGGAAGTTTGTGTGCATGCATCGGGCATCGAAAAAAAAAATTTCACTGCACGAAGCTACGAAGCTGAAATGCTAAAGTAGGTAAACACATTATGATAGAAATTATTTGGGAGATGTCCGGTTCTGAATAATGTCTTGCAATTGTTTTTTCTGTATATGTTTCTTACTTTTTTTGCGTTCATATAATTGTTTGCGCTTTTTAAAAAAAATAGCCCTCTTATATTCAGCATGTGGGGGAAGTTTGGTGCTAAATCTGTTATTGGAAAATTCAGGTTTCATTAAACGATGATGAGGAATTTTGTATGCATCAACGAATATAAAACAGCAAAAGAAGAAGTGTAGTATCTTTAAAGATTTCATCGAAAAAATGTATGAACGGTAAGTTTGAGATTGATTTTTTTTTCGCAAAGTATGCCATCTTTGTTAACTCTTTGCGAGGTTGCATACAACGAAAAGTTTTGGGTTAAAACTCCAAAACTGTCTAGTTGGAAATGTAAAGAAGCGGGTGAACAGGCACACAAAGCTATAAATAAGCGACATAAGTCATCTAAAGAAGACAAATGGAATGAAGATGATATTATACTTCTTTTAAAATGTGTGCAAACGTTGTTGTATCGGAGCTGCGACGGACGCATTAAATGGAAAAAGATACAAAAAGATTTTTTTCCTACTCGCACGGCTCATGCTTTACGTCATCGATACGAACGTTTCAGAATACGTCAGAATTAGTGTATCAATATTATTTTAGTAGCGTGTTTTGAGTCGTTTGCTCTTTCGAGGCAGATTTAGAGACATGTCGTTTCGAAGAACAGCTTGCAGAGTTTCCAGTATGTTGTGAATGTCGTCTTCTTGTTGTATTACTCGATCAGGTAAGGTATAATGCGAGTTTATAGAAATCTGGAAAATTAAGAATCTTAGTTTATATCTACAGTGAAACCTCTTCCAATGCGACCTTGTCACAACCATTTCACTTGTTCCACTGGAGCCCGAAGTGTTTGCAAGATCATTATGATATGACATGCGATTTCTTTTGGCATCCGATGCGTCAAGATGCGTACGACTGCATGATCGTACGCACTCGCCCATGCACATATTCCCGCACATGAGTGTGCCGTCTGCAATAAGCGGAATCTTCCAGTAGAGGTTGGCAACTTGTGAAACTCTGTGAACGATAGCAGAGCATTCAAAATGACGATATGGTTCAAAAAATATACACTCTGATCGTAATAGGTGACGCTGTGACCGTGTATTCGCCTGCATGTCGAACATACCCACAATTCGTGCCATGTGATGCAGCGAGCGTTACGAATACATGGCTTGCAAAAGGAGCGTCTTATCCTCGATGACATACCTGACACGAGCGAAAAAGCGCTTCCCTGGAAAATATTTTTTTCGAAAAAATGGAGTGCGTATACACGGTTGACGGACCTCTTGTTTCGCTAAAGGTAACTCCACCGCAATATGGAGATGTTTCAAGGAATGATAAACTCATTTCAACGAATACTGTGTTTGTAATCGATGTGAGCGGCAGTATGAACAGTGCTGCGACTGTGACAAATGATGATGGTGACAAAGTTAATCATGGATGGAGTCTTCTTGACATAGTCAAGCATGCAGCAAATACATCCTCACGAGTTCTTTGCGAAAACGATAAGTTGAGCATTGTCACATTTTCAAATACTGCTTCAGTTTTATTGGATTGGACATGTTGTGCTGAGGAAAAAAAAGAAACGATTGAATCCGCAATCATGAGTATGCGACCAGTCGCAGCAACTAATTATGCTGCGGGAATCACACTTGGTTTTCAACAGATTGACAAATTGCAGAAAATATCTGAAAATCCTGTGGAATCGTACAACTTGTTTTTTTTTACCGATGGTTTACCAACTCTCACATACAATCCCGGCAGAGGATATGTTCATCTTTGCGACATGATGCAATCTCAGTTGAATAGGAAAGTACATATTACAACTATTGGTTTGGGAAACAGCCTTGATTCAAAACTCCTTGCAGAGATTGCTCCATTTGGATTTATTTATCTTCCTGATCCTGGATCAATTGGACCAAATATATGCAATTTAGTCTCACACATGAAGACGATTGCGCACCATCAAGCAACTGTGTTTTCTGATTCTACGATCCGCATTTTTCCGCCGCACTCACTGAAATCAAGTATTGCATACAATATAGTAAATGCAACAGATGAATTTGTCGACATATCAATTGGTCCACTTATCTACGACATTCCTCGAACTTTTGTGTTTGAACTGTCGGATTTCACTTCAATCGAGTTTGTGCAGAAGAACTATCAAAGACAATTTGTACAGCGTTTTGTTCAAGTGGATGAAGCAGTTCCTTTTGGTGATGTAATGCGATCTAAAATAGTCGAACAGCTCAGTCGAATTTATTTACCAGTGAATACAGATGAATTGCAAACATTGTTGAGGCAAATGGATAGTGCGGATCCCTTATTTCAAACGATGACAGAAGAAATGCTTCCAGGATTGATCGAAAACTATCACACATGGGGTAAACATTTTTTGAAGGCATTGCCTCCAATGTTGCGTGATCAACGACGCTCCAATTTTCGTGACAAATGTCTTCAACAGTTCATGAAAGCCAAAGATGGAACAGATTCCATGTTTGAAAAAATATCTTCTGCTGCAGAAGCAATTTTCTCCACAACGACTGCTCCTACACCATCTCTTCTTTTATCTACGAGATCTTATAATACTCCATTGAATGCTACTCGGACTCCGACTGCTTCAGTTCTTCCTGATGAATTCATGAGAGGTGGTGGCTGCTGGCACGAGAATGGCAAGGTTATGGTAAAAGTCAACAATACTGTGATTGTCACTCCGACAAATATGGTAAAACCAAATGATCTCGTGTGTACACATGACGGGTCTTATGCCAGAGTGATTTGCATCGTTAAACGAAATTTGAGAAATGTCAGACTATTTCAGATCGATGATCTATTGATAACAGAATGGCATCCTGTATTTATGTTCAATGAGTGGGTGTTTCCACACAACATGGCAACAAAGAATTACATTGGCAACTTTTCTTTGTATGATTTTGTTCTTGAACATTCTCATATTGTGATGGTTGACAATGTTCCTTGTGTTACATTGGGACATGAATTCGAAATGCCAATCGTGAAACATGATTTTTATGGAACTCACAAGGTCATTGAAGTTTTGCAATCTTATTCAGGTTGGAGAAATGGATTTATTGAGATAGATTCAAAATAATTTCTTTATATTAAACACGCGAAGTAATCACATTGAATTCGTGTATCACGGCTTCTCTGTTAGTTTGCCACCAGAGAAGTAATGCGTTCTCGTTGATTTGTAAATGTTCGTACTCGATTCCATCATCTATAACTTGTTCCACCATGCTAAAGGGCGGTCGTATATTACCTTCATATCCGAGAAAAGCCTCCGACCAATCATCTACTCCAAATGCCAATTGTGCTCCCCACATTATGTAATCATACCCAACCGTATCGGGTGTAGAGTCTTCGTGTATTGAAAAATCTGTATAGTATTCGTTTCGCATGTATTGTGACAGAACTAGATACGATAATGCACGCTGTAATTGCTCATCCTGTACTAGGAACAAATTTCCTCGTGCATGACCAGCGTCATCTTCGTCTTGTTCCCACATTGGAGGAGGTAGTGGTGTATTTATACTTCTTCCATATTCAACTTGAAGCACATTTCCTTCCGCGACCCCACCGCGCAACTCATTCAATTGTTCTTGGTCGATTTGACTTCGACACAAAGGACAGGTATTATCCGTGCGAATCCAATTTTTTATGCATTTGCGATGAAATTGGTGACCGCATGGTTTTAGTTTTTTTGTACCACCAGTCAATTGGTTAAGACAAATGCTACATTGAGATACTCGCTTTCCTCGAAATACTAATAACTTTAATTTGTGCTCAACCGGCCACATGTTTACAATTCAAATTATTAAAATGCTCTGTATGACGAAAACCCATTTAACCCTTCCTAAACATACATGCATTAATGTGATTTTACACGCGGACGAAGTTGTACTACCGAAAAAAAGACAAGCTAGGATAGAAAGTTCCGAATGGAGGTTCAATTGTGCAATTTTTTTCAATAATATCTTTGCTTCTTTGTTGCCATACTCTTTGTTCAGATTTCAAAAGAATAGCGTTCATTGCCAATGGATTAACGCACAGACTAGGAATAAGCAAATCGTTTATGGAGTACATAAATTTGTGAATTTTCTTTGATGGTATTGAAGTTGAATCTGTGTAATCAATTATAAAGCTGTAAGCGAGGACGATATATTCAACATTTGACATGAAAGCCTCTCTCATGTTCACATCGCTGAAAATATGTTCCATGTAGTCGACATCAAGAACAAATTCTTTGTTTGCATGAAAAGCAGGGTATCTCTGAAGAAGACTATATGCATATTTTGCGTTCAGGAAAGAATTTGTCTTTAGCTGTTTTTCGATTGCGACAAAAATCGTTCCACACATTTCGCTGTAGATATTCCAAGGGTGTTGATTTCGTGCTTGTTTTACTTCAGTAACATATTCAAGCATATGGAATGCGAAGAGAAGCTGCCAATGCAGAAACTGTATTGGTACATCATCAACTTCATTCAAATATTGCATTGATTTATACGACACGTAAGAAGTCAAGCAAGATTCAACTGCTTTCTCGTATACCATAGGATGTATGATATGATATATGTGGAATCGATGTAATGTAAATGTGTTTTCGTTCAGTATGCAGAAACATTCCAAGCCAGAAAGCGGACTGCATATTTTCGTTTGACATTTCACATCATCTTTTTTCTCCTCAAAGAATATGCATCTTTGAAATGGATCGTATGCGTAACGATCCGTGCATTTGATAAAGTCTTTTATTTTGAAGCAAAATGATACCCAAATGTTTTCTGTATGATTCAACATTAAGTACATGTCCCCCATATCAATAGAGTAGCAAGGCTTTTTGTTTGTGAAGCATTTACATTCCCCGTCGATAAATACCTTGATGATTTTCTCATGTATTTCTCCATCTCCAATGTAAAAACGCAAATTGTCATTTGATGACACTTGCAATTCATGGACACCACTTGCTTTCGTAGGATTGCATGATTGCAAAAATGCGTAAGGAATAGAGTCGTTTTTTGTGCGAAATAAAGCTAAAAAATCTTCCTTGAAAATAGATCCATAGCTGTTTTTACATGTGACACCGGATTCATATTGTATCTTGTCACAGTTTACAGTACGAAACCAGAAGGCTTGCCTTTTGTTGAAGTCAAATGATTCGCAAAAGTGCACCATTTGTTGCAAAAAAAGCATTTGTTGACATACAAATCCTTTTACTGTTTTTGGATAAATGTCATTGTTCTTGACAATTGCTTTTTTGCCGTCAACACTGTGAACAATAAATTGATTGTACTTGGTTGCTTTCTTGATTGTGGCTTCATATCCGTCGATTCCGACAAACACTTCTTCGTTCTCCATCGAAAAAAAAAATCAGTTACACAAGGTCTCGGTTACACTATGCTCGAATCAGTTTAAAGATGAAAACATTTACAATAAATGATAGTTAAAACTTTGTGTGACCTGATGCTGATGAATACACCTGATATTCGTAATAAAATGCATGATAATTCTGCGATTACTTTCTTGATGCAACATGCATTATATGATAAGGCATCGTATGATATTCTGATAGAGTCTTTAGTTCATTTGATAAGAAAGAAAACCTTTGTGATGCTTTTCGTACAGAATTTGGACATTTTCGAATTATTACATCAATTATATAATACGTATAAAGATAACAGAGTGATATCAATTTTGTGCAATGTGATGTATTATGCAGACGAAAAACAAGTTGAAGACTTTATCATTCCATTACTGAATGCCAGTGGTATAAACAATGCAGATACGATTACTTTGTTTTCATTTTTAATCAATAATCCGCGATGTTCGACTCAAATGTTCAGCAAGAAATACAAATGGATGTTTAATGATTTGAATAAAATTCTTCAAGATAATAGCACTAACGAAATTGTTTTGCGATGTTTGTACGAATTTTTTCAACATAGAGAACGACAAAAAAATGTATTTTCAAAATTTTGTGATGAAATGTTCAAGTCTGAATGCCGACTTACATTATTTTGGATTTGTACGCAAAATGGTAACCAAAAACACTATGCCGAGAACATACTTTTGTCCATCTTCATTCATAATAGTTATAAAAACACACAAGATTATTATTTGAGTAAACAAGAACAACATTATATCGAAATTCTGCTGACATCGTCATCAGGATTTGTACTATCATTACTAAATTGTCTTCGTGGACCTATGCTAGTACAATCGCTTACATACACTAGTCTAAAACGATTGAGCGAAGCATGCAATGGACTTTCGTATATTATTTTGGTTTCTTTTTTCTTTGCAATATTTCCATACGACGAAACGGAATACAACGAAATATTTTTGAATATGGCGTCATGTCCACAACATTTTAGATTCAATCTGAATGATGGTCCATTGAAACATTTACAGATTTTGAAAAAAATAGGCGTTGATGCTCAGATTTCAGGTAAAACTTTGCAACTAATTGATTATATTATAAATGAAAGACAACGGGAATCTGCAACAATGTTAAAGCTTCAAGCGCATGGCGTGCAAAATTTTGAATATCCACAAGAGTTTAAATGTCCAATCACTCAAGATGTGATGCGTGATCCAGTTGTAGCATCAGATGGTCATTCTTATGAGCGAAACGCACTTGAAAAATTAATGAATACAAGATATGCAAAGTCTCCGTTGACTCGCGAAAAGTTGACTTCAGTCAAGATTCCAAATATAAATTTGAAAAAAAGAATTCGAGATTATGCGGAAGAAATTTGCGAGGTATTGGATAAGAAACAGAAAAATTGTGATAGCAAAGTTAAATGATATCAGACATGCACCCCAACTCCTGCTCCGTCGTCTTCGAAAAACAATTTTACAATTTTTTTATGACCAAAGTGATGAGCTATATCGGATGGAGTACGCATGTACTTATCTTTGACATTCATGTCAACTTTTAGATCAATGAGAGTTTGAATGCATGATATGTTTCCTCTAGCTACTGCCCAATGTATTGGATATCTATCATCATCTTTGTCAACAACATTGATGTTTTTTTCATTTTTCAATTGTCTCACATTGTTGAGTGCAGCATGAATACTAGCATGGCTGGTACTCTCAGATATTTTTTTGTCATCTGCTATTTTGTCTACAGCACATGCATTACCCATTCTACAATATGCTTTTGAAAAAAAAAAAGGTAATTTAAATGTGCGTAGAGGTAATACAGTCGCATTGGAGATCATATTTTTGTAGAAAGAAAGTGCAATATTTTTCCAAGCTTCCGACTGATGTTTGGCATATAATATTACAGTTTATTCGTGAAGATAGATTAATGATTGGAATTAATAAATTGTTTCGATTGAAGATTATCAGAGCTTTTTGGTCACCACCTACAGTGAAAATGCAGAGTAAGATTCGAACGATTACATTGGTAAAAAAATATTTCAATATTATGGAAGTTGAAACATTAAAAGAAACCATCAAACTTTGTTTTCGTTTGCTAAAACACTCACCATTAGATCCATGCTCGGTGTTGATGATCAATGCATTTATAGAGCATTACATTTCTGTGTATGAAAAACACAGAATGTTTGAAGATGATAAAAAAATTATTGCGCAAGTGTAAAATTTAGATGATAGTGTTTCTAGTTTCACTGTCTCTAACTGTACAAACACAAGTTTGTAATAACGACTGCTATTATGCGTCTGATAGTATTTGCGATGATGGTGGTACTGGTTCTGAATATAGTGATTGTCTCTCAGGAACTGACTGTTTTGATTGCGGGCCAAGACCATCTTATCTGATCCCTTCACCACCACCGCCACCTCCATCTCCTTTACCTCCTTCACCCATTACCTTCGCGCCGACATCGCTGCATCCACCGCCACCGTTTATCTCACCGCCACCGTCTCCTTCACCGCCTCCGCCACCGTCTCCATCACCACCTCCATCGCTTTATCCACCACCTCCATCCCCTTCACCGCCGTCACCATTACCACCAGGATCTTGTCCAAGTGGACACCATATAACAAATAATGGTTGTGTCGCGCCTCCTTATCGAACTTGCGTCAACGGGGATGCGTGCTCTTTTCAATCAGGCAATGAACTTATAAACGGTACATGTGCACAAAACGCTTGCCTTCCCTCATGCACGGTTTTAGGAAACGATTGTGAGAATCCTAATTCCGTTTGCTATGCTTCCAGTTCTATAGGTTTGCCAGATACATATTATGTATGCATACCATTCGACACGTTTGCAAGTCCTGCAAAATGTCCGTCTGCGACTCATCCTATTAGTCAACCAAGTGGATTCTATGACTGCGTCGCACCAAGTGGTGTAGCGTGTGCAGGAGCAGCTAGTGGTGACTATTGTACATACACATGGGGAGGAAATTCATTGAATGGTAAGTGTCATGATTCAGTATGTTATGATACATGTTCTTTTACTGGGAATAATTGTGCAAATACGAATTCTGTTTGTTATGCAAATGGTACAATTGGATTACCACAAACATATTATGTATGCGTCAGTTCTGCTCGCAATCAAGAGTGTGAACCTAACTTTCATACGAAATACCAGACAGATGGAACATTTCAATGTATTGCGCCAAGCGCAGTCGCTTGCGCTGGTGCTGGTGTTGCTGATGGTGAATCGTGTATATATACATGGGGAAGTAATACTATTTCAAGCACATGTCAAAGTGGTTCATGCGCTGCAGAACCAAGTCCTCCGAGTCCTCCTCCCTCTCTTCCGCCTCCGCCATCACCATCATCTCCACCACCTCCATCTTCTCCACCATTACCACCAACTGAACAAAATTCCCTCATTTTCATAGCCCATACGCTAAGCAATATCGAAAATCTGCTGCGCGAAAACCAAATACTTTTAAGAAATATGAACTCTTCCAGCACAAATAGGTTTACTTGCGGGGATATTCGATTTATTCATAGACAAGCTGGATGTTGTCAAGGTGATGAATCAAGTTGTGTAGAAACAAACGCTTGGTAATTTAAATTGAATTTTAAAGCACATTAAAGCACACAGTCTCTTAACGAAGAAACAAAAGACTGATACTTCACAGAAGGTTTTCCGGTATAGACATAGGTCTGTAAAAGTTTACAAAATATAGATTCTTCAGACAAATAGAGTACATTAAATGTACATTGAGTGTATCTTGTGAAGTATTGCACACTCATATGTTTTCTCAAAGTTTCTGTTGAAAGTTTCAATGTTGGCCATTTAAAGTAAAGTGTATATTTGATCAACCCAACATCTTCCATGATAGGGCGAAATCTAGAGGCATATCGAGACACGATTAGATGTTTCATGCGATAAATTTCAAACACAAATTGTAGGTTTTCATTGCACGCTCTATTTATAAGTCGTGTCACCAATATTGAAGATGCAGTTACGTGAGATATAATAAGTTCAAGCAAATCATCAGGAAGATCAACACAATACATTCTTTTTTACCGATTTTCACCGATTTTTTTCGCTAAATGTTTCATTTTTGCGTAGTATTTCTGACTCTTTTTTCTGAAGCAAAATGTTTGGAGGATATACGGGAGTTATTATGTTTGCGATCTAGCATTTACGATGTCTACATTTATACTAAAGAAATTGATTCGCATATTCAAGAATTAGTCAAGAAAATTCTATCCCGATATTCAGTAATTTCAGATAGTTATCTGAAAATTAATGCTAAGGAATTCATCGTCAAGCTGCACTGGTTTGGAAAACAAATATCTTCCATACTTACTTATGAGAACATAAGTAAGTATGGAAGTGTAGTATCTGGAAGTTTTGCTTTGGCAACATACATGCATCTAAATATGATGGATTCTTTTCAACCGTCGGATATTGATGTGTATCAATGTTTGCAGCAGCCGATAAGTATGTCAATGCATCGGATTGACATGATGAAGCTATTGAGAAATGGAAAAACAAAAGTAATCACATCGGATGAGGACGAGCACTATATTGGGACAAGGAGAAAAACAGTTCTTAAATCAAAACTTATCGAACATCTGAATAATCATAAAAAATGGTCAAAGTATGATTGGGACGAGTTATTGAAGCATCATAGCGAATCATGGAAAGTCGTCTCCAAACATATACTGCAAGTGTATTGGTTGGTAAATACAAAGATTGAAAGCGATATCAATGTAATTGTTTGCGAATACAATACAAGTTCAGGTTTGTCGTCTTTCGCAGACTACATTATATCGAGATTTGATATGATACAATGTCAGGTCGCAATTAGTGACATTACGGGAACATTTTATCCGACTTTCCATACAGGAGAAGAAACATCTGAATGTGTGAAAAACAAAAAAATAAAATTCAATCCTGATTATTCTTTTGGCAATCGATCAACACAATATTCTCGTATTCGGAAGTACATGAAGCGTGGATTTGGACTGGTTACAAATCCAGAAAAAATACACAGACTTCCAATGTAAGACATCATTCTTCGTCAATGAAAGTGTCATCCGTGATGTTATTTTTTTTGAGCAGATTATGGGTGTATTGATAAATTTCATGTTGATCGGGTTCTCCGTCAGCCCATATACGCATAAATTCAACTGATTTTTTTAATTTTCGTCTCTCGTAATTGTTCTGGGTAGGAAACGAAAACATCAAAAAAATAACAAGAAAATTCATTATTAGGTGACACAGAAAAAATAGCGTGACTTGCGAACACTTAGCTTCTGCCAGCTAGGATAGCAGAGCGGCTTGAGGGAACGGGGGTTTTTCTGCTTGGGAGGACAACTGTTGTAGTCAACTCGGCAGTCGGCTTGTCGTGGGTTGTCACTGTGCATGTGATGTAGCCGCTGCAATTGACTAGGAAGCCAAGTGTGATTGCAGATACGAACGCAATCCACAGTCCAAAGAATGCATATCTTTGCTCATATGTGAAGGGAGCTTCATATAAGGCGAGCACAGAAATTCCGGCAACTCCTGCCAAGAGATATTCAAACAATGTGAATGCAAAAATGGTTCGTGTCATTGTAGTTCCACCGGGTGCAACTGTGGCTAGTACTTGATTTACTCCTGCAGCCGCAAGAAGGTAGAGGACTCCCATGTAACGGACAAGCGGAAGTGCAGGTTGGGTATCGGCATGGAATACCATAAGAGAGTGTTCAGGCCAGAAAAGGAAAGCGAGGCCGTATCCGAACGTTGAAATGTTAACTAGTTGCCAGAAAATTACAGCAAGAGTTGTGGAGCAAATCTTAAGTAAGCTCATGTTTTATGAAGTCGCAAGATTTTTTTTTACCGATGTTGAAGCTTTGTTTTGCAAAGCAAGGGCGATTTTTTTTTCTATGAATCGTAAAACTTAAAAAATCGATTGCATTTTGATATTTCAAACGCTTTTTTACATATTCTTTGTGTTGTTCTGCAGTATATGAGGCAGAATCATTTTCTATCGGAATACCAGGAAATACTTTACGAGCAAATTCAGAATTCACCATGTCGTTTGATATGCCTACTTCAAGTTCTCTTAATTTTTTTCTTTGGAGACCATTCTGGCTCACTATCATTGACAATGCATTTTTTTTAATTCAAAAGAAATGACGAGTAATTATGATGGTCTGTTTTTACAGTACCAAGAATTGAGATGTGTATATTCAGATATTATGTGAAATAATGCAGATGTAGTCGCTGCCTGTATTGCAAGTAATTTGTGGTCAGTCATTGCTTTCTCTTTTACAAATTTCATAGCAATTACATGAATTATAGTGGCAAGTATGACAAATGCAACTGCGACAATGATGGCTTCAATCAAAAGACGTGGAAGTGAGGTGTACATTACTATTAGCAAAGAAAAAATTGTTCGATTGTATAAACAAAATCCATGTTCTGTAAAAGAGTTGAGTGTTTAGAAAAAGATTGTCGGTATGCTGAACTTTGTACATTGTTTTGTATATTTGCATTGTTATGTGCATATATTTCAATTTCGATTCAAGTAAAAAGTAGGGTAACAAGAAATGTAAAAAAAGAGGTATTCAAGGAATTTGCGAAAATTATCGATCTGCTTGAATCAGCACCCGAATACACACAAGTACAAATCGGCAAAAGATTGAAGTATATTTATAATACATTATGATCAACCAAAAGTATTTTCAAAGTCATATGTTACATATAAGAATCCATCTTCATCTTTGTTTTCTGCGTAACAAGCACTCAATGTCGTGTTGGGTTGAACTAGCTTTCCGTTCACGAAAACAAATATCGCCTCTTCGGGTGTGAGTTTTAAACGTCGTCTTATAACGAAAATTAATTGTGCAAGAGTGAGAGAACTTGGCGCAAGAAATTTACGTTTATCAATCAAAGGAGCTTTCTTTGAAGTTGATTTTTTTTCAACTATGATTGGAATTCGATCTGCAAATCTTTGAAGCATTGTAGAAGATTCTGCATATCTTTCTTGAAATGATTTTTCTGTCTTGTACATTTACTATTAACAATAAAAAAGTTATGGACATACTTCATTAATCATGCGAAAAGGTTGAATTCACATCAGTTGTTTCGGATACAACAGTTTTACTCGACAGTTTTTTCACTTGTCTGAGATGATGTTTGTGATTGACCATCTTAAGAGGAATGCTTTCTATTTTTCTTTTTTTAGATTGACTTTTATTGAAAAATACTTGACGAATGCAATCCATAATAACTACTAATCGATCGCATTCATTTGTATGCGTAGATATTGATTCAGGTATTGATTGTATAATATCGTGCAATATATTTTCTATTATAATGGTTTCATATTTAAATTCAGTGCAGTAAGAAGTTAATAACCGTTGAGCGTATTCATGACACTTTGGATCTAAATCACCATTGATCATATGAATATCAAGTGATTTTACAAGATATTTACCAATTTTATCATGAAATATACCAGACATTACAAAATCAGATGGTGTCATTATCTACTTCACTGAAAAAAAAAAGTTTTGACGCATTTGCAATGTTCATACTATATTATCCAGGAATGTTTTTTTATTTCTTGACACGATAATCTATGTTCTGGTGTTTTGCAAAGCAAGCTATTCAGCAAATTTATAAGTTGTGGATTGCCGATTTGTGATTTGTGTGTGTAATAGGTGGAAATTTTCTTTATATCGTCTTTGTATTGAAAGTAACGATAATCGAAATTTGATGCTTCTTCGAAAGGAAAATATCCTTCCAGCATTGTGAATAAGCATACACCTATACTCCAAACATCACTATAAAATGGATTGTATGTGTGTCCTCTAAGTATTTCTGGTGCGCAGTAACTTTTCGACCCACATTTCCTATTTGATTGTGTTGAATCTTTCATATCTCTCGCAAACCCAAAGTCACACCATTTAATAGTGTCAGTAAAATCAAGCATACAATTTTCAAGTTTTAGGTCTCTGTGTACTATTCTTAAGTTGTGCATAAAATTAAGACCGTCGAGCATTTGGAGAAAAATTTGATGTGCATATGTTTCATCCAAGAATTTATGTTCAATCACAACATTATATAAATCTTTTTTTAAAAGTTCCATTGCGATGATCGCGTATTCATCAATGACTCCATGATATAATATTGTAACAATGTGTTTTCCATTTTTCAATTTGTTCATTATGTGTATTTCTTCGTCACAGTAAGATTGAATGTGAATAAATTTTAATGCACATTTTTTTTTATTATAACTACCGTTATAGACTTTGCCAAAATGTCCTTGGGAAATCTTTTCTTGTATTTCTAGCATTTAATTACTTAATTGTCGAAAAAATTATTTGATCTCAAATTGATCATTATTCACATGAGAATAATTGAAATCCGACAAGGAAACCTATCTCAACTAATGCAGTTGCTACAAATATCCACGACTTTGATGAAAACAACGCCGTCCACAATAATGGAAATATTGTGACCAAGGTACTTGGAAATGATCCGCGCACAACATTTACAAACGAAATTGAAATATTAAAAGCAAGAAATGGAATCAGCATCCAATCCTGTTCAGAAATATTCCAAAATTCTTTCAAGTGTATTACAAAACCTAATGCACTCGCCAGTGTCAACCAACTGAACAAAATATTTGGACCTATTAGCACTATCAAATCTGGAAATGATTGTGTATAATTTAACATTAAAGAAGAGGCGCATGCAAAAACGCAGGCAAAATTGAGAGCATATGTTGCAAATTTAGTATTTGCGATAAACAACCATAAGGTACAAAATGCAAGCGACATGAAGCAAAAAATACTTGGTAATAATGACTGTTCCGAATATAGAAGTGCAATTCCTGATGCGATAAGAGATGCGAAAATTAAACCCCAAATCGAAAATGCTCCGTCCCTTGGTTGTATAGAGGGGCGATAAAGCTGGGTACGAACTCCTACAACATATGATGCTACTGCGGTTACAGCAGTCCCAACAATAATAAGTGCTGATGCTGGAATGTTCATTTATAATACGATGAAAAAAAGAAATGTTTTTCGTATGCAACAAATAATGTCGAGTTTAATCAAATGTTTCCACCTATGAAGTGGTACGAAAATCTTTTGCATGTGCGTGTGAATATAAGTTTATTTTGTGTTAAATTTGGAAGTGGTTTTAAATACAGAGAATATTTAAGAGAAGCACAACATTTGGATATAGCAGATACACTGGATTATTCAGATGTCACTAACACAGATAGTGACTCAGATACATGTTCTAATTCTACGAACGCGTATTTGTAAACTGTGTCAAGCAATCTAATAAACTTAAAATGTCGTCTCATATTGGAAGTAACCTTTCTGCCAGGTTTTGTTGATTACGATCTGTTGTTGCTTTTTGGATTGGATCCTTCTTTGATCTTGATGTTTGTTTTGATTTTCTAATTGAATTCCGATTACTGCAGTGATCTGTTTCTTGAGGTGGTCTTTCAGATAGATCATATGGAATGTTAACAACATCGTCAGGTGTTGATTCCGGACATATTGGGTGCATGAATGCTAGAAAGCTCTTGGCCTTAGACACCAAAACATTTTTAGCATATACTAACTTTTCTATCATTTCATCCGGAGCTTCGAATTCAGATGTGTTGTTGATGGAAGGATAGTTTATAATTGTGTGAAAACAAAGTTTTCCATGTGGAAATGTTTTATCTAGATTTCCATCTGATTCGAATTGCTTTGGATGACTTGTTGCACGACTAAATCTTCCAAATGCTTGTCTTCTTTGCTCGTAATGCCATTTGACAGAAAGCTCGCATACATGTTTTACAGGATTTGTGATGTTTTGGAAGTACACTCCTTTCTCAAACTCCAATACATTTACTCCTTGACTTATCATGTTAGTTTTTGCGGTGTCATCAAAATGAGAGATTTGTTTCCAAAAGTTTTGTCCCTTTCGCTTGTAGGATAGTTTATTACCACTAGGATCGAAATGAAATTCGAAATTACGTTTTGCTTCTATCATGTTTTTACCAAATGGACATCCACTGATAATATCCACACCTTCGGCAACAATTTTGCCAAACAAAAGAATATCTATGTATCCAAGACGAAACTGTCGTAGAATTTCTTGTCTACTTTCATTTACATTGTTTATTTTACCATCGCTTGCCGTAAGGATAGCAACAGATCTTGTTTTTATCATTAGTATTTTGTATAATGGTTTCAGAACATCTTTAACATATTCAGAGTGGATTGCAATCGGAAACTCTTGTTTTATCGTAAAATTATCAATAAGTGAAAGTAATGTAGCAAAAGCATTGGATATCGAGGAATCAACGGGGTCTGCTATATCAATGTCTGATTCTGTATCTGAATATTGATCAGATGTTTCTGCATCGGAGTCGTAATATTCGGTACTTGCAATGGTATGTGTTTTCTGTGTATTCACTAAAAATTGCATAATTTTGGGGCGTGTATAAAACTGTTTGTTGATGAATTCAGGCATTTGATAAAATTTATTTGAGTTTGATAACCAGAGTTTTTTGTTGTTGTGAAATTCTTTCAGGATTTCTATTTTTTGTCGAACATCAATATTTGCATCACTGAATCGTGCTTTGAATGATTGATCTTTTGATGGATATTTGTGTATCCATCGATTATATGCTTTTTGAAAAATACAAAATATTTCGTGTACTTGTTTGTATTTTCCAGTAGCATTTTCTTCACATGTTGGCACTTTCAATTTTTGCTGAGAATTGACATCTTTTGTATGTATGTCACATTCCTTGATTTTAATCCAGTTATCTATCCAATTTGTATCCAATTCTTGTTCTCTTAATTTTATTTCTTTGAAATATCGACATATTTTGTTTAATGATTCATCTTCTAGCAATTCAACAATCATTTTCCAAGTCGAATCTTGAATCCTGCATGCATATCTATAATTTATTTCTATTGGAAATGTTTCAGGTTTACTCATCATCCAAACGACGGATGCATATGTGTCTTTTATTTTTATTGTGTTAGGACGATCATCGCAATTGCCAAGCGTAAAAAACTCTTTTACCTCTTTAATTGAAGCGTTACATGCGATTGACACTAGTGGATGCAAGTCAGTTACATCTTCTAACAACGGACTGGCTGTAAGAAGTATTCTGAATACAGAAGCATCACTAATAATGGAAGATATGCTAAAAATTTTATTTTGTTTTCCATCACTTTGTGATTTCATATTATGTGCTTCATCTAATATAAAATATATATCATAGTTTGTTTGTTGTTCTTCCCAATAAGATTCTTGTTCACTCCAAAATTCACTGGGATTTTTTTTCAATTCTTCATTATTTCTAAAAAGATCATAATCAAAAAACACGATTTGAGTCTTATCTTTAAATTTTTTATCAAGCGTCGATAAAAATTCAAACAAGGTAGTATCTTTGTGTTTAGATTTATGCAAATTGAATAAATCTTTCACAGGTGAATATGCAAATTTTTGTTTGAACAATTCTGATCCGGTTTCTTCCGTGAATTCTCGTTCATATTTCGCTTTCAATGTAGAGTTGCTGCTTGTGCATCCTATTGCAGTCGGACATATCAATGACGATCTTCCCTTATATTTTTGTTCTACATTCGGATCGCAACCAATGTTGTATGGACCTAAAACAACTAACTTTAACTTTTTCTGCATCGTCACGGGAGTTTTGGATTTTAATAGATTCAGTTGTTGCGAGTGATTTAAAAATATGCGGAATGCTGTTCGGGTTTTACCCAATCCAACATTCATGTTCAGAAATACACCTGTATGTTCAGGTTTGACATCTGATACAACTGTTTGTATGATATCACGCTGATATGAAAAAGTTTCTTTATTTGATACTACGCTTTTAATATCAATTTTAGTGTTGTTTTCTATATTGATTAACTCTATGCATTTTTCAAGAATCACATGCGGTAATGAATTCAGCCATGATTTCTTATTGTAGCAAACGAACAATTTGTTCAAGTCAAATGGCAATGCATAGCTTGTATAAAATACTTTTTCGGATGTGTCTTCGACACTTGCATGTGTATGATTACATGTAAGAGCAGCTGCAAAATCTTTATTTTTACTACTTATTCGTTCCCAAAATGTCATACTTATATCAGAAATGATCAAATAACATGAGCATGAATCTACAAACCATGATGGTTTCCATGGACCGCAATCATCGAATATAATTCTAAGACTGTGTTCATGATCTTCTCCATATTTTTTTAATTTTGTTATTTCTTTACTAACTAGCAATTCAATTCTATTGGGTATACAGTGATAAACTTCAAATGTTGCTAAAATAAAATATTCACACACCCTATGATTTGTAAAGCAATGACAAGATGACATTTATATACATAAATATTTTAGTCATCAGAAACATCAATGTATTTTGCAAGAATGTTTTTGCAGTCTTCTGATAAGAGTTCATAACATGTGCCGGGTTCTCCTTCATGATCTTTTCGAATGCTCAAACGAGCAGAAATATTCATAGCCATAAGTTCTTGGAGTAGAAGTTTGAATGCATATGGCATTCGTATGTCGTGTACATCTTGTCCAGAATTGCAATTGTTGCACCAAGGTTTCTTATTTCGGATGAGGGTTTTTTCTGCCGCTGGGTGCGCAAGAAGACCACATTTTCCGCATACAGTTGCAACGAATGGATCTGATTGTTCAAATAGTCGTTCCGTCAACACATTTGCTGCGCCATGAGAAATGATGCAATCTCGTTCCATTTCTCCAAACCTCAAGCCACCTTCTCTGGCTCTTCCTTCTACCGGTTGACGCGTTAATATTTGAACTGGTCCTCTTGATCTAGAATGTTGTTTGTCATGCACCATATGCTTCAGTCTTTGATAGTATGTTGGACCAATAAATACTTTTCCTTCCATCTGCTGACCCGTCATTCCATTGAACATAATTTCTTCACCAAGTCCATCGTATCCGTGTTTTTCTAATTCGTGACTTATTGCTTTTATGGATGCTCCCCTGAAAGGTGTAGCATCTCCCTGTGTGCCTTCTATCGCGCATAATTTACCGAGTAAACATTCCATCAATTGACCAATCGTCATACGACTTGGAATTGCATGAGGATTTACAATAATATCTGGAATAATACCATCCTTTGTGAATGGCATATCTTCTGAAGGTAGAATCATTCCAATTACCCCCTTTTGACCATGTCTGCTCGACAATTTATCTCCAACAATTGGTGTTCTAGTTTTTCTCGTTCGAACTTTCATCAAAATAGAACCATCACGATTTTTAGATGTCATGACTGCATCAACGATGGCTTCTTCCGAGTGTTTGACCATTATACTTCTGTCTCGTTTGACTGCGCGTCGTGTGCCTTCACCGATTTCGGTGGTAGTGATTGTTTTCCCAATAATTACATCTCCAGCTTTAATTTCTGTACCAATCGATAAGCTACCATCGTCTTCCAGCTTGTCATAGCATCCTACTCTTAATCCAGTGCATGAAACCTTCATCGGATTTTCAAACTTTTCTGCATCAGCGCCGTTGGTTCGTTCTTCATCTTTGTAAGTTTGGTATTTTATTGATCGAAACAGTCCACGATCCAAAGCTTGTTTATTTAATATGAGTGAATCTTCTTGGTTGAAACCAGTATATGTCATAATGACAACTATTGCATTGATACCAGTTGGTGCTTCGGATACATGTAATATTTCATCCATGCGTGTTGTAACTAAAGGCCGTTGCACAGAACATAGTATGTGTGCAATTGCGTCCATTCGTCGCGGATAATTTAAACAGAATATCCCAACCGCTTGTTTGCCCATTGCGGACTGATAACAATTTCTTGGTGCTTGATTGTGATCGGGGAATGGAATTAGAGTAGCACAAAGACCATTTATGAGTGAAGCATGTAATTCATAATGAGTGTAATCTGATCTAGGTTCAAATATGCTCATTCCGACACGCAAATCCATTTCTTCTTGCTTATCCACATATTCGATTGCACCATTTGAAAGTAAGAAATCCCATAGATGTTCGTAACTTGGAGCCATTTGAATCAACTTGCGAACTTCTTGTAGTTTAGATGCAACGAATAGTGGTCGTAATAAACATCCTGGATCGGAATCAATGCAAATTGTGTTGTCCAAATATGACAATGAGGCGTCGAATGGAATGAAACTTTTTCGTCTCAAGTTTCTGACGGTTTCAAGCAGTAGACGAGCATCATTCTCATTTTTTGTATACATGTAAAGAGCACCGTTAACGATGACTGGAACACCATTTGCTCGAATACTGTTGGAACATTCAAGTAATGGAATAAGTTCTGGTTCTTTGATTCGATTCAACTGTTCTTTTATTGCACCAGAATATGTCCCGATTCGTACATGAGTACTCATTGCTAAATTTTTTACCAGACCACACGATGTTCCTTCAGGAGTTTCTACCGGGCAAACTATGCCCCAACTTGTGTAATGCAATTGTCTTGGTTTTGGTGCCTTTCCTTCGCGATTAATCGGAGTGTTGATTCTTCGTAAATTTGAGTTTGCAGCAACGCTTGTCATACGACTCATCATTTGCGCAACTCCAGATTGAGCAGTATTTCCTCGTTGAATTCCCCAATTTCCAGTTGAAAAGGCATACTTAAATGCACCCGTTATCTTTTTATGATTAATCATATCGCCAATATTAGTATAATGAAGTTTGTTTTGTTCCAATAATCTAGACAGCTGAGCACTTAGAGTTTTTAAGAGTGTACGATATACTTGTCGAAACAATAGTGACATCAGCATGCCTGCGGTGTCGATACGTTTATTTGCATAATGATCACGATCGTCACATTGAATCTGACCAGTGTGTGCTGCAATTAGTTTTCTCACCATATAACCTAAATAACAAGCTTTTGCTCTATTCACTTCAGGGGTTAGTGTTAAACCCATGTGTGGCAACATTTCGTTCGTGATAATATGTTCAAGATATTTCATCCTTCGTTCTTTTGTTGGTTCTTTTGTTCCTTCTCTGCCAAGCCAATCAAGTAATTCTTCAGTCGACATGTCAGATGTTGTGTCGTTGTCTAATATTCCGCATAGTAAACGCGTTTCTTCTGCATCTAAATCACCAACGATAAGTTGTAATGCATCATTTCTGGTTGGCACATCCAATAATTTAAATAATGCTAAAATTGGAATGTGCATATCAATAAATGGAAGATTTGCCACCATTTCCGGCGTTGCACCTTTTTTTGTGTTGGTAATGTACAAATATAATGTAGAGGTCGACCTCATTTTCAACTCATGACAAGAACGAATTTCACATACGAGTTGATATTTTGACGGTTGTTTGACATTGAATATGTATGCTTGATTTGTATGTAGTTTTTCTTGTGCTAATAATGCTTTTTCAATTCCATTTATAATGAAATACCCACCTTGATCCAAACGACATTCATGAAGACGTTCTGCTTTGTATGTGTGACAATATGATGATCCAACCATGACAGGCAATCGACAAAGTAAAACTTCTCTGAAAACCCTTCTTTCATGTTTGTCTGGAGATTTGATATCGTGAACAACATCAACTAATATAGCAGAAGCATATGTTGCACTTCTCATTCTAGCCATATGGGGCATAATGGGACGATCGTAACCATCACATTCCTGATGCATTGGTTTTTGTACTGATTCATTACATATCGCAATCGTGTGTGTTGTATTTCCAGATTGTAAGACAATCTCAGAAGACTCTTGAATGATGTGTGGCAAAGAAATTGTCATGAAATTATCAAATGATTCTATTTGATGTCGTACAATGCCATATTTGTGAAAGTATGATGATATAATAAACCAAAGTTCTTCCTCGGTCAATAAATCTTTTGACATTGATTTCAATTTTTTTTGGAAAAATTTGATTGTCGATCATGTTTCAATTTTTTTCTTCTTTCTATAGTAAATGACTTCACTTGGATTCACAACTAATGTTGCACCAATCAAAAAAAAGACAAGAACACACATAGGTCATGAAAACGCAAAACCGGACATTGTCGAAACAAGTACAACATATACGAAACGATCAACAATTATTACAAATCCGAAATTTCTTGTATTCTTCAATCTAGTGCTTGCGTGCACGCATTTTTCGATTGTTGTGTATATTTCGTTTACAGAGTTTAGGTTTCCTTTGACATTTTTTGAAACTCGAATAAATGAAGAACTTATTGACAATGTGACATGCATATACGATTTTGGAGAAAATGTTTTTACAAATAGCACAAACTCTTATTGTTCAAACCCTCTGTATACTCAATCAGGTAATTATACACCGACTGCTGAATGTCAACCCGTTTTAGACGGATTGTCATCAACTCCGGGAGTATCTGATACGGGAGGACCGTTGTTAAGTGCATATTCTTTGACCCGTTTTGGTCAAGGTAATAATACCAACGAATACATTGATGATGTTGGAAGGGTTTTGGCAAAAGCAGTTTTACTCACAATTGAAGGAGTAACAACATTTGCTCATATTATATACGCATTCATAATTTCTTCATTGCATAAGAGTAATGTCAAGAAATACATCGTGTCTAATGGCGGTTTGCCTGTACGTTGGATTGAATATGCGATCACATCTTCCCTCATGAGTCTAATTATTGCAAATGTTTCTAACTTATTTGAGTTTTTTGGCGTTCTATCGATTGCATTATCAACGTTTTCACTCATGTTTTTTGGCTTTCTGATAGAGTATTTGTGCGTTCAAGGGAAAATACAAGATGCTCTCATGATCCTTTATATTCCAGGGCTTGCTGTTTTTATGGGTACATGGGTTCCAATCGTTTTGTCTTTGACGACAAGCGTATTTGAACTTAGTTGTTTATCACATGATACAAGTAATATCTTTTATTGTGAGACTCCTTCATGTTTTGGACGAGAAGTTCCCATTTTTGTATTTTCGTTTGCTCTTTTCGTCATGTTTTGTGTTTTCCCAATTATATTAATTTACAAAATTTATGCGGCCGGAGAATACAGTAAATATCTGGATATTTCGAACCGAGTTCCAAAAATTCCATTCGTTGCATCATTTGTCGTATATTTTGTGGATTCAATTAAATTTACTGTATTCATATTTGTTGCTGGATTTATTGCATGGTTTAAGTTATTTGATTATATACTTGGTCCAATTCTTCCGTTTCATTTTATAAAAATTCAAGAGAGAACAGTATCGCCAATTTCTTTAGATAAAATTTTATACTGTGAATTTTTGTATGCAATTGGATCGTTAATATCAAAAGTGTTTCTTGCTATTTTCTTCACGCTAAACTTTTCAGGAAGAGAGTGGTAAAATATTTATTAAGTACTCATCATGCGATTTAATGTAATTCTACGAAAATAAGTGGGAAAAAAAAAGACATGATAACATAAACTGTGAAAGAGATAAATCGCATTAGAACCATGATCTGATCATTTGTCTCACATTATTTTTTTCAATAGTTGCTTGTTTTTCAAATGTCGTGCTTCCAAGTGTTCTTTCGTCTTTGTAGCTTTGGTAAATTTTGACTGAATTCAGCTTTCAAGAATTGGAAACTGAATGTAACACTAGAAGACCGCCGAGTAATGAAAGATTCGAGAAAAATGGAATATTTTGCATATATTTCTTATTTAAATTCAATGGATGGTAAATACACGTCACAATGACAACGAATAAAATCAGACTTAATAATGATAAATTACTCAATGTTTGTAATTGTGGGTTGAACATAGAATACATAATTATAATTGGACAAATTATTTCAATCAAAATGACAATAACGATTGACAGTTTCTTTAGAGGCCAGTTTGGAGATTTCAATGTCAGACTATCGACTGTACCATTAAAGTTTAATACTTTGTTTATACCAGAAAGAACGAACATTGTCAGTAAAAAAAGTATTCCGAAAACTAGTTGATGATTTATCATTTAATATACAAAACATTTTTTCGGATGCGATTCGGAAGGATATATGAAAATGGCTTTTTCATGGTATCGTATACAGATTCAACAAAGTTAATGTGTTCATCCATATTTGAACAAGATTTGTTCAATTTATCCAGTTTTTCGTCAATTTCAGATAAAAGTTTTTCGATATTTTGTAGTCGTATTTCAAATGCGTCCAACCGATCATCCATTTTATTTTATTCGATTTTTTTTAGTATCCAAAACGCGCTTGCAACCATTACACCAGACATGCCATCAGCTAAAAATGATTGAACTCGTGGTATTTTCTGATAATAGTGAACATTCAAATGAGGAAAGAGTCGCGACCATTCCATGGGAAAACCAATGAATGCAGAAACCAAAAATATTTTTAAACACGCCATTGCTGATGGATATATCGCATCGGGAAATATGGATAATATTACTATAAATGTTAGTGCGCCAACGAATCCCGCAATCAATCCAGCAGACAATATTGTGTGTTTATCAAAATAATCCCGCAGTATTGAGGCTCCTATAGGTGGCGGCAGTACATTCAAAGCAACATCAAACCCCGCAGTAATTATGAAAGTTTTTATAACGTTTTGGTGATTCATAGATTTTATATGTCGTACAAAAAAAATAATGTTCATATAAATGCCTCCAAGGCGAAAATCGAACGGTCGCAAAAAATCTTCGAGAAAGAATAGACGAAGAAAAACTTCTTCGAAAATTGCAATAAAGAAAGATCCAAAATTATGGGAAAAGGCTAAAAAGAAAGCATGTTCTGATGCAAATTTGTGTAAACATAGTGCTCGTAAAATGCAATGGGCTACTCAATATTACAAAAAGCATGGTGGTAAATATATTGGTAAAAAATCGAATAACAACAGCTTATATAAATGGGGAAAACAGAAATGGAGAACATCAAGTGGTAAAAAATCTGGTGGTAAATTAAGATATTTACCCGATAAAGCATGGAAAAATTTAACGAAAGATCAAATAAAAAGAACAAATGAATCAAAACGCAAGGGTTATGATGAAGGCAAGCAATTCGTTAGTCAACCAAAAGATGTAAGACGAATATCCCGAAGGTACAGGGCTGTCACGAGAATTCGATAGAAATATGGCATTCCATATTCCAATATGGAACGGCAGAGTGGATCATATGATCCGTGCACCGTAGGATGTTTTCATGAAATTATATTTCAACACAGCGTCTCTTCAACTGCGGTACCGAAGCGGACGCAAAAAATATGAATAAATATAATGTTCTTGCCAAATATCCAAACAGATTCACATGGTGTTCCCATATATACCGCAGAAATTTCTCGTGCGTTGTTTGCCTTGGCGGACATTCAATACCAAGCTTCGCGAAAAGTCGCACTAAAGCCTATAAAACAGAATTTTACGACGCCAACATGTGATGAAAGTTTCTGGACTGGCAGAAATCAAAATAACAAGATTGTCGATATAGTCCGGTTTGCATTCGAAATTGACTTGTTAGAAATACGAATGCATGAACTCAACGATGTAGTGGACAACTTTGTAATTTACGAAGGCAGTCACACAGATCAGGGTATTCCCAAACCCTTCATCTTTCATCGATATCGCGATCGTTTCAAGCCTTTCATGCACAAAATTGTCTACATACAACAAAATGGCACCGATGCCATATTTTACACTCCAAAACTATTCAAAAATACTAACAAATGGGTGAACGAGAATAACAGGAAATTCGCTTATGATAGATACGTCGAAAAGTATCCGCCAAACGAGAACACACTATTCATAAGCGCGGACATTGACGAGATTCCTAATCCATCTGCAATTTGGATGTTTAAACATTGCAAAACTACTCGAATTCCGTGTGCATTTTATTGCAGCATGTTTGAAGTTGATGCCGAACATATTCGTATAACACGAGATGGAAAAGGATATTGGACTCAACCGACAATCATACGAAGAAACGGACCGTTGCGACATTCTCGACAAAATATGTATCCACTCACATTTTCTACTGGAGCGCACCTTCATGTTCGCGATCCTTATGCTTTCATTGGCAAGATGTTGGGAACGGCAGAAGCAGGTCGTTTAGACGGCAACATTTCCGATCCAATTATGTACTTTAAAAAACATCGACGATGCAAACATTTAACTGAAAAAAAGGGAATAGTTGCTGTTAAAGAAACAAAACGGAGGGTATGGGTGCCTCTGACTACCAAAATATACAGGTCATATTTTCCCTACATGTGGCCTTCTTTCTACAAAGAATGGGATCAACTTTGCGACTAATTTCATAAGACAAAAAAAAGATTGAGCTCACAAAATGTACATGTCGTTCTCTTGACACGGGAGAAATCAAGATATGAACACCCCGGGCTAGAGAGATCAAATATGATACCGTACATTTCCGTAAATCTAAATTTTTCAGGTGCTTATATTGACATAAGTCATGCACTTCTTCAACCCGTACATATTTCCATTATTTTTTTAAATTTTAGTTGAACGCAATTGTTTACTTATGGTCCGTCATTTGTTATACTAGTTCTCTCGAAAACTCCACATGTTACTTTGCAGTGTTCTCCTACAAATGGATTAGGGTCATTGCCATTCGGGCACGCACCTTGACGCTTTTCTTCATCACATGATTTGAAATCACTCCATGGTTTTTTTACGCACACCCCTGTTTCTGATGCGAATTCATCTGATGCGCAGACTAATCTTGTATTTATGCTTGTACAGTCACCTTCTTTCAAAAATTGTGCACAGTCGTCATAAAATCCTGCAGACTCTGCTAAACATCTATTACCGAAAGTAGTACCGTTTCCACATACGGGTACAAACTCACGAGTGCACATTATGTTTCTTCTCGGGACGCACGACAAAAGTGCAACGATTGTCGTCCACATGTTGTTTACTTATTGCTTTCAATTTTTTTTTCATGTTTCCACACAAATTAAGAATAAGACATTTGTGAGCAAAAGATCTATAATCAAAAATTGAGTTTTTTTGCGTACCATTCTTGCATTAATCTATTCGACGTTTGCTCAATATTTTTGTAGTTGTTTGAGTGAAGCCATTTAGAGATATTGAGTCGAGAATACGAATTAAGATATGGCTCAATCGATGGAACCGCTTTGCATTCTTGCGTGAAGGCACTTTCAGTTGTTATTTTTTGATCCCATAAACATATATGCCCTCCGTGTTTCAAAACACGATCGCATTCCTTCAAAACGCACAATGAATAGCGATAAGGCATTTCATGGAAAAGTGCAAAACTGGTGATGACATCGACACTGTTATTTTTGAATGGTAAGCGTGCTGCATTTGCATGCATAAAGTTCAAATCGTATTGAAGATTTGCAATTTCTATCATATAAGGTGAAAGATCGATTCCTATGACACTTGAAGTGTTTAGTACTTCATGTACTATCCATGTGCTATCACCAGTTCCGCATCCCAAGTCAATGACAAGACTTTCAGACTGTAGTTCATGTTTAATAGAATTAAGTTTATTTGTCATTACCTCTTCTCTATAAAAAGGGTTTCCTTGAAACATTCGCATGATGTAACGCATTGAAGGGGATTGGTATATTGCTTGATATCGACAAAGACCACCGTCTTGAAATCCGTGTAGAGGCTTCATAAAGTAGATTGGATATTCTTCGATCTCTGTATCTATGTCGTCAAGCAATATGTTTTCGTATGTATCCCATTTGTCGCCTAAAAGTTGTGAATGTTGTTTCATCATATGTCGTATCCACGCAGTTTGAGGTACATACAAACTGAAAAGAAGATAGTTTATCAAGCAATACATCCTTTCCGAAAAAAAAATGGAAATACTTTCAAACGAATCAAGCGTGTTATATTTTTATGTATGTATTGTAGTCTTAGGTGTTTTTTTATGGATTGCTGTTACTTTAATATATATTTAAGATTCTTTGGGACAAAAACATTTATCTAATTTCACTTCTGCCCAATCTGTATTCAAAGAGTCATGAGGATTCGGGTGTTTCAGTCGCAAGTGGAAATGAGGAGCGTCATCGTAGAAGCGTATTGGATTTCGTGGAAATATGCTCGCTTCATCTGTGATGATGTGATTGCATTCAATGTCATATGTTTTTTCTGAGTTTGCACATGATGCCCATAGCTCTAATGGTAGTTTTGATTGTATTTTGACCGGTTTTACACCAATGCGTTTACCTGGTTCGCACACGCAATCCATTTATACATGTGTACTTTTTTTATTTGACCACACGACCGTATGTACACGGAAAAGTTGGGATAATCTGCTTATTGTCAAATATGTAGATGAATAAGGAATTTTTCATTTCCAATCGAGCAAATGGTTGTACAATTATGACACGCTTTACATTATTTTTTGCAATCCATTTTCTTACGACGCGTACATAATCTAGTAAATGTTGATATGTATCGAATGATTTTTCAGAAAAGACCACATGAGAATACAAGAATTGAGTGTCATTTTCGTAATTCAAAAGACTCACCCCTCTGACAATACATTCCTGATCCAGTGTGTCAATCAAACCAATATGAATATGTTGACATACATCATTACCATCAAGTATAAAAGATATATGATTTTGTTTGTATTGTTTCGTTGATACATGTACGGTGACACTTGTGAGAACATTCCCTTTTGAATTATTCAATCCCATTTTAAGTATTTGATATATTTTCTTACATTGTACAAGATGTAAATTTGAATAAATTTTTTACCAGATTTTCTCTTTTTACATTACACGGCATGTCTTTAGAACTTAATTTATGCTTTTCCTGCAACGCTCTACATTCGTGTTTTAATTCAGCATATGTCATTTTTTCATATTCAGAACATGTCTTATTGGATCCTACAGTCTCAGGCTTTTTACTTTGATGACTTTGGTGAGTCGCAGGATTGTTGACACTTGCAGGTTTGATACTCGCGGGCGGTTTGATTTGCTCAACACTCACATCGGACTGTGCAGTCAGTTTTTTTGGAGGTTCCAAATAGCATAGATCTCGAACGGTGCTGTAAACTAACCATTTATTCAATTTACAAAAACCACCACGACAAGTTTCCATTCCTGTATAATCTACATTGTAATCATTGCCATAATTATCGGCAAATAAAAGCTCGCTGTTGTTGTATGCAATACATGTTCTTGAATGTGATTGCGAGTTTATCTCCACAGGAATTTTTCTATCAATAAGAGATTCTACAAGATACGCAATTTGGAAGAGCCATTCATCCCATACTTTGCCATTATTCCTGTCATGAAATTCTTTGCTTTCCGGAAATTTTAAAAACAAATCCTGTTTACGAACCCAAAATGATTTATCAAAGACTCGTTCTGAATTTCCCGCAGACCGAATAGGCTGATATATGACAATATCTAAAGCTTTCCATTCTTTCTTGCCTGCATATTTTGACACTAATTTGTCAAGTGTCATCGCAATATCTGTTGCCGTGCAAACTTGAAAGTTGTTCCATATGCTTTTCCATTTTGTATGAATGTTAATCGGAAGAATATGTTCTTTATGAATAAGTGTATAAATGCGACACATATTGATAAAACCAACAAATGAACATGCACATGTTTCTTGTTGATCGACCGAATCGTACTCCAAAATTACCGATGAAGAAACACAATTTTGAAAATTGTTTACATACGCTTTTCGTTGCGCAAAACCCGGTGATTCGACATATACACCAGTCGGTGGTCCTTGATCTACAATGTTTAATTTATTGTGACGAGCCATTGGCTCTCGCGTTCCCTTGTCCAAAATTATACGTCGATCGGAAAACATTTGATGTACAGATACAAAATAAACTTTATATGATGTAAGTGTAAGCTGTATATATTCGGTAAGTTAATATCAAAAATGCATTGAAATAGGAATGAACCCAGAATGAAGATAAAGCAATCGACAACACTCCTGCGTCAACAGAATCAATAGTTCCATGTGCATTTGTGATGAAAAGTCTTCCGAGTTCACATGCACTAATAGCTGAAATATCGAAAATTTGCATATATATGCAAATACAAATCCAAGACATCAAAACAAGTGAGCAGTATTCACGGGTTGATGCAGAAATATTATTTATCATACTTATTTTACATATTGCAGCGCCCCATGAAAAACATGCAATATTAGAACCCAAAATACCACCGCTAAAAATTCCAAGTGAGAATAAAATAGAATGGTCGTCTTTCAAATTATCTTCTGAATACATATTCTTTAATCTTTTTCGGATGTCTATGTACAATTTCAAGCCGGAATTCTGTTCGTCATATAAATTTTCGTGTTCGTCTTCGCTAACATTGTATTGGTCGTTGTCGTCATTTTCATGGTGGTTAGTCTCTTGTTTTTCTGAAAATTCAGAAAAGTTTGTATCTATCACTTCTAGACTCGATTCGCTCATTTTATATTTATTCAATTTTTTTTTGAGAAAGAATTTGAATAAAAAACTACAACAATATTGGCTTTTGGTTTTCGGAATTCGGTGAGTACTTGTGGGTTGAGATTTGCTGGAATTTTTGCTGAGTTTAAATAAATGCAGGTTAGTCAGTCATTACTACCTACAATGTATGGTATGGTTCACATAAAATGCTACAAGTACTGTGAAAATCGCACATGGTTTAGTTTATCTTTTGGAGTCTTAGGTACAGAAGAAGTATATTGTCGTATTCATGATGCTTGTATTACATCTGAGGTTTTTTCATCTCAAAAATGTGACTGTAATCTTCAATTGCATGATGCAATGGCTTTTTTACAAAAGCAAGGAGGACTCCTCATATACACCCCACAAGAAGGAAGAGGTTGTGGAATAATGAAGAAAATACAAGCATATTCTTGGCAAATGTGTGATGGGTTGAATACAATGGAATCTGATTTGATGGTAAATGATAATACAGAGTCGCGTAACTATAATGTTGTGAAGAATATTTTAGATAATCTTCATGTCAAAAGTATAAGATTGATATCAAATAATCCATATAAGTTAGAAACGCTTCGTTCTCTAAACATAAAATGTGAACTTTTATCACCGAGATTCATTTATCCATGGAAACAATCACTTTGCTATTTGAGCACAAAACAGAAATTGATGAATCATGCCTTCGATGTTCTAAATTTAGATATGACAACAATGGATTGTATGAATCACATACAAACTGAAGTACGAAAATGTAACGATCCTGTGAAAATCGTAATGTCTTTTGCAACTTCAATCAACGGAGTCTATTGCAATCACGACAAATCGCCTTTGAAAATAAGTAATGACAGAACAATGAGACTCACACAATTTATTCGATCCATCTGCGACACCATCTTAGTTGGTTCGCACACTATTTTGAATGATAACCCGTTTTTAGATTGTCGAATTCCTGGATCTTCTGAAATGACAAAAATAATTTTAACAAGAGATCCTTCAAAAATTCATCCAAACTTTAATGTATTTAAAAATGGAACCACATACATCTTGACGACATCAAAAAACGATAATAATATTCGTACAATCCACTTTGATGGTACCATTACGGACTGTATTGATAAACTGTCTCAGCTTGGTTGTAAATGTTTGATGGTCGAAGGCGGAAATACCATTTTGCAACAGTTTATTCATTATTCGACCTTGGTCGTATGGACACAAAATCTTAACATGATAGATGGATGCAAGTTTGAGCTAAAAAACTGCAGTATGGAAAATCAAAAAGTGTTTACGTTTGATGATAATATCGTAGTCTGTGCAAACGTGAAAAAAAATTGCAATGTCTGACTTCGTTCAATACATCCGAAAGTCTATCCTATAAAAACAATTGATAAATATGATATGTCGTTTTCAACCTGAAGTTTGCGCTTTTTGGAACACTCATATTGAGCCTATATCTAAAACGATTAAAAAAAATGGTGGAATATACTTGTATCCGACTCAAGCAAAGCGAATAGTACATCTTGTAAACGAGTTAAAATCGAGATACGATGATGTTCATATTTGCGAAAGTGGATTCGGATCTGGTCACTTCACCAGTATGATGTTGTTGCAAAATAAGACATCGGTCACTGTATTCGACATCTTTTCCATGCATCATCAAAAAAAATTAAAACAGAGTATCCAAACATATTTCAAAACAGTGCGTTTCATAAGTGGTGATACCTATGATACTTTGCGCAACTCTAATATCAGACCGTGTCACCTAGTTCATATTTCTGTGCCACAAAGAGAACAGTTTGATCTTTATAATTTTAGAAGATATTCATTTTCAGACACTATTGTCACATTTACGTCTCTCAACAAATATTTTGATCTTTACAAAAACACTGTACCGATAGCACATGAGATTGGTTTTATATCAAATGTATCCTGTGAAGGAGTAGAAAATGTGTCTTCAACAAATAATTTGTTCATGTCTGTATCAGAGCGTTATGATCAGATACATTGCTGGTCAACATATAGAAGTTCAGAATTTGGATCTAACACATACGAAGATTTCCTTCATCGCATATTACAGTCTCGTTCTGGACGAGGTCCGGTAGCTATAACATACAAAGACACATTTACATTTGACCGCAAACTCTTTACGAATGTACCTGTTGAAACAGTAGCTCGTCGATACAATCATAATATTTCATATAGTATGTCTGAGGATTGGATTTTATTGTGGGTTCATTATTTTACAACTCCGAACTTTTGTAAAACATTACGACATTATCTAAACACAAAAGTCATAACTTACATGCTATTTTATATAAGTGATCCAAATGCGGTATCATGCTTACTTGATATGAAGTTGAGAGTTTATTCGCTTTTGAAAAATGATCTAAACACACAAATAGTCAATCATGGAAATGAAAGTGAATTTTTTGTGTTTGCAACATACGGAAACGATTTACCTATTCCGTACAAGTTCCAATACATACAACCCGATGTATCTAAAAATAAAAAACCGCACAAATCACTACCAATTCAATTGAAACAGACTTGCAAAGGTAGAGATACCACGCCAACATTAAGTCTTAAACCACATGTCAACAAATCGATAGGGATGTCAAATAAAAAATTAATTGTCATATTGATAGATGCTGTTTCCAACAAAGTTTTGAAAAAAAGGTTTCCAGAGACTGTATCTACGCTGAAGAGTAAAAACATACATCAGGTACAAAATTATGTGGCAAATGACGAATATAGCGGACCAAATCAAAAATGCTTATATTTTGATAAAGATTGGCTGTGGAATGAATTATCGGTATTGAATTTTGTGACTCTTAAAATAGAAAACATTTGTAAAAAATACAGTGCTTTGATGCATTCATTTGTTTCTAATGTTACTCATGGACCAGAATTCGATGAATATTTTTGCAACATGAAGACAGGTCCAGATTGTATAAATGGTACATCTAGCCTTAATGCAATGTTAAACATAAGTCAAACATTCATTACACAGTACCAAATGACAAATTTTGCTGCATTCATTCATGTTGAGTCTTTCCATGAAGACAGTATGTCTGCTTCTTATTATTTGGATAAAACAATTTCCAATTTTTTGATGAAAGTAGATGAGACATCAACTGGTGTAGTGTTTCTTTCTGACCATGGTTTTCATTATGGAGTACATGCCTTCACTTCAAAAGGTTATGATGACATTTTTCATCCTTTTGCTTTCACAAATTTAAATGTTTCGAAAAATTTCACAAATCATTTTGGTATGAAACAGGCCATCCGCAAGTATTTAAGATTAAACAACGCAGAATACGGCGCTCAAATATGTAATGTCCCAAAAAAGAGGGAAACGCGTCGCAATACTAGAACGACTTCATGTCATACACATGTGCCTTCTATTTGGTCCTTTCAGGCCGATACAAATTCATTTATAATGTACAATTGTTCAAATGGTATCGTCAATCATGACCAAGAATCTGTGATTTCAAATCACAACACTTATAGTGTCTTACAAAACAAATATTTTCAAAGTTACCACAATTTTCAAAGTCCAAAGGTTTTACAGACAAAACAAAGTCAGATGGATATAAACTACAACGATAAAGTTAGCATCTATGTCATTGAAATCGACTCGTTATCTAAACATATTTTCGATTTGTTTTTTGTAAAAACTCGAAAAATTTTGTCTCAACTGAGTTTGAAAACAAATGTAGAGTTTACAAAATTCAACATAGTCGGAGTAAAATCTATACCTAATCAAGCTGCTTTGTTGTCACGATGTGAACATACTTATGGTCACTCGAACATTTCTTATTTTGAAAGATCATTTCATGCAAAATCTGGATTCGTGCACAATTGTTCGACGAATTTGTTCGACAAAGCCCATGTAAAAGACTATAAGACATTCTTTGGAGAAGAATTTTGCGATGGGAAATGGAGCGTGAGAAAAGTCTTAAACATTCAACCAACACATTTGCATGACAACTCGTATTGCACTTTAGGGTATGACTTGCATGATTACTTTTGTAATGGAAAGGATTTGACGAGTATGTTTGTCATGGACCAAATTGAATATTTTATGAAAATGTACAACAATGATGCTCACTTTGTATTTGCAAGCTTGATACTATTACACAATATTAATCATAAAAATCCCGAGGGATATCTACCAAAAAAACACATTCAACTGTTGAATAGTTTTGATGATACATTATCAAAGTGGATTGTCAAAATGGTTCGTTTACTATTAAAGAGTGAACGAAAATTCTTACTTGTCTTCAAAGGTGATCATGGATTCAGGTACGATCATCCTGACTTGGACACATACGAGACAAATATGTACTCCACGAAACCATTTTTTCACATTGTTTCTAACATAGAATCCAAGTTTATTTTTGAAAACTCAAATAAGTTGACTTCTCCGTTTGATTTTTACGATGTATTTTCAGACATGCTTGAAAACAAAAAAGGGAAAAACTTGTTTGATGAACACATGTACGAACGCACTTGCGAAGAGAGCGGTATAAAAAAACGTTTTTGTGCGTGTCCTTTCTTAATTTAAATTAACATTGTCAAATTAATACAGAAAAATTTTGGTCAAACACATTTTAGAGCAATACAAGGAAATTCACAAATTACTATACCAAATTCAATATTTCCAAAATGTCATCTAGTCCATGTATCTGTTCCTGGTAAGCATTTGTTTCACAATAATACAATGAAATCTATGTTCATCTTGCAACTGTCGTTATCAGAATGATCAAAAAAAAAAGGAAAAAGAATATATGACATGCGGCATCGTTCCTGATTATTCACAATTATCATATCAAAGTACAAAAATAATCCTCTTTACCACTCAGAAAGTCAACTCAAACATTCTAAAGACATATGAGCATGTTCGAGAAATATCTGGAATGGAAACACGCATTCTCGAATTCAACTCATCTCTCTTGCATACACCCGAAGCTTTGTGTCTTTTTGAACGATTGGTAAAATTATCAAAGAACAACGGCAAACATTTCGTCCAAAAACTCCTTGTTCCATGGATATCCGTCCCTCAAATTCGGAATTCTAAAATTGTCATGTTGGACAACGATGTTATATTGAACAGGCCTTTGCATGGCCTCGTTGAAAGTTTAGGGTACGCCATTGTAGGTCTTGTGAAAGAGCAGGGAGTCGGTATGCAAAGACTTCTTAACACCTCCGTGTTTAATGGTGGCGTGCAAGTGCTGGATTTGCCGCGGATGCGCAACTCAACCGAATACATCAATGAGCTGGAAGCTATTGCGCAAAGAAAGAGAAACCTCGGAGGTCTGGAACGTTTCGGAGATCAGACGATTTACAGTGTGCTATTTAAAAAACACCCCGCTCTTGTGAAGGTCTTGCCTTGCGGTTGGAATCGACAAATAGGAGGATGGAGGTTTGATGCACATATGCGTGTGACGCAACAACATGGGTGCTCTTGGTGTGCCGTACTACATATGAACGATGTTCACACGAAGCTGACCATTGGAGATTTGTACAACAAAACCAACATATGCCGCACACTATCGAAAGACAGACATTTGATGATGAACGCACAGCCATGCATCTCATGTTCGTTGCAATACTAGAGGATGCGCTTACTGATCTCTTTGACTGTCATTCGTTCATATGCAATCAAAAAAAAAAAGAATTCCGAATTCACACCTAATTTAAATTTGTACATGAGTGTTCGTGAACGAAATGATCAGATACATTGTTGGGCTAACTTCAATTGATTCTTTTATGACACAAAACATTTGTATGATCTTTTTTACTTAAGTTTGGCAATTTGCAATCAAAATATTTGTTTAACAACAATTGAAAATTTTTCTTTGATACATTAAGTAGCAGAGGAAAATATTCGAAATGTATTAATTCCGGAGGGTGCATTTCAAATGTTTTTTGTAAACCTTGTATAGTAAGCATTTCGAAACCTTCAGTATCTATTTTCAGAAGCCACTTTTTGTTTTTAATCAAATATGGCAAAAATGTATCTCCATCGTATAATCTTACTCGCTTTGTGTCTGCTCTATATTTCTTGTGAAAAGATGCCATTGAATGTCTGGTTTTATCTTTGGATATATAGATATTTTTATAATCTACAGTATTTGATATTCCAAATGGAAACAAAGTTATTTTGTTTTGAAATTTGTTCAAACATATACTTTCCTTAAGTTTTTCGTATGAAAAAGGATTGGGTTCGAATGCAATCACATCTATGTTGTTACTTGCACTGAGTAACGACAAACTGCCAATATTTGCTCCTATATCTACTAATATTAAATCTTGATTGTTCATAAGTTTGACTAGTGATACAAATTCATCATTATGATACTGATTCCCACGTAAAAATGATCCCGAAATAATTGGATCTTCATGAATTGGATGAACAGAAATATTGTATGTAGAAAGAACAGTATAAATCTGTACAACTATCGATTTGCTTGTTGTACACATTTAATGGCATATATTTTTTTGTTCTGTTGATTTGTACACAATTGTAAAGTTCATTTGTTATCATTTCAAAATTACATCAAAAATTCACGGATCATGAACAAGGTGCAACATTTAAAACTAAAACTGAAATTGAGAGTGATGATTGCTTAAACAAAGCTTATTTCAACAATGTTATTAATAATTCAGGCATCGATTTTAGGTCTAAAAAATGTCATTTGTTTCATTTTTCAAAAGAACCGACTTGTGAAGTTTTTGCAAACACTATATACAATAAATTTCCGAACAATTTCTAAATTGCAAAAATGGCAACGCTTAAAAAAGTCATTCCTATCGCACAATATGAAGATATCTTCTCATTCAAAAACAAGTGTGCCCAGACAATATTATACAAGGGATCAAGTGCGAAAATGAGTGCAGCTTTGCTTGCTTCAACTTTCTCTTGACCGTATGTTTGTAGGTATTGTCCTATATACGAAACCAATCCAAGATATAGTATTCCAATCGTGTTATGAATGTTCGATGTTTCAAATTTTTCAAAAGAGGTTGTTGCAAACAATATTGTTGTAGTCATCAGATATATAGAATTGGTCATGTTGATATTCTTTTGAAACTTGGAAATTATGCTCATTTGTATAATGAAGAGAGCAGAACAGCAAGCGGCCATGAATGACATAACATCGCCCATGTTAAAATGTATTCCTTGATCAAGCGATGTTATATTCTTGTCTAAACATATAATCACCAACCCAACCGAAGCTAAAATTGTAGATATCCATGTCCGTAAACTCGCGCATTTACAAAATAAAATGAGTTCAAATAAAACGACTAACTTCACATTGAAATACAATATGTAGGCCGATTTGGTTGCAGTTGTGAAAAGAAGACCATACGATTGTAAAAAGAAGGATGTGTACGTCAGACAACTTAGCATGAGACAACTCAATAAGTAGCATTTGAAATTTTCTTCTGGTTTTACAGGTTTATATTCGGAAATCATTGCACATTTGTGCACTATTGTTAAAAAGGTTGCTATCAAAAACCTCCAAAAATTCAAACATGCAATCGAAACATGATTATCAACTAACGCTTTTATAACACAATGTTGAGTTCCATACAAAACGGTCGCGACATGTAAATAAAATGTGTGCATGCTGTATTACATAAAAATACACATATCATTTATGCTTTGTAACGCATGAATCTTTGGAGTGAAAATGGACAAAATATTTCTCAAAAACAAAAAATGATCTGATTATGAAAATACCTCTACTTCTCTCAATTCCAATTTTCTATTCGTTCCAGGCAGAAGTATTGTTACGTATGTTCCTACTATTGTAGAATCACATTTGAAAAGACGGTTTTCATTTTCTGCTAAATTTTGTTCTCCTTGTACACAATAGCTTGTTGCTGGAGGGGAATTAGTATTATATACAGAATCACTGACTAGAATTTGAAATGGATTTATTGAATTATAATTTATAACAACATTTACTACTCTTACGTAATTTATGTTTGAGTTTGACGGAAGCTGCATTGATATCCATGGATTGGTCTGACCTGCTTGTGAGGCACATTCAGTTTGATAATCTTGATCGTAACAATTATCTGCAAAGAAAGGCACCAAAACAGATTGCATCGTGGCAGAATTTATATTCAATCTTGTTAAGCTTGCGACAGGAGGATATGGAGCAGGTGGAGGTGGAATTGTGGATGTTAAAGTTAAACTTGACGAGTCGATTATTGGAGTCGATGAAAATGAGAGTTTGTAACCTAAAGCCAAATTACATACAAAATTTGTAGATCCTCGTATGTCCTGTTTGATTTTGAAGTTTCCCGTGTCTCCCCACCAGTTACCCCATGAGTTGCGAACAATCCAATATGGAGGTTGAGCATCGTCGTTGAAGCCAACTAAAACGACGGCATGGTTTACACCACCGACTCCGCAAATCCCAGCATCAACTATACCTTGTCCATTGTATGAATGCAATGCTTCGGAGCTTGCATACATTGCAATCGCCAATATATTTCCTGCGCGTATTTCTTCTTTCCATCTGTCTATTGGAACAGAACTATATCCTAGTGGTGTTTGTATCGGCACTTGCTGCGGGTTACTACTAAAGTGATTTCGTATGGTTTGACAAAGAGCGTTGTCATCCCCTCCAGTTGCCTGCCATACGTTTGGAGTTTGACTTTGTTGGTAATAGTTTTGATAGCCCACAGTTGAATCGTAATAAGAAATGGACAGATTTCGATTGAAAAGATCCCATGCATTGGCATAGAACCATCCTCCACATGGGTTGGATGGGTTTCCATAGCAAGCTGTTCCCAACGAGAGACTCATACGATTACGTAATGGTATTAGTGTTGGGTGATTTGTAATTTCACGTGACACCAAGTGTTCATAAAGTGTTAATGCGGTTACCATGTAACAGTTTCCGCAAGTGCCTTGGTTCAAAATAGCACTTAATTGAGAAGTTAAGTCTATTGAATTTGGATTTTGAAAAAGGTTCGGATTGCTTGGTGGTAAAGGAGGGACCGCAGGGGGTGGTGTCAATGGTGGTGGTGGTGGACATGGAGATGGTGGTGAAGGTGGATTCGGCGGGTAGGGCGGTGGAGGGTGTGGGGGTAAAGGAGGCGGAGTATCTGGTGGTGGAGGCAAATATGGAGGTGGGCTGTAGGGCGGCACAGGAGGAGGGGACGGCGGTGGATGTGGTGGAGGTGGTTGTGGTGGGCTTGGTGGCAATGATGGAGGTTGTGCGTATGTCAAAAAGCCATTTCTCGCAGCTCTTTCAGATGCAGTGCTAAAACCTAGAGCATAAATTGAAAAGGGTGCGCTTTGATTCGAATTCTCGTATTCTCTTGTTAAAGTATCTACGACATTCAAATTCGTGACGAGTCGTTCTACAAGTTGCAAAGATTGTCGAGTGGAAATGTTTGTCGAATTTAAGTCGATATAACTTAAAAGTGTTGCAAATGTTTCTGCATCTTCAGAATCAGTCAAATTATAAGTTCCATTGGATAAAGATGATCCCAATACATTGTATGTAAGGTTTGTGTATTCATCATCACAATAAACATTGTATATACCAACACTTGGTGGATGAAAAACATAACTTGTTACATTTGTCACTTCTGCATCAACGGTAGCTGTTTCATTCACTGGAGAGTACAAAACTTTTAAAGTTCCGGGACATGTGTAGTTGATTTCAATGTATTGACTATCAACAGCGTTCAACAAACTTTCACTTACTAAATCTTGAGTTGCGCTTTGGAATGCAACTTGTGCTTGCAAATCGGAAGGGATACATCGATATGAGTACGGCAAATTTTCAGAGTAGTTGTATACTAAATGTTGCATAGTTGTCAAGCTATTTCTAAAATGTTGATCAGAATTTACAAATTCGGGAAAATCGTTCAATTGACGTTCTGCAATATCGTAATAATCACCGTTGAAGAAGAACAAAGGCAATTTATGCCAGCGACCATAATCATCAAGTGCACTAATCTTGAAATATTCCGGATATGAAGAAGTCGAGAAACATTCAGGAAGAGCGCAAGGTTCGGTGACAGGTTGATAATATGATCCGTTACTGAATACAATTTGATTACGATCAAACTGCTTCAAATTAGGATGCACAATTTGTGTGGACATTGTATACACACCCGTATACACATCATAATCAGCGTTTGTTAGATTTAACGGCATGTCTATAAGTTGGTGACTATCTGCTCTATCCGTTAGTCGCCATTTCTTGCCCAGTGGTTCGAAACACCATTCTGAGAATGGCCATCCATTCGATCCGCGTTCATTAATCCAAAGTCTTGCGCTTGTTTTAATAGTAGATATGTCTGAAATTATGATACCATTTGCATGATATCTATTGTATAACATAGCGTCAAACATAAAGTCATCAATCATAATATGAGAAATAGATAAAGTTACAAGCATCATCAAAACCATTTTATCTTTTAACGAATTTTTTTTTCGTGTCTTCTTACAAGAATGTCAACTATTGATTGGGCATACAAAACATCTCAAATATCTACAATTACTCAAATATTTTTTGGAGGGTTCTCTATAGTTGGTTTCTTTGTCGTACAAGAAAATTTTTTGTATATTCTTTTGGTGCTTGACACCATTGTACAGGTAATTGAGTTAGTATTTTATATAATTTTGGTCTATAATAAAAGATTGAAAACATATTTTCGATATTTTGATTGGTTCTTTTCAACACCCTTGATGTTGATATCATTTGTTATGTTTTTAGAATTTTTGAGCGACAACAATTTGACATTTAATCAATTCGGCAATATGTATCGCGAGGAAACAACCATTATTGTTTTACTGAATTTTGTAATGCTTCTTTCCGGATTTGTGACTGAGTTAGAGTGGTCTTCCAAAAAAAGAACTTTCCCGATTGGGTTTTCTGCATTCTTTGCCTTGTTTGCTGTTATATTCTCAGTTTTTGCATACAAGACTGTATTTGGAATTGCTCTTTCTAGTTTTACTTTTGTGGTGTGGTTTTTGTATGGAATTGCCGCTTTGTTGGATGAATATTCTAAAAATATAATGTATAATATACTTGATATTTTCTCTAAGAATGTTTATGGTGTCGTTGTATCTGGATATGCGTTGTTCGTCTAAAACACAATAAACTCAGTGCATAAAACGATATTTAATTTGTTTACTAAGTTAAAATAATGATTTGTTCTATATGTTTGGAAAATATAAAGGAAGATGTACCCGATTTATACAAAGGTAAATTAGTATGTAATCACGAATTTCACCCTATGTGCATTCTTGAATGGTTTAAGCATTCAAACACTTGTCCAATATGTAGAAATTCACAAGTCTCAGAAGAACACCCTATAGAAACTAATATAATGTCGTTGATCGTAAACTTGCGTGAACATTTTTCTGATGACTTGTCAACATCCTCCATTATACAAAACGCCCGAATGACATCGGATTCGTCTATATTACCATACAACAACCAAAGAATTCCTTTACACAGCAGCAATACATCATGGCAAATACAAAGAAGTAATCGAATTCGTCGTATTATTGAAAATATGAGAGAAAATATCAATTCAAATGAAGTCACAGAGTAGATCTGACGATGGTTTAGGAAAGTGTGTTTTCCATGGAATTTTCTCTGTTGGTAATGGAGTTTCAGGAGTTTCTTTTTTTAATAATTCTGATGCTTCTGCGGAAATCTTTTCGCATTTCGTTGTATTTTTAATGTCGTGTAATAAAGCACCTTTTATCCAGTAAACATTTCCATGTTCATCTTTCACAGCATCATCTGCAATTCTTCCTGTTTTACAACACTTTAAATGATCATAGTCGGGTTCTCGTTCTAACCGTTTTCTTGTGGATGTCAAAAGCATTCTCTTCTTCATTATGTATTCTATTTCTTCTTTCAAGTAAGGAACTTTCGTAATAAACGGAGCATCAGGATGAAGTGACACGAGAGCTCTGCCAACAATTTTAAGACCATAGTATTTTTCTATAATGTATTGATAAGCACTCAATTGTAAACTGTAAGAGCATCCGCTGCAATCTTCAAGATTGTCTAAAGGTGCTTTCATTTTTTTGTAACCCTTCATTTTAGATGGAAGCTTTTCGGATCGTTTCCAGTCAATCAAATATATGCTACCATCTGGAAGCTGCACAGCCAAATCTATACATCCAGCCACATCTTCTTCATCAGCAAATATTTCCCATTCCGTTCGGTATCCTTTTGCTCCGATGGGAATCAGACAATCTTTTACAAATTTCAAGCCGACAACAACTTCGGGATCATCTAGTCTACATGGCAAAGAATTGAACCATAATTCCATTTGTAAATGTGCTTCAGTACCTCTATTACGCGCATCCATACCGTTAGATTCCCATTTTGCTTTAATATCATCATCTGTCATACACCGTTCAAAGTTGTATAGTTTGCAATGAGCTTCATTTATCTGTTTACACGCTGCCGACTTTAAAATATTAAAAATGTGCACGGATGTAGAGTTTCTAGACAGGTCGGGATGTAATGAAGATACAGTTTTATTTGTTTTCGTATCATGTAGTAAACAACCCATTTGAACATTCATTGTTTCAATTGTAACTTCTTTTGAATTAACGACATATGTCAAACGCGGCCACGCTTCACTTTTTGATTTTTGCATGGCACGAATTCCAAGCATTGGCTCGAATGGTTCTTCGAATTCATGAGCAAGTGATGATACACTCGTACCTGCGGGTATGTCCTTAATAGCATAAATATGAGGTTCTTCGTGAAATACGATAAAGTCGTCGCGCTCGTGCTTGTTGGTGACTTGAAGTAATAAATTATTCCCGTGAACTGGTAGCACATATCTATCGTCGAAAAATTCAGGTTTGGGATGCGGTTCTCCAACCGCTGGTTTTAGACGAGCATGCTCTAATTCGTCCATTTATTCAAATAAGTTTTTATTCAAATTTGATTTGTAAAATTTTTTTGCTCATTTGTTTTCTTTGTCTTAATTCTCTCCTTAAAGAGTATTAATCGAATCGAATGTAAAAGGAAATATGTGGTCCGCGGAATCGAAGAGTGAAATATACTTCGATCGGAAGACGGGCAGATTACAATGTGACTGATGTAAAAAAATTATTGCAATTGCGACAATGACGTTTGTCAAATGATAATTGTTTTAAAGAATAAGCTCAAATGATCAATGTATTTATGTCGTATGTTGTAAGAGGCTCGGATTTTGCAATAAAAGGTGTAATACATAATGCGCTACAATTCACAAAGACTGCGCGCATTTGTGTACACCTTCCTATGCATTCATCTTTCAAAAAGGACATCTTCAAAAATAATCGTTTGATTTTTAATCCAAATAGTATTATTGTTGAGAAACATACAGCAAGTATTTTAAAGGCACACTTATTGAATTTTTTGTTTGTAGCTCATATGATGTACAAACAAGACAAATTCGTATTCATGTCAACCAATCAAGTAATTTTCAAACCTGGAATAGAAGAGTGGGTTTCTAAATTTAGTATGTCGTTTTGCAAAGGTCAAAATTGCACAGATTTATATCCTTATGAATCACCTAAAGTATTTTTTCCATCTTTTATTCTGGAAAAATTGAGTATTCGCGAGTCTATGAGTACATGGTACATTCGGTACGAAGAAGCATTATGTAAGAAAAAGATTAAGCATTTAGATTGTTTGTATTCAAACTTTTTTCCACACGAGGGATCTTTTTATCCAAAATATGTGCTTTCCGATTTTACGCAAAAGATATATGTAGACAATCAAGGTATTTTTTCGTCATCGCATTGCTCTTCTCTTTATCCACCTATGCCTACTAAAATGTCCTTGAGAGGATTCAGACGCAGCTCCGTTTTATTGGCTGGAGAATGTTCCATGGAGGAACTCTTGCTACCTACATTTGTATTTCAATACTATTCCTCTCTTATTCCATTTTCAACTGTACCTATTGTATTACGTCTTTGGACCACCTTGAATTTAAATTTCGCAGTAAACAAAAATTGGATTCGAAATATATCCACATCTTCTCATACATACTTTGCACTTAAAGTACCACGACATGAATTTCCACATACTCACATAGCTTTAAATCTTTCGTAAGTAATCAATGATTTTGTTTGCATGTATATTTTATGCGCGTATTGGATATGGTTGCATGAATTTTGTCTAAGAGTTTTAATTTTCCAGTTTTTCTAGTTGTTGCGATTTTTCTTTTTAATCCTTAATTTTTGAAAGTATTTCTTCATATTTACCTTTCGCTTTCTCAATTTTTTCTTTGCAATGTTTTAGGTGGTTACATCCAGATTCAAATAAGTTTATAGCTTCGTCTACGTCATCTGATGTCCTAATTTGAGATATTATAGAGTCAACTTCGCGCATCCTATCACTATATTTCAACTCTTCCGACATTTTTTTACAATTACATCTATAATACCATCGATAAATTTAACGCATAATTCATCATTCTCTTGCAATTCATCTAAATGCTTGATACTGTGTCCGTTTTTTGTAACAAAAGCGAATCCACGTTTTAATGGAATATGTGGTGAGTAGGAGCTCAAGTCTTTATTCGCAAGTGTGTTTGAATGTTCGAATTCAATGAAGCGAGTCTGAATAGAATGGTTTAAATTATCGAATGTATATTTAACATTATGCTCCGTATTTGCAATGATTTTAGATGTTTCGTATCTGAGCATCATGTTTTTTTCTTGAATGGAGATATCACATTTTTTGCATATTTTATCAATAGATTCTTTCATGGTTATCTCTTTGTTCTGATTACTACTGTCCATAAGCGATAGTTTCATAGAGAAAGTATCATTCAACCTTTTATTACATTCCTTGTTTTCTTTTGATGATTTCTCAACATATTCTTTAAATTCGTTGAGCAGGTCTCTGAGTTTATACTCCACATTTTCAAGCAGTTGTTGTTTAGTATATCGTATGGCAATTTCTATAGCTGCTGTTGGTGTTTTTGCTCTGACATCGGCAACTAAATCAGAAATACTATGATCCGATTCATGTCCGATGGCAGAAATTATTGGTATTTTATTGTGAATGAAATGACGGATAACAGTTTCTTCATTAAATACTTGCAAATCTGTTTCAGACCCCCCCCCTCTCCCGCATATAATAACATCGGGTTGCAAACTTATTGCCCGTTGAAATGCTAATGGAATTTCTAGCAACGAATCTGGACCTTGCACGCTCGTATGGATGACAGTTGTCTTCAAACCAGGCCAACGTGCGTTTATTCCCTGCTTCATATCGTGATGCGCAGCAGAGCCGTGTGAAGTTATTATCACCAGATGATCAATAATATCAGGAATTTGATTTTTTTCTCTATCAACAATACCTTCTTTATGCAAAATGTTTATCAATTCTGCGCGTTGTTTTGCGATTTCAGCGGTTTCATCTTGTAGTTGTTCTACATTTGTAACGATTGCTTGACATTTTCCATATGGTGGATAAAAATCCATTTTTCGGACTGTAACTTGTGCTTGTCCACTCTGAATATCAATTGCAGAAGAAGCCCATGCTACACAACTGACAATGGCGTTTGTGCTTTTAAGTTCAAAATACGAATGTTGCTTTGCAGACTTTGTTATTTTTCCAATTTCACCACAAACTTTTACATTTTGAATTGTGTAAAGAGAATTCTTGATCATTTCCGAAAATTCATCTACGGAAATCATTTTATGAAATGACAGATGTCTTTTGTAAAAGTGTAAACGCACAGTCTAAAATCCGTAATTCGTTCTTTATGCTAGTGACGCATTCGCTTGCGACCCTTGTACAACACACTCGGCCACACTTTATGTCACCCGAAAATTATTCTGCACTATATAAAATGTCATCGGTCAAATTGGTAAAGAATCTTTTGAGATATCGGGCGATCGATAATTTACCTGAAGAATTATTGCGTCGAAGTTTTAATACTATTTCGGAAGAAAAAGTGGGATATGCATTCATAAAACAAATGTATACCAATGTTAGCGATGATAATAGTATTAACTATACTGCCATTTTTGGGTTTTCGAACACCATCCCCAATATCGAAACTATAGTAGAAAGGTCTATAAATGAGTGTGAATGGCAACCATTTTTATCGGATTACATTGATTTGGAAGAAGGTGAAGCAGATTACGAATTGGTGAATGAAGATAATCATCATGTCAATAGGTTTAATTTTACAAATATTGCTCCTCATTTAGTTAATTTCCAAACTTTAGGTGAGCCGGAAGAACCATATTGGGGTGTATTCGTTTGGAACAATCCCGACTATCCACTTCGTGCGGATATTGACTATGGTCCTGTATTTGCAGATGCGTTTTCAAATATTGTTGAAGATATCTGCGATCCTGATAATGGTAATGCTTTATCGTGCCGCCTTTTGAATGAATACAGTCCTATGGGTAAGGTTTACGAGATTACAAAAACAGTCACAAGACAGTCACAAGAAATACCAAATCTCAGACACACCTCATTAGGTAAAACCAATAAATTCTTTCAACAAATGGCCGAAAATTTGACAAATTTGACAATTTAAGATTGATTTAGTGAAGATTTTAATGTATTACAAAACAAATAGAGGATGATCTTTACCGAACTTTTATGCATTTTAAAATGCTTGGATATGATACAATTCAATACACACATATGAACGATCTTCCTTGTGGTGAGATGACAAGTGAAATAGTCTGGTTGAATAATCCCGTGAAAGCATCTAGAAAAGGATGGTTTGCTAATGAATCCTGCGAATGTTGGCTTTCACCGGATGCCAGTAAAAATAAGAACATTGATAGTGACTGTATGCGATGTTAATATGGTGTCGAAGTCCCGTGTTTTTAATAATTAAAGATGTAAAAATGAAACGATATGTTCCCAAGAGCAGAAACGAACTAAGACAAATGAGGTGTGAGCCGCAAGCGAGATGTGAACCATGTATTCAACCTTGCGTCGATCATACTCTTCCTTCTTGTAACATACGCAATCCCTCTATGATACATCCTGTGATGATGCAACCTAGAATTTTACCGACTCAACCAATTTTTGTTGATCCTGTAATTACTCAAGCGAATTTTTGCATGCACGCTCCGTACCATTGTTTGTCACACCGTCATAGAGAATTTTGGTGTCGATACTGCATATCTAGATATTTGTGGCCGGAAATGTATCCCTGTGTTCAACCGCCTGTAATTATTCAGAATTCATGTGATCCTTCATGTAGACCTAATTAATGATGATGTATGGAATGTATTTACCATATACTCTTTATGCTTCAAAGCAATATAATTGCCATATTCGCATCCAGGTAATTGTTTTATTTCATTGGACATTGGTACGAAGTCGTTTTCCATAATATAACGAATAAGTTTTATAATTCTTCCATGAGTAACGATGCAGACATTTTTATTTTTATATGTTGTTGAAACCTCTTTGATAAACTTGTATGTATTCTCAATATAATTGTCTTTATTGTTCAATCGCGCATCGCATAATATTTCTGAATTGAATTTATTCGCGATTATTTCAGCAGTTTCAATTGTTCGTAGGGTGTTACTACAAAAGATAACATCGATGTTTGAAATGTTTGAAACACTTTGATGAACCTGCTTGACACCTTCCGATGTCATATGTACATCTCGAACTTGGTTCGGTGTCTTTTCAACATTACACATACTTGTCAAACCATGACGAAAAACAAAAATCATTTGCTTTGATTTTTTTTTATTTTCGTGTTCGACCAATGCTAACCATTACAATTATCATTAAAATAATGCTTATCACAATTACTCCAGTGAATATGATCAACTTCTGTTCTAATTCTTCTAAGTCATCATTATTTGTATGATTTGGTGATGTATCTTTATCTGTTGATGAATCGCTGCTCGTTGATCCATCGCTTTCATTTAGATCATCGATTGCTTTATTTACCATGTTAGCTACGCATCTTGACGCATGTCTTGCTTTATTACCCATTACAAATTTTCCTCCATTACGAGTGCAATGAACTTCCAAATGGTCTTTTATAAAATTGGATTGAAAACTTGAAGAATTCGTTTCGCATGTTTGTGTAAAAGTATTTACTATGAATTCGTCATCGACATGTTTGATGTTGGCATGATCAAATGCAGGCTTTCCATTTACCATAAGCTGTTTGCCAACTGAATCTATGAATTTGTCGTCTTGAGCACGCAACTCGGGCAAAAGACTCTTTACTGCATTGGTCATGTTACATTCGCCTTTTAATTCAAGAATGCAATCGTTTATCAGATCAACTTCACAATTTTCACCGTCCAACCATATATCTGCATCTCCAATATGTATGGACTGACTGCAAGTGCCAGTTGTGGTGCAAGACTGAGCGAACGCATTGTTGATGCGTCTTTCAACATCACTTTTGAATGTCACACTTTTGCTTTTACTTGATGAACCTCCCATATTTTTTTTATTCAGGAAAAAAAATGGGAGCCAATGTGTCAACGGTGTCCGTCGTGAACAAAGCAATAAATGAAAATAAATCTACTTTAGACTGCAAGGCAGATGCACAAGCATGGCAAACTACTAATCTTACCGGAGATGGTGTTTTTAACATTAGTGATGATTGTGAAGTCAGATTTGAAAATGAGTTGTCAATGAAAAGCGATTGTGACATATCTGGCATAATTGCAACCCTTTCTTCGCAAGATATGATGGCTGAATTGAAACAAACAGCTGCAGCCGGATTAGCGGCCAATTCGAGCAGAGTCAAGCAACAAAATATAGTAAATAATATTAATGATATGGCTCAAAAATGTTCTTCACCAATGCAAGCTCATCAAGAGTTTACCAGTAACATTAATGAAATGAACTGCAAAGACAGAGGAAAAGTTATTATGGGTAATACTGGTAGTGTTGAAACAAATTGTCTCCTCAGTGCGGCACAGAAGATTGATTCTCAACAATCGAGCAAAACAAAAATATCGCAGACAGTCGAATCGTTATTGGGGCCTCTTTTGGCTCTAATTGTTGGGGCAATCGTAATTTTTGCAGCTGTCTTCTTATTTCCTGGTCTAATGTCATTTAAAATTTTGGGACCAATTGCGGGATTGATTGTAAGTGCACTTCTTATATACTTCGAATTTTACACTGCAGGAATTATAGTAGGTTTGATTACAGTTGTATTTATTATGTTTATTATGATGAAAAAATCAAAGAAAACAACTGCTCAAACAGTGCTTTCAGAAAAATTTGCAAAACTACAAGAACAGCTTATGGAGAAATCAATTGTGAATAAAGAGGAATAAACCGCTATGTTGCATTTGCTGCGCTTTGTTTTTGCATTTGTCCTGCGGCACTGTTATTTCGTTGTTCCATATATTTTTGGAGATCCTGTTCAGTTATTTTACCGCTCGATGCGTTTGCATCAACATTTTGTAAATTCACATCCATTTTGAAATGGTCATCCAATCCGCCATTAGTCGATTGAGTGTCTTCTACATTTGATATTTGATTCGATGAATGTGATACTTGTGCTGAAATCGCTGGTGTTTTAGTTTGCTTAGCATCTTGAATAGAATTATAAACTTGCTGTAATTTTCTTATTGCGTCTTTTCCTTTGTATGGAAAAGCTTCATTCTCATTAATAAATATTGGAGTACCATTAAGCCAAGGTGGCATTTCTTTTGTTTTTCTCAAAATATCGGTATTCTGTATTGAAATCATATTGTCCGGTAGTTTTTCAGCGATTGAAAGACAAACGATAGAACCAGGACACATACTTTCATCATCATCTTTGTCACTCGCAATATACAAGACATTCATCTTTGTAGATAATGATATTTTTTTTGATACCTACATTTAACGCGAATTCACAACGCATTTTCACCATGTTCATTATTTAGTTCATCATCTTCATCATTCGTAGTTATGAAGCAGCAAACAGTTAAGCAAATCCAACAACATAAATGCCAAACACTAAATCCGATTCTAAACTCTATTATGCGATAAATGTCGTCATCAAATCGTATTATAAATGCACCGAGAACTAAAAATCCCTCTGCGATCTGATGTCGAATGGTTCTGGTGATTCTTGAGCGTTGACATTTTATATAGATTGCACACATGATCAATACAAATGCGCTGACACCAAGTGCAATAATAGTGATATCATTTGGCAAATAAGCTTGTCCTGACACGTTTTTGACAAATGCATATCCGTTTGATGATGTCACTAATGCAACTAACCATAATACTCGAAATGTGCCAAGACAAGTTTTAAAAAGTGAAAGGGTGTAACCAGCAGCCAAGGTGACTACAACTCCACACAAAGCGTCAGCCGCTGCGAATCCATTAATTATATTCGAATTGTTGTTTTCAATCAATACCGCTGAGTGCATCACAGCTAAAAAACCAGAAAGCAGTGAAGTAACAAGTATAATGCAATTACTTTTTAGTAATGATATGAAGAGTGGAAATATTACACAAAGAGAACATACCAAATGAAAAGTTGTATATTCTATCATTTACAATTATGCATAACAAATATTTTTGCTGCGGAACAGTAAGTAAAGTTTTCTTTCATATTGGAAATGGACACAGCAAGCAGACAAGAAGTTGAATATATTTTGAAGGTTGCTTTGAATGGTGAACAAGCAAGAGGCGACAATGGAGCTGTGTTAGTAGATACAGAGACGCAAGACGTTGTTTATCTGCTCACACACGAGTTTAAACCAAGCAATTTCAGTGAGCAGCTTGAGGAGCTACTCAGTGAAGATGGACGCGCAAACATATTTGTAGTTCATAAGACAAAGGACAGTTTTCATGTATCTAAGATCCCAAGAGGAATTTAGTAAGTATGATGCTGGGTGTATTACATGCGAGTTCCAATAATATTATATTGTGTGAAAAAAATGTCATCTAATTTGAATATAGATGTACAAGTTATCAGTTTAGATGAAGACCGTTCGCTCACGGATTTAAAACAAATGTTTCCAAAATCATCAGTTAAAATCCAAAGGGGTGTTGATTTACGCAATGTATCAGACATGTCGTTGTATAAATCTGGAATAATTGGAGCTTCTGGACATGCGACTATTAATGAAGGAAGAAAATTCCATTGGCAACTGAACAGTAAAGGAGGAGTAGGACTTGCTCACGCGAATAGGCTAGCGATGTCTAAAGGGTCCAATGCACTGCTGCTTCTAGAGGATGACTACAAAATACATAATGTTAAAAAGTTTTTGCAAGAGTTGTCAATTTTGTACTCTAAAATTGACGATTTCGATGTCGCAGTTTTTGGTGCAGATTATAAAGGAGATGTAGAAACTCTTGAAAAATGTAAATTTATGTCAGATGAATGGTACTACCTTAGTAATAATCGATTTTGGCTTACTCATTGTGTCTTTTATTCGCCAAATGGACGAAAAAAAATGGCAACATTATTGAATGATCGTCCATTAGAAATGCAAATCGACAGTCTTTTTTCTTTTTGGGCAGAAATGAACGAATTGCGCATTGTGCTACAAGTTAAAAATTCATCTGTTGGTCAGATTACACATGTAAGCGATATACAAACAGATTCTTGTAAATTATGCGATGTTGACCCCCAACTCAATCACGGCTTTCCGATTTATTTGATATCGACTCTTCTGATTTGTATTTTTGCGATGGTGGTGCACACACACAGAATGAAAAATGAGATGTTGTAATTTCATGACCATCTTTACCTGCAATTTCGTACATTTTGTCACACACGGGTTGACAATCTTTTCTTGTCACATCTTCGACTTTTAGTTCTAATAGAGAAACTTTGAGCAAAGAATCCATTACCATATGCAATTTTTTTTTCTTCATCTTTCATGAGTATAGTGCGGAGTTTTTGTGGTCTTTTTTTTTGTGTCTCATTCTAATGAAATTCGCAGTGTTCTCGTCACTCTCTACAGAGTATCACAATGCAGTAATACGATGTTGTGAGTTCGTAATGCAAGTAACGAGATCGAATGCTGAATTTTACATTTTACATAACCGAAGCGTTGCAAATGAAATGGAACTTGAAAATATGCATGCAATACACATAAATTTTGCAAATTTTGATACTGATTTTTTGACTCAGCAATATCATAGTGATTCTTATTTTTCCATAAATGCAAACAAATGCTACTATATCGACAATCCGGTTTGTGATAGTGTGAATAGAATGCATTCGCTCGAAATACTCCAGATTGTTTTGATTTTAATGTCTATACATAATTTATTTTATTATTTACACTTTTACCTAGTGAAAAATAGATTATCAATATTAATGTTATTTAGCATGTATGCATGTCTTTTTTGCTATGTAGTATATAATATTGAATGTGCAAGTTGTTATAACATTTCATACATTATCACCAAGCAATTATTGAGCATAATGGTGAATTCTGTTCCAGTCCAAAATGGTAAAACATGTGAATTGTCCAGATATGAGGAGTCTATCACGATGGAACGTGAATACAATGTATATCTAAATTGGGGTATAATGGCTTATGATACACAATTGCTTGCAAATCGATTTGATGGAGTGTGCCTTGATGAATCTTCGTATAATACATGGAAACATGATACATTTATTTATAATTTTATAGGCAGATTTTGTTTAACATTAATTGTTTTAATGGGTATTTATGGCATCATGTGCAAGATGAAAACAAATGTAAACACTAATCGTTGAATACTACTGTGTAACCAAATGCTTTTCCCAAACTACATATTTTTCGTTCAATTATGTTTTTTGGACCTCTTCCTATATTCGAAGTAACATCAATTTCATCGACTTCAACTTCATTTAAAGTACTTGTTGTTTCAGCAGCTTCTAAATCATTTATTATTTTGGTCGTTTTATTTAAATTTGCAGTTTTTGCTCGTTGAACACGACTATTGTAAAGCTGTGTTTTGTTCTGGTGCTCCATTTGATTTTGGACATGTTATTTATTTTGGTCCTGCATCAGATTTTTTCCGATAAAAAAAAAATAAATGTCTTGTTCGTGTGAATATTGTGTACATCCAAGCAAAAATGAGAAGTCAATCAATCTACCCGTTCCTATTTGTTTTCGCTATGCAAATACAATAAGTGTTGCAGTTTTGAATAAATTCGATTGCAATTCTGAAGAAATCATTTTTGTTGACGAATTTCAAAATGAAGTCATAAAAAGAAAATTTAAGCAAGCCACGGCATATGTTTATGACAAGCTGAATCAAGAGATTCCGAATGAACAGAAAAAAATCATTGATAGAAATGGAGCTGAAAGTAATTGGTACGTAAATGTCGATGGACAAAATTTATCTTTAAAAACACTGCGAACCAAATCATTCGGAAGAAATGCTAAAGCATGGCGCAGTAAAATATCGGCTGATAATCTGGTATGTAAACATTCTGCAAGGTCATCTGCTGATAATCTGGTATATAAAAATTCTGAAACGTCTGATATTGTGTCAAGTAAATTAAAAAGTCCACGCTGCGGTGCTTTTCCACTGCAGCGTTGTCCAAAAGGTAAAAAAATAAAACGAAGACAAACTGGAAAAAGTGTAATCGAAAATGAACACGTTGAGGTGACGGCGCAGCTTGAAGAAGTCTTATCGGAAACAACCATTAAATGCAAAAAGACAAAGAAAGAAGTATTAGTAAGTGCAAAAGATTTTATAGTAGAGGATGAGGATGAAGATGATTTTATATGGACGCCATTTGATTCACTATGGAGCGCTGAAAATTTACAAAGATATATCAGCATGTATCCAGAGAAAGCTCCTTTGATTTTAAATATTGTAAGCGAACATATTCCAAACTCGTTTCGTAAAGGATCTTGCAATCCAATTTATTTATGCATATTTCAACATCCCGAAACAAAAGATGAAAAAGAAATCTTTCTTAGCTCTACTGCAATTCGCTTGGTTCCTCAATATCATGAAGCATTAATAAAATTCAGAAACAACATGTGCGACTGCATGTGCGACTGACGAAATTTACGCCCATTTAGTTATTCATAATTGTTAACCGATACCAAACAGATAAGATATTCGAAGAGGCGATCAAGAAAGATACAATAATTATTAAATTTTCAATGCGAATGATGCGGATGTTTTTCACAGTTGCGTTTGCTGTTAAAACTCCTTGTATGAAGCCAACTCCATGTGCGATGTGCGCAATAAATCGATTATTTTCAAAATCCACAATGTAGAAAACAATCGTAATAGTAACGCATAAAGTAAATAATAATACCCACAATTTACGAAATGGTGTCTCTGTCCAGTTCATGAGAAGATGTGAGACATAACCACCTATTAATGCATATGCACCTGCAGAAGAACCGACAAGATAAGTTGGAGATAGCGCCCACCATCCTGACTCTGTCATTATACCGACTGCGCCAGCACTCCAAAAAACAACTATAGATGTAATAGGTCCATGTATTGCTTCGAATATTGATCCTAATGTTAATAAAATTAAAACATTATTCCACAAATGGTAGTTATCGATATGTAAGAGTTGACACGCGAAAAAATGCCACCATTTTGTATCATGGATAGTTGAAGGGATAGGAAGTTTCAAATTATCATACTCTTTTGTAGGAAGAAGGTAGAAGATTAACACAATGGCAGATGATAGAACAAATGTATGCAGCGGAAAATACAAATGTTTCCAATAACGACACGACATTTAATGTACAATAAGAAAAAATCTCTCAGGTGTCAGTATCGCTTGTTTTTTCTTTCAATCTTGGCAACCTGTTTATCAATTCGGAAATATCAGAATGTGTTGGTACAGATGTTACTTTTGATTGGAAAAAACTCAAAAGTGTTTCAGAAGGTATTTTTTGCAACAATACTTCTACAATATCGGGTTCTTTTAGAAGTATATCAAGTACAGTCATTTCGTCTTTATTGTCTTCTGTTTCTGGTATTTCATTGTCCTGACCTGATAAAATTCGTGCAATCAATTCTTCAGATTCTCTTCTTTCTTCCTTGATTTGTTCAAGTTCCATTTCATGCATTTTTCTGGCAATAGTCTCATCATTATCATCAGTTTCTTCCATATGTTTTTCAGTTTTTGAAGACTGTGCATTCGATGTATCCTTTCCTTTCTTCTTCTTTTTATTTTTCTTATGCACTACAGTTTGCATTTCTGTTTCTTTTTCTTCTTCTATATCTTCAAATGGATCTTTTTCTTCTGTCGATACAACTTGTTGTTCAAATACATCAAACAATTTTTGGTTTACTTTTAGCTGAGCAACGTCTGTATCATCAAATTTATACTTTTTTTTCAATTTTGGAAATAAGTTAAGAGCTGATTTTAGAATGTAAACATTACGAGCATCTACCCAATCCTCTGCGCAAGATAGCAATGTAGTATTTATCAATTTTGTTGAATATAATAAAGTTTCATCTTTTAAATCAATCAGTGCACGGGGACATATCGACAATTGTTCTATTACTGCGATTTTGTTATTAAATGTGACTAAGATGAATATTTGAGGAATGAACGATAAATTGACCGAAATATTATATTTTCTCGCAAATTCATCAGCGGTTTGTCTGGCACTCATCTCTCCTAATACACCGTCATCTCCAATTGTGAAATATGTATAATCGAATGTGGTAATTACTTGTTGAAAATACGCAATGTCCCGAGTCTGCGCAACATCATTATTTCTTTCGAATTGTACTATATAATCTCCATACAATAGATCTAATTTGTACATGTTTGAAACAGAGTTAGTAATCTGTCGGCCCAATGTCTTAGTCAACGGAACTTTTGAATTGAAAACCGTTTTGATGATTTTTCGAAATGCAACAAAATTGTCGATGAGAAGTGCAGAAATATCTTCATCAACTTCAATATCTTTATGGTCTGTAGGTTTAAAGCTGTCATCTTTCGATTGTATCAACTGATAGATATGTATAACATAAGGTTTGAATAATTTTATAGAATTGTAAATGGCAAGAGATGTTTTCATTTTTTGAGATTCGTCAGACAATGAGTTCATTTATTTGCTTACGAGAAAAAAATTGTGTCTATCAATCAATACAATGAAACCTGAAGAGGTAAACTCACTTGTTGAGCTATACAAAATGAGACTACGATCCATCACATCAGATGATGTAATTGTAATGATTGCAGGAGTTTTACATGAAGCTTTTTTGCAAAAAATATTTGTGATATCAGCTTATGACTTAAGTTACGCAGAATGTATTCTTATTAATGAAATATGCATTCATAGTTTTGAACAAGATGCGTATGATTTACTGAGCAAAATCAATGACTTCATACTTGACAAAAATATTGATGTACTTAAAGCTTTGTTCAATCCTGGAATGCACACAATGCACATTTTTAATTTAATATCATTCGTGATACTCTTAAAAGAAATGTCAAATCTTCAAAAATAATGTGATTTATTTTTTTGATTCTACGCGTTATTTAAAGAAGTTACAATAATGTGTGCGTAAGATTGTAATACATTATTTGAAATATGATAGTTTCCGTTTTTTCGTGCTAGCAAGAGTATGGATGTGACTGTATTTATATCTGTAAAATCAAACACTGAAGATCCAGTGGAAGATGTAGATGGTGTAATGTATTCTGCGATTATTCTGTATATGAACAGTGAAATTTCATCTGACGACATCGGCATTGGAGACAACGGGGAAGGACTATACGGTGGAGGTGGTAAGGGTGCTTGTATCATACGTGTTGTTAGTGTCGGTGCTGTGTACGACTCAACTGTGAAATTAAGACGGGTCGAGAGATTTGAAGATTCGATGATTGTAATTGAGTTTTCTGCATATGTTACTTCAGTATAGGTGAGGTTCATGTTCACATTCACGCTTGCTGATGATATAAGTATTGATATTTGATTTAAATTACCCGATTCGTTGAAGACTGAAATCGCGTTATTACGGAATGCAGTTGAGTTGAATTCGTTGATTGATGCTGCAATGGTGAGTGTGGTTTCGACGACAGGGTAGTAGTTTGCTCCAGGATTTGCTGGTGGTTGGGGCGGTAGTGAAGGTGATGGTGGTGGAGATGGTGGAGAAGGAGGAGGGGGAGGTGGTGACGGTGAAGGTGGAAGTGGAGAAGGATAAGGTGAAGGAGGTGGCGACGATGAAGGTGACGGTAAAGACGGTGGCAGATGAGGCAATGGTGGCGGATGAGGCGATGGTGGAGGTGGAGAAGGAGGAGGCAATGGTGGCGGTGAAGGCGGAGGAGGCGATGGTGGAGGTGGAGAAGGAGGAGGCAATGGTGGCGGTGAAGGCGGAGGAGGCGATGGTGGAGGTGGAGAAGGAGGAGGCAATGGTGGCGGTGAAGGCGGAGGAGGCGATG
>Ga0160422_10000031_pt1 | contig 64603 bp, 51 predicted proteins | sample Fk160mmetaG_FD_108192 | JGI IMG/M metagenome (GOLD analysis project Ga0160422, IMG submission 108192) | Marine microbial communities from the Central Pacific Ocean - Fk160115 60m metaG | ecosystem: Environmental > Aquatic > Marine > Oceanic > Photic zone | place: The Central Pacific Ocean... | reverse complement strand
GCATATGCAGCGCTTAATAGTTCTAGCATTGAGCGAACCGAGACATTCTCGCTGTCCTCGTTTTCAATGGTTGTAGCTCCCAACATGAAAACACCATTTCCTCTAGGTACTATATACAACGGTAACCGCGGGTGTAAAAGGCGTATGGGACGTTGAAAACTTACGTCACTAGTTCGGATAACTAGCATTTCTCCTTTAACACCTCTTAAGTCATGCAATATGTCTCTAGCGGCGAGCCCTCTACAATCGATATGTTGCGTCAAACCTTTAGGTGGCTCGGCTGTCGAAATTTCTACGCCAGCCTGATTTAGCCGATTTGTTAAATCTCTAAGAGCTATTCTAGGATCGATATGAGCCTCGTTCTCAAAAAATAATGCGCGGGCAAACCTATCGCTCAAGTCAGGTTCTAAGTTAGCTACGGCTTTTCCACTAACCAATTCGTGATTAGAGGTAAGCCGTTTGAATCGATTAAAATCTGCGCTGTCTCTTGATGAAGCTACAACCAATGACCCCTTCTTTATCACATTTGTTCGTTTAGCCCACCATGCCGCTGCTTCCTGACCAAATCGGCAAACCTCCTCTTCAGCACTCTCAGACTCACAGAAGGGTGCAAGCATCCCGCCGGCCCACCAAGAGCAAGCGTGAGGCCCCGCTCTCGTCTTTTTGTCATATATGTTTACTTTCACGTTTCGAGTTAATAGCTCGCTCGCCACACATAATCCAACGACGCCAGCGCCAACTATCGATACACTAACCATTTTTTTTCCGCAAAACTAAAAGAAATTGGAGCAGTCTTGTTGAAAAGGTTTTGGCTGAGTGAATATTAAGAAAAGGTTTCAATGTTTACCTACAAGCTTTACGTTGTTAATTGATAGCGGCTAGACAAAGCTGTGGCAAAATATAACTTCGTTCCCTACGCCAGCATTCCCCGGATCAGGTCCAGTGTGTTAGCGATAAGCTTCTCAGTCGTCGTTGCCACCCCAACGGAATTCATATTTTGCAGTATATTATTGGCGCAATCAAGACACCCACTGCTTCAAGATAGGTTGTTAAACAAGAACGGCAACTATCTGCAAAACACGCATGTAAAGTTTTCGTTGGAAAAAAAGTAAGAGAATCTATATTTTTATTATAAGGCGCAATAATTATGAATTTCATTTTTTTAAGCTGCAATTCCTGTCATTAGAGAACAAAGGTTAAAAAACATTCAGTAAAAGCTGGTTGAAGAAGTATTTACTGTGTATCAAACAGCATGTTAATTGAAAATCTAATCTACCTGTTAACGCCCTGTTCGCCTATGGTCAAGGAAATGGGGTATTTACGTGAGAGTGTCTCAATAATGAGCCGATACTCTCGCTGTAAAAGGGATTGGTGTAACCACTTAAGAAAATCCAGAGCAACTATTAAAAATGCGATACGGCAAGCGCCAGCAAATGGCAAAGTTATTATTTTTGGTGCTGGGCTTGGATATGATCTGCCCTTGACGCAACTTACAAGCCATTTTTCCCAAGTTTTACTCGTTGATTTAGTGCATACTTTACCCATTAAGGCCAAGGCCTTATTTAACAGAAATATAGAATTAGTTGTTCGTGATGTGACAGAGAGCTTAACGAATATCTATGAAGGTCGCGATGAGATATATGATCCGAGGGGATTTTTAGAAGACAAGAAAGTAGGTCTGGTAATCTCGCTTAATTTACTTTCTCAGTTGCCTTCTTTGCCGGTAAGATTTTTAGATCAGCATTATGGAATTTCTGAGAATGACGCAGACCGAATATCCCAAAGAATAATTCAAGCTCATATAGCATATCTGCAAAAATTTGATACAAACGTTTGTCTTGTGACGGATATTGAACGTCAGGTTAACGGTCCAGACGGAGAGCAAATAGCCAAGTTTTCAGCTCTTAACGACGTGCAGATCCCGTGGAATGGAAATACGTGGCTTTGGGACATAGCTCCTTTGGGAGAAGAAGATGCCGAATATTCTGTAACTAACAAGGTTTTAGGAATATCAAACATAACAAACGCAAGCTTAACGGGCGTTAATGGATAAAGTGAAAGGATAGGAGAATGGATGGGAACGATTTAGTAAGGATAGATATAGAAGGTCACGTTGCGACAGTAGTCTTGAATCGACCAGAAAAACTTAACGCGTTAAATAAACAAATGTGGTCTATGGTGGGTGACTCATTCACTAAATTGAATAAAATGGATAGCATCCGATGTATTATTTTCCGCGGTGAGGGTGATAAAGCGGTAGGCCCTGGCGCTGACATCAAGGAATTTGAGACTGAGAGGTGCAATTCCGAGACAGCAGCACAATATGGTCAACTGATGCACAAGGCTGTTCTAGCTATCACTTCCTGCAAACACCCGATAGTTGCTCGAATTAGGGGGTTGTGTATTGGTGGTGCCCTAGAGTTAGCCGCAGTTTGTGATCTAAGAATAGCAAGTTCTGACTCTCGTTTTGGAATACCTGTGAGCCGTCTGGGTCTCGTAATGTCACACCTTGAAATGGCGGGGCTCATAGAACTCGTTGGGAAATCAACTGCCCTTGAAATATTATTCGAAGGAAGAGTTTTTGACGCGGAAGAGGCTATGAGTAAAGGTTTACTGACGAAAATGGTTAACCCTGACGAGCTTGACGAAGAAGTAAGAAAAGTCGTGCAGAATATCTGCGCTGGGGCACCCTTGGTGAATAGGTGGCATAAAAAATTTGCGAATAGAATTGTTGAAGGTCTAAAACAAGGTAAGACATTGACTGAGGAAGAAGTCAATGAAGGGTTTGATTGTTTTGATACCAGCGACTTCAAAGAGGGCTATAAAGCATTTATCGAAAAAAGGGAGCCATCATTTTCTGGAAATTAGGAAAAGTGGTGTTTGACAACATAGACGGGTTTTTAAAATGTCATATCCGGTTGTTACAGCGAATGATATTAAACTCCCGTGATTAAAGTATTAAGGTGAATAACTACATATACCCCCTGGAGACTTTAATAATTCCGCTTAGTTTGAAAATTACTACTAGTTATTCATAACGCAGTATATAAACGAGGTTAGAGCGCAATCTTAGCGTTTAATTAGAAAAGGCAAATTACCAAATGGATGATGAAATAACGTTTATCGATGCCAGTGGTCTTAAGTGTCCTCTGCCAGTATTGAAAGCTCGTAAAGCACTACAAAGCTTGACTGACGGGGACAAACTACGTGTAATCTCCACGGATCCTGCGTCGCCCCTAGATTTTAAGCATTTCTGTAACTCAAAAGGACATTCATTACTGTCTATAGAGGAAAAAGAAGAGAGTTTTGAATTCGTGATAGTTAAGTCTTGCGGCCAATAGAACTTAAATTTTGGATTAAGTCTAATACAACAGATGCGGATGTCTGTTTCGAGATAATAGGAAAGGAATTGTGAATTGGAGCGCATTGTTACTGTCAATGGTCGCGAATATAAATGGCCGGTCAAACCTCTTGTGGTTATATGTATTGACGGCTCGGAACCAGAATATATAGAGAAAGCTGTTCAAGCGGGTCAGATGCCTTTTACCGCTCAATTGCTCAATTCAGGTATTGACCTTAGAGTTGATTGTGTGATCCCTAGTTTTACAAATCCTAACAATGTATCGATCGTTACTGGATGCCCGCCCTCTATGCATGGAATTTGTGGAAACTTTTTCTATGACCCTCATTCAGAATCTGAAGTGATGATGAATGATCCGAAATATATGCACGTGCCGACGATTTTTTCTGCATTTGAAAAGGAAGGGGCAAAAATTTTAGTTGTAACTGCTAAGGATAAACTAAGAAAATTACTGGGACACGGATTGACGTTTGGTAGCGCTGGCTCCATTTGCGTTTCAGCAGAGAAAGCCGATATTGCGAATCTGGAAGAAAATGGTTGTGAAGATCTCTTAAATTTAACGGGTTTACCCCTTCCGAATGTTTACAGTGCAGATTTATCAGAATTCGTATTTGCTTCTGGCTTAGCTCTTTTAGAAAATGCGAAACCTGACCTCATTTACTTATCAACTACAGATTATATTCAGCATAAATTTGCCCCTGGAACTCAAGGTGCAAACAGATTTTATAATATGATGGACGGTTATTGGTCCCAGTTAAGTGCTAGTGGCGCCGATCTTGTTTTAACAGCGGATCACGGGATGAGTGCGAAACATGATAGTAAAGGAAAGCCGGATGTAATTTATTTGCAAGATAGTTTGGATACTTGGTTAGGGGCTGGTGTGGCTCGTGTAATCTTGCCAATAACGGATCCTTATGTTGCGCATCATGGCGCACTCGGGTCTTTTGCAACAATATATATTTCGGATGAGCTGGAAGTTTTACCAACGATTAGCAAATTAAAAGATTTAAATGGCATTGTCGAAGTACTGGGGAAAAAAGAAGCGTGTGAACGGTTTGATCTTCCTGGCGATAGAATAGGTGATATCGTTATTATATCAGAGGAGAGAAAGGCACTTGGCATTAACTCTGAACATCATGATTTTTCTGGGTTAGATGTTCCTTTGCGGTCGCATGGTGGATTGAGCGAGCAAGTCGTTCCTTTGATCAGCAGCAAAACGTTTAAAACGGAAGCGGCTAAAGGCATCAAACTTAGAAATTTTGATGCCTTCCACTTAGGCTTAAATCTAACTTAGCCGATATGGCATCAGTGAAAGATAATTTGCTTAAGGTATACCATCTGTCCCACTTCCGCAGATTATAGAACAAACGTTACCAGCTCTGGTTTCGAAAACTTTGTCTGAGAGAGCAGCTATTGATGCAGCGCCGCTTAATTCAGCTGCGATCCCAAACTCGAACCATAACCAATTTGCGGCTCTCTGCATTGACATGTCATCTACAAGGATCAAATCATCGACATGCTTCTGAATTAGTTCAAAATTTAAATTCTCGGTTTGTTTAGGGGCGAGAGTCCCAGCTTGCGTGTCAATCTTGTCTAACCTTATTACTTTACCAGCAGCCCTACTCTTGAAATGCGTTGGAGCCCCGACAGGTTCCACACCGATAACTTGAATGTTCGGTTTGATGTTTTTTGCTGCCGCAGCAATTCCTGCAATTAGTCCACCTCCACCAACGGCGACAACAAGCGTATCGAGTTCGGGAACAGATTTAATGACTTCCAGAGCAATCGTACCTTGGCCTTGAATAACACGCGGATCGGCAAAAGGGTGAACGTATGTCATCGTAGTTTTTTTAGCTTCTTCTAAGGCGGCCTCATTTGACTCATCCCAAACTTCTCCCACAATCCGGGTCGTTGCCCCCCAAGAATTAAGCTTCTCTATTTTTTGTTTGGGGGTTGTGGCAGGAAGGAAAATTAATGAGGGGACCTGGGCTATAAAGGCAGCATAGGCTACGGCTAGTCCGTGGTTGCCGCCAGATGCAGTGATTAGACCTCGTTTTTTTTCCTCCTCATTCAGTATTGATAAAGTGTTCATCGCACCGCGTATTTTGAAAGAACCCGTCGGCTGGAAGTTTTCGAGTTTAAGGAATAGCTGGCCTTTGGGCAGAGGATTGTTAAATAACTTTTTGGCTTTTAGTAAAGGGGTTTGCCGGATATGTGGTCTAATTCGAGAGCTGGCATTTTCGAAGTCGGTTAGCTCGAATTGTTCCAAAGCACTCATCCTGTGATCCCGCCATCAACAATAAATGGTTGGCCTGTAGTGTAGGCACTCTCATCTGAAGCCAAATAAACGGCGATAGAGGCAATTTCTTCGGCCGTTCCTAAGCGACCAAGAGGTTGCCTGGCGATAAAGTCTTTTCGAGCTTGGACCGGGTCATTGAACGCAGCTATCCGGTCATCTAGTGAAGGGGATTGAACTGTGCCAGGGCAAATACAATTGCATCGAATACCTTGCTTTAAATAATCAGCTGAAACTGACTTTGTAAGTCCTATAACCGCGGCTTTACTTGCGCCATAAACGGCTCTGCTTACTATCCCTTTTACGCTAGAGCAGACCGAGGACATATTAATTATTGATCCTCCACCTGCCGCTAGCATCGAAGGTAAGAAAGCACGTATCATGCGATATTGCGATTTGACATTTAGGTCAAAAGAAAAATCCCATGCATCCTCATCGCACTCTAATATAGTGCCATGGTGAACGAAGCCAGCGCAATTGAAGAGCACATCTAAAACTCCAATCTCTTCGGAAGCTTTTTGTACATTATTTAGATCCATTACATCCAACAGCCTAGTTTCAACTCCTGGAAGCATAGCTAGATTGTCTAGTTTTGACGTATTAATATCTGAAGCGATAACTTGCGCTCCCTCCTGCTGAAACGCTTCGACGCAGGCTTTTCCAATTCCTTGCGCAGCAGCTGTTACAAGGATGGTTTTCTCATTAAGTCGCTTTCCCATTAAAAAACTCCCATTTGTGGAATGATGTTTTTACCTTTTGTCTTAGTTTATAAGCAAGTTCATTTGCGGAATTGAGATGCTAGTTTATAGTGATGGATCGTTTGGGGAGATAATACTATGGCAACTGCAGGACATAACTCAGGTAGTAAATTGATCGTAAGATTACATCCGGCAGATAATGTTGTCACGGCTCGACTAGATATTCTAGGGAATACATCGATAGACGAGGAACGAATACCTTCATCTTGCCCAATTCCATCCGGGCATAAATTGGCAACGAAAAAAATTAAGGCTGGAGAAGAAATTAGGAAATATGACCAGGTAATTGGCTTTGCTTCCAAGGATATCGACCTCGGGGAGCATGTTCATGTGCATAACGTAGAAATGCGTGATTTCGATCGTGATTATCAGTTTTGCGAAGGGGTTACAGAGACTAATTATTTCCCTCAATCCGAACAAAGAATGTTCGAAGGATTTAAAAGAAAAAATGGGAAAGTAGGAACGAGAAACTACATTGGCGTTTTAACCAGTGTAAACTGTTCAGCAACCGCAGCCAGGTACATAGCCAATTCAGTCTCGCCCCAACTATTACAGGAATACCCTAATGTAGATGGCGTAGTTGCGCTCACACATTCTACAGGTTGTGGAATGGCGGATACTGGAGATGGTTATGCAAACTTACAACGCGTTCTGTGGGGCTTTGCTCAACACCCAAATTTTGCTGGAATCCTTATGGTAGGATTAGGTTGTGAAGTTAATCAGATTGACTTTTTATTAGACGCTTATGGGTTAGAGCGCGGACCAAAATTTCAAACAATGACATTGCAGGATACTGGTGGGACTAAAAAAACAGTTGCACATGGGTTGAGATTGATAGAGGAAATGTTGCCTGAAGCAGCAAAAGCAAAAAGAGAGCCCGTTTCAGTGTCTGAACTTATACTGGCATTACAATGCGGTGGATCAGACGCATATTCCGGCATGACGGCAAATCCAGCACTTGGCGCAGCAGCTACCTTGCTCGTCAGAAATGGTGGAACGGCAGTGTTAGCTGAGACACCGGAAATTTATGGAGCAGAACATCTACTTACCAGACGGGCTGTAAATAGAGAAGTAGGCGAAAAGCTGGTTGAGAGAATTCGGTGGTGGGAAGACTACTGTAGACGTAATGGGGGAGAAATGAACAATAATCCTTCACCGGGTAATAAGGCAGGTGGTCTCACTACTATACTGGAAAAATCACTTGGAGCCGCCGCGAAAGGTGGCGTAACAAACCTTTGTGGTGTTTATAATTATGCGGAGTTAATTGATACAAAGGGCTTTGTATTCATGGATAGTCCAGGGTATGACCCATGCTCAATAACTGGTCAGGTGGCGAGTGGTTCAAACATCGTTACTTTTACAACTGGTAGAGGTTCCTGTTATGGTTGCAAGCCAGCTCCGTCATTGAAGTTGGCTACCAACACGTCTATGTTCAACCACATGGAGGAGGATATGGACATAAATTGCGGCGAGATACTAGATGAAGATCTCTCCATCGACGAAATGGGGGAACGGATCTTTGAGAAAATCATTAATACAGCTTCAGGCGAGCTAACTAAGAGTGAAGAGCTAGGAATGGGCGATAACGAATTTGTTCCATGGCAAATTGGCGCTACTATGTAAAGATTGGATTCTTGAGTGGGCTTGACTGTTAATTTTCTTGGTGACGAATTATTAGAGCCCCTAGAGAAAGACAACTCGCATTCAAAGTTCCGCTGGACCTATGCCGACTGTCACGCTCAAATACTCGGTCCAAAAGACGCCTACCCCTTAAGCTACAATAGGGATCTAACAATTGATGCTTATTCTGCTAAAGAATATGCGAAATTTCGTGAAAATAAAAATATTAAAAAAACTGTTTTGGTGCAGCCCGAGCACTATGGTACTGATAACAGCTGCCTCTTGGATGCTATTTCGAGTTTATGCAGGGATCCCTTGGAAGACGAGACTTTTCAAATAAAGGGCATAGCTAAAATCGAAAGCAATTTGGAAGATGAAAAGCTAGAAAGTCTTGCCAAATCAGGCATAGTAGGGGCCAGATTTGAAATGCGTCGAGGGTTTTCTGGCTTAAGTTGGGAGGAAGCCGATAGATTAGCATGGCGCATAAATGATATTGGCTGGACAGTTGAGTTGTATATAGAGGGCTCTGATATCCACGAGGTAGAAAAAAATATAAATAGTTGGCCAGGGTGGGTTGTTTTCCCTCATTTAGGACAGTTCAAACGCACGCTCACTACACAACAGAGGAGTTTTACGTCTCTGACAAGACTTATCGATCGCGATAAAGCCTGGGTAAAAATATCGGCCCCTTATATTCTCTCTCCTAACGACAACTTAGATGACCAAGAAGTGACAGAAATCATCACAGCATTGGCAGCATGGGCGCCGGAGCGGCTAGTATGGGGGACAAACTGGCCTCATCTTGAAAAAAAGGGTGATACCGCCATAGACGAAGAGCTATTGGAGCTAATGAATAAATGGGTACCAAACGAGGCCAATAGAAAGTTAATTATGTGCGAAAATGCCAATATTTTATATAATTTCTCAGTTAGTTAATAGGCTAGGTGTAGTCATCACCCGTTTTCATTTCAGTTTATAGTAGTGAAGGATCTCGAAGAAAATCAAAGTCGCATCCACCATCGGCCTGGAGGACCGTTTCGTAATATAACTTCTTATATCCACGTTTATGTTTTGTTGTGGATTTTAATACTAATTTTTGTCTTCGGTTTTCCAACTCCGTTTCGTCTACCAAAAGATCAATCGTACGATTTTTGACGCTAATTTTTATTTTGTCGCCGTTGTTTACAAGTGCTAGCGGGCCACCCACAGCTGCCTCCGGCGTTACGTGGAGAACTATGGTTCCATATGCTGTGCCACTCATCCGAGCATCAGATATTCGGATCATATCTTTAACACCCGACTGGGCAAGTTTTTTTGGAATTGGAAGATAGCCTGCCTCGGGCATCGCTGCATCGCTCATTGGTCCTGCGTTTTGAAGAACTAAAATGTCGTGTGTCTCTACCTCTAAATTGGGGTCATCAATTCTGTTTGCTAAATCTTCAAGAGACTTAAATACTACCGCTTTACCTTCAGTTTCGAATAATGTTGGATCAGCTGCGGATCTTTTTAAAATTGCACCACCTGGCGCCAGAGATCCAAATAAGGATACTAACCCACCCATTTTTTGAATTGGTTCATCGAATGAACGTACAACTTCTCTATCGACGTAGGCGGGTTCACTCTGGAGCCGTTCTCCAAGAGTTTCCCCAGTTACACTTAGACAGTCAACGTTCAATAATGGCTTTAGTTCCCTAAGCACTACGCCGAGCCCACCGGCTTTAAAGAGGTCTTCCATATAATGGTCACCAGTTGGTTTCAAATCAATCAAAACAGGCGTTTCGTCAGATAACTTATTTAGCTGCTGTAAGGGGATTGGAATACCAAGTCTACCGGCGATGGCTGTTAAATGAATAATAGCATTTGTTGAACCCCCAACAGCCAGCAATATTCTCAATGCATTTTCAACAGATGCTGGCGTGATAATCTTTTTTGGGGTCAACTGTTTGTCATGGTCATTTTGTGCTAGGTGAACAGCCTGTGCGCCTGATGCTTCTGCTGCTCTCAGGCGATCCGCATGTATCGCGGGTATAGCAGCTGTTCCCGGCAACGCCATACCGAGAGTTTCGGTTATGCAAGCCATTGTACTTGCTGTCCCCATGACTGCACAGGTCCCTGATGTGGTAACCAATCTTGATTCGATTTTCTCAATACCGGCCTTATCTATTTCAGCTGCCCGAAATTTTGCCCAAAACCGTCTACAGTCAGTGCATGCACCAAGTCTTTCGCCCTCCGAATGCCCTGTCAATTGGGGGCCGGTAATTAATGATATAACGGGTATCTTGGAATTAGCAGCTCCCATTAATTGAGCAGGCAAGGTTTTGTCACATCCACCAATTAAGACTGCAGCGTCCATAGGCTGCGCATTAATCATTTCCTCGGTATCCATGCTCATTAGATTTCGGTACATCATCGAAGTTGGACTAAGGAAAGTCTCTCCCAGTGAGATTGTGGGAAATACGATAGGTAAACCTCCAGCCATAAGGACGCCGCGTTTGACGGCTTCAATTAGCTCCGGCATATGTCTGTGACAATTGTTAAAGCCGCTCCCAGTATCACCTATCCCAACAACTGTCTTCCCAAGAATCTCCTTCCCATACCCCATAGATGCAGCGTTAGCTCTTCGTAAGTAAAGGCTGAAATCCATATCCCCATAATTTGTTAATCCTCGGGCGAGGCCGCGCTGGTTTTTCGACATATTTCCCCCGTTTGGTATTATAAGAAAGAGCTCGCTATCTGCCCATTTGTAGCAAAACGAGGACTTTGGTTTAATGAATTATTATTTGATTTTAAAAAACTTAAATCAAGAGTAATCGGAGGCCGCGTTGTAAAAGTATTTCTGTAGATGAATAGAAAAATTTAATCGCTAGCATTTTAAAGATCAGGAACAAACAGATCTTTAGATCATTCTTTTAGTAAGTCATTTTAGTTTTCGTGACAGATGCTTTGGGATGGTTTATCTGTAAAAGTTTAATCATGTGTTAGCAGAGAGTTATTCAGGACGAAAATGATATTCCTACGCTCTTTAATTTTTAATATTCTACTGGTTTTTAGCATTCTTTTAATAGGGCTTTTATCACTGCCACTTCTGCTCGGTCCTAGAGTTGGCGTCGCTTTTATTCGCGATGTCTGGATCAAATTTATTATTGGTGCACTTGAAGTTGTCATTGGCCTGCGGCATGAAGTTAATGGTCTAGAAAATCTTCCCGAACAAAACATGATTGTAGCAGCAAAACATCAATCTGCTTGGGAAACTTTGGCATTACATTTAATATTTAAGGATCCAGCAATTATTTTAAAAAAGGAGCTTTTAAGATTACCTATATTAGGTTGGTTTATCTCCAAAGTTGGAATGGTACCTATTAATCGAGCAGGTGGTAGCAGCGCGTTGAAATCAATGATTGAGACAGCTGAAAGATGGAGTGATTCTGGCAGGCCTATTATAATCTTTCCCCAGGGAACTAGAGTGGGCGTTGGTGAAAATGTGAGATATCACCCGGGCGTTTTTGCTATTTATAAGGCCCTTGACCTGCCTGTTGTGCCTGTTGCTTTGAACTCAGGCGTGTTCTGGCCTAAACAATCATTTAAAAAGAAAGCGGGGACAATACAGCTAGAGATAATCGAACCAATTCCACCCGGATTAGAACGTAAAAAGTTCATGGATTTACTAGAAATAAAGATAGAAAAAACTTCGAAAAAATTATTACCATAACTCGTGCTTTTAAGCACTTTTATTTAACGGTCATTTTTAAAATTTGAACGTTCTCAACGGACGTTGTGTCGTCTACGACTTTGTTGACAAGGACCCACAATTCTTGCCGAAGCATTGTTATCCCGTCGTACCCATCTAGATCTTCGGGCGAAAGACTGCTTAAAAATATATTTGCAGCCGAGCGAATTCTGGGCTCCAAAAGCTGAACTTTAGATTTTGCCTCCTCTCCTGAGAGGATGAGCACAAAGGTAAGAAGTAAAAAAACGGGTTTTGGGCGCTCGGTTTGCAAGTTAATAACAAAGTCGTCTATCCAATACTCGAGGGATAGAACCGATGCCTTTTTATAGGCTTTTGGGACGATGCTTCTCTCAGCAGCTTCTTTCGCGGCTAATTCTTTCTTTAACTGCTCGTTATCTTCCGATCCAAACCCAGGAATTAATCCAAAAAAAAACGCTCCTGCTCCGGCACCGATCAACAGTACAACTGGTAACAAGAAGATGATTAAAATTTTTTTCATTTAGAAACTCTCCGTTCTAGAGCGCTACCAAAGCTGATCAGATTACCATAAACCGTTATTTAATTTGCAGAAATATTTTAAATAGTAAAAAATGATTAAATTCTATCCGCCAATTAACGCCCTGCTGCGTAGCCTTGCATGCCACGCGGGTTCGCCGCCGCTTTAAGAATATTGTTATCAATCGTTGCCCCCGTTAGTCTGCCCTCTGACCAACTTGTACCAACTTCGATATTGTGCCCACGTCGCTTCAATTCATCAATCGTTGTCTTAGGGAAGCGATCCTCTAGAACAACCTTTTTTGGTTGTCTGCTCCTTGGCCAAAAGGAACCAGGAAAATGCTCTGAGTGGAACGATGGTGCATCAATTGCTTCCTGCAAGTTCATTCCATGATCGGCGTGATTCAAGAACATTATTGTTGACCATTGATCTTGTTGATCGCCGCCCGGGGTGCCAAATACCATATAGGGTTTCTCATTTTTAAGTGCTAAAGACGGTGATAGTGTTGTTCGCGGCTTTTTCCCAGGAACGAGCGTGGAAGGGGAGTTCTCATCCAGCCAAAACATTTGTCCACGATTGCCTAGGCAAAAACCCAGTTCTGGTATTAAAGGTGAACTTTGTAGCCATCCACCGCTTGGTGTGCAAGAGATCATATTCCCATGCCGATCAATGATATCCAGGTGGACTGTATCCCCGTTCGTTGCTCCTGTTTTAGCTACAGTAGGCTCGCCAATACCCATGCAAATATTAGAGACAAGTTCTCCCCGGTCCACTAGAGCGTGATCGATAGCATTGGAGTAACCGGCTATTGACCCGGGTAATAAATCAGGTGACGCTTCTGAAGTAATCAAACCACGACGTGAATCGTTATATTTTTTACTCAAAAGTATGTCCAAAGGCACATTAACAAAATCGGGGTCTCCGTAGTAAGCTTCTCGATCAGCAAATGATAGTTTTACGGCTTCAATTACTGAATGTACAAAATCTGCGCCTAATGGGTCCATGGATTGAATGTCCATGCCATCCAAGATAGCGAGCTGTTGTAATAAAACGGGACCTTGGCTCCACGGGCCGCATTTGCAAACCGTATATTCTCCATAGGTATAACTCGCTACCTCATCATAAGTTGAAGTCCAGGAGGCCATGTCGTCAGCTGTGAGGAGCCCGCTATGTTTCCGACCCGAAACGTCCATTACCGCTTCATCTCTGCAAAATTTATCAATTGTTTCGGCTACCCAGCCGCGGTACCAGATGTCTCTTGCCGCTTCTATCTGCCTTTCGCGATTACTGCTTGTCTTTTCCGCCTCTGCAACGATACGTTCATATGTGCCGGCTAGGATAGTGTTTTTAAAAATAGAACCCGGCAGTGGTGGCTGGCCATTAGGTAGATACAATTTAGCTGATTCGGTCCATTCAGAGCTAAATAATTCCCTTACAGTTTCGATAGTTTCCGTTATCTTGGGAACAATGGGATATCCATTGCGTGCGTATCCTATGGCTGGCCGAAGAACCTCGGACAATGACATTGTTCCGTAATCTTTAAGCAATAGCATCCACGCATCAAACGCCCCCGGCACAACGGCACACAACAGTCCGCTGCCAGGAATTAGGTCTAAACCCAGCCCTTTAAAATGTTCTATTGTCGCAGCTTTAGGTATTGGCCCTTGCCCACAAAGTGCCCTGGGTGTAGGGTCGCCGACAGCTTGAAATATTGCAGGCATATCGCCACCAGGACCATTTAAATGGGGTTCAACTATTTGCAGTGTAAAGCCCGTACTGACCGCCGCATCAAAGGCATTTCCGCCTTTTTCTAGAACTGACATACCCACCGCTGATCCAAGCCAGTGAGTCGTAGTTACTACGCCAAAAGTTCCAACAAGCTCGGGACGGGTAGTAAACATCACATTCTCTCTTTTGACAGTATTATACTACGGATCATTGCGTTGTCGCACAAATTTACTTATTATGCCAGAGTACTAAGGTTCAAAAAGAACTGGCCCGAGTTTTGCATGTCCTGCGGAGCAGGAAAACTCTCGGTTTCTGCAAAAGCGGAGATAGTCATATGGTAAACGGTGCAGCAGCACTAGGAATTTTATCGGGTGGAGCCCCTGGCGGCACACGCAGCTTGTCTGCTTTAAATCTCTTTCGTCAGATAAACAAGAATGAAGCAAAGCTTCGCGAAAACTATTTCAATCGTAAAGATGTACAGCAATCTATAGAAACATTTAAGACCAAAGTGTCGAAAATGGAGGACATAGATGAACTAATCAAAGATCGAAAAAGTCTTCAATTTTTGCTATCGAGCTTTGATCTGGGCTCTGAAATTAATAACGCTGGTAAAATAAAAGCTATTCTCAAAAGTGACGTTGATGACCAAAATTCATTTGCAAACCGTCTCAATGACAAAAGGTTCGCGGAATTAGCAAAATTCGTTAACTTAAGCAAACGGGGACTCGCTAACCTTAGAACAGCCAGTAGTCAGCAAACTTTAATAGATAAATTCCTTCAAAACACTTTCGAAAAAGATGTAAGTGGCCAAAATCCGGATATTGCAAAAGCATTCCATTTTCTCAGAAATATCAACGATGTGTCCACGACAGCGGGTCTTCTTGGAACACTCCAACTCAGGGAGGTCGTGACAACCGCCCTTAGAATTCCGCAAGAAATCGCAAGACAGTCGATCGAAAAACAGATCTCAATGGTTGAGGCAAAGTTTGATGTTCAGAGAGCTGTAATTTCTGACCGTGGCACAGGTATTTCAAACCGCCGTCAAGCTGAATACAAAGAAGATATTCAAGCAATAGAGATCGCAAAATCACAAGTAACGTCAGCTGAAAGCACGCTGAGTACACTGGAGAAACAACTTAAACAAGCGCGCGAAAGTCTGGACCTTTTACCTGAAATCATAAGTCCGGAAGGCTTTAATGTTGACCGTATCCCAATTCACCAAACTGCCATAAAACAATTAAGCGAAATTAACGGTGTTACTGCCTCGGCGAAGGCTGCATTATCTGGACTAGATCCTATATTGAAAGAATTAGACGCAAGCATACAAGAACTATTGAATGTGGAGACCGGGGAGGATTTGGATAATATAAAAGCGGGGTTTGCCGCAGCGGCAGCTAAAGTATCCGACCTCATTTATCATACCGCCCGTTTTAAGGAGCCCGACACAGGTATTAACATCAATCTCTTTAAGCCGAGTGGAGGCGTTGTTGATGCAGGTTCGCCTAACTCTTACACGGCATCACGGATCAATTATGCCTATCAGGATGGAGCTCTTGGAGATAATCCAATTACAACTCTGAGCGGCACTTTAGGGTCTAATCCATATTCAGTGCAAAGCGGCGCGCTGGGGGCGGATCCATTTACAGTTCAGAGCGATACATTAGGCTCAAATCCGTACACCGTGGCTAACGGGACGCTTGGATCGAACCCTTTTAATGTAAAAGGTGGTAGTATCGCTGTCGATCCTTGGAGATGGGATAGTACTGACTCCATTACTAAGGATGAAAGTGGAAATGCAATCCTTAAATTTAGATCTGTGGGGCATGGTCTTGAGGCGGGTGACAGCGTAACCATTTCGGGCACTGCGACATTTTTGGGAAGAGACTTGAACGGCACGTACACAGTACATTCGGCCCGATCACCGCAAACAATTTATATAAATGTCGGCGTCGATCTTGGTGACCCACCCCTTTCTCAGATAAATTCAGGGGGAAGTTCGGGAACCATAGCGACTAACCGGATAACAGTCGCTCATACAGAGCATCCATTTAGCAATGGTGACACGGTAACCTTTAGTGGGGGCTCATCGGTTGGGGGTGCAAGTCTGAATGGTAGTTTCACGGTTGCCAATGCAGAAGACAACAGCTACGAAATTTTAGCAAACACAAATGCAACTGCACAAGCAAACGGTGGTGGTGGTTCCGTTACGGTGAATGCCAGTGACCAGGTTACGGTAGCCCACACGGGACATCCATTTAGCAATGGCGATACAGTTACTTTTAGTGGGGGCTCATCGGTTGGCGGTGCAAGTCTGAATGGTAGTTTCACGGTTGCCAATGCGACAGCTAACTCATACATGGTAACGTCGACGTCCCAAGGCATCGCTGGCACTGGTGGTGGTGGTTCCGTTACGGTGAATGCCAGTGACCAGGTTACGGTGGCTCAAGAAGATCATTTGTTCTCGGTCGGCGATTTTGTGACACTGAGTGATGTCGCTGCAGTTGGGGGCCTAAATTTGACAGGTACTTTTGAGATTGCGAGCGTTACCGATGACGCCTACGTGATTACGGTCGGATCGCAGGCAATAGCGGGTCAAACCGGTGGCGGCAGCTCGGCAACCTACGGCCACACATTAGGACCAAATCCATTTTCAACAACAAGTGGTAGTGCAGTGGTATCCGTTGCTGACAATAACCACGGTCTAAGTGTGGGTGACGTCGTTCTATTTGATAATAGCTCAGCAGTCGGCGGTTTGGATTTAAATGCACCTTTCCGTGTAAGCAGCGTAACTGATGCTAACAATTACACAATAGCGGCAACTAGCACGGCAACCAGCACCGTAGGCGGTGGGGGCGGCAATGGCGTAAGTCTAGCGTTGCCCGAATTGGCATCGGTTATTGACGAAGACAATTCAAGTATCATCGCCCAAACTAAAGATATGGCTGTTTTTGTGTCAAAAATTGCAAGTGCTGCTGCCACTATAGCAGGCACCACATTGGCGGATGTCGTCTCGGATACAGGTTCAGCAAAATCTGACTTGAGTGATGCAAATACTGAATTTCGTCAAGCAATGGGTGTAGTTGATGCCAATTCAAACTCTTTCGCCAGTCAGACTAAATCAATTACTTTTGCCGCCACTCTGAATACAACAGAGCTAACGAAGGGCAGAGAGTCAATTTTGGATGCTATTAGTCGCTTGGAAAAGATCGCAACTGCTTTGAAATCGATTGATCGCTACGCCACCGAGACATTTTCAAGCGACAATGCCAATAGTTATGCCGCTGCACGTGCCGATGTTGTGAGTTTGCTTGATAATGCGGGGGAGATTGTGGGAAGCACATCTGGTTCTCTCGCGAGCAACCCATTTCAAACACAAAGTGGAAATAATCAGGTTGCTGTTGTGCAGTCAGATCACGGGCTAGCTGTAGGTGACGCTGTAAGCTTTTCTGGCGCTGCCAGCGTCGGCGGGCTTGACTTAAATACATCTTTTACGGTCACCAGCGTAAGTGACGCCAATACTTACACTATCACCGCCTCCACAAATGCTTCTACTAATGCTACGGGCGGAGGCGGATCAGTGTCTTTTTTGGGCTCACCAAGTGTGACGTTAGATAATTTGCTCTCAGTTTCTGGAACTCAAAGGTACCGGATTAGAGATGGTGTTGATCAATTTATTGCATCTAACCCTGGACTAGATGACATAGATGCAAGTGGTCCTTATGCCTTAAATGATAGCGCTCGTTTAAACTCTTTAATACCCTCAACGCTCACCAGTGGAAATCAGGCTTCAGCAGGTAGCGGTAATGCAATATTTCTGGAGAACGTTAAAACTGCAATAAAGCAATTGCAGAGAGATTTGCCGGTGTTCGATTTTGTTACTAACACAGCTGATCCGTTAGGTGCTGTCGACGCACAAGTCTCAAATATTAAAGAAAACATTGATAAGATATTTAACGGGGGAAATAACCGAGGATTGAACCTGATTGATACAAGTGCCAGAGATCTCAGCTTAGCCCTAGGATCAGTTGGGAAAAAGATAACCATTTCTGCCCAAAACCAAATTAAAGGCAACCTCAAGGAAGTGGTAGAAAATTATACCTATAGTGTGCTCGACGGTGGGCAAAGTGGAAATTTGGGAGCGAACCCGTTTACAACTGCAGCGGGTGATACATCGATAATAGTTTCCCATACCGCACATGGTTTTACGGTTGGTGAATATGTGCAATTTTCAAACGGAGATAATGTTGGTGGACTGAACCTAGACACAACATTTCAAATTACGTCTATTCAAGACGATAATAGTTACACCATTTCAGCTTCCACCGCTGCTACCAGTTCCACAACCGGCGGCGGCGCTTCCGTAGGTTTCAAAACAATTCCAACGGCACGGCATAAGTTTTTATTTGATGCCCATTTCGATGTAAGCAGGTCCTTTGGTAAACTGCGTACCGAGCGGATTAAATTAAATGTTGAGGAGGCCCTCCTAAGAGCCGAATTTAACAAGCCAATGGAGGTTGAGAGCCAATTTTTGAAGCCATTGCGAAATACTGATTACGCAGTAAAGTTTATTGAAAAATACCTGCTTATCAAAGATCTGCAGTCGACGGGCGTGGCGTTCAGACCCACCAATAATAATGCACTCGCCCTAAATCTCATTAAAAACATAAATCCCAATCGAGGTATTGGTTTATCTGTGAACATGCTGCGTTAGAAACGCCGCAAGTTATCCGGGAAATAGATTTAGGTTCCTGCAATCATGGGCTCTGTGAAGCGCCGAAGGGTGGCAATGAGACTTAAAGCGGTAATCTTACCTGTTTTAGGATTTTCTATCGTTGGAATATTTTCAATTGTCATCGTAAAGCGGGCACTATCTGCTTCAACGGTAATTGTGTGCATGTTCCTATCAATTGAGGGATCAGCCCAAATTTGAAGTTTTGTTTTGTCAGGACCTATTCCCGCTAAGCTCAAAGCTGCCGCAACATTCAAATTAGCAGGGAAACCTCTTGCCCCATCCCGTGCGGATCCATCAAAAACTAATTTTGCTTCCGTCAAGTTTTCAACAGATATTTTATTTTCGACTAGAAAGGGCGCGCCAGCCAGACCATTCGGCGGTTTGCGAGTTTCTAGCGTAATCTTTTCAATGCTGCCTTCTGCGGCTGCACGAACAGCATCAAGCCCAATGAGAGCGCCTGTTGGTACAATTATTCTCGCGCCTGAGCTCCTTGCGCGTTCAATTAAATCAGGATAGGGCAAAAGCGCACCAACGCTTGCAGGAATAAGTGTTTTGCCAGCTTCAATGGTTTCTTCAATGATAGTTCTGAATATTTCTGCCGGCGCGCATTCCACTATTATATCGGCGGACTTACAAACATTCGTTATCGAGGTGATATCTGGTATATTGTTGAATGGTTCAAGGTTTCTCGCCGCTTTCTTTTCGTTTCGTGCTGCAATAGCTACTAAATCAAAGTTTGAAAGTTTACCTTGATCAATAGTTTGAGCTATTTGCAAGCCGATAGCTCCTAGACCCACTATGCCAATTTTATATCTCTTGGACATTTCTGTTTCTCCTGAATAGTCAAACTGCGAAACAGTCTTTCATTAACAGCTCCCAAAGTATACGCCTAGAGGTTAAGGATTGAGTTGGAAGATAACAAAATAGAGTATAAACTCGTTATTTATGAAGATCAGTTTCTTGATTTCGGGTATATTATTAATAACTCTCCTTCCGATAAGTAATCCGAAGGCGGCTCTAAAATGTCGCAACATAAAGGTTATAGTGCCATATGCAGTTGGTACAGCTACAGATTTAATTTTTAGAGCGTTTGGCCAAGCTATTAATCGGCAGTCAACAGGATCTCTAATAAAAGTTGTTAATAAAACACATGATACGGTGATAGAAGAAAATATGATGGGGACCCCCGACGGGTGCCAGCTTTTAGGAATAACGCAGTCTTTAGTGGCCGAATTCCTGCTAAATAAATCTGCCCCGGAATGGTCTAGTTTTACTCCCGTTGCTATGCTTACCAGAAGCCCATTGGCCATTGTTTCAAGAGCAAATATAAACAATGCTAATTTAACAAATTTGATGGAAGTTTCTTCTGGAAAATCGAATAGGCTTAGTTTAGGGGAAACATCAAGTTCGCTGGAGCGGGCGTTCCGCCTGCAGTTAGAGAATGCTTTGGGAGTTTCATTCAAGGTAACTGATTACAAGAACGCGCGTCAGAGCTTTATGGCGCTATTGGCGCAAAAAGTTGATTTAGGTCTCGTTTCTCTCTCCGGAGCAAAGCGGCGTGCAGACCTTCGCCAAGTAAAGGTATTGGCAGTGACAGATACCCTTGGAGACACGAGGTTATCAGACATAGCGACTTTGAAAGAACAAGGCGTCAACGCAGCTTTCGGCGTTGACCGAATTCTGGTAGCCCCTAAAGAAACTTCAGCTGAAATCGTAGCCAAAACATCTAAAAGATTTAAAAAAGCTTCGAAAGATCCTGAACTTAAAGAAGTATTATCCAAACTTTACACAAAAATTCTCTTCAAAAACCCGGATGAACTTACGCAGTATTTTGAAAATCTCTCGGCTGACTGGACAGCTTTAAAAAGAAAGATGATTAAAATGGGTCGTTTAGGAGAATCAGGTTGAGTTTTATTTGGTATTGTGTGAGCTGCCTCACTACCTATACTGTCGTTATTCTAAATTTAATAGGAAAAGGAAACAGTCGTGGAATTCCAGTATCCATACTTATTATTTCTTGGTGATGCGCGTGATCAACTCGCAGCTAAAACCGCTAATGGTGTTCGGGTCTGGCGCCCAGATTGGTGCTTAGGGCAGTTTCGATTTGAGGATTGCAAAGCTGATTGCGGCGTTTCGGACATGACTATAGAAGAAGCTGCAGAAGCGGGTGTTAAGACTGTAATATTGGGTGTTGTGAGTCGGGGTGGGGTAATCCCGGAAAACTGGATCAATGAGTTAGTCAAAGCCCTTGAACTAGGTATGGACATCGCTAGCGGACTCCATACTCGCATAACCCATATACCAGAACTAGTTGAGGCTGCAAAAAAACACGATAGGTCATTGCACGATGTTCGGCATCCAAGTAGGGAATTCGATGTAGGTAATGGACTTAATCGATCAGGGAAACGACTTCTTACGGTTGGAACCGATGTTTCAGTAGGAAAAATGTTTACGGCGTTGGCAATCGAGCAAGAAATGAAAAAACGAGGATTTGAAGCAGATTTCAGAGCGACGGGCCAAACGGGAATATTTATAGCGGGAAGCGGCGTGTCAATAGATGCGGTTGTGGCAGATTTTATATCTGGCGCTGTTGAGTGGTTATGCCCGGAAAATTCGGGAAACCACTGGGATATCGTGGAGGGTCAAGGTTCACTTTTCAACGTTTCGTATGCCGGTGTTACGCTCGGCTTAATCCATGGGTCGCAGCCCGACGCACTAGTGGTCTGTCACGAGGCTGGCCGCCCACATATGAGGAGTATGCCACATTTTCCGCTAATTGATTTGCCCACGTGCATAGAAGTTAACCTTCAAGCAGCCAGGCTTACTAACCCTGACGTTAGATGTGTTGGAGCGGCTATAAACACATCCCGCCTATCTGAAGAGGAGGGAAGAGTGTTCTGCGATAAAATCGCGCAAGAGATTAGTCTGCCCGCTGTAGATCCTTTGCGAGACGGCGTAGCTTCCCTCGTAGATCAAATTTGAAAAGAGACTTTTGATGAGAATTAAAGTAGATATCAATAGGGAATCGTGGCCCCTTGGCAGCGAATTTAGGATATCTCGTGGTAGCCGGAAAGTGTCGGAGGTCATAACAGTTTCCATCTCCGAAGACAACCTTACAGGCCGCGGTGAGTGCTTTCCTTATGCACGTTATAAAGAAACGTTGAATAGCGTCGAAAAACAGATAACTGAGATCATTCTTGAATTAAACCAAAATCCTTGCCGTGAGAATCTGCGTCAACTTTTGCCACCAGGAGCCGCGCGCAATGCAGTGGATTGTGCATTGTGGGATCTTGAAGCAAAGAGAGCAAACTGTAGGGCTTGGGAACTAGCAGGTCTAAGTCCTCCGGAGCCACTGACGACAGTTTATACCCTGGGTGTTGATGAACCTGAAAAAATGGGTGAGTTGGCATTTGAGAATTCAAACCGCCCTATCCTGAAACTTAAAATGACTGGTGATGGCCGTGATTTTGATCGTGTAGAGAGAATTCATAGTAGTGCACCTAATACGAAGTTAGTAGTGGATGCGAATGAGGGATGGACTATCCAACAATACCTAGAATATGCACCCCGCTTTAAAGAGCTAGGAGTTATGATGATCGAACAACCGCTGCCGGCAGACCAAGATTCACAACTTTCCTCCATACCTCACCCAGTTGCGGTTTGTGCCGATGAAAGTTGTCACGACACATCGACACTGGAAGGGTTGGTGGGAAAGTATGAAATGATTAACATTAAATTAGATAAAACAGGCGGCCTGACTGAAGCGTTAGAGTTGAAGGAAGCGGCCTCAAATCTAGGTTTTCAAATTATGGTGGGGTGTATGATTGGAACTTCTTTAGCGATGGCGCCAGGTTTAGTAGTTGGTCAGGGTGCTTCCGTCGTCGATTTAGATGGCCCGCTCCTGTTAAAAGATGATCGCGAACATAGTTTAGAGTTCATCGGCAGTACAATAAATATACCCTCCAGTTCATTGTGGGGTTAAACTTTGAACGGTTGAGAAAACCCGAGAAAAAAATAAGTGTTTCTTTATCTATTTGTGTTTTGATTAAAAAATTTAATTTTTTGTAACGCTCGGTGTTGAATTATGCCTGCACGAAACGTTATATGAAACGGCAGGGTCGCTGCTAAGAGAAAGGACGACGCGTATGTTAGATATCTCCCCTGAAACGAATGAAGTCATTGACGAAATAAGAAGGTCGGTAGCTGCTTTGTGCGAGAAGTTCCCCGGCGAATATTGGCGCGAGCAGGACCGTGAACGAGCTTATCCAACTGAGTTTGTAAAAGCTCTTACCGACGCAGGGTTTCTCGCTGTTTTAGTGCCTGAGGAATATGGTGGAAGTGGTTTGCCGATATCGGCCGCTGCCGCAGTGTTAGAAGAAATCCACAAATCTGGATGTAATGGAGGAGCTTGCCACGCTCAGATGTACATCATGGGAACGGTGCTCAGACACGGAAGCCCAGAGCAGAAGCAGAAATTTCTCCCAAAGATTGCGACGGGCGAACTTAGATTGCAAGCATTTGGCGTTTCTGAACCTACTAGTGGAACCGATACTCTCTCTCTAAGAACAACGGCCGTCAAAAAAGGAAATGATCGTTACTTGGTTAATGGTCAAAAAATTTGGACCTCGCGGGCAGAGCACTCTGATTTGATGTTGCTGCTGGCTCGAACCACTCCGCGAGACGAAGTCCAGAAAAAAACAGATGGACTCTCAGTTTTCCTAGTAGACATGCAAGAGAGCTTAAAGAAAGGAATGGAAATTCGTCCGATTAGAACGATGATCAACCATTCGACAACAGAAATATTTTTTGATGAGCTTGAAATACCGGCAGACAGTTTAGTTGGCGAGGAAGGCAAGGGCTTTCGATACATCCTAGATGGCATGAATGCGGAGAGAATTTTAATAAGTCATGAATCGTTGGGTGACGCGAGGTGGTTTCTAAAAAAAGCTGTAGACTATGCAAATGAGCGGAATGTTTTTGGTCGACCTATAGGCAAAAATCAGGGTATCCAGTTCCCTCTGGCTAAAGCTTACGCAAATACCGAAGCAGCGGCGCTGATGTCAGAGCGGGCGGCTCAATTATTCGAGGCAGGTATGCCATGCGGCGCTGAGTCAAATATGGCGAAAATGCTTGCCGCCGATGCGGCCTGGGAGGCCGGTGATACGTGTGTTCAAACGTTTGGGGGATTTGCCTTTGCTGAAGAATACGATGTGGAGCGCAAGTACAGAGAAGCAAGGCTTTACCGGGTAGCCCCTATCTCGACTAATTTAGTCCTGGCTTACTTGGCCGAGCATGTGCTTGGTCTTCCAAGATCATATTAAATCTAAAATGTCGAAACCCTTAGACGGTATCCTTGTCGTTGCCTTAGAACAAGCAGTTGCGGCGCCCTATTGCACGAGCCGATTGGCAGATGCTGGCGCAAGAGTAATAAAGATTGAGAGGGCTGAGGGCGACTTTGCTCGACAATATGATAATCAGGTCATGGGGCAATCCGCTTACTTCGTCTGGCTCAACAGAGGAAAAGAAAGCTTGATTCTCGATATTAAGAAAGAAAAAGACGCAAGCCTGCTGGAAAATATCCTGAGCAAAGCGGATGTCTTTGTTCAGAATTTAGCGCCTGGTGCGGCGGCGCGGGCAGGATTTGGGTCTGAAGCATTAAGAAAAAAGTATCCAAAGCTAATTACTGTAGATATTTCAGGTTATGGCGAAGACGGAGAGTATGCTGACATGAAGGCATATGATTTTTTGGTTCAAGGTGAAAGTGGACTTATTTCGGTTACAGGGTCTCCAGAGGTTATGGGACGTGTTGGCGCTTCTGTATGCGATATAGCTGCTGGAATGTATTCGAAGATTGCCATTTTGGAAGCAATCATAAAGCGTTACAAAACAGGTGAAGGGTCGACTATCAAAACATCTATGTTTGGGGGTATGGTGGAGTGGTTGTCGCCGTGGTTATTACATCAGGCTTACGGTGAATTAAGCGAACAACGAATTGGTTTGCACCACCCGGCGATAGCACCATATGGTGCGTATGAATGTGCTAACGGCGATTTAATTTTGATAGCAGTGCAGAATCAGAGAGAATGGCGCCGTTTATGCGATGAAGTCCTCAAGACACCAGAATTAGCAGATGACACCAGGGTCTTCGATAATGTTGCTAGGCTCGCTAATAGAAGTTTTCTTGATAAGAAAATTATGAGTGTACTCTCAAAAATACCGAGAAGTGAAGTAAAACAACTCCTAAATAACGCGAAGATAGCATTTGGTGCAGTCAATACGATAGAGGATGTCAGTCGCCATCCTGCCTTGAGATTAGTCAATACCAAAACTGCCGCAGGCGAAATACAGGTTATGGCACCCCCAGCTCACACCGTAGAGGATGAAGATCGGGTCCTTGCGGTGCCCTCAATTGGCCAGCATACCGATTCCATATGGGCGGAATTCTCTGAAAAATAGAATATTTTAAGCTTAATCTTATATCGCGCTGTAGTTTTTTTTCGAAAAAAACCATGAAATAACAATATCTTGTGGATAATTTGCAGGATAGCTACTATGAAAAACGGGCGCCTAACAGATTCATAGGATTGTAATAGCTGAAATGGTAGTCTACTGTTAACATCTGGTGGTCAGGCTTTCACCCACGTGTGGTGTGGTTTGGACCGGGGGATTCAGTTTTATCCCCTATTTAGATTAGCCGCCTTGGTTTTACAGGGTGTTAATGTCAACAGGGAGGATAGAGTATATGAGTAAAACTCTTCTAAAAACTGTAAGTCTTGCTGCTGTAGCTGGTATTCTAGCTTTCAGTCCAGTGCAAGACGCGCAGGCTAAAAAAGTAAAATGGAAAATGCAGGCAGCATTTGCCAGCACGCTGGCTCATTTGGGGCCAGCAGGACAAAGGATTGCAGATCACATAACAGTCGGTTCTGGCGGGAGGTTCACAGTAAAGTTTTTTGAACCCGGTGCTTTGATTCCACCATTGGAGTGTTGGGACGCAGTATCAAAAGGTTCAGTTGAATCCTGTTACACCACAGCAGGATATCACACCGGGAAATATCCTGGTCTAGCGTTTATGACAGCTGTGCCATTTGGCCCACCAGCAGGTGAATACACAGCCTGGATATGGCATGGTGGAGGGCAAGAAATTGCTGACAAGATCTACAGTAAGCACGGTCTGAAGTCGACTGTTTGTGGATTAATTGGTCCGGAAACGTCAGGGTGGTTCAAAAAGCCAGTTAAGAGCCTAGACGATTTAAAGGGCATGAAGATGCGCTTTTTTGGCCTTGGTGCTAAGGTAATGACTAAAATTGGTGTTTCAACGCAATTACTAGCCGGCGCAGATATTTATCCTGCTCTAGAGCGCGGTGTGATTGATGCCACCGAGTTCTCAATGCCTAACATGGATATTTCTCTTGGCTTTTATCAAATAGCTAAGAACAACTACTATCCCGGCTGGCATCAGCAGATCTCAACCGGCGAATTTCTAGCCAACAAAAAGTTATATGATGGCCTGAGTGATCAAAACAAACGCTTAATTGACATTGGTTGTAAGGCCAACATGATTTATGAGTACGCTGAGACAGAGGCTAAAAACTTCGGGGCTATGTTGGAAATGAAGTCGAAATACGGTGTTACAAATCGCCGTTGGACGGATGATCAACTAGCCGTATTTGAGAAGGCATGGATGGAAGTTGTGAGTGAAGAGTCTGCAAAAGACGCAACTTTCAAAGAATTTGCGGACAGTTTCTACTCATTCCGTAAAAACTATAAGATTTGGGGTGAAGCGCAATCGCTTAAGCCAACTTATCTTAAGTAAGCTAAGCTTTTAGAGAGCTCCAACGGGCTTTCAAAAAGATAAGGGAACGGGAGTCCGGAGGGCTCCCGTTTTTTATATTACGTAGATAATTTTTATGGCCGTAGATTGTTGTTCGTTCTGGTTCCTAATTATTTCCGGAGTTACGATCCAGCTTGGAGGTGTGATGAAGTTTTGGCCGATACTTTGGGATAAGCACTATGAATAAAGTCGATGTTGTTGGGAAATCGAGCGAAGGGAAAGTTGCAGTCCTTATGGGTTGCTTTTTGGTGTTCTTAATTTTACTCGGCGCTGTTGCAGTAGGTTTTGAATCGGATAACGTTATGTCCCTCTATGAGGTACCGAGGGGCGAAGCAATTTACATAGTTGCCCAGGAATATATTTCGATCGCTATGTTCCTTGCTCTAGCGATCCTTCTATTCTCCGGTTACCCTGTTGCATTCATTTTGGGTGGCTTGTCGATGTTATTCGGTTTGTTGGGATACTTTTTTGAAGTTTTCCAGCTTATCGAGTTCTTTAATTTCGTTCCCCGAATTTGGGGAATGGCCTGCGAAAATCTTGTTCTAGTTGCTGTTCCCGCGTTTGTTTATATGGGCGTAATGTTAGAGCGGAGTGGCATTGCAAACGATCTTTTGTACTGTGTGCAAGTCTTGCTGAGAAAAGTTCCTGGCGCATTAGCGCTAGCTGTGACGGTGATGGGCACAATACTCGCCGCTATGACTGGTATCATAGGCGCTTCTGTAACGATGATGACAGCCCTTGCTCTGCCAACGATGATGCGTCAGGGCTATAGCCATGCATTGTCAACTGGGGTAATAGCGGCATCAGGCACTCTAGGTATCCTAATTCCACCGAGTATTATGCTAATTATTATGGCTGACCTTATGGCAATTTCAGTCGGTAATGTTTTTATGGCGGCCATTGTGCCTGGTCTTACATTATCAGCATTTTACTTAATTTACGTAGCTACCTTAGCGGCAGTAAAGCCCAGTTTGGCGCCGCCTTTACCTGCAAATCTTCTTAATATTTCAAGGGGTGAGATGGCACCTCTAGTAATTAAAAGCTTTGTGCCGCCAGTCTTTTTGATATCTCTCATCAAAGGGTCAATACTTTTTGGTTTTGCTACGCCATCAGAAGCTGGGGCGGTTGGCGCTTTTGGAGCAACGCTTCTTGCAGCCTTCAACCAACGGCTTAACTGGAGCACTCTTGTTTCTGTCTGTAATACTTCCGCAAAAACGGTTTCTATGATCTTCTTTATTGTCATAGCCGCAACGTGTTTTGCCTATGTTTACCGTTCATTAGGCGGTGATGACGTTGTTGAACATTTAATAATAGAGAAAGCCGGTCTTGGTCCATGGGGAATGCTCATTTTAGTCATGGTCATTGTCTTTTTTCTTGGGTTTTTTCTCGACTTTCTTGAAATTACGCTAATTGTTCTGCCTGTGTTTACTCCTTTGATTGTTCAGATGGATTTTGGAGATCATCTAGCGCACGCTGACATTAAATTTTGGTTTATAATCTTGTTAGCAGTAAATTTACAGACTTCATTTTTGACGCCGCCATTCGGTTTTGCACTGTTTTACATGAAGGGGATAGCTCCACGAGAAATCAAAATCCAGTCTATATACAAGGGGATTATACCCTTTGTTATTCTTCAGGCATTAGGTGTAATAACCATTATGGTCTTCCCTGAAGTAGCCCTCTGGCTAATGCACACGGCCTATGACTAAACTATTATCTAGGCTTGGATTTTTAAGGCCTTTGAATTCCCGACAATTTATACTTTTGTCCTGGTCCATAACGTTGAGGCTTATAAAGGAAGACATTTTATTTTAATAGGTTTGGTCGCAATCAAATATGTGCGCTTTTTTTAATAGCTTTTTGTTACAAAAGCCGCTCAGTGATGCTAATGTGAACGAAGTCTCCTGGGGAGAGCAGGGATAAACTTATACATATGTGTATTACGGGGATTGTTACATGGATGATTCAAGCGTAAACCACCATTCCGGTGAGAGTAAAATAGCAATTTTAATGTTTGCCTTACTGGCGGTCGTCGTCCTTTTGGGAACCATTGGAGCTTATAGTTACTCAGGCTCGTTAATGGTTGAGGAAGAACTTTCAAGAGGTGAAGCCCTTATTTGGGTGGGGCAGGAATATATTTCCATGGTTATGTTTGTAACTTTGGCTTTGTTACTTTTCTCGGGGTACCCAGTAGCCTTTATACTTGGTGGTTTGGCCATGCTCTTTGGACTTCTAGGATATTTCTTAGATGCATTCTCCCTCATAGAATATTTCAATTTTATTCCAAGAATATGGGGACAAGCCTGCGAAAACCTTGTTCTGGTTGCAGTACCAGCATTCGTTTTTATGGGTGTGATGATGGAGCGGAGCGGTATTGCAAATGATTTGTTGTACTGTGTTCAAGTACTACTAAAACGTGTGCCAGGCGCATTAGCGTTGGCAGTAACTGTTATGGGTACAATTTTAGCAGCTATGACGGGGATTATTGGAGCATCAGTGACAATGATGACCGCCTTAGCTCTTCCAACCATGATGCGGCAGGGATATAGCCATGCTATGTCATGTGGGGTCATAGCGGCTTCAGGTACGCTCGGTATATTGATCCCGCCTAGCATTATGCTTATTATCATGGCAGACCTAATGGCTATATCAGTCGGAAATGTTTTCATGGCCGCTGTTACGCCGGGTCTAACACTAGCAGCTTTTTATCTCATCTACGTCGCGACAATATCAGCCGCAAAACCAAGTCTAGCGCCTCCTCTTCCGGCGCACCTTTTAAATGTTCCAAAAGGTGAAATGGGGCCATTGATAGCAAAAAGTTTCTTGCCGCCAGTGTTCCTTATTACACTCATTAAGGGATCAATCTTGTTGGGGTGGGCTACGCCGTCTGAAGCGGGCGCTGTCGGTGCCTTTGGGGCTACGCTGCTAGCAATATTCAATGGAAGATTAAAAGATGGAACTCTTGTTGAGGTTTGTAACACCTCCGCAAAAACAGTATCTATGATCTTCTTTATCGTTATAGCTGCTACATGTTTTGCTTACGTTTATAGGTCCTTAGGCGGAGATGATGTGGTGGAACACTTAATCGTCGAAAAAGCCGGCCTAGACGCATGGGGGATGTTAATCTTAATCATGGCAATCGTTTTCTTTTTAGGATTTTTCCTAGATTGGCTTGAAATTACACTGATTGTACTCCCCGTTTTCACCCCACTTGTCGCAGGGTTGGACTTTGGTGATCATCTTCCCAAAGAAGATATTAAATTCTGGTTTATTATCCTTTTGGCAGTGAATTTGCAGACGTCGTTTTTAACTCCGCCTTTTGGCTTTGCCCTTTTTTACATGAAGGGTATTGCACCAAAAGAGATAAAAATACAATCCATTTACAAAGGAATTATACCCTTTGTGGTCCTGCAAGCACTTGGTGTAATCACGGTGCTTGCATTCCCAGGCATCGCACTGGGCCTCATGCATTACGTTCACGGTTAAGGGAGGAGCGATAATTATGTCTACCGAAGGAACTGTTCATAGCGGCAACGTAGCGGGTGGGAACCTTCTCTCCCAAGGAACCGCAAATTCTCTTATTTCGCTGGTGCTTAAAATTAGGGCCTTTGTCGATTGGTGTGGGAGATGGGCATCCCTCCTCTTTGTCCCGATGATCGTAATCACTGTTTATGATGTGTGTCTCAGAAAAACGGGTAAGTTGCAAATTGACTTAAAGTATGCAGCTGAGAACATCGGCTTAGGAGCTGTATTCGAGTCCACGCTCCTACAAGAGACGGAGTGGCACCTACATACCGCCCTATTCGCGCTAGTTCTTGGTTTTGGCGTTGTCTGGAATACGCAGGTTAGAGTTGATGTGATCCGTGAGCATCTAAGATTTCGACGTAAAGCTTGGTTAGAGCTGCTCGGCTCCACATTCTTTATGATTCCGTTCACAATTTGTGTCTTTTTCTTTGCTACCCAGTTTGCCTACGAATCATGGTCTATAATGGAAATATCGGCCTCGCAAGTAGGGTTGCCATATCGATATATTATTAAATCAATCTTCACCCTTGGGCTATTGGTAACTATAATCGCGGGAATTTCTGTTTGGCTACAATCGTTTCTTGCACTCTTCGCACCAGAGGGTACGCGTTTTGAGTTAATGACCCTAGAATGGCCTGAAGATGAAGGTAGTACCATTGAAGGTAAGGAGCGGATGGATGTAGATTTGACCGTTACTGTTGAGGAAGATCTGGCTAAGCAAACCGAAAAGGTCCTGGGTGAAGAAAAAAAATAGTCTGGGATATACCTGAATGAACGCTGATTTTGGGTGGTAATTAATTTAGAGGGCGCTCGTTGATAACTCCGAGCGCCCTATTGTTTTGACACTTTCCCATGGTATACTTGCTTTTATGTTCAAACTTCAGAACTTTCTTAAAAGATATGTTTGGGATCCGGAAACCACGCCTTATTTTGTAAAAGTTTCAGACCTCAGCCGCAGTCAGGCAGATAATGAACTATTTTTTTTCGCATTGATGGCTGCAATATTGTTTGGCATGGGTACATTTACATCCATAACAGGGCAAGCTCCTTACGGTGTGTCAAAGGTTGCTGCAATTTACTGCTTCACTATTGTTTCGGCAGTTGTTTTGGTAGGTACTGTGAAGACAATCTATGCAGCAGTTTATTCAGCAACTGCTCCAGTTGTTGTACTTGTAATGATTTTTCTTTTTGGCTTTCCGGAAAAGATGGAACTCATTGATGAGCTTGTTGTTCTCGTACTTCTATTATCTTCGATAAGATATATGTGGCGCATAATCTTGATTTGCCGTGTCTACTCAATTTTGCCAAAACGTGCCCCCGAGAACTCCTCTCGTAGACGTTTGTTCTAACAGAACTTGAAGCCAGATGCTCGACACTCTTAACTTCTTTGTTCTTAGAATATTCAGGTTACATCAGATAATCTTCTTGGCGGGGCTGAGTTTACTATTGATCATCGATTTTTTCTTTTTAGAGAAATGGGGCACCTTTTGGTGGATGCTTATTTGGTCGGTAGTGTTTGGGGTCCACTATCTATTTTTTCGAGCTCAAGCTGTTGATGATGAATGGCTAAAGGAGAAAATGGCATTTAGTGTCTATAGGCTCTGGGATTACGGGCACATTAGAGAAATAAAGAAGAATCCGTTCGGACGTTCAATATACAGGACAGAGGATGGCCGGCTTGATGAAGAAAAAGAAGATAAACAACCTGAAGATCGCAAATCCTAGATAAGTCGGATAGATGATTTTAATTATTTTGCGTGATTTAAAGGTCTACACGAATATTAATTGAGGGAAAAGTGTCGTCGGCATAAAGGTTTGCAAAATGGAAATACTCAGAAAATTTTTGCAACGAAAGCGATGATTTTATTTGCTTGCGCAATTAGTACACCCCAAATTTTGATGCTATCTGGCATAGGTCCGGCAAACCATCTACGAGGCGTAGGTAGTGAAATGAAAGACGATTTGCCCGGCGTTGGGCTTAATCTACAAGATCATTTGGAAATCCATCTTCAGACGGAATATTTAAAGCCAATATCGCAAGTTACGTTAAATAATCCCATCAAAAAACTCTCGATCGGGATCCAATGGATAAGCACAAAAAAGGGCTTGGGTGCTACTAATCACTTCATGGAAGGTGTATTTATTAGGTCGTCGTCTGGCATTAAGCATCCTGATATCTAACATCACTTTTTGCCATTGGCGGTAAATTAAGATGGTACGAGCCCTTAGCTATGCCATGGTTATCAAATCCATCTGGGACCCATGCGCTCAACAAGCAGAGGATATATTCAGCTTAGATCAAATAATCCTATGGAAGATCCAATAATCACTTTCAACTACATGGAAACTGATCAAGATAAAAACAATATGAGAGAAGGAATTAGATTAACTCGTGAAATACTCGGGCAACCTGCCTTTCAGAGTTTTGCGGGCAAAGAATTATCGACTGGGGAAGGTGTACAAAAAGATGAGGAAATTGACGAATTTGTCCGGAAAAATGTTGAAAGCGCTTACCACCCAGCTTGCTGCTGTAGAATGCGAAATGACGAGAAATCTGTGGTTAACTCAAAAGTAAGGTTCACGGGATGGAGAACCGGAGTATTGTGGATGCGTTAATAATTCCGTCTTTTGTCAGTGGAAACTAAATGCTCTGACAATAATGATGGCAGAAAAAATAGCAGATGATATCCGAGGTAGGGTGGCTTAAGCGAAAAAAGATAAAACCTTTTGGGTATACCCTAATTTGCAAAACAAACGGCGTTAGCTTGACTGCCGCTTACCTAGGGCGCCGTCCATAGTTTTTCTCTTTCGCATCATATCTTTCCATTGTTTCATAACTTTTGCTTTTCGCTCGAGAAAAGCCTTTCGTAGCTCAAAATTCTTTTGCTCACGTCTTTTATAGAAATCGCTTTTTTTGGAATGTGATCTAGGTAGATCGATAGTTTTCGGCTTGCGAATGACGGATGTATTATCGGCTAACTTCAAGAAATGAGGGGAAGCAAGTCGCTTGCTAAGGCTTTCGGCCGCTTGCTTTTTTAAATGAATAACAGCTTTTCTATATTTTGTTCCGCGCGTAGTATTTCCAGAATGATATTTCTGTATTGCCAAGTTCCAAGAACCATTATTTTTATATAAATTTGTCAGAAAATTGGCGGCGTACTTGGTATTGGTTAGTGGATCAAAAGCATGATCTAGATTGTCGAATGCATTAGGGTGATAGAATAAATTAATTTGCATACATCCAACATCGATATTTTTTACACCTTTTTGTCTTAAAACCTGAACCTTGTGTATCGCTTCTTCCTTGGTAACGAAATAAATTCCTTTGCCACCTGCGGTAACAGTCCATGGCCAAGGGTAGCTTATCCCCCTTTTTTGGTCCCACCTCCCTGTCTCTTTGAGGGATATTGCCTGTAATAATCCACTTGGTATATTTAAACGTTTCGCAACTGGTATGGCCGCTTTTAAACACAAGTCGGACGTTCCCGATGTTATTGTGTCAGCGTTTGCAACGTTGAACCCAATAAAACTGGCAAAAAGTATAAATAGAACCTTTTTGTGAGCGCACATAGTTTAACCCCTTGGTTAACATTCCAAAAGCAACAATTGTGCCAAAGCTAGGTATTTATTCTGCGGCGCCTTTAAGATGGGGCATTGGATCCGCTTTTTGTCCCATATCTATCATAAAATCCGTCATAACTCGCGTTAACACCCTAATTCCATCGAGGCGCTTTAACTCTTTCTCATTCATGTATAGAGAGCGGTTGATTTCAATCTGAATGGCGTGAACACTTTCATATGGTTTTCCGTAATGTTTCGTAATAAAGCCCCCAGCATATGGGTTGTTGCGTTTTACAGAAAAACCAGCCTGAGTTAGACTTTTTAATGCTGCTTTCATTATGGAGGGATGACAGGAACTTCCGTGACAATCTCCAAGAATAATATCAGTTCCCCTCTTACCAAAAGACTTTGGGATTGCTGATTTTGCGGCGTTTGACGGCATCGAATGACAATCAATCAAAATACAGAATCCAAAAACATCCCGGGTTTTATCGATAAGTCGTTTTAATTCGAAATGATATGGATTGTAGCACGATTCAATCCTCTTTTTCACTTCATCAAAATCGAGCTTGTTTTTATATACTTCGTCACCATTTGACACAACCTTTGCAATAGTACCCAGTCCCGCAAAAATCCTCTGGTTTTTAGTGGTCACATAATCTGGTAAGCTAGAGTCAAACATTGTTGGATCTAATTCAAAAGGACCTCGGTTAACATCCACAAATACTCTCGGGAAAAGTGCCTTTAGGAGTGGCGCACCTAAGTTTGGCGCATGACGAAAGATTTCGTCGACAAAACAGTCTTCTGATGACCTTAGTTTTTGCCTCGACAAGGCAGAGTTTTTGACGAAGTCCGCCGGATAATCCAATCCACTATGAGGTGAAGATATAACGAGTGGAACCGACTGATGACCAGGCTGATCAATGTTAATAGGTTTATCGATATTAGACTCTAAAATGTTCATGATTAAGTTTAGCGCGTTGGTGTGTTTATGTCATGGAAAGATATATAAATTACACTTTTCACCGCGGCTTTGTTTACTTCTTGCCAATTTTGGATTTTAGGTTATAAACACGGCGTTACAACAGGGCGAAGTTAGAGGTTAGGGCGCGTAGCTCAGCGGGAGAGCACCTCGTTGACATCGAGGGGGTCACTGGTTCAATCCCAGTCGTGCCCACCACCTCAACCTGCTTCAGAAAATCTTTGGATCTATAGGCGCCACCCTTCCGACGTGGTCTTCTATCATCTGGGCTAAATCCAGGCAAAGATGTTCGTTATACTTCCACCCTATTAATTGAACTCCATATGGTCTGTCATCTTGAAGGCCTGTACAAACCGCAGCAGCAGGAATTCCAAGTAGATTGACCGCGACTAATAAATTGTGCGCACTAAAGATTTCTTTTGCACGTTCTTTAGTTCGTATATCTTCGTTAGGCGCGAATGGACGAATATTAGAGACTGGCCCAATTATTACCTCGTAGTCTTGAAGAAACACCGACCATTCCCGCATAAGTTGTGTTCTCTCCATTCCAAGTCTTATGTATTCCGGAAGAGTACATTCCTTGTGAAAACTTTCCAGAAAATCGAGCGCAGCAGATATCTGACTTGAGCCTAATTCGTCCATGCCCTTTCGGAGAACTGATCTTAGCTCTGTGCCTATCAAACCAGCCCAAACTTCAGCACAACGGGCAATTTTTGGTGGTGAAATTTCTTCAACTATATACCCTGCTGCCTCTAGTATTTTTCCTGCATTATGCAACGAATGCCTAACCTCATCGGCTAGCGGAGCGCCAGGGGTTTCCGTGGCAAGTGCAATCTTTGTGGAGCCAGCCTTTTCTTGTTTTTGAACGAAGCCCGGTGTCCACCATGGATCCCTTCGATCAGATCTTGACATTGCATTAAATGCCAACCTTGCATCATTTATTGACCGTGTGATTGGGCCTTGTGTGGATAAGAGCTGCATCATGGAAGGCCTATCCTCGCCAGCTGTTGGATTAAAAGCTGGTACTGCCCCTTGTGTGGGTTTGATTGTTGTGAGCCCACAACAATAAGCGGGATACCGGAGGGATCCTCCAAGGTCATTACCATGAGCTATGCAACCAATCCCAGCGGCTAATGAAGCGGCGGCGCCGCCAGACGAGCCACCAGGGGTAATATTTTTATCCCAGGGGTTTATGGTATCCCCAAAAAGGGGATTCCCAGTATGCCAGCGTAGGCTGAACTCTGGTGTATTGGTTCTGCCTATTGGAATAGCACCGGCCTTTAAAAGATTATCAACAACTGGCGAATTGGCGGGAGCAAGCTTGTCTTTCAATTTGCTCAAGCCATTTGGGCTCGATTGCCCGATTATATCGACATTATCTTTTATTGTAACAGGAACTCCATGCAATGGACCAATTTGCTCGTTTCTGGAAATTTTCTCATCGGCTAGTATCGCCATTTCCATAGCCGCATCATTCAGACTTCTAGTAATTGCGTTTATTTTTGGATTGACCTCTGTAAGTCGTTCTAAATGATTTTCGATGACTTCCTTGGCGCTCACATCTTTTTTAGAAATTAGTTCCGCTGTTTCCATTGCTCCCAGTGGCCACAAAAGATCCGACATCTATTTCTCCCCAGTTTTTATACTTGACTACGTAACTTATTGGTCCTTTCTCTCCCTGCGGATATCATAAAACTTAAGTCATTTCCGGCGAGGACTAATTGAACACCCATGTCTATATATACTTTCATTGCATCAAAATTATATACGCCACCCATTCCAACAAATTTACCGTGTTTCTTACAAGCTGAAATCGTCTGCTTATATGCTTCTATGATTTCAGGGTGGTCCAGTTCGCCAGGAATACCCATCTCCATGCAGAGATCGTTTGTTCCGATCAGTAAACAATCGACGCCCTCCACAGAAGCAATGTCGTTGGCATTTCTGATAGCAGTTGGCGTTTCAAGCATTAATACTGTAAGTGTCGCGTCATTAACTGCTTTTGTGGCCTCAGCTATAGGGAAGCTTTGAAAATCTAACATTGGTTGAGCGCCGGCAACAGACCTATGTCCTATTGGAGGATATTTGCATTGACTGACCATTTGAATAGCAGTTTCCTTCGTGTCGACGTGTGGGACGACAATTCCCTGAGCTCCACCATCTAAAGCTCTACTCGCGTGAAAATGTTGGAAGCCAGGAACTCGGAGCAGCGGTGTGATACCTACATCTTGAGCTGTAACACTGATTTGGGTCGCTATATCTAGATCCATGGAGTTGTGCTCCATATCGATAAATAGCCAATCAAACCCAGCTGTTTTCATCGCTTTTGCTATATCCACTGTCCGCGCCTGCCGCAGACCAACCCCAATTGCCAGTTCACCTGCTTGAAGCTTCTCTTTTGCGATATTATTAATGTCGACCATGCTTCTCTCTCATTAGTTAATGAATTTGAACTATCATGGCATGGTATGAATACTTCTGGAATATAGCTATAACTAAAGTAATGAAGATAGCGATTGTTTTGCTCAATGAATAACACAGTTAATGAAGATCTTTTCAAAGATGACTGCGGTGCGGTAAGGCAGGATTGGAACAAATTACAGCAGTATTTGAGAAAAAAGGGACAAAATTTAGACCTCGTTGAAATGCCTAACCAGTTTGCAGCAGGTTTTGGAAATCTCAACTATTTTATTATTTTTAATGGGCGCCCAGCAGTTTTGCGAAGGCCGCCAATGAATGTATTTGTTCAAGGCGCAAATGATATGCTCCGTGAAGCGAAAATACTTAACGCTTTGAGCCCGGTATTCCCTCTAGTTCCGAAATGTCTTTTCGTTGGTAATGATTTGAATGTTTGGGGGGTGCCTTTCTTAATTATGGAGTACAGGCAAGGGATTACAGTAAAGTCCACGCTGCCGGATTATCTGGAAAATAAACGTCTTGTTGCGGCGCAACTGACAGAAGTACTTCTAAATATTCTTATCAGACTTCATTCAATAGACCCAAGAAAAGCTGGTTTGGGTGACTTAGGTAGAACGGGGGATTATTTCTCCCGAACAGCAAAAGGCTGGTTGAAAAGAGCAAACGCAGCGTGGGGCGATAGTCAGTCGGTAGCATTAGCGAAAATTGGCAAGTGGCTAAGCGAGCGAATTCCAAAAGAAGGGCGACCTGTTATACTGCATAACGATTTTAAATTAGATAATATCATTCTAGAACCAAATAACCTTCAACCCAAGGCCTTAATCGATTGGGATTTGGGCACACGGGGCGATGCGATATGGGATTTCGCAGTATTGCTAAGTTACTGGGCACAGGAAGATGATCCCTTGGCTATGTTATCTCTTCGGCAGATGCCCACTCTTGAACCTGGGTTTCCAAAAAGAGATGAATTAATCGCACAATATGCTGAAAAAACAAAAACGAAAATTTTAGACATTCTTCCTTATAAAGTTCTAGCGCAATTCCGATTGGCAGTGGTATTTCAGCAAATATTTCTTCGTTTTGAGCAGGGTGAGGATCAGGTCACTCAGGATAGACAGCTTGATAAACTGGCACTAGGTTTACTAGATTTTACGTTAAGCAATTTGGTGGAATAAATGTAAGTCATACTTTGTGTGGCTTAACACGAGCAAACGCAATTCCGCCGCCCCGTTCTAAAATTGCTCCACCAACATTAGCAGCACTAGGTTGGGGGCAGACGACTAGGCCTTTCATGGAGTTTTTCTTTTCATCATCAGTTGTCTTTTAATTAAATATCAAAGTGTTTTTTCATTAAAAATATACCGTTCCTGAACTTGCCTTTCTATTGCTCCTGGACGGACCCGCCGCACTTCGTTTATTGCCATTTGTGGATCCCATCCAAACTTAGTCAGAAGTTTAGCGGTGAAAGTTCCGGTTCTTCCTAAACCTGCTGCGCAGTGAATAATTATTTTGGAACCATTATCTATATGCCTGAGAATCGCTTCTCGATTTTTTAGCCAAGCGTCTTCGAATATACTACCTGGTGCTGAAAAGTCGTGTATTGGGAGATGATACCAATCAAAATTTTGCTGTTGTGCTATCTGTGGAAATTCTGGAACGCCTAATTGTTTAAATTCTTGAGTTTCATTTAAGCTTATGAGGGCGTCTGCTCCCCAATTTCTGATTTCTAAAAAATCTTCCGATAGGTTTCTGGCCCATAATTTTGCTTTAGAGTACCTATCATTGCGTCCTGGGCAATGTGTCAGGCCAAATGTTGTGTTGAATAGGCCTATCAATTCATAAATAACAAGTGGTCCGTTGAATGGTGGACTTTTGAACTTTTCTGAACCACTTTTAATTTCAGATGGTTGATTTCTCTCTTTAGGTTTTGAGTTCATTTTTTTTAGTTCCAGTGAGGCATTATCCACTTTTTGGGCTAGCAACCAGTCGCGCATAGAAGTTTAGCCGTGCGAGAAATTTGGCGCTAGCCCTTTGGTCTGCCATTTCATCGAAATCAATTTTCCAGTTGATGATAAGGTTATGAATGCGGTATCTAGCTCCGGGCCGCCAAAACATATGTTGGTGGGGAAAATGTCTGGTAGCAGTATACGATCTATATGTTCCCCAGTTGCGCTGAAAACGTCAATTTTTCCTGGTATCGATCCGACACAAATATTACCCAAGCTGTCGAGTGCCAAGGAATCGAATAAATGATAGCCTTCGGGCGATGCTATTAGCTTCCCTTTCTCCCACGGTACAATTTTCTTTTGTTTTTGTAAGACGCCCGGCTCTTTAATTTCGAAAGACCAAAGTCTACCTGTGGGTGTTTCTGCGACATACAGTTGGGATCCATCTGGGGAAAGTCCAATCCCGTTTGGGCCGTCCATTGGTGAAATAACTTCTTGAATATGAGAGCCATCAATCTTTGCGTAAAATACACCGCCTCTATCCCTATCACGGCGCCTTGTATGACCATGATCTGTAAACCAAAACCCACCAAAGGTGTCGAAAACAATATCGTTGGGGCCAATGAGTGGTATTCCGTTGCATGATCTATACAGCGTCTCTGAAGCGCCTGTCTTTAGGTCAACAGCCTCTATCCAGCCGGTTGGAGCATCATGAGTTGATAGGTTAGGTAGTATCAAATTATCTTTTTCAAGAAACGGCATGCCACCATTGTTGCAAATGTAACAGCGCCCATCAGGGCCTATTGCTGCACCATTAGGTCCGCCCTCCAAATCAGCAATAATTATTTTCTGACCTGTTGGTGTCACCTTCGTTAATCTACCAGCATAGATTTCAACAAGTAGTACGTCACCGTCTGGCAGTGCGACGGGACCTTCTGGAAAAGATAAATCCTTAGCGACCTCTATAAATTCAACCATACAAATTTTCCCAAGCTCAATCTTTTTATAAAATTTTACCTCGCGCGAAACTACCTTCAAGTCGCGAAACAAAAAAGGTCAAAGCAAACTCTGCATTTAAAGGTACGTTGATAAGCTAGTTTGGCTAAGTTAGGCCAATCGGCGCTGTCCCTTTAATGGTTATTCTATGCATAACCCTACGTTGGCCTTGATAATCATTGAGAGCCATATGAAGAACCCTTCGATTATCCCATATCGCTAATGTTCCGACTTCCCAACGTAAGCGGCAGGTAAATTCAGGCCGGGTAGCATGGTTAAGTAGAAAAGTTATTAATGGCAGGCTCTCTTCAGGCGTCATATTGTGGAAGTGTGTTGTTGTTTGGGGATCGGTTATATATAGACTTGGCCGACCTGTTTCAGGGTGTACTCTTATTAAAGGATGCACGGCCACCATAGTTGGCTCTTCCACATCTGGAATTTTGTTTTTCATTTTGTCTGATCTTGCCGCAGTTTTGTCATAGCGGTTAGAAGTTGAAAGTTGTGTCAGCATATTTTTCATCGCCCCAGACAAGTTCTCGTAAGCAGCTTCCATACATGCGAACATAGTATCTCCACCAGTCAGGGGGACTTCTTTTGCATACAACATCGTGGCCATTGCAGGAACTGGGGTAAATATTTGATCTGTATGCCAATGATCGCCAAAATTGTTTGCGTCGCTAGGCTCTTTGACAATCTCAATAATCTCTGGAAATTCAGGAAGTCCTTTAAGATAAGGATGCAGATGCAGATCGTTCCACATCTTTGCAAAGTCGAGTTGTTGTATAGGTGTAATATTTTGGCGGCGAAAATAAATGACGCCGTGGTCTAATAGAGCGTTATTAACTAATTTAAAGTCGTGTTCACAAATATCTTTTATTTGAATGCCAAAAACTTCGGCTCCAACAGCACCAGAAATTTTTTCTATTTTAATTCCCATAAGTTCAAACCATTTAGCTTCAGATTTGTTTAGTTTAAAAGATAAAACTAGGTGCTCGGGATCAGTGATATGATAAGATCGGATATTGCCCGTTATATAATTTTAAAGTCTTGGGCGTGACCTCAAAGAGGAACGTAAAATGAGCAACAATTTAGATGTGATACATAAATTCGCAGACCTAGGCGACGTAATCTTACATTATGTTCTAAGTGGAAAAGGTTCGCCTGTGGTCTTGTTGCACGGATGGCCGCAAACCTGGTGGGAATGGCGACATGTAATTCCTGTTCTGGCAAAAAATCATACTGTGATAGCACCTGATTTAAGAGGACTCGGCGATAGCTCTAGGCCATTGAATGGTTATGATAAAAAAACAGTAGCTAATGATGTATGGCGATTGATGAACGAGGTTCTTGGGTTCCGTACTTTTTTTGTCGTTGGGCATGATTGGGGCGGGCCAACAGCTTATGCATTGGCGGCAGCGCACCCAGATGCTGTGACTAAATTGGTAATATTAGATGTCACCGTTCCAGGCTGTGGCGGCGACTTTTCAGAAGGGGGGCGTAGATGGCATCATCAATTTCATTCAACGCTAGACTTACCAGAAGCGTTGATACATGGAAGGGAAAAATTTTATCTTGGTTGGTTCTATAGCACTTTTGCATATGTGCCTAATGCAATTACTGAAGTTGATATTAATGAGTACGTAAGAACCTATCGTCAGCCTGGGGCAATGAGGGCAGGCTTTTCTTATTACAGAGAATTACCAAAAGATATTGAAGATAACTTAGAGAATATAAAACGGCTAAAGCTACCAATGCCTGTATTAGCTGTAGGAGGAGGCGTGAGTTATCCTCACGGCAGGGGAAGGGCAGAGCAAACACAAGACTCACTCCGTCGTGTTGCTAGTAATGTTGAAGGAAAAGTCTTTGATAATTGTGGTCATTTCATCCCAGAGGAAGCTCCAAAACGTTTAAACGAAGAGCTGATGTCATTTTTTTCGAAATAGAAGAAAATTGAGGAAAAAACAGTGTGTGTTTATTTTGCTTCCATTATATTCTCCATTTTGGAAAATGAGTTGGTCATCTCTATGGGATTTTAGAAGGTAAGGTTATGGAAAATAAAACAGGCCCATTGCAAGGCGTCAAAGTTGTGGCTTGCTCAACCGCTCAAGCGGGTACGGTTCCATACATGCTTATGGCAGATTTGGGAGCCGATGTTATAAAGGTCGAGATGCCGGGAACAGGTGACCCGTCAAGAACTGCTGGCGAGCTTAAAGGCCATATAAGTTCTTTTTTTGAAACAAATAATAGAGGTGTAAAAAGCATAACGCTCAATCTAAAAACAGATGAAGGACGAGCGATTTTGCATAGACTTATTAAAGATGCAGACGTTTTTGGCCAAAATTTCCGCCCTGGCGCAGCGGAAAAAAATGGATTTGGCTATGAAGACTTAAAGAAAGTTAACCCAGCGATCGTTTATGCGTCTATATCGGCTTATGGACAAGACGGACCGCATGCTGATTTTCCAGGAACCGATGCGATCGGCCAGGCCCTAGGTGGTGTGGCCGAGGCTTATGCAGGGCCAGGTGAGTCAATGCGAACCGGTCTTGTATCTGTTGCCGATGAGACCTGCGCAATTTTAACGTTTGGTGGCCTTTTAGCCGCACTTTATCACGCGAAAAACACCGGAGTTGGTCAAAAAGTTGAAACGTCATTGGTAGGGGGTATCGTCCGATTAATGGGATGGACTATGACCACTACTATGTGGCGGAATTCCAATCCAATAGCAGGAGCTCGTATAAATGGAACAAGGGAATACCCTGGTATAGCTGCAAGCTTTGATGATGAAGATGGAAAACCGATGGTGTTTCAGCTTGATCATAGGCATTGGGAAAAAGCTATGCGTGCGTTGGGGTTTTGGGATACTCTTCAAGAAAGAGGAGCGTCTGATTTGGGGTTGGCGCTCGTCTCTGAGGAAAACAAATCTTTGATATTGGAGACACTTAGTAATTTATTTGGCGCGGGTAAGCGAGAAATCTGGATTAATACACTTCGTGAAGCAGATATTGTTGCCGCTCCTATAAACACGCTTTTGGAAGCTTCAAATGATCCGGATGTAATGCAAAATGGTTATGTCACAGAAGTTGAATATCCGGATCTAGGTGAAAAATTGAAGGTTCACGGTTCCCCATGGAACTTCTCCGAAACGCCAGCATCAATCGGTAGGGCGCCGCTCCTGGGCCAACATACCGCGGAGATATTAGAAAGTTTGGGTTTTGATCAACATCAAGTCGAAGACCTAGCCAGCCGAAATATAATCTAAATACGAGTTTACAAAAATATAATGAAAGAGCTCACGCGAATGCTTAGCCGCTAATGGCTGGGCGGACGGATAAAAGGACAAATACAAGCTGATAGGATCGCCATAAAAGAAAATACTAATAGCGACAAATCATAGTTATATGTCCAATCGCGGAGGGCGCCAGATAAAATAGGACCGATGGCTTGAGCGCCGACCTGTACTGTTAAGACAACACCACGAATTGCTCCAAAATTACTTCTTCCATAGTAATCCGCCCAGATAATTGGCAAAACGCAAAGTACACCGCCTATTCCTAATCCGAAAAATATTGCAGCGAGGTACCCCAATCCACTTTCCTGGACTTTGTTCATAAGGATGCAACCAAGGGTTAGACAAATAGCCGAAACAAATAGGTTTTTTCGCGCGCCGAAGCGCCTTACAGCTAATCCGTACAATAAAGCTGAAGCTCCGGAGATGACGGAAAAAGTACTTACGATTAAGGTAGCAGTACCTGCAGATATGCCCCTTTCGATGAGGTGCGGGGCCTGGTGCAGACTAATCCCGGCCTGAATAGGATAAACCAAGGCGGTAAAAATAATTAAAAACCAGAATGCACTGGTTTTCATAGCCTCCGCTCTTGAAAATATAGGTTCTTTAACCTGTTTTTTATCGTTTTTTGAAGTATCCTTTATTGGGCCCCCATCGGGCGAAAGGCCTATATCTTCGGGCCTTCGGTGTAAAAGAAAAAAGTTAGGAAAGAACCCTATAACAAATACTGTAGCCCCGATAATGATCCACCCCATCCGCCACCCATCAAAACTGATAGCAGCATAAGCTACTAAAGGCATAGCCGTGAGCCCTACCATCTGCACGAGGGTAGCTATAGAGACTGCCTGGGGCCTTAGACGAACAAACCAATTATTAATCGCACTGTATATTCCCAGGTCGAATGGGCCAGCAAAATTCATGCGTGCAATGCAAAATAAAAAATAGAACGCTAGGGCAGACTCAGTAAACGAAATTAAAATTGAACAAATAGCAGTTGTGGAAATGGCCAGGCAGAGTACGAAACGCGCGCCGTGCCTGTCCACGATTGTTCCGATGAATGGAGATGTCAAGGCGGCTAATATCCCCCCAAGCGATACAGCTCCTGAGATAATAGTACGAGACCATTCAAGTTCGATGGTCATCGGCGTTACAAATATTGACAGTGTTGCAACTGCTGGCCCCTGCCTCGCGAACCCTGCACAGCAGACTGCAAATAAAACAAACCAGCCGTAGTGAGTTGGTAGAAAGTTGGCAAGGGACTTTGAAATTTTTTCTTCCAAACGAGTTAAAATTGAGATTAATAGCGGGTATAGATTCCCGTCTTTTGTATTCTTGAGGTATTTTTTTAGAGCTTGCAAGAATGACCTAATGAAAATCAGTTTTATTAATCTTTAGACGTGTTTTAATTTGGTCCTTATGTTAGGCTCAACCTGAGCGAGCTTTTAAAGGAACCACTTGGGGACAGATCATGCGACTAGGAATGTTTATGCAGCCTGTACACGATGTAAACCGTGATCAAACGCAGGTCATTGAGGAAGATAGAGAAACAATTCTATTAGCTGATAAACTTGGCTTTCATGAAGTCTGGGTTGGCGAGCACGCCTCCGCTACAGTTGAACCCATTACAGCCCCACTAGTCTTTCTAGCTACGCTGCTAGCAGAGACAAAAAAAATTAAGTTGGGGACGGGCGTCATTTGCTTGCCCAACCATCACCCTGCTCAAGTAGCGGCGCAAGCAGCTTTATTTGATCATTTATCTCGAGGCCGGTTTCAAATGGGGATTGGAACGGGAAGTCTTAGCTCTGACGTTGAGCTGTTCGAAGTTGGAGGTGATACGGATCGCAACGACATGGTCAGAGAGTCAATGCAACTTATTCAGGCAATTTGGGATGGTGAGCCACCATATTCTATGGAAGGCAAATACTGGAATGTAAAAATCGAAGATATGGCTAGGTCAGAATTTGGTGTTGGACATTTTGTAAAGCCGTATCAAAAATCTGGTCCTCCGGTAGCTATTTCAATCATGTCCCCAAAATCTAACAGTGCTCGAATAGCGGGCGAAAATGGCTGGATTCCAATATCTGGAGCAGCTTTTTTGCACCCACGTTATACATCAGGTCATTGGGAGACTTACGCTGAAGGGTGCGAGAGCGCAGGCCGAAGAGCCGATCCAAATATCTGGCGTGTCTCGCGCAGCATTGTTGTCGCCTCTTCCGACGAGGAAGCTTTAGATTATGTATTAAATCCTGATGGGCCAATGAGTTATTGGTATCGATATTTTCTATCGTCGATCAAAGCTAGAAAGTTAACAAAATATGTGGCGCCAGAAAGTCATCCTGATCCCGACAACATTACTTGGGAAGAAATTGCGAAGGAGCAATGCACTTTTGGGTCGCCAGAAACCGTTTTAGACAAGCTGGTAGCGTTGCGCGATCTCACAGGACATTTTGGCGTCCTAACTGCCATGGCTCATGAATGGGATAACAAGGCGTTTTGTAAACGTTCCTTAACAATGTTAGCCGAACAGGTCATGCCTAGGTTTTCGCAGCATGCAGAAACGAATAGTCAGCTGCGCGCGGCCGAGTAGAATAAAAAATAAGGTTCATGATTCGCTTATCTAACTCGGCGACTAGGCAAAAAAAGCGGTTTTATTTTTTAGCTCTTACTGGTGACGGTTCTGATGGCGAATAAAAAACTTCTGGTGGCCGGCGCCCGAGGGATTGTTGGCCGAAGTACTATTAATCATTTCAGTAAATTAAAAGGCTGGAACGTTGTTGGCCTTTCCAGATCGGCATCGGATTTTGATTCCGATATAAAATGGATAAATGTCAATCTACAGAATTCAGCGGATTGTAGAAATAAACTCAAATCTCTCAACGATGTATCTCACATTTGTTACAGTGCTGTATTTGAAAAAGAAAACCTCACGTCAGGTTGGACGCAGTCGGATCACGCTGAAATAAATCTAAACATGCTTCGCAATTTGATTGAGACCATGGACAAAAATTCGCCAAAACTTCAACACATAACTTTAATGCAGGGTACCAAAGCTTATGGAGGTCATTTAGGCCCTTTTAAGATGCCCGCGCGAGAGACGGACCCGCGCTCAATGGGCCCAAACTTTTATTATGATCAGATGGATTGGCTTTCCGAGTTTCAGAAAACAAAACAATGGAATTGGACGATCCTCCGTCCTCAACTGGTTTTTGGGGTGGCAGCTAGAAGTCCTCTAAATATTATTGCTGCCATTGGGACCTATGCATCAATTTCGAGGGAGCTTGGAATTCCTCTCCGGTTCCCAGGTGGCGTCGAGCGTATTGGTGAAGCAACCGATGCGCGATTAATAGCAAAGGCTGTTGAATGGGTTGGTCATAATAAGATAGCCGCTAATCAAATTTATAACATCACAAATGGTGATATATATATATGGCATCATATTTGGCCTAGGATAGCGGAGTTATTTGGAATGGAACATGGAGTTCCGCAGCCAATGTCTTTAGTGAAATTGATGCCAGAGAATGCGCAACTTTGGGGGCTTATTACAAAAAAATACTCTTTGAAAAACTTTTCTCTTTCAGAGTTGGTGCCGTCATGGCGTTTTGCAGATTATATGTTTGGGTATGGTCAACGGCCAAATCCGCACCACATGAGCAATATTAAAATAAGAAAGCATGGTTTTTCTGCTTGTATTGACACAGAAGAAATGGTGCTGGAGTTATTGAAAGAGATGCAGGATCTTAGAATACTTCCCGAATAAAGCGTGGCGAAAGCCTGTTTGGTGCTTCAGATAGCAAGATCTTTTGTGTTGTAATCCTTAATGACAGAAGTAAAGGTTTCATCATTAAACCTGTATTTGTCCTTCAAGTTAGTGAACGGTTTGTAATCGAAAGAGTTTTCATTTTGATATTTCTGCCTGCGAGCATCGATGGCTACTTGTATCACGGCAGCTCGTTCAAAAATTCTTTGTTCGTCGTATACCGCGTTAGTGCCATTCATTCCAAGGGCGGCTTTCTGACCTAAAACTGATTTACGGCGGTGAAAACCAAAAGTAATTGATATTCTAATATTCGGTGAGGCGTTGGCAAAAGAACCATGAACCATTTGCCTATTAACAATTGTCGCGTCACCAGGAGCACAGATTAATGGCACAGCATCGGGCAACTGAATGCTCCCTCCATTACGTTCAATCATGCCCTTTATGTCAGCTTTCCCATTTTTGTGACTGCCTGGAATTACCCACAAACTATTTGCTGGAGTTGTTTCGTATAGTTGGACTTGAAAATTGAAACCATGTATTCCTTCGTCCCAATTTTTTGATTTCCAGTGCGTGACGCCATCCTGGTGCCAAGCCACCGATCCGCCTAATCCAGGTTGTTTTACAAAAATTGCGTCATTGTAGGGTACAAAATCTTCTCCATTTATCGACTCAGCAATCATAAGCAAATCTGGATGACCATAAAGCCGTAAAGCGGCGGGCATCGCTTCACACATGCCATACATTAAATGCACAACATATTCTGGGGCTCCCTCCTCGGGCTTAGGCTCAACCATTTTGCTCGGGTGACGGCCATTTAAGAGATTAGTACCACCCCATGGATCAGAAAGCGGTTTAATAAAAGTATACGGTTCTCGTGCAAAATCTCTCCCTAAAGCAGGCCTACCTTTCTTGTCTACTGCTGAACCAGGTTCTGCAGGAGCTCTTTCGATCATATCAGCTGTATCTGAGCGAATATCATTTAGCTCTTCTTCATCAAGCACATTTTCAAATATATAAAATCCATATTTATTAAATGCATCCAGAATGTTCGGGCGTAACATCCCATTCGTTTGTCGGCGGATTGGCCCTCGATTATTCATGCTAAGGGCAAGATTTTTTCCTTTTTCAAGATACTCCTTCATACTATCCGAATATTCTTGAGCTGAGATATTGCCGTTTGCTGTTTTTTCTGACGGCATTTTTTCTCCTCCTTAGTATATGAAATCTTCAAGTTATCTAAATCTAGGTTATAACTTTTTTTGAAGCATCCACTTTTTAATATATGGTCGCTTCTGGATAATTGTGTCGTTTCTTGACTAATCTTAGCGTGTAAGTCACTATGAGGCGATAAAATTTTTAATAGAAAACAGGAAAGTAGGATTTATGAATCGATTGTTCGTGTACTTAGCTGTCGTATTGAGCACGTTACTTGGCTTTACAACAGCCGCCTCAGCTAAATGTGGTGACGTCACAATGGCAGAGATGAATTGGGCGTCAGCTGAATTGATGGCCAATATTGATAAAGTAATTTTAGAAAAAGGTTATGGTTGTAATGTTGAATTGGTGGCAGGGGCCACAATGCCGTCATTTACTTCTATGAATGAGAAGGGGCAACCCGATGTGGCAGCTGAACTTTGGATAAATGCAGTCCGAAATCCGTTGAACAAAGCCATGGCTGAGGGAAGGCTCCATTCTCTTGTAGACGGTCCAATAACAGAATTAGGTGAGGGTTGGTGGATACCACCTCATACACAAAAGAAGCATCCCGAGCTTAAAACAGTTCTCGATGTTCTAAAGAGACCAGATCTTTTCCCACATCCCGAAGATAAATCTAAAGGGGCGTTTGTGGGGTGCCCAGCAGGCTGGGGGTGTCAGCTAGCTAATAATAATTTATTCCGAGCTTTTGAAATGGAGAAAAAGGGTTGGGTTCTAGTTGATCCTGGTTCGGCAGCTGGTCTGGATGGATCAATGTCAAAGGCAGTTGAAAGAGGTCAAAACTGGTTTGGTTACTACTGGTCCCCGACAGCAATGATCGGAAAATACCAAATGGTTCCACTGCCCTTTGGTGTCCCGTTTGGCGGGAAAGAAAACTGGGACGGTTGTATCGTAAAAGCTGAACAAGACTGCGCTAATCCTAAAGTAAGTGCTTGGACCAAGTCTGAAGTTCATACTATCGTTACTGATTCATTTAAGAAAAGTGGTGGAGACGCTGTAACCTATCTAAGTAAACGCGTCATCCCAGGACCGGTGATGAATGGTATGCTTGTTTTTATGGCGGATGAGCAGGCCGGTGGAGCTGATGCGGCTATAGAATTTTTGAAAAAGCATGAGTCAGTTTGGAGTAAGTGGGTATCTTCTTCAGCTGCGGCTAAGATAAAAAAATCACTATAAAATAAAGTAAGATATCAGAAAACGGGCCTGTCGGATTTCATCAGACAGGCCCTATCTTTTGGCAAAACTGAGGTTATTCCATGGATTTTTTTGACTCGTTCCCAGCAATGGAACGGCAGGATTTGCGAGATCTAAAAAAAGGGATAGATTCCAGCTTTCGCGACTTTTCCCGAGCCTATGGCGATGAGATTGAAGGCTTTTTCGAACCTCTTTTGCATTTTTTAGTTTGGTTAGAAAAGTTGCTGGTAAATGCGCCTTGGCCAGTAGTTATTATTGGCTTGGCGATATTGGCTTGGCTGGGGTCAAGGAGTTGGAAGCTTGTTACAGGAACCGTAATAGCCTTTCTTGTTATCGGCTACTTCGGGATGTGGAAGGATACGATGGCAACCCTCGCCATAATATCGGTTGCCACGTTACTGTGTATTGCGGTTGGTATTCCTTTTGGAATATGGATGGCTAGGTCAGATAGAGTTCAAGCTGCGATTACTCCCGTTTTAGATGTAATGCAGACGATTCCAAGTTTTGTTTATTTGATACCGGTGGTTATGCTGCTTGGAATAGGAAAGGTTCCTGGCTTAATAGCCGTGTGTATTTATGCAATTCCACCCCTCGTTAGATTAACGAATTTAGGTATTAGATTAGTTGATAGTGAAGTGCTTGAGGCGGCCGACTCCTTTGGGGCTGATTATAAGCAAAAGCTTTTTGGTGTACAAATACCGCTGGCACTACCTAATATCTTCGCGGGTATAAATCAGACGATAATGATGTCACTAGCAATGGTGGTCATTGCTTCGATGATCGGTGTAAAAGGGCTAGGACTGCCGGTTCTCCGGGCTGTTTCAAATCAATATTTAGCTCTCGGACTTTTAAATGGATTGGCGATTGTTATTTTAGCAATTATTTTTGATAGGGTCTCTCAACAATATGGGCGCCGGCTTCAAGCACATAGAGAGGGTTCAGGCAGTGAGTAAGCAAAAGATCCAAATAAAAAATTTGTATAAGATATTTGGTAATGATGCCGAAAACGTTATGGACCTTGTAAATGATGGAATAAGTAAACAAGAATTACTCGAGAACCATGGTCATGTGTTAGGTTTACGGAATATAAATATTGATGTCCCGGAAAAGTGCATTCGAGTAATCATGGGTTTGTCCGGTTCTGGAAAATCAACTCTAATACGGCATATAAACCGGCTGATTGAGCCAACATCAGGTCAGGTATTAGTGGGAGGGGAAGATGTCCTTGCGATGTCTGATGAAGAACTCAAAGACTTCAGGCGAAGTAAAGCTTCCATGGTTTTTCAGAAATTTGCGCTTCTGCCCCATCGCACTGTAATAGAGAATGTTGGTTATGGGTTGCAAATCCAAAAAGTGTCAGAAACAGAAATCAATAAACGGAGCCAACACTGGATAGATAGAGTTGGTCTGACGGGGTTCGAAGACCACTATCCAGCGCAGCTTTCTGGGGGAATGCAACAAAGAGTTGGTTTAGCTCGCGCGTTAGCAACAGATGCAGAAATTCTATTAATGGATGAAGCATTTTCAGCGCTCGACCCACTTATAAGAACTGACATGCAAGGCATCTTACTTGGATTGCAGGAAGAGCTCCATAAAACGATAGTTTTTATCACCCACGATTTAGATGAAGCACTAAGAATAGGGGATGAAATTTCGATTTTGAGGGATGGCGAAGTCGTCCAGCAGGGAACATCGCAGGAGATTGTTATGAACCCCTCGGATGATTATATTGCGGACTTCATAAAGGACGTCAACCGAGCGAGAGTTCTGGAGGTGCGATCAATTATGGAGCCGAGTAAAACGGATAAAGGCCCAAGGCTAGATTTGACCACTCCTTTGGAGGACGCAATGGGTAAGTTATCAGAATTAGGAGAAACGAGTGGCTGCGTTGTGGATGATAAAGGACATGTCATTGGAAAAATAGAATTGAGTGCTGCGATTTCTGCTATAAAAAGGCCGGAAAAGACTTCTGATGAGCTGGGGTACCGTTAACCACACTCCGGGAATCAGATAAATAAAAGGTGTTCTGGGCAAAAAGTATTTGAAAACCTGCTCGTAAATCGATGTTAAATGAGCCGTGGTTTTATAGGGCGCCTTTATGGCCCATGCCATCTGTATGAATTTATCGCAAGCGAAAATTTAAAGTTGATGGATCCGTAGATGCGAATGGTTCGCATTTGACCTTGACATTGCCATGAAAATGCTATTCATTCGCAATTTCAATAAACCGGTTTTCGTTGTAAATGGAAGGCAAAATTATGAGCAACACCTATTTAAGGGGAATTTTAGCGGCAAGTGTGGTTGGCGCAGGCATGGTTGTCGTACAGCCAGCCCACTCCTCTGGTCACTCCTCTGACGTATATGGTCCATTCCCTGTTACTTTAAGCCCATGGTTGGGAACTGAAAAAAGTTCTATGGGTTACACAGGTCAGATAGCTAGGCATGTACTTCACGATTCATTGAAGTCATTAGCCGGTAAGGGTAATGGAAAACCCAACCCAGAATTGAAAAAGAAAATGCTGAGTTATTTCTCTTCTAAAGATGCCGGACGCAAGATCCTGGCGCCAAAGAGCAACAAGGCTTTTAAAATCAAACAGACTGGCGTAGATCAAATAAGCAAGAAGAAAAATCTTGCGGGCAAAATATATAAGGGGTTGGTACCTGGTTGGCCTGGTAATAAGACGGGTAAAGAGGTTGTTTTACATATGATTGACAAGGCCTCTTCAGCGAAAAAGGGTTTTGATCCATCTACAGGCTATGATTATAAGCAGCTAATTTCAAAATTCATTATGGGAGCAGTTTCTTACAATCAGGCGGTTGATAACTACCTTGATGAAAAATTAGGGGCTGACAAGAAACCCAATGATAAGCCCTACAAAACCGGAAAACCTTATACCGGTAAGGAGCATTCTTGGGATGAAGCTTACGGCTACTGGGGCGCTGCAGCGCACGGGCTAACGGTTTCAGCAAAAGCCAACTACGAGATTGCCAAGCGCGGTAAGAAGTCGAAGAGCCCAGAAGCTGCACTGAAGCTTGCTGACTATAACAAAGATGGCGTGGTAGACCTCTACAGGGAGTACAACTTCGGTCACTCTTACTATGCTGCCGCATACGACAAAGGTGGAAAAACCTCCTACTATAATAACATTCAAAAAGCATTTATTTATGGCAGAAACGTTATAACAAAAGCGGACGGCAAGAAATTAACAGACATGGAGCGAGGCAAGCTGCGTAGTATAGCACGTAGTATTGAGTTGAATTGGCAGCGTGTAATAGCGGAATCGATCTTCAAATACGCAGGTTCGGTCTACAAGGATTTAGAGAAGCTCAATGTGATATTGGAAGCTAAAGGCAACAGTGACAAAGTGTTCCGTAAATATGCAAAGCATTGGGGCGAGCTCAAAGGTTTTGCAATGGCCCTACAAACCGGTAAGAGTAATATTGGCGAAGTTGCGGTTAAACTTAATAGAATGATAGGCTTTGGTCCGGTTCTACCCAACGGTAGCCAGGTAGTAGATATCGACTCTAACGGCGATTTCATTAAAGACCAGGGCCAGTCGATGGGTGAATATATGTTACACATGCTTAAAATACAGCGTCTAATGGTTGAAAAGTATGGCGTTAAGGCTCGCGTTAACGACAAACTTGCTGGCCTAGAGGGACTAATGAAAAAAGTCGGAAAAGGCGATAGCGCTGAAAACGACTAAGTGACTAACTAAAAAACAGCATTAAGGCATCAGGGTTGCCATACCACCACCCTGATGCCTTAACCTTTTAAAAAAGGTATTGGGGTTGTTGGTGGATAATTTTGCCATCTTTTACGAGAACTTCCTGGATCCGAGAAAAAGAATTTGCCTGTTATATCTTGGCTCGGCTCTATTTATCAGCCTTGTTTGGTTGCTCGTTCTCAAGCGCAGCACAATTAAAGAAACCATTGAAAATTGCTTCTCGCGGCAAATTTGGTGGTCTACTACTGCTAGGCAGGATTACTTACTTTTTTTTCTCAACAAACTATTTTCTGTTTTTGTTGCAAACGCGTGGTTGTCTAGCACGGTTGCAACATTTGCGGTTTTCGAGTGGCTCCATGCAGTAATTCCGTTCCGTCCTTCATTGGAGTTAAGCCCTGCACTGGTAATGACTTTATTTACACTGTTCCTTTTTATTTTTGATGATGTGACGAAGTATATAGTGCACTGGATGTTGCATAACATCCCTTGTTTATGGGCATTTCATAAGGTCCATCATTCGGCCGTTTCTCTTACGCCGCTGACAATCTTTAGAACACATCCAATTGAAATTCTCATTTTCTCTCTGCGTTCGATCGCTGTAAGAGCCATACTCATCGCCTCATTTATATTTGTCTTTGGTGAGGGAGTAGACTTGATCACCGTGTTAGGGGTCAATGTAGGGCTTTTTATATTTCATTTGTTGGGTTCAAATTTAAGGCATTCGCACATTTACCTTTCGTACTGGGCGTGGTTGGAGAAGTGGTTGATATCTCCAGCACAGCATCAATTACACCATTCTGCAGATCCTAATCACCATGGAACTAATTTAGGTATTACCCTGGCCGTTTGGGATCGTCTTTGTGGAACGTTATTAATTGCGCCTAAAAACCTCAGCCTCTCATTTGGTTTTGTGGGAGAAGAGCAAAAGCGAGTAGGCACCCTCAGATATGTTTACTGGGGTTCTTTTCTCGAAAGTTTATCGGGTGTAGGCAATTTTATAAATAGAGGTCGATTAATTATGTTAAAAAAACAAAAACGAAATTTAGTATTTAGTTTACTTTTTCTTGCCATAATAATTGGGTTGGCTGCACCTTCTATTAGTTTAGCTAATCAAGGCAGTATAAACATATATTCACATCGCCAGCCATTTCTTATTCAACCATTTCTTGAGGCCTTTACTGCAAAAACAGGAATAAAGACAAACGTACTTTATTCAAAGAAGGGTTTGGCGGCTAGGATACAGGCGGAAGGAAAAAATACCCCGGCTGATGTTGTATTGACTGTGGATATCGCTCGAATGATGTCATATCAGCGCAAAAATGTGCTCGCCACAATAAACTCTGATATTTTGGACAAGAACGTTCCAAAGCATCTTCGTTCGTCAGACAACACGTGGTTTGCGTTGTCAAAAAGGGCACGTGTTGTTGCAATATCGAAGGAAAGAGTAGGACAAGGCGAAATAAAACGGATCGAAGATTTGACAAGCTCTAAATGGAAAGGGCGGGTATGTAGTCGTCCGGGGAGCCACGTTTACAATCGCTCGTTATTAGCATCTATCATAGCGGCAAACGGAGCTGATGAAGCAACTAAGTGGGCGGAAGGCCTAGTTTTAAACCTCGCTCGTCGTCCCCAAGGTAACGATAGGGCACAGATTAAAGCGATCCATAGCGGCGAGTGTGATGTTGCCTTGGTGAACCATTATTATTATGGAAAATTACTTTTTTCGAAAGTGCCTAGCCAGCAAAGCTGGGCAAATAGTGTAAACCTAATTTTCACAAACCAAAATGATCGAGGGAACCATGTAAATATCTCTGGCGGTGGCGTTGCAAAGTATTCCAAAAATAAACGGAATGCGACCAAGTTGTTGGAGTTCTTAACACAAGAAACAGCACAAAGATTATACGGCGAAATAAATTTTGAGTATCCCGTCAATCCGGCTGTAAAACCCGGTAGAGAACTGGCAAAGTGGGGCAGTTTTAAGGAAGATAAAATTGCCATCGAGAGAATTGCGTCATTGGCACGCGAGGCTCAAAAAATAATCGACAGATCCGGCTGGTAGTAAAAAGGCAGGATCTTGTTATTAGCTTTAAATTAAATCCTTGGGGCCGACAGCGCAGCAAAACGTAGGCTATCAAGTGGTATCGCGGATATCAGATGGAAAGAAATGAAAATCTTATTGCGGGTATCAGATGAAAAGAAGTGGAAAAGTAAAAAATAATTAAGAATGCGAACGATTCTTATTTGCAATACTTTTCTTTCCTGTTATAAAGGAACAAGAGCGATGCTTTGAGGGCCGTATAACTCAAAGTAAGAGGAGGACTAAACTCTGGTTGCCTCTCTCTGCTGGCAGGGGTGTTATAACTCGTTTTCCCCCGAGATACCCCTGCCAGCCTATTTTATCGTGATATTTTTTCAAAAATAAATACCTAGTACTATTATCGTGAAACCCGGTCTACATCATTATTGTCCCCGGAAAGTTTTTGCATGTTTCTGCGTGGTTTATGGTAGAGTAATTTAATGGTTGGATAAACGGCCTGAATGTAAGGTTGCTCTTGACTGACAGTTTAAGGATCAAAATGGAGGTGGGATATGCATGAAGGGGTTTGGTTGACCGTTTTAGGGCTGTTTGGACTTATGACTATCTCGGTTCTGGTGTTGCCATTGTCGAGAAAAATCAAAATGCCTTACACTGTTCTACTGGCTCTACTCGGTATTATAATTGGATTAGCGGATAATTGGTTGGGGATATCGCAATCGGATGCCGGTATTGTTAGTGAGTTCTTTAGCAGCTTCGATAGTTTTGAGCTGACGTCTGGAATTATTTTCTTTATCTTCCTCCCAGTGTTGATATTCGAAGCCAGCCTAGCGATCGATGTTAGAAAATTACTTTCAGATATTCGACCTATCTTATTTTTAGCCGTGATAGGGTTATTTATATCGACATTCCTGATAGGGGGAGCGGTTTATAGTGTGTCAGGTATGGGCTTTGTGGTGTGTTTACTGCTCGGTGCAATTCTATCCGCGACGGACCCTGTTGCTGTTGTAGCAATTTTTAAAGACCTAGGAGCTCCAAAACGCTTAGCTATATTAGTAGAAGGGGAAAGCCTTTTCAACGATGCGACAGCAATCGTCCTTTTTACGATTCTAGCTGCTATGGTAGCGGGAACCGCTCAAGCAGATTTAGGAACCGGGGCGCTTCAGTTCATCAAGGTATTTTTAGGTGGTATCGTCGTCGGGTTTCTAATGGCCCGTGTTTTTTCATGGGTAATTGGAAAGGTTGGCGGCATAGCACTGGTAGAAGTAAGTTTAACAATAGCATTGGCTTTCCTAGCTTTTTTGATAGCGGAACACTACTTACATGTCTCGGGCGTTATGGCTGTTGTTACATCCGCGCTCGTTATCGGTTCTCACGGCCGAACGAGTGTTTCAGGTCATGGGTGGGAGCTTCTCGAAGAGACTTGGGAAACACTCGGTTTTTGGGCAAATTCGTTAATATTTATTTTGGTTGGCATTGCCGTCCCAACATACTTATCAGACTTTGGTGCAGAAATGTGGTTGACGCTAATTACCTTATTGGTAGTTGGATTTGGCGCGCGGGCATTATTGACGCATGGTATTTTGCCAATTTTAAGTTCTGCCGGCATTTGCCCTCCGGTTAATTTAGGATTCAGAACTGTCATGTGGTGGGGTGGTTTGCGAGGAGCAGTATCTTTAGCACTAGCCCTTGCAGTTGTTGAAAATCCCTCAATTAGCGAGGAAGTGAAAAACTTTATCATTGCACTAGTATGTGCATTTGTTCTTTTTACTCTATTCATTAACGCTACCACAGTTGGTGCTGTTATGAAGGCATTTGGGCTAGATAAGCTTTCAAAGAGTGATCTTGCGGTGCGAGACAGAACGGTAGGTAAAGCAATAAAAGAAGTTGCCGAGGGTATTCCTGCCATAGCAAACAATAATACGATTTTTGGCGAGGTCGCGGACCTAGCGGTTACTGGTTATAATAATAGACTTAGCGCAATAGAAAAATCTGTCGATAGTCAGAACAATCTTGACCCGGATAGTTGGCTAAAAATTGGTCTGTTGTCAGTAATTGGGCAAGAACGAAAACATTATTTTTTAGACTATGGGAACGGGTACGTTGACTCGTCAAATACGAGGGATTTGGTATCGACTGCTGATGACCTCTTAGATGCTGTAAAGGCCGATGGAATCTCGGGTTACCAAGCGGCATGGGAGAAGACATTAGAATTTGATTGGCGTGTCCAACTGGCCATGTTTTTTCAAAGAAACTTTTCAATCGTTGGTCCATTGAAGGCGCATTTATCAAATAGGTGGGCACGGCTGAGGTCCATGCTTTCCGCACTTAATAAGATTAAAAATGGTGGTTTGGAAGAGCTAAAAACATTGATAGACCCAAGTGTTACTAAGCGTCTTGCTGAGTTAGTCGAGGAGAGGTTTCAAAAAACAGAAGCTGCACTGAACGCGCTAAGAGCTCAATACCCGGATTATGCAAATAAGGTACAGACACGTCATTTAGATAAAATTACTCTTAATCAGGAGTTATCAAAATACAGAGAATTATATGACGATGCTATTATAAGTACCGAAATTTTTACCAATTTGGAGACAGATCTAAAAACTAGGGAGCAACTAGCTTCAGAGGAGCCAGAACTAGACCTAGGTCTTAATCGTCTAGAGTTGGTTTCAGCAGTCCCGCTATTTGAAAATATGGATGCAGAAAAGCGGCAATCGATCGCAAACCTTCTCCGGCCAAGATTAGTAATTCCTGGAGAAGTAATCTGTAAAGAAGGAGATGCCGGCGACAGTATGTTCTTTATTTCATCTGGTGCATTGTCTGTTAATCTGAAAGATGGGGCGGTTACTTTAGGCTCGGGAGATTTTTTTGGAGAGATTGCGCTTTTAAAGGAAACGCCGCGTGTAGCTACAGTCGCTGCTGACTCGTTCTGTGAACTATTAGTTCTCCGCAAGACAGACTTTGAGGAGCTTTTAATCAACACCCCGCAGCTAAGAAACGAGATAGAAAAAGTTGCAGCGGACAGATTATCTTAAGAGACTGATGAACATAATGTAATCCTAGCACGCAAAGGCAGGGACTTTCATGTGACGTCGTAGTGGCCAACGTTGGCAAGATCGTGCATGTAAAGGAAAGTAATAGTTTTCTCAAGATGTAATAAAATAAGCGTTTGTTGCTTCATAAAAACATTATAAAGTAAAATTTTGTTCTTGTTGTTCTAACACACAATTTTGGAGGCGAGGTTGCTTAGTGATGTCCGAGGTTTACCTTTAACTGGAGAAAACCCCAAAGCTGTTGAGACTTTTGATGCGACTATAAATGAATTTCTTGCATCGGGCCGAGATACAGGGCCCCTTTTGCAATCTCTCGATGAAGCCGATCCAACACTGCTGATGGGAGTCTGTCTGCGCGGTTATTTGATGAAGATGGCTAACCTTGAGGAGTGGAATGAGAAAAGTTTTGATAGTTTGGAAAGAGCTAAAGATTTATCAACTGATGCAACGAAGCGAGAGCAACTGCATGTTGATGCATTAGAAGCATGGTGTGCAGGCAATCTCAAGAAAACGGTAAGAATTTGGGATCATATCCTCATAGAGTATCCCCACGATATTCTCGCGTTAAGATTGAGCCACAATATGCATTTTTTCCTCGGCGACATTTGGCGTATGCGTGACTCGTTGGCTAGGGTCTTGCCTAATTGGGATGAAGGGGTAGACGGCTATGGTTTCGTGCTCGGATGTCGTTGTTTTGCGCTGGAGGAAGCTGGGCAATACGAAGAAGCTGAACCGATCGGGCGTAAAGCTATTGATATAAATGAAAATGATATTTGGGCTGGGCACGCGGTAGCTCATGTTTTGGAGATGCAGGGCCGTCGGCGTGAAGGGATTGATTGGATCACAAAATATCAAGAGCCTTGGCGAAAACGAGGGGTGTTCTCAAAACATCTTTGGTGGCACCGCGCGCTGCATTATTTGGAGTTTAATGATGTCGACGCCGTAATGAATTCGTTTGATACAGAGTTTTGGCCAGAACCTTCCGAAGACAATATCGATATTTGCAATAGTTCCAGCATGTTGATGCGTCTGGAAATTCTCGGTGTAAACGTTAAAACTCGATGGGAAACAATAGCAGAAATTGCGACTAAGAGGACCAAGGCTCGTTTGCGACCCTTTGACGACCTTCATTTTCTAATGACCTTGGTAATGTCTGAGAGGTTTGTGAAGGCCGACGAACTTCTTTCTTCGATGCAGGATTTTGTTGCCAATAGCGATAAGGAAGAGGTCACTCTTAATGGGATTTATGAGGTGGCTGCGATTCCTGTTGGGCAGTCGCTTATATCTTATGCTAAAGGTGATTATGATACTGTTGTCGACATAATGACCGAGGCTAGATATTCAATGAGAGTTCTAGGAGGAAGTTGGGCGCAAAGAGATGTATGGGTTCGTATGCTAATAGATAGCGCTATTAAAAGTGGAAGAACAAAAGTCGCAATCGGTCTGCTAGCGGAAAGATTAGCAGCTCAGCCTTCTAGTGGACCATCCTGGCAGCTTTATAGCAAGGAACTTGGAAAGGTTGGAGCAACTCTCGAAGCAGAAAAGGCACGTTTAGAGGGTGAAGGACTGCTAGCACAGTAATTTATTTGTATCTAAAAAGTTTTAGATAACAGCACCCAACTATTTTTTTCAAAAATGATAAAATGAAGTGTCATTATTTTTTATAATTATATTTTTTAAACGTCTCGTCTAAACTATATTTGCTAGTCTAATGCTGCTTGAACTAAGCACATTCGCAGAAAACTTGCACGAGCGTCGCCTCCCTTGTTGCGGTTAAATTGGTACCTTTTTAGAGACATGTACCTAGTCTTCTTTTACTTTTAGACAAAACCAAAAACTAGTTGCTGCCAATCAAACGTAGCGATCCGATTATTATTAAACCAAGTAATTGATGTCATAATACTTGGGCGGTTGCTGTATGAGAACCCACAATTACAGAAAGCTCTTACCTGTAGGGTGTTTCCCAAGGTAACCCTTTGCTTCCCTCTTACCTGAAACTCTGCGAAGCATCTGGATGATCTAACTAAATCACCTATAAGACGTAGTTGGAAGCATAATGGAGGTAAGAAAAATAAGATTTTGGGTAAGGTTTCTACAAGGTCACTTTGGATAGGCAGATCGAAAAAATACCTAGTATTTCAGCCACGCAGAGAGGAAATTGTGTTGAGGACGCTCAACACTTCTTCCTGTGCTTTATTAAGCCATCCAATGATCTAAACGGTGACATTAGGTAAATAGAAAAAGTTATAAAACCTTGCCTCTAGCTACAACACTTTGGCTTTTTAGCACTTTGGAACCATCTATGAATAATACCTCATCGACCATATTGCTAACTACACATGCATGGTTAGGAATAATTCTCACTTTCTGGCCAATGGAAAGCCCCGTCGGGGCATCGGAAACTATACAGGCATGCTCTTCCGATAATTGTGATATGGCTAAGTGCGGGTGGTCAATAATATGGCCGTGTCCTGCTAAACCAAATAGATCTGTTGTCAAAACTTTCGATCCTGCGTCGATTACAGCCCTTTGCGGTGTGGGTATTGAGACAACAGTAGCGAGGACAGTGAGTGCACAGTCCTCTTCTCTACAGACTTTTCTCTCTATCAACGACCGATCGTTATAAATGTAAGTTCCAATCCGATACTCAGTGCCAATCGGGATTTTTTCAACTTCCCACATATTTGGGGATCCACCTATTGATACAATCTCAACTGTGATGCCATTTTCCTCTATAAGCGTTTTTGTTAACTCTAAAAAGCGATTTACTTTTTTTTGCTGGGAGATGGGCGGGTAGGTCATCAGACCGCCAAACTTTAGTCCAGGCAGGTTTGTAATCTCCTGAGCTAGCAAAAACGCTTCCTCTGGCGTGACAACCCCACACCTTAGAGCGCCAGTATCACATTCTACAAGGACTTTAAGAGGTTTATCCTGCTTTTTAAATGTATCCGAAAGGCCTTTCACGCAGACGCTATTATCTGCCACGACAGAGAGGTTACATCTTGATGAAAGTTGCAAAAGTCGCTGTAATTTCGATTGACCGTAAATGTTGTAGGTAATCAGAATATCATCTATGTCTCCCTCGGATAACATCGCTTCAGCCTCGCTCACTTTTTGACACGTAATGCCGACAGCGCCCGCAGTTAGTTGCAATTTTGCAATTTCTGGAATTTTATGGGTTTTAATATGCGGCCGTAAATTTAATCTATTTTCGTCACAGTATTTTTGGTAATTTTTAATATTTCTGCTAACCACTGCTAAATCAATAAGAACGGCAGGGGTATCTGCATCGGAATAATTCATCTAGAAACTCACAATATAAATAAGCGTCTCAATTACTATATCACATTGTTACCTAACTAACCGCAGATAATTTCGATTGACACCTAATCGCTATAGCCTCTAGTCACGACTGCTTCAAGCTGGGTCTTATCATAAAAAAACTAAAGTATATGCGTTAATTAGGTGTTGGCAGCGAGGTTGAACGAGCAGGAAACTTGTCGGGTTGTTTATTCATTTATGATCTATAAAACTTCATTATGCTTCCTGTTGAACTTATCATATATGTTTTCTTCGTCTATATTCTGGCGGGTTTTGTAAAAGGTGTTGTTGGACTTGGTTTACCAACTATTTCCCTAGCCATGTTAGCTACTGTTTTAGGATTGAAGGAAGCAATGCTCATTCTCCTTGCTCCAAGCCTAATTACTAATCTGGTTCAGGCTTTGGCTGGTGGTAGGCTATACGAACTGACAAAACGTCTTTGGACATTTCTATTATCGCTCTCTCTTCTGACATGGTTTTCTACTGGAGTACTAGTCGCAGCTGATGGCAATCTGTTAAAAATTGGTCTAGGAATAATTTTATTATTGTATTGCGTAAGTTATTTCTCACAATTCAAAATCCCAAAACCCGGTAAGAAGGAAAAATGGTTAAGCCCATTGATGGGAGGATTAACCGGAGTAGCTACCGGTTTAACAGGAACTTTCGTTGTGCCCGGGGTTCTTTATCTCCAGAGGATGGAGCTAAGTCGAAATGCACTAGTGCAGGCAATGGGGTTATCTGGCAGTGTGGCAACGGTTTCCTTAGGCGTTTCTCTTGGTGGACGAGGTGTTCTGAGTAACGAACTACTATTCATCTCTAGTTCTATGGTAATCCCAGCTTTGGTAGGAATGGCGCTTGGCAATATCGTCCGTTCAAAAATTGATGAGGGTTTATTTAGAAAATTATTCTTCGTCTCATTGTTTACAATTGGAATTTGGATAGTAATCAGCGCTATTAGTAATTTGGCCTAAGATAAACAGACCGGTATCGAGAGCTAAGTTTTTGGAAAAGGTAACTCAATCGCCACTTTGGTGATCCCTGTCAATATGAACCAATTGTTCTACAGTTTGTTATGCAGTTCAAACCATATGTCGAATGCACTTTTAAGCTTATTTAAGAATCATTGAGAGGTGTTAGTCCAACTGTCTATTTTTTAATTTTGGTAAAATGTAATCTCTTATGAGCTTAGGAATATTTTCTATAATACGTGAACTAAGTGATCCTAGTAGACTTAAAATGGTGCCGGCTGGGTGAGTTCGCTTCCTGTGACATGCATCAATGCTTACAATTTAATGCGTTAAATCTGATGTGGGTGAGAAAGTGGTGCCGGCTGGGGGACTCGAACTCCCGACCTGATGATTACAAATCAACTGCTCTACCAACTGAGCTAAGCCGGCACAATCCTTAATCGTCTGTTGCTGATGTCCTATAGCATAACAATTGGAGATATCAAACGCCTGTTAAAACAATAATTGTTTTTTTGCAATCTGATTTTTAAAACGATTAGATTGCCAAAGTTCAATTTTCTGATGGCAAATGTTTCCGAATTTCATAGAAAGTGATGCTGGCGGCATTTGAGATATTTAGAGTGGGGAATTTCAAAGAGGTAGGTAGGCGGGCAAGATTATCGCAACTATCTCTCGTCAGACGCCTCAAACCTTCTCCTTCTGCTCCAAGTACAACTGCGGTCCTCGCATGAACGCTTAGGCTCGAGAGATCATTTTGTGCGTCATCAGATAAGCCGATGCACCAAAATTCGGCTTTTTTTAGTTTGTTGATAGCTCTGGCAATATTTTTTGTACGTATAATCGGTATGTGTTCTAAGGCACCAGAAGCTGCTTTGCCAAGAGCGCCATCTAATCGAGGGGTTGATCTATCGTGTACTATTATTGCATCTAAAGAAAATGCGACAGCAGATCGTATCACTGCGCCTAGGTTGTGAGGATCGGTAACCTGATCGAGTACAACTACAAAAGTACATTCACTTGAATGAGTCCTATTTATAAGGAAATCTAGCCCCCTATCATCTAGCTCGCCAACTATAGCTGCAAAACCTTGGTGAACAGAGTGATCGGGAAGTAGTGCAGCCAAGTCTTTTGATGAGAGGGCGTTTAACTTGATATTGTCGGCTTCAGAGAAGGAAGGACGTGACTTTAAAAGATTTTGAATGTTGTTTTGTGTATTTTCAGTGAAAAAAATTTCATAAATATCCCGATCTGAATTTTCTAATGCAGCTGTCACGGCATGCTTCCCCCATAACAAAAGCGATTTATTGGGACTAGGTGGTCTGGAATCATTGCCACTATTATTTCTGTTATTTTTCCGCACGGATTTTTTGGAAGACCTTGTATTTAGCGGTTTCTTGGACTGATTCAAATTGACGTTATCCTTTTCAAATTCCTACTCGACTAAAGTTCGTTCAAGCACTATACTCGCGTTGACAGTTTTTATGACCAAAAAAACCATTTTTAAACGTTTTAGCATTGACAAATATGGGAGTTTCCTCATATTGCGCACTCCGTGCTCCTAACTTGGTGGGAAGCGGTATGGGTGTGGCGGTTCGTTTTTAAAGGTGGGGTGCCCGAGTGGTTAAAGGGGACGGGCTGTAAACCCGTTAGCATTGCTTACGTTGGTTCGAATCCAACCCCCACCACCACTTGCAATCGCCGCTAGGCAGCAGAAATTGAAAGGGTATAGTACTAGTTATTGAACGGAAAGGTGGGCAAGTCTTCTGTTAGGAGCAAGCTGGTTGGAGAAACAGGGCGGGTGTAGCTCAATGGTAGAGCAGCAGCCTTCCAAGCTGAATACGAGGGTTCGATTCCCTTCACCCGCTCCACAGCACTAAACTTGATGGAATTGAATTGAGCGTGACGTTGTCACAAATGACTGACTTACTTAATTTTTATATATAGCGCAGGAGTAATTTTTCGATGGCAAAAGAGAAGTTTGAGCGTAATAAGCCGCATTGCAATATAGGCACTATTGGTCACGTTGATCATGGTAAGACGACACTGACGGCAGCTATTACGAAGGTTTT
>Ga0160422_10000030_pt1 | contig 64896 bp, 56 predicted proteins | sample Fk160mmetaG_FD_108192 | JGI IMG/M metagenome (GOLD analysis project Ga0160422, IMG submission 108192) | Marine microbial communities from the Central Pacific Ocean - Fk160115 60m metaG | ecosystem: Environmental > Aquatic > Marine > Oceanic > Photic zone | place: The Central Pacific Ocean... | reverse complement strand
TGTGGAGACGGATGGAGATGCGGACGCCGATGCCGACGCGGACGCCGACGCGGATGCGGACGCCGACGCGGATGCGGATGCGGACGCCGACGCGGATGCGGACGCGGATGCGGATGCGGATGCGGACGCCGATGCCGATGCCGATGCCGAGTGCGTTGAAGAAGAACACGATGGGGCCGTGACGCTGTTTTGCCTCGAGACTAAGGTGTGGGTCGCAGCAAGGGACGCCTGCCGGGATCTTGGTCTTGACCTCGTGTCGGTTCAATCGGAAGACGAAGACGCGTGGCTCTGGGAACGAACCGCTGAGTACCGGGAAGATGTTTCGTGGCACATTGGATTTACCGACCGAGGGGGCGCATCTGAGGGCACTTGGCGGTGGACCGATGGAAGCGAAGTGACCTACACCGCGTGGGCGCCAGGCGAACCCAATGATGCAGGTTCAGGCGAAGACTGCGGTGCCATGCGCTTTGGCGACGAGGTGGGCTCTCACTGGAACGATTACAGTTGTGACCGCACGTTCCCGTACATTTGCCAAGAGCGGGAAGAAGCCGACTCGGATTCTGACGCCGATGCGGACGCCGATGCGGATGCGGACGCGGACGCCGATGCGGATGCGGACGCCGATGCGGATGCGGACGCCGACACGGACGCGGACGCCGATACGGACGCGGATGCCGATGCAGACTCGGACAGTGATTCGGACACCGACGCGGATGCGGATGCCGATTCGGACGCCGATGCCGATTCGGACACCGACGCGGATGCGGATGCCGATTCAGACGCCGATGCCGATTCGGACACGGATGTGGACACCGGAATTGAGGGTGGAACCGATACCGGCATCGACGACGCGTTCGATACAGGAGCAACCGGACTTCAGGTTGGTAAGATCACCGATGATGGTCGACTCACGTCATGCAGTTGCGCTGCAGGCCCGCGAACCGCTCCGTGGAGCCTGATGGCGCTAATGCCTCTGATTCTCCTCCGGAGGCGTCGCCGTACCGGTGAACTCGGTTAATGCAGTCCGATGAGATGGACTGAACATCGGATTGTTGCATTTGATACCGAGACGACTGGACTGAACCCATTTGATGGAGACCGCGTCATGGAGTTCGGCGCTGTCGAACTCACCGTTGACGCAGAATACCGCGTGACTGCAGTCGCCACTCACGACTGGCTCATCAATCCCGGTGTCCCCATTCCACGTGAGGTGACCCGTGTCACCGGAATTACGGACGAGCATGTGGCTGGAAAGCCAGCCTTCGCTACCGTCGCCAAGGCCATCCACAAGGTGCTGGATGGTGCGATGGTTGTCGCCCACAACTTAGCGTTTGATCTCAACTTTCTGCGCCTCGAGTTTGAGCGATGCGATTTGCACTGGCCCACCACAGTGGCCGAGGTGGACACGCTTCACATCTCTCGCGCAAAGCTTACCGACCAGCGCAAGCACAACCTCGGGCACATCTGCGGTCTATTCGGTGTCCCTCTCGATAATGCGCACCGCGCTACCGATGATGCCGAAGCGTGCGGCCGAGTGTTGCTGGAGTTTGCTCGCCGGTACAATGCCCCCGAGTCCGTCGAGGACATGATCATTTGGGCCGATGCTGTTGGACCTCCGCCCTCGACGGGACACATTGGAATCGGTGAGGGCGGCTTGCCTCTGTTTCTTGATGGGGAACACAAAGGGGAGCGAGTCGACCAACACACAGACCATTTGCAATGGATGACCATGGCCTTGATGCGCGTAAACGGGGGGTGGCATCCCCGGTATCCCCCGGAGCTGAATGAGTGGATACGGCGCTGGCTTCGAGCCCGTGCGTCTGGGCGGTTTCGTGCGAACCCTCGCGGTGCCGGACCCAAAGACTGGGGCTTAGACCCCGCACCTTGGCGCCTGTCGTGATCGTTCTCTTGTGGCTTTCTTGTGCGGGTGAACCCCCGCCCGTGGCGCCGACGCCAAGCACACCGAATGAACAGACAAGTCGAGCCGGAACGGATTCGGTGTCGGTGTTGGGACAGACGGACCTTGCGGAGTCCCCTGACTCATGTCCGGACGGCATGCTCCCGGTTCCGGGTGGTCGATTTGTCATGGGCGATGACGGTCCGGAGGCTGGCCGCGATGAAAGACCCGTGCATGTTGTTCGTGTCGATCCATTCTGCATGGATCGGACGGAAGCGACGCGACCCGGAGAGGCGCAGCCATGGGTTGGAATGACGTTCGAGGCTGCGCAAGCGGCCTGCGCGAGTCGAGGCGGTCGATTGCCGACTGAGGCCGAGTGGGAGAAGGCGGCCCGAGGCGGATGCGAACTCGCAGGCGATCCCCTCGTCTGTACGGGTGAGGATCAGCGGCAGTACCCTTGGGGTGACGATCCTCCCACGTGCACGCTGGCCAATCACAGCGTCGTGGGAGCCGGCGGACCAAAGCGGTGCATGTCGGGGCCAGGCCGAGTGGACGGTACACCTTTGGGTGCAGGACCGTATGGGCACCTGAACTTGGCTGGCAACGTCTGGGAATACGTCATCGATTTCTATCACCCGAGCGTTTACCGTACGGGTCGTCCTGACAACCCATCGGGACCCCCATCGGGACCCTCTCGAGTGCTTCGTGGGGGAGCATGGGACACGTTCAGCACCAACATGCGAGCCTCCAACCGATTCACAGACAGCCTCAAGGGATCAACGGTTGGGTTCCGTTGTGTAGCTGGCGGAGCTACACCAGTGGTCGAAAGCGTGGAGCCAGTCCAGCTGGTTGAAATGTCGGTGGTCGTACGCATGGCTAATGGGTCACCCGTTCAGGGACGTTGGCTTGCCATCACGGCCTTTGACGCTGCAGACATCGATCCCCGCTCAGGGTTGCCGGCACCCGGTCGTTCGCCGGTTGCCGAGTTCGGTGTGCAACCCTCGGGTGGTACCGATCAGCGGGTGACGATTCGGGTGCCGGGATCGGTTCCGCTTCGGTTCAGTGCAGCCCTTGACAACGGCAGTGCACCACCGGGGATGCCTTCGGCGGCGAGCGGTGGAATTGCATGGGCGCCAACGGATCGAATCGCCACTTCAGGGGGCGACGCGCTCAGTCTGGAGCTCGCTCCGATGCAGATGGGCCGTCCACATAGCCCAAGGCCTTGAGTCGCTCGTGTTCGGAGTGGTCGGGCGTCCGTTTGTCCGGTTCAGGACCTTGCGATCGGGCAATAACGGGCTGGATTTCTCGCTGATAGCTCGCTTCCACGTTCTCGAATAGCTCGGGCAGCTCGACGGTTGGAGTGGTTTCGTGCGGATCGTTTACGAGGTCGTATTGCATTCGACCTTTTGACTGGAGAGTAGAGCCATCGACGGACGCAATCAGCTTATGGGTGCTTGACCGTGCTGAAAATTGAGGGTTGGCTCGGTTCGGGTCTGTGGTCGAGAAGGCGAGTTCACGCCCGGTGCCGGATACTGCTACTTGACCATTAATGCGTGGGATGGGAGGCAAGCCGAGTACGTGAAGTAAGGTGGGGACCACATCAATCAGTCCACGGAGGGATGTGTCGTTGGACCCCGCTGCGATGCCGGGTCCTTTCCAGACAAGGGGAACCCGAGTGACTTCATCCCACAGTCCATCTCGGTGATTGAACCAATAGTCATGGCCAAAGCTTTCGCCATGATCTGCGGTGATGATGACGGTGGTCTCGGGCTGCGATCCCACTGCCGATAGCAATGGCGACAGGATTGCATCCAACTCAGAGATTTCGCCTTGGTAGAGTGCAGCAATCTTGGCGATGTCGGCGGTGCTGGGCGTCCGAAGGCCATCTCGGTAGGGCCTCAGTTCGTCATCTGAGCCGCCCAAGAGGCTCGGGTTGTCACCCACGTATGCCGTGTCCCATGGCGCAGCTGGGGTGTAGGGAAAGTGCGCATCGAAGTAATGAACAAAGGCGAAATAGGGTTCGTCTGTTGTCGAGGAATCCTGAATCCACCGCAAGGCCGAAGCGGTGACCTCCCGTCCCGGGCGCTTTAGGTCAGCTCTGTCCCAGCGATGCTTGTCGTCGTACACGTCGAATCCACGCGAGAGCCCAGTAGAGCGGTCTGTGAGGGTCTCGCCGCCAATGAAGGCGGCGGTTCTGTAGCCTTGTGTCTTGAGGTGTTCCGCCAGTGTTGGCCCCGTGTAGCGGGATGTGCCATAGGCGGGAACATCACCGTGAACAGCAGGCAAAACACCGGTCATCAGTGACCAGTGAGCAACGGCGGTTTCAGGAAAGTGGGTGATTGCCGTCCACGTGGCTCCCTGCGCGGCAATTGCAGCAATGTTTGGGGTGGTAGCCGGTCCACCAAACAGCGCCATGTGCTCCGCTGAGACTGTATCGAGCGAAATGATGACCACATTTTGCTTGGGGCTGGTTTTGCCCTCGACAACCTGTGGACTCGGTGGTGAGGGTTCAGTCGCTGATGGCGTGGGTGAGCCGTTGCATGCGAGCATCAAGAACAGAGCGTGCATCAGCGAACCTCAAGGGTGGAGGTGTAGACCTCATTGTAGCCACGAATTCCTTGATTCCAGATCACATGAAACCGACCGCGACTGTCAACATCGATGCTGGGCAGACCTGGCTTGCCCCAGCCAATTGACGCCACTCGTCGGGGTGGCATCCAGCCGGAGCCTCGATCAATGCTGTAGACCAGTTCGGCTTGGTCACCACCGTCCCACCCCCACACGAGGCAGCGAACCCCGCGTTGGTTGATGGCGATATCGGGATCGAAGTGGAATCCGCCAAACCCCTTGCTGGGGATCTGCGTGGGCCCCCAGTTGCCTGGACGCCCAGAGCGCGTGTAGACGTGGATGGGTCGACCTGCGACTTTATGGAACCAAGTCAGGTGATCGATGCCATCGTCGCCGAAGGCAAAGTGGACCCGTTCGCCCGGAAACGAGCTTGAAGAGATATTTTCAGGTTGGGTCCACGACCCATCGCGCCCTTCGACCACGAAAACCGTCGTCTCTGCGCCCCCGAGACCCACGTCCCAGCCGGCCAATAAACTACCGTCTGGGCGGCGCTCCACATTGGTGTGCCACGCATCGATCTGACCGTCTGTGAACGTTCCGATGGGGCCCCACTCACCGTTGATGAACCAACGATAGCGCGCCTGGAAGTGGTCGGTCGGGGACAGTGTTTTTCCGATGTAGACGTAGGCCAAGGACCCCGCGGCACCGTGCGCGATGTGACCGCTGCCGACTTCACCCCCGTCGTCCGGGGTTAGCGCAAGCGGCTCCGTCCAGCGTCCGCTTGACCACGCCGTGAAATAGCCTCGACTTCGAAAGTCTTTGAGCGCGTGGTCATAGACCACTGCCAAAGACCCGTCGGGTCGAGCAACGATGTCGGGCCCCCAGTTGCGTTCATCCCTGTGCCCCAATGCGGCCGGCGGACTCCATTCACCCTGACTGTTGGAAATTCGATGGCGAATGAGATCGCCATCGTCGGTGCGTTCGTAATAGAGCGCGTGGGCTCGGTCGTCGGGAGCAATGGCGATCTGGGGGCGATATCCGCCTCCGGGCTTCTCGGTGAGCTTTACAGGGTCACTCCATGCTCCACGACCAGCGATCGGAGGGCCCCCAGGTGCAGGCCAGTCATGGAAGGGTGGAAAGCCGGTCGGGTCCTGCATTGCTGCGCCTGACCCACCGGGGCCTTGAGGCGGCGGTGGAGGCGGTGCTTGAGGTGGCGACGCAGTGGTGGGTTGCGCCTTCCCTTGAGGCAGCGGTGACGGGTTCGCCGTTGGTGGAGCCTCCGGCGGGGGGGCTTCGCCGCACCCGATAACCATCAAGGCCAGCCAGCACACAAGACTCTTCACTGTCGCACCTCCTCAACGATCAGTATCATGACGAGTGATGGTCACCGCATTCTTATTCTTGATCGCTGCTGCTCCGTCCGAACAGATCGCGATCCCGGCTGGAACCATGCAGCGAGGGAGTGTGCGTGCACCCGATGAGCAACCGGTGCAGCAGGTGACATTGGACGCATTTTCGATCGACCGAACCGAGGTCTCCGTCGGTCAGTTTGAGTATTTTGTGCGCAAAGCATGGGCTGATGATGAGGTTTGGTCGACCGAAGGGCTACAGTGGCGAGACGAACACCCAAATGGAAGCGGCCGACTCCTGAGAAGTGCGGGGCGACGGAACGACCATCCGGTTGTTGCGGTCACGTGGTTTGAAGCCGATGCGTATTGCCGGTGGCGAGATGGACGCCTACCCACCGAGGCGGAGTGGGAACGCGCCGCCTGTTTCAACTCACCGGGCCCGTATCCGTGGGGAACGGGCCTTAGGGATGGTGTTCGTTGGTCACTGAAGGACACCATGAACGACGCCATGACTGTAGCCACAGCGCCGGTAGAAGAGGACAAATTCCCCTCTCAACTGGGCCTCCGGCACATGGTCGGAAATGTTTGGGAGTGGACATCGGATTGGTACCACCGCGATTCATATCAATCCGCAAACACTACTAATCCTCGCGGTCCGTCCAGCGGTATGTGGAAGACTCTTCGGGGCGGCAGTTTTATGAACCTTCCTTCCTATTCAACGTGCACTCACCGTGAGCCGGCGGACCCCTCGGTCGTTCGGTACACGGCAGGATTTCGATGCGCCTATTCTTCGCGATAGCTGCGGTTGGATGTTGGGGCTCGTCCCCTGAATCCCCGCCCACGATGGACAACAGGGCCCGCACAAGTCCATCGGTGTCGACGGGTGATGGGATTGGAGAGATGGTGACTGTTCGGGCCGGTATTGTTCAACTTGGCCCGCGCATGGTCCCACCCGTCGAGGGTGGCCGACTGCCGCGAAAGGTGGAAGGAAAGCAGCCCCCTCTTCGCAAATCCACACGCTCTGATCCTTGGGTGAGTAAAGGCGGTCGCGGATTGATGCCCCGAAAAGTTGGGGTTGCTGGCTTCCAGATCGACCGTCATGAGGTGACGCGTGGGGCGTACGCTGAGTTCCTTTTGGAGACAGGGTATCGGCTGCCTCACGTGGCCGAGAAATGGGCCGAAGGGGAGTGGAACTGGGATGGCGTGACGGTGCCGGAGGACCTGAAGAACCACCCCGTCGTCATGGTGAGCTACCACGATGCTGCTGCGTATTGCCGTTGGGTCAAGAAACGCCTCCCCACGGAGGCGGAATGGCAGCTGGCGGCTCTCGGTCCGGCTTCGGATGCTCGGCTCTACCCATGGGGCGACCGCTATCGAGATGAGTTTCTAAACCACGGTCGCGTGGAAACACCCAACTTTGATGAATCGGACGGGTATCGCGGGACTGCTCCAGTGGGCTCTTTTCCCCTTGGACGCGGCCCGAACGGTCTCGAAGATGCCTTCGGAAATGCATGGGAGTTTACGGCAGATGCCCGAATTGATGACTGGGCCAATGCACGTCATCAAGGGTTTGGTGCCGAGGGAGAAATGATTGCGGCGACGGCGCCAGGCCCCGCTCTTCGGGTGGCCGTCCGTGGGGGGTCATACTATTTCGATTTTCGACCGAATCCCGGTGGGGAATGGGCTGCGTTTACGCCTGAGACTCGAAAAAAATCATCCGGTTTTCGATGTGCGAGGGACATGCTGCGTTGATGTGCATGCAGAAATGCGGCCGGTGAAATAGATTGAATTGAACGCGGGTTCATCCCGCGACCACTATTGGAGATCGTATGCGTTTTATTCCCTCAATCAGTCTCACTCTTGCCTTGCTTGGCTGCCCCACTCCACCCGATGGTGGAACACAGGGTGGGCCCGCAAATGGGCCACAACCGGGTGCGGGCGGTGCCCCACCTCCACCGGCCGGAGCGGGTGCAGACGGAGCGCAGCCCGTTGAGAGTCCACCAGAGGCGGACCCTTCGTCCTCCTCGGGAACCTATGTTGTGACCCAGATGCCGTCGGATGACCCCGCACCACCCGAGGGTGACCAGCCCACCAGTGCGCAGGCCCAAGCCGCGATTAAGGCGAGCGACCACGTCTTGTTTTCGGGTGAAATCAAGTGTACGGATTGTTCCGGAAACATGTTGGTGAAGGTGGCGCCGTTTGTGCAGCCAACTGACGGTGACACGGAGTCTGGCAAGGCGGTAGAGCCGGCCGACGAGTCCGGCTTTCAACCCCCTGCTTTCGAGACGGCTGCTGGACCGTTTACCATGGCAGTTCCTCGCTACCGCGGCAAGGTTGTCCTCGAAGTGCTCGATGATCGAGACGGCAACGGGCAACCGTCGCGCGGCGAGAAGTTCACTGTCTTGCACAATCAAGGCAAGATCACTGCCGGTAAGAACCAAACGGGACTTGTGATCGATTTTTCGAGTCTCCCGGGAGCCCCCGGGGGCGGGCCCGCTGGAGGACCTCCGCCGGGTGGTGAAGGTGCTCCTCCCGCCGGTGGGCCGCCTCCGCAGTAGCGAAGGCGGGACCGTCTACCGCATCGTCGATTCGGTTCGCGCGGCTGCGGTCAGCGGCAGTTGCACCGGGATTTCAAGGGCGCCGGGCGCAAAGCGCATGGCGCTCAACGTTCCTTCAATGCATGAGTCGACACCCGTGTTGTGTGCCTGTGCGCTCTTGATGTTCAGCTCGTTCACCGCGCCGTTCTGATTGACCTGAAACTGGATGTCAAACTGCACTTCAGGGGCGCCACCGAGTGCCTCGTGGGCAGCGACGCAGTTGTCGATGCTTGGCAACAACTCAGTGACTGCCATGGCGATGCCGTTGGCGTCGCGACTGTAGGCGGGGATGGCCTCTGAGAGGGCAGGAGCGCCTGCTTCCGCGGCGGTTCCGAAACCCGCGATGAGGGCGATGAGGGCTGTCGTGATGGTGTTTGCAGGGGTCATAGACAGCAAAACGGATCGGCCAGTTCGCACCATTAGGGGTGTAGGGCATTTTTTTCGTTTTTCTTCACTAATCGCTGTACGCAAATCAACCGACCGCGGCTGATGGTGGCGCTACGACCATCGGCCAACCGTCATGTTTGTTGGTTTCAGCATTGAATCATTATGCGAGCGAGGGCACGACGCCGCACCTCCTCGGTGGACAAGCGATGAATCGGATGCGGCAGTTAAAATCTTGAGAGCCCCAAGGGTTCAACGGGATGTGACGCGTTCGACGCTGAGCGTACACGGAAGGGGCCCGTGCTCTAATATGATGGCAAGGTCGGCTGCGCGTTTCATTCGGTCGGCTGTCATTCCGACGCCGGAATGGAGCGAGATGACGGCTTCATCACGGAGGTCTGCGGCGGTGGTTTTATCGAACGTTGAGCCGTCGACCAGCGGCACCAATGTGACGGAATCCTCCATCTCCCGCAGGATCGATCGGGCCGAAGCATCGAGTTTGATGAATGTCATGGGCATGCCCGCCTCGTCGAGGTCGATGGCGACTTCGTCAATGTGAGCATTGGTAAACACGACCTTCGAGGCGTCGTCTTGGACCTCGAAGTCTCCTTTCTGCACCAAGAGAGCAGAGACCAATACACGGGCATTCTCCATGTCCGGTAGCGTGGTCGCCATCGTGGAGTTCGTCATCTCTGCTGGCATGCCAATTTGGGCTGCTCGACGCTCCAGCAACGGACGAGCCTCATCGGTGCATGACCCACTAAACTGAATGGTGACCGATTCACCCTGGGCGGTCGCGTCGCCAAACCGCGTCAGGATAAACAGGATGGCCACAGCCAGTCCCAGTCCCCCAAGGAACACCACTGGTGCAGCCATAAACAGCGAGGCGGCTTTCGGTCTGGGTGGGAGTCGTGGAGGCGATGACATGAGCGTGTTCGGTGAAGTGGTGCTTGATTTCGATGTGGGACCGCCCGAGTCGAGACAGTCCCGTCAAGCCAGTGGTCAGTCTTGGTGTACTAACCAATCGTTACCGTCGCCAAAAGGAGGGTACGAACAAGCTGAGTAAGCTGAAGAACTCCAAGCGACCCAGGAGCATGCAGAAACTCAGAATGACTTTGGATCCATCCGAAAAGAAGCCATAGTTGTCGGTCGGTCCCACTGCACCGAGCCCTGGTCCCACATTGGCTACGCAGGCAAGCGATGCCATCAACGCCGTGGTCAAATCGACCGGGTCCAGTGCGGCCACGGCCATTGCGCCGATCACCACAGTGGCAACAAAGATCAGTGCGTAGGCCAAGGTTCCTCGAACCACAGTATCTGCGACGGTGGACCCGCCCAATCGAATTGGCGCCACCAGCGTGGGTCGGAAACCCAGTCGGATCTCGTGCAGCACGACCTTCACGATGATCATGATTCGGATGAGCTTCATGCTTCCGGTCGTTGAACCGGCCATGCCTCCGCAGAAGTACAGCATCAACAGGAGGCTGCGACTGAGGGTAGACCACTGCTCATAGTCTGCTGTTCCGAAGCCCGTTCCGGTCATGATGGCGACCACCTGAAAGGACGAGTAGCGCAGAGCATCTCCGAGCCCATGGGTTGCGTTGATGATCATGTCGGATGTGATCAGCAAGGTCGCGCCGGCCACCAGCAACACATAGACGCGAAACTCTGGGGTTCGCCAGAAGACTCCATACCCCTCGGTTTTGAATCGGTGAAACAGGGCGAAATTCGTTCCGGCCAGCAGCATGCCCGCCAAAATCGTGAGCTCGATGGCGAGATTGTTGTACTCGCCAACGCTGCCGTTCTTGATTGAGAATCCACCAGTCGCGATGGTTGAAAATGAGTGGGTTACCGCGTCGAATAGCGGCATTTCAGCTGCCCAAAGAGCCCCAATAAGGACCACGGTAATCGAGCAGTAAATCAGCAACAGGGTCTTAGCGGTGTCTCGAATTCGAGGGCTGATGCCGCCGGTCTGCGGTCCTGCAGCCTCTGACTGGAAGAGCCGTTTGCTGCCAACTCCCCACCCCGGCATGAGTGCCACGAACAGGACCACAATGCCCAGCCCACCCAGCCAATGAGTGGCCATACGCCACATGTGGAGCGGTGCAGACAGGCGCCCTTCAATATCATCCAGAATGGTTGCGCCTGTTGTCGTGAGCCCGGAGAACGCCTCAAACAGCGCGTCAGCGAAGTCCATGTTGGCGCCCATTACATAGGGAACCGATCCAAATAGACCCATCGCGATCCAGATTGTCGAGACGACGAACAGGGCTTCTCGACGACCCAAGCGGACGGGGACTCGCCAACTCGCCAACAGGAATGGGACGGCTGCGATGGCTGTGATAAACGCAGCACGGAGCATGTGCTCAAAGTCTTGAGCCGTTTCCTCGGGGTCCCACCCAAGCGCCGGGTCGGCGAGAAATCCCAACGCCCCACACGCCGCTATACTGGCTGAAAGCACCAACAGCAGGAGCCCAAGGGGTCGTGCCGTCATCCGAATCAGCGAGTACTTGTGAACCGGGTCGTTGTCGGTCAAAACAGTCCTCGTTTGAACAGTTTGGTGACCGACTTCCGTCGTTTAGACATTGCCATGACGATCACTGTATCGCCCGGTTCGACATGAGTATCGCCGTTGGCGATTTGGACGCCGTCACTGCCGATGATTCCGCCAATGGTGACGCCTTCGGGCATTGTGAGGTTCCGCAGCGGTGCCTCTGTAATGGGGCTCTCGAGCGCAGCGACAACTTCCAAGACTTCAGCGTCGCCATCGCCGAGGTGGATTACGGATTCAATTTGAGCGGGATTTGAGTAGCGGAGAATGTGGTCGGCGGCGACTTGACGGGGCGATATGGCCATGTCGAGACCGAGCTCACGGTAGATGGCGATGTAGGCGGGTCGGTGGACGACGGAGCACACGCGCGGCGTGCCCAATCGTTTCGCCAACAGCGCACTCATCATGTTGTTTTCGTCGTCTTCGGTGACTGCAAAGTACAAATCCGCACGGCCAACGGCTTCTTCTCTGAGCTTCTCGATATCCGTACAGTCGCCGTGAACGACGTTTCCGCGAACCAGCGTTTTTGCGAGACGTTGGGCGCGGTCGCGGTCCGGCTCAATCACGAGCACCTCAACGCCAACCTTTGCCAACTGCCGAGACAGGTGCTCCCCGATGACGTTTCCGCCGTAGATGACGACCCGCTGCGCTGAGTTCCCGTGAACGAAGAGGTCCTCGATTGCGTTCATCCGACCGGTTTGTCCGAATAGGTAGACACGGTCTCCCGATTCGAGTGCGTCCCGGCCCCGGGGCATGAACAGGCGGCCATCGCGGATGACCGCACCGACACGAGTCTGTTCAGGCAAGCGCAGGTCCTTGAGTGGAACGCCCAAGACGGCGGAGTCTTTGGGCAACTCAACCTCGGCGAGTTCCACTCGGTTGTTGGCGAACATGTGCACATCGAGCGCTCCATGAGACCGTGCGATGTCGAACATTTCGTCTGCGGCGAGGATGTGTGAGTTCACCACCATGTCGATGCCGAACATCCCGTAGTGGAGTCCCTCTTCATCTTCTCCAGGCTCTGTGTCTTCGTATTCGCCGCTTTGCAGGCGCGCGACAGTTCGGGTTGCCCCGAGTTGCTTCGACGCGAGCGCAGCGATCAGATTTACCTCGTCTGAGTCGGTCGAGCAGACCACCAAATCGGCTTTGTCAACGCCGGCAAGGGCCAAGGTGCGCGGGTTGGCTCCATATCCACGCAGCGTAGCCACATCGAGGCGCTCCGCTGTATGGCTGATTCGTCGAGGGTCGAGATCGACGGCAAGAACCTCATGACCACCACGAGCAAGGGTTTTGGCCACATGGAAGCCAACTCCACCCATTCCGATGATGACAACATTCATCCCAAGCACCCTCAGCAATTTGAGTCGTTCGTTTGCAGATTTCCCATCATATGACGGGGGGCGTCTCTCTGGAAGCAGGTATATTGGGAACGGGCCAGTCGATCGGGTGGGAAGGCGAGTATCCGAGGGTTTCCCGGGCTCGCCGTCCGTCCAGAACACCCGAGTAAATAAACCATCTCCGGTTCATTCCGTAGCGGAAATCGTGCCCAGTCAGGCGACGTCGGAGGCGGTACAGGGGTGTGAGAACCGAGTCAATCGCTGGGAGCCCGAGACGACCCCACTGTAAAATTACCTCGCTCAGCGGCAGCGTATCTGCGCCGGGGATGTTGAAGACACCTTGTTCGGCACAGTGGATCGCTCGACACATTGCTTCGACCGCATCATCAATCGTGAGAACATTGATCATGGGGTCGAAGCCAGCAGGCTGAAAGCACACGGGGCTTTCGAGGTAATCGAACAACTGCGAACCCGTTCCCGTGGCCAAGACCTCCGCCATCCGAAGAACGGTGATTCGCAGGCGGCCCATGCCCATGCGCGTACAGGCCCATACATCGGCTTCAATGCGGTCGCGCACCCATTGCGGGGCACTGCCCGCCATGTTCAACGGGTGCTCCTCACCAATCAACACCGGAAGGTCGCGTTGCACCTGATACACGGCGGACGCACTCCGCAGAACCAGACGGTTGATGGTCGGATGCCGTTCGCAGTGGTCCATCAGGTTTCGCACCGATTCCACATTGTAGGCATGCACTCGCGGGCCCTCATCGGTAGCGGACAGGTGCATCGCAGTGTGGACTACGGTGGTAATCCGCAGCTGTTTAGCGGTATCAAACAACAGGTGATGAAGCTGCCGATTTCGTGTGATATCGACGCTGCAAACCGTCAACTTGTCAGGGGATTCAATCGGAAAAGTGTCCGCCGGATACCCCGTCGCAGCGACCACGTGACCCACCGCAGGATCGGCCAGCAACCTGCGAACCAAGGCCTCGCCCAGCGGAGCGCCCGCACCCACCACCAAAACCCGGTTCGTCGTCGATTGTTGGCTCACTCAAACACCCCGTTTCGTTTGTCGAGTCCGCGACGAATGAGTCCTTCGACTGCAGTCTTCACCCGGTCTGCTGTCTCCCGAACGACCGCGGGATCGTCAGCTTGGTCGGGCGTAAATTCTTCGTGAACCGGAATGGGTTCACCGTAGTGCAGGTGGTATCGAACCGGAAGGGGAACAGGAACAGCAGGTATGGGTAAAATTGGCACGCCGACAAGCTTCCCGAGGCGTCGGCTTGAGAACAAGGCTGGGAGTTGCTCTTCGCCGCCTACGATGCCCACTGGCACGATTGGAGCGCGGTGACGAATTGCCAGTTCGGCGTGCCCCTCGCGAAAGTGCTGCAGTTGATACCGCTCTGACCATGGCTTGACGATTCCGGGAACGCCTTCTGGAAAGATCATCAGCATTTCGCCGGAGTCCAAGAGTGTGCGTGCATTTCCACGAGACCCTCCGACCATTCCACCCCGGGCGAACAGTGTCCCAAGGTATGGCAGGGATGGCACAAAGTGATCCGCAATCGGACGCGCCACACGCGGCGGTGATGAGTGCCTGAGCACATCGAGCCATACCATCATTCCGTCGATGGGCAGGTTTCCCGAATGGTTGCCGGCGATGATCGCGGGGCCGGCGGATGGAAGGTTCTCGTGTCCATGACTCTGAACCCGAAAATATCGGTCGTATAGGGGGCTCACAAGGACTTCACCGAGCGCCACATAGCTGGGATGCATGCCGAATGCGTCGTACCCGTGGCCAGCATCCTGAAAGGACAACGACGCCGTCCGAGAGCGGGATTCGTCGCTCAGACACAGCGCGGCGATGGCGTTCGCGATGGCAGGAGAAAAAGCCATGAGGCCTGCTATCGCAGCGGATCGATGGTTGCGGCCTTCTTCCTCGCTTGTTGCGCTTCTGTTTCACGACCGAGCTTGGTTAGGATCTGGGCCTTCAGGCGCCACAACCGAGCGGCCGTGATCGGATCGATGGACGACCCCCCCAGTCCATTCTCGACTGCGCTCAACGCTTCTTCAAGTCGTCCAGCCTCCAGAAGCTTTCGTCCGCGCTCAACAGCACCGGTGGCGGTGGAGTCTCCGCGCCTCGATGGACCACTCCTTGTTGCGTTGCCTGATTCAGCGGATGGCATGACTGCTCCGTCGGCCGCGGACCGTGATTCGACGCCTTCGCCTTGGGCGAAGCCCGCAGGGATGCCGGTGACCTCAAGGTCGAGGCGAGTTGCCTGTTCGGATGACGCGGGGGGCGCCTCGGCTGACGGGCCCTCTTCGCGGTCCACCATGCCGTGCATGAGGGCTGGCGTGGTTGCATCGAGGAGGTCATCGATCTCGGGGTTTATTTGGTCGGAGCTTGCGTCCTCGATGGGTGTGCTTGCTGTGACCGCGACTCCGTCATCCATTGGAACTTCGCGCATGGCCTTGGGTGCAGATCGTGCTGCAGCTGGTTTCCGTGAAGGGGGAGGCACGCGCTCCGCAGTGGAAACAGACACACCCCGAGCGCGTTGGCGGTCGGCGATGGTCGGTGATGGCCGATCCCCGCGCGCTGCTGGTGTCGGTTTGGGTTCGACGTCATTTTTTATTGCATTGGGTTGGAGCGTGAGCGACTCTCTGTGATCCTGCAACAGAGACACCGACGGCTCAACGCGGGTGATGGATTCCGCTTGAGCGCTTTGATTGTCTGTGAAAATGTGCGGGCTCATTGTGGCCTCTTCGGTCACGGGTGCCACCACGAGCAACGCAGTTGCGGCGACGGCGGTGGCGGTCACGGCTGTCCCCGTCCACCACCGCCTTCGAGTGCTCAACATGGCTATTTTTGCCACACTTTGGATGGGTTCCGTTTCGGTCGCAGGGTTGGGTGTCCGAAGCGAGGGCTCGGGTTGAGCGGAGAGCGGTCCGTGCTCGACTGCATCGAGGATGTCGTCAATGTTAAGGCCGAGGGATGGCGCCAGTTCCGGTCGCAGGGCATAGGCCGCCTCGACAACCCCAACCGGGAGCGTCGGAGGGGGCTCCGCCCCGGGCCCTGCAGCCAACCATGTTCGGAGGGCCTTCGCCACGACCGGGTCGACCAGCGGTCCATCGGTCAGTGTGGCGAGGATGTCTTCAATTTCTGCGGAGAACGGGGGTGCCAGTTCGGGTCGCAAAGCGACGATGGCTTCCGCTACATCCGCAGGTATGCCCTCGGGAATCTGACCCTGTTCGGGCGACTCCAGCCAATTCGCCAAGGCGGCAGCTTCGATGGATTCACTCATGGCGGATACACCTTTCGAAAAGCCTTGGCCGCCCGATGCAGGATGACATCAAAGTTACCGACGCTGACGCCCATCTGCTCTGCACAGTCTTCGCGGTCATGATCATCCAGTAAACGCAGACGAAGTGCTTGTGCATAGCGGGGATTGAGTTGGTCGAGTGCGTCGTTGACGGCGATGCGAGTGTCTTCGATTTCCGGAGCGCGGTCGGGTTGAGGTGGTGGGGTGGACATGGTGCGTTCAATGGTTGCGGCATGGTGGTCGAGGGGTTTTCGGTCTCGTTTGCGTGCTCGGTGTACGTCAATCGCCCGGTTGATGGCGATTCGCCGGAGCCAAAAGAAGATGCTCCGATCGTGGTGATTGAACGTCTCGATGCGTTCAAGAGCGATTCGAAACGTGTCTTTCAGAACATCCTCAGCCAGTTCGGGAACGGGTAGGCGTGGGAGAATCGCACGTCGATACAGTCCATCGGCGAACCACGTAAACAGGACGCCTGCCGCGCTTCGATCACCGGACTTTAGCCGTTCAACGACCCGCTGTTCCTCCTCGAGGGGAGGCAGGTCCACTGATTGATTCAGACTCAAAGGGCGCCTCCTGTTCACCCACCTCCGCAACGGACATGACACCACAGTCTTACACTTGCTGGGCGCATTTGATACCCCCACGCACGAAGATGGAATACAGCGTCACATGCGAGACGTGCTGAATACAGAGGATGCCGATGTGATCGAGGGGTATCTCACCGATGCCTCCAACACTCGAGGCCATGCCGAGCGGTTGGTGCTCCCCCAGTCCACAAAAGAAGTCGCAGCAGTGGTGGCTCACTGCCAGCATCATGCCATTCCGCTTACGGTGACTGCTCAGCGAACCTCGACGACGGGCGGCCCAGTGCCCGAAGGGGGCTGGCTGTTGTCGATGGAAAAGCTCAGCACGGTGCACGCACCCGATGATGTCGACGGGGGCGTAATTTTGGGTGCCCACCAAGCAGAGATTCAGCATGATGGTCTTTACTTCCCGCCCGATCCTACATCGCGCCATGAGTGCTCTGTTGGCGCAGCCATCGCCTGCAATGCGTCAGGGGCTCGGAGTTTTAGGTATGGGCCCACACGGGCTTGGGTCAAGGCCGTTGAATGGGTGTTGCCGAATGGCGACGTGATCTGGGTTGACCGGGACACACCCATTCCCTCGGGATGGCCACAGATTGGGTGGAAGGAGCCTGAGGTAAAGACGGCGGCCGGATTTTTTCCGGCAGACAATGCCCTCGACCTCGTCATCGGTTCAGAGGGCGCCTTGGGTGTCATCACGCGAGCAAGGTTGAATTTAATTACCGCACCCGTTGACGTTTTGGGTCTGATTGTATTCTTTACCGATGAGGCTGCAGCAGTCGCATTTGTGAATCAGGTTCGTCGCGGTGCGGCTCGGCTGGGGCAACCGGCAGCACCCGGAGCACTCAACCCCACCGCCATTGAGTTTTTCGATGCGGATGCACTGCAGCTGGCCGCGTCTCGAATACCCGATCTCCCGCCAGCAGCCCGCACCGCGTTGTTCATCGAGATCGAACATGACGGCGATCCGCCAGTGGATGATTGGTGGGAGGCCATCGTGGGGTCGGGTGCGCTCGCAGACGACACCATTGTTGCAGACGATGAAGCGGGCCGCCGTCGGCTTCATTCGGTTCGACACGCGATTCCTGCTGCGGTGAACGAGACTGTGGTCGCCAATGGGATGCCGAAAGTCGGGACTGACTTTGCGGTGCCCGACGAAGCGCTGTTGACCATGATGAACGCGTATCAGGCTGTGGAACTGCCCAAGGTTTGCTTTGGGCACATCGGCGACAACCACCTCCACTTGAACTTGTTGCCCCGCGACGCCACGGAGCTCGCCACTGCGCGCGAGGCGTATGTGCAACTCGCCCGCGAGGCGGTTCGACTTGGCGGAACGGTATCGGCGGAGCATGGAATCGGTAAGATCAAGCGAGCGTTGCTTGCCGAGATGGTGGGCAGCGAAGTCGTTGAGCAGTTCCAAGCCCTGAAGCGACACCTCGACCCAAATTGGATCCTCGGACGCGGAACAATGATCGCTAAACCAGACTAATGGCTCGACAATTCACCCATGAAGCTGCTATATTGGGAATAGGGAAACGGGGAGACTTCCACGGGGGTCTCGATGGGTTTGGCACTCATCAACAGCACAATTGAGCGCAGGGAGATGCGACTGCGCAGTGTAGAGCGCAGCATCGGCGTGCACGAGCGTGGGCTGAGGATTGCGTCGAAAATCGAGCACGGGCAGGCGTTTCGTCGCACGCTGGCAATGCTCATTGGTATGCCAACTGCGGTCGCAGGCCTGCTGTTCACGGGGATTTTTTACGCGGGTTGGCAGGGCTACGGGCTGTGGTATGGCGTGGCGTGCATGCTGGTCAGCGCGGCGACGATCCGACCGGCGCTCGATCAGGTAGAAACGCACTGGGGTGAGCTTCAGCAACAACTGTTCGACTTGGTTCTACAGCGGAATCGACTAGAAGGTGAACTTGCTGCGCTGTACAAACAGCGGGCGGGATTCAAGAAAGTCCGAAACCCCATTGACGTGAAGGGTGCGGCTTAGGACACATCTTCTTCGTCGATAATGACGTGGCCAAGGCCTTCCTTTTTAACCATGCGTGCGACCCGATCTGCTTCCGAGCCGAAGAGAATGCGGCTCACGAATGGCCGGTCGGCGCGGGTAATCAGAATCGTTTCATATTGGGCCTCCCCGGCTTGGGTGAGAACACTTTCCACGAATCGGCCGGTGACCTCCTTTACCGATACGTCACAATCCTGTTCGGCAGCGGCAGCCTTGACTTCTTCAATTCGCAGCAGCGCCATGCGGTGATGTTCAGCGCCTAAAGTGCTCATGACATCCGCCGTCGTCGACAGGCCCAAGAAGCCTTGGTCCCCCACGCGCTTGCTGATGTGCTCCAGATCTTCTGCCTCGAGTACATACAGCACATCGATACACACCGCTCCAGATGCGGAGAGCCGGGTCGCCTCCGTCATCGCGAGGTCGACGAGGTGCTGGGAATACCGGCTCGTGGATACGGCCAACAGGATGCGGATTTCTGTCATGAAGTCACCGGTAGACCGAGCAGAGGCCAGACAAAATGGACGGCAAGAAGAAAGGCGGCGAGTGAAAACACCGTGATGAAGAGGCCGGGGATCGCATGGCGAATCCGAAGGTGTCCGGTACCAAATACCATTGCCAATGCCGGTGTGGATGTGGGCAACACGAAGGCGAGCCCCGCGCTGATGGGCGCGGCCCAAGCGAATACGCGCGGGTCGAGAGATACCTGCTCGGCGACCGGCAAGATGACGGGCATCAACAATGCAATCACTGCCGAGTTGCTGACCAACTCCGTCATGCCTGCAGTCAGGGCTGCTGTTGCTGCGAGTGTCATTCCCGGTGGCAGGTCACCGGCTGGCATCAGTACATCGATCAGCCATGTGGTGGCACCCGAACTGTGCAGAGCGGATCCGATTGCGATGGCGCCGCCATACATCAGTGCGACGCCCCAGTTCACGTAGCGCTCTGCATCCTCCCACTTCAGGGTCTGCAGGCTGAAGAGGATAGCGCTAAACAGCAGCGCCACCGTTCCCATTCCGTGTTCGCGGCCGTACACAATCACGCACAGAATCATCGCCGCAATGACGCCAAGCGTGGTCATCTCTCGTCCAGAGACCGGACCCATCGACTGCACGCGTTCATTGAGTTGGTCCATTGCAGGGCGCAGGTCAATGCCTTCGGGAGGAAATGCCCACCGAAGTACGACTGCAGCGATGAAGACGCTGGCTAGCGATACGGGGGCGGCACCCAAGGAGTACTCAAGAAACCCGATCGGTGCAGACGGCAAGCCGTGGTCGGTAAGGTAGCTCCCGTAGAGTTCGAGCGACAGAGTGGCGCGGGCGCTGGACAGAAGGCTCAGGTTGGACCCCGCGACCGTGCCCCATGCCATGGAAAGCAAGAGGCGCTTTGCGGTATTCGACCTCGGTCCCAAGTTCAGAGCGCGCAACAACTCGAGCACAATGGGCAGCATCAAGGCGGCCACAGCGTGGGATACCACCACGGCGCACAACCCCCAACTGACAAAGAGTACGGCGTTGCATAGGCGGTTCTCGTCTTTCGCGAGCCGTCGGAGGCAAATCAGGCTGATGCGCGAGCTCAGGCCGGTTTCAAGCATGACCGCTGCGACCAAGAACACGCCGATCACAAAGAACACGGCCTGGTTTCCAAACAGAGAAAACGCCTCCGCTGCGGGCATGGCACCCAACAGCGGCAGCAGCGCCAGACCCATAATGCTGGTTACGGGCAGACCAACCGGTGTGAATACCCACCACACCACGCACAGCGAGAGAACTGCAAGCGATCGTTGCCCAGCGAGGGTGAGGCCTGCCGGAGTATCCATGGTGGCCACCAGTGCCGCAAGCAGTGGGCCGGCCAGCAAGGCAATCAGTCTGCGTGTTTGCATCGACTCCTCAGCGTCGGATGCTCTCGTTGTAGCACGAACCCACGTCTGCCCTTAGTTTCTATTGAACCACGAGGTGCAAAATGAAGATGAAGGTTGGCTGCGTTCTGATTCTCATGGCGGGCTGTGAAACCAAAGAGGTAGCCACTGAACAGAGAGACTCGGGCCATGGCGACACGGCGGCCTCGACGGCCGACGGCGACGATACAGCCGGCGACGATCCGGCTTCACGTGCGGACATGCCTCCGGACCCGGCACCGTTCTCCCTCAGTCTTTCGGATGGAAGAACCCTCTCGTTCGACCAGTCCAGTTGCCAGCACTTTCGAGGCTCAACAAACTTTCGGGCGTTTTGGCGCGATTCGGCGCGCAGCCACCAGTACGTGCTCACCCTGCAGGTGATGCAAACGTTTAGCGGCGCGGGAACCTATGAAAACGCCACCGATCGCGTGGATGTGAAGCTGCAGGAAGAGGCACCGCAGACCGGTGCGCCGACCTATTGGACTGACCAAGAGCTTGGCGATTTGGCCAGCATCACCGTCGACTACATCGATGAGGATGTTGCGTGGGGTCAGGCCTCAGTTTCGGGGCTTCGTGAGCCGGCGGGCGGCACCGCCGTCGCCATCAATCCGACAGTGCTGCCAATCTGGTGCGCTGACCTCGAGATCTGACCACAGGACCGGTTCAGGATGGTTTCCGAATCTCGTGGTATTCCGTCTCTGTGTTGACATCCCAGACAGTGTGGTTTGCCCCCAAAATGTTCTCGACGCTGAGCAGCGCGGTCAGGATGGAGTGGTCAGAGTTGTTGTACTTGAACATTCCGTAACGTCCCATCGGATGCAGGTTCTTGTGTTCGGCGACAAACTCGACAAGCGCAGACAAGTGGCGTTCGTACCCGCGGCTGTACACCGGGTAGGCCCGTGGAGCGCGAACAACGCATCCATCGAGGACGGGCGCGTCGTTGATCAAGCCAGTTTGCTTGAGTTCGCCGGTGGCCATCTCGATCAACTCGGCGTCGGTTTGATTCCAGATGGGGTCGTCATTCGAACAGAAGTATTCAAGGCCTAAGCTGGTCTTGCTGGGGTCGGGAACCATTTCAGGTGACCAGTTTTTGTAATTCTGGATTCGTCCCAACTGAAGTGCAGGCTCGTGCACGTAAATCCAGTTGTCGGGGAACAGTTCCTCGGCATCGACGATTAGATTGACCGTAAGCAGGTTGCGGTAGCTGAGGGCCGCAATGGAATCGGTGATGTGGGCGGGGGGATTCATGCCTCTAACCAGAGCAGTCAATGGAATGGATGACATCACATGGTCCGCTTTGATCGTGCTTTCTTCGCCGTCGTTCGTCATCGTGACTCCGGTGATGGCACCCGACTCCAAGGTCAAGCCAGTGACGGTTGCATTCAGGCGAATGTCGCCCCCTTGGCTTTGGATGCGTTCCGCCATCGCGGTGTACATCATGCCGGGGCCTTTCCGTGGGTAGTGGAACTGTTCAATCAGGGAAGCCACATCTCCTTGGTCGCCCACCATTCGACCAAGCGGTCGCCGAAGCGCTCCGATGATGGCGGTCGATAGTTCCATGTTTTTGATTCGCTGTGCAGCCCAGTCGGCACCAATCTCATTGGTCGGAATCCCCCAAACTTTCTCTGTGTAGCTTCGGAAGAAAATATCGAAGAGTCGATATCCGAACCGGTTGGAGACCCACTGCTCAAAGTTTTCTTCGTCGCCTCGTCCTCGAAGCCGTGCCCGGCCGTAGGACAACATGCACCTAGCGCTTTCTCGAAGACCGAGGTTGCGAAGCGCGTTGCTGGCCCGCAGCGGATAGTCAAAAAATTTGCCCTGATAGTAGATTCGGCTGAGACGAGGCCGAAGCAGCAAATCGTCGCCCAAAATGTCTTCCCAAAGGGCCTGCACTTCGTCAAACTTGGTAAAGAATCGGTGGCCCCCGATGTCGAACAAAAACCCATTGTGCGACTCAGTGCGGCACATTCCACCAACCGTGTCGCTCTGCTCGAGCACGACGGGCTTGAGTCCGTGATTTGTGAGGGCAAGGGCGGCGGCCAGACCGGCAGGACCAGCCCCTAAAATGACGACCTTCATCGATGAGCTCCGGTAGAAGCATAGCCCGTGCGATATGCACTCAGTGATGACTCCTTTATGGATAACGCTGTTTGCATGCTCGAGTGGCCCCGTAGCCTCGGATGATCCGGTGGCAGGGGCCGCCATTGGACCCGGCTCTGAACGTCCCGTGTGGATGTTTCGGTTGGACAATAAACAGTGGTCGCGAAGTCCCTCGCCCATTGCGCATCGGGCGTCTAGTCTTGGTCTGGGTGTCTCGCGTGAATCGCTTGTTCTCACGATGCAATGTTTTTGGCGCGACTGCGGTAACGAGTCTTTGCGGCACAGTGTAGGCCCCCCGGTCCATGCACTCACGACGCAAGATCTTGCGACTTGGGCCCCGGCCATGTGGCGCCTGATTGACCCCGACGATCGCGTCCCCATCGACACGGAGATTCGGGGTGATCGGGTTTGGTACTACGGCACCGCGGCCGGGGTTCGCGGGGATCCAGCCAAGCATCGGTCCGAGCACACGTTGTATGTGGCCACCATTCAGGGAGACAGGATGGTCGATCCGAGACCTGTGTTTCGGGGCTCTGCAGTCGCCGATCCGGCACCGGTCGAGGTGGCTGGAGAGTCCATCCTGTTCATGACCACAAAGCCCGGAATGGAGATCGGGATGGCAACGGGCACTCCGCTACGGTTGGCGAGAACGTGGCCCAACGTCAGCGTACCTCATGCCATGGTTGTGGGTGAAGAGGTCTGGCTATGGGCGCAGACTGTGCGGGACAATCGGTTGGTTCCAGTGCGCAGCATCAGTCGGGATGGAGGGCGCCAGTGGACTGACTGGGATGCCCCGCTGCAGACGGATGATATCGGCGGCTGTGGGAATCCGGTCGGTTCGGAATTTAATGGCGTTCCAGTTGTTTTTTGCGTTACCGAACCGCTCATGGTGCCCCCTCCATGAAGCTTATTGTTCGGATGATCTGGGAACGAGTCCGCGTGTGGATTCCATTCTTCGCGGGGTGCGCCGTCGTGTCCTCGGCCGTTGACCGCATGAGTGTGGTTCCGACGGGTGATGCGCCCCACTTGCTGGCGATTGTTGACCAGCTCATGGGTTTGTTGACTCGAGGGGAATTTTTAGACTGGTTTGAGGCGTGGTCCTCATTGGTGACACCTCACCCACCGGCTGGCTACGGAGTGCCTCTGGTGGCGAGCTTGATGGGCATGGAGGATTCAGTTCCTGCATTCACGGCCTTTGTCGGATTGGGATTCGCGTGGCATGGCATGCTGCTCTTGGGGCGGGGTGGCGGTCGTCGGTCGTGGGGGCCGTGGATTGGCGCCCTGTTGCTGTTCTCCATGCCCGCCACGTGGACCTTTGTCGCTCACATGACTTGGGATGTCTTGGCTGCGGGATGCGTTGCAGCGTGTTTGGGGCACCTTCATGCCTCCGATGGGTTGAGAAACAAGGGGCATGCGCTTGGTTTTGGTGCCTTCATGGGGCTGTCATTTGTGACCAAATATTCAGCCCCAGCCTTCTTGGTGCTCCCTACAGTGTTTGCCGGCTTGGCCATCGTTCGGTTTCGGGCGTGGACAGGGTTGCTGGTGTCTCTTTTTGGGTTTGGGCTCGTGGCCGGGCCCTGGCTGGTCACTCACGGCGACGCGATGATTGCGTATGTGCTCAGTAGCTCTGGGTTCACGCAGTCGATTTCGGCGTCGCCCGCGAGTTCTTGGGCAGCGCGGCTCGAGCCAAACAATCTGTTGTATTACCCCACCGTACTGCGCGACATGATCGGGTGGCCGGGACTCGGACTGGTGGTGGTCGCACTGGTGTTGGCGTGGCGTCGACCGGCTGGCCGATGGGCCGCGTGGGGTGTGTTCAGTGGCGGGGTCTTGTTGACGTTCGCCGGCGAGAATCAGTCTCGGTATTTGTTTCCAGCGATTCCGCTGTTGGGCGTGATTTTAGACGTAGGAATGCGACCCGGTCTTGGTTCGCCTATGTCACGGTTTGGGATGCTCTGCGGGGTGGCCGGACTGGCACCGGCACTGTGGGGTGCGTGGATGGGCACAACGAAGGAAACCGCGGTTCCGCCGACGCGAGACCAAACGCATGCGGCGGAGAGTCTTCTCGAATGGGGAGCGTGGCCATGGCCTGCGACGGCATTTCGTCCCGTCTCCAATCCAACGGTGGCGTGGAAGGTGGACGATGCGTTGGCCGCTCTGGTGGATGAGGCGGGAGTTGACGCCCATCAAGTGGGGATGCTCCTTCCCAATGACGCGCGCATGCCTCCCGGATCCACCTACGCCTGGCGGGCTGGTCAGCGGGGCCTCTCGTGGGCTGTAGCGACGATTGTGCCCACCGGACCCTCGGGTCGGCCCATGGTCTTTGTGGGCCCCCTGAAGCCGGTCGGGTCGCGCATTTCACGGCGTTTCGATGTGGCCTATGCGGTCCACCCCCGCGGATCGGTTCCGGATGTTCTGTCCGGGATGGGGGCGATTGTTCGTTGGCAGCAAGATTTGCCATTCTCGATGCAAGGCAGTGTTGTTCGGGTTCCGGAACAGGCGTGGAACACACCGATCGGTCAGATGCTTCAAAAAGACCCAATCGACGGTTGAACTACAGCGCAAAGACCCCTGGTCGAACCGGCGGGCCGAGGTCCGCCCGCAGTGCGGCATCATCCGGGGTGCGGTTCGCGCCCCGATCGATCACCACGACGTGGGTGTAGCCCAGCCGACGCAGGTGGTCGGACAGCCCTGGTTGTTGGGTGCCTTGGGCCCAACCGCTCACCCGTTCAAAGACTGCAGAGTCAACCGCGGGGTGTGGGCGGTGCCGCGGATGAAACCCGGATAAAATTGGTTTTTCATGAATGGTCTGCAATGCCATGGCTTGCATGTGTGTGCTGCCGAGGTCCACCACAGCATCGGCATTCTTGGCGAGCCATCGGGCCGTTTCTGCGCCCGGGGGCTCAGGCGGGGCGGGCCATGCTGCAGTGTTGTCGATGGTTTTCCAGTTGAACCCACAAGCGACGGCGACTCCGACGGCCCAAACTGAACGGCGACGATTGAGGGCCATCGCAGTGACAATGGCGAGAAGCGGGACGGCCAGCATGGCCAGTCTGATGGGGTGATGCATCCGCTCGAGGCCGGGCAGGGTGACCAGCCAAGCAGTGGGGGAGGTGATGATCGGGAGCATTCCGCGAGCGGGGACGATTTCCGTTCCCAGAGCCACAAACAGCAGTCCCAACGCGCACCAAAACAGGCGAATGCGGAGTCGACGGGTGGACCGGTTGCCCAGAAATAGTGCTGCGACGGCCAGTATCCAGAGGGGATGGAGGCGAACCTGAAGCTGACTCGACTGACCCAGAAAAGCATCGAGCGGCAGGGCAGTGAATCCATCCGGTGGCGGTACAGCGGTCGCCGCTTCGAGTTGGGGGGCGAGAATGGCGGCATACGGAATGATGGGTATGACAGCAGTGAAGAGTCCTCGCTGGGGACGCAGAATGAGAGCAATCAGCCCCACAAAGAGGCCGGTGTACAGGTAGGCCAGCCCTTGCAAGCCGATCCAGAGGCCGGCCGTTTTGGGCCGGCCCATCACCAGCGAACGCAGGCCGAACAATCCGGGCCAGAGGGCCGCAGTTAGGGTGTGACCCATGGCGTGCTCGTGCAGCATAATTGGGGTTGCCGCAACGAGAATGCCCGCCATTGCCGACTGCACAGGGCGCGCTCCCGCTGCGCGTGCGAGGCCGACAGTTGCGGCAATGTTGAGCAGGTGATGCCCCAGCATCATTCCATTCCACCAAATGTGGGTTGGAACGTCCCCCACCCAAGGTCCAATCAGAAGAGCGTCGAACGGATTGGGAAAGGCCGATAGAAGGCGGTCTTCCCCCCACGGCCAATGCAGCAAGGCCGTGGGATTTGCGGGTTCTCGCACCGCCCAAAACAACCATTGCGCCCCCAAGAAGTCTCCATTGTTCCACGGATCGGCGGGGCCCCACACGCCGGCGTCCATGCTGAGAATGGGTCGGATCAGCAAAGCGATCGCACTCACGCATGCGATTAACGTGGCGATGGTCGTGTGGCGGTATCTGTCTTTCACCCGTACAGAGGACCACATCTTGCCCGCTATCGCCAGTCCCTGAAGTAGCCTAGGGTGTGGCTCAGATTCGAACATCTCACCTGACGTTGCTGTTCCTCGCTGGCTTGGTCGTGCGGGTTTTGTGGGTGCCTCGGTGGGCACTGTTGCGCTTTGATGGTCACGAAGGCAGCTACCTTCGGGCCTTTCAGGGGCACGAAATCGGTGCATCAACGGCCGCATATCCGCTGCTAACAGCCCTGTATGGTGGACTCGGTCACGTGTCTTCGGACCCGCGGTTGTTGGTTGTGGCCGCTGCCATCACAGGAGCCCTTGGGGTTGTTGGGCTCGCGGTCTGGGTGGCTCAGGAGACCAGCTCCCGCGCAGGTGTGTTCGCTGGACTTATGGGCTGCGTACTCCCGGAGCATGTTCTCTGGAGCACGAGCGCCTACAACGTGATCTTGCCCAACACCTTGCTCGTCTGGGCGATGGTCCTTCGGGGCAATGGCGCATTCTTCGCCTGCCTGATTGCGGGGGCAATGCGCGCAGAGACGGTGCTCATCGCTCCTTTTTCAGGATTCAGAGGCGCGCTTGGTGGTGTGTGTGGGGTTGGCCTAGCACTGTACAGCGGCGTGACCTTTCCTCAGGTGGAGGCGGGTGGGCTTGCATTCGACATCAATTTGCCGATGCTGCGCTACCTCGGTCCGCCCGTGTTGTTGGCGAGCGTTTTTGGGCTCGCTCGCGGCGGTGTGGGCCTGTTTGCCGTCATGGCGCTGTGGGTTCACCTGACCGGCTCAGCCTTCGAAGACTACGGCGGCCGGCATGCGCTGATGGGCGGTCTGTGTCTTGTGGCGATGGTTGCCAATGCCCGCTCAGTGGTGGTTCCATTGGTCACGCTAGGGGTACTGGCGTACCACAGCATGGATGCCTCCGCGCGCTGGCATGCGCCCGATGATGGAACAATCAAGGCGGAATCGGTTGCATTGCCGTCGCTGCCAGAAGGCTGTGTCGAGGTCACCGAGGAGCCGACGTTGGTCGACCAAAGCATGCCGTCGCACATTCGGTTTTTTCGGCATGAGTTGGATGCCGACTGTGTGGTCTGGGGCGAAGAATTTTGGCACCGGAGTTGGTCAAGCCGAGGCCTGATGGACCGGGCGCTGCGGATGCGAACGCTGTATCGACTCACGCCCGTGGCGGCCTATCGACCGCCAAGCAACGGACCTGCACGGCTGTATTACCGGCTGGAGCGACGATGGTAGTGCCCCACTCATCAGTCGTCGGATTTCTGCGTGTGGTCATTGCTGCATTGTGTGTGCGGATGCTGGGTGCGTGGATTCTCGGTGAGGGTGCTGTCTTTGGGCCCGATGGAACCGGTGCTGAGGCCGCTGTAGTGTTGGGCGGTCACCCTTACCCGCTTCATATTTTGCTGCTCGAAATCTTCGGTGGCGATGCGCGGGCCTTGAGCATGGGGAGCTCCAGTTTGACCTGCGGCCTGTTGTGGCTGTGGGGGCGTAGGGTGGGGCTTGGTGGGGCCGGTGGCTGGTTGGCGGTAACGCTCCCGCTGTCGGTGTTCCCGGGTGTGTTAGCAGCGGGGGATGCACCCGCCTTGGCCGTGGTGGTTCTTGGAGCCGTCTTGACCACACTGGGCGGTCCTTGGATGATCGTGGGCGGTGCCGTTGGCGCAGTATCGGTCAGCATAAAGCCCATCGCCCTTGCGGGTCTTTTGCTGCTCGTTGCGCGTCCGGCATCCATGGTTGGAGCCGGGGCTGTGTTGCTGCTGCTTCGGAGCTTCCTTCGTCCGTTGTGGGCGCCCATGCCTTCGGGTGGGCTGCTGGGTACATGGTGGGTTGCATCAGAGGGGGCGCCGCCCACCCTTTGGTTGTCTTGGCTGAATGCAGGGGTGTGGCGAATCATAGAGGCCCCTTCGTGGGGCATGGTGTGGCTTGTTTGGGTCGGGGCTTTGGCGATGCTGCTCACGCGTCAGGAGACCCGCCTTCGTGCCTCGGCACTCATGATCGTTGGGGCGACTGTGGTGGTCGGATCGCTATTCGGGTCAAGGATGGAACTGCGCTATTTGGGTCCGGCACAGGTCTGTATGTTGCCGTTTCTCGGTGCGTGGATTCAGTCCCATCGGCTGATTCGGTTCGGTGCCCTCGTCGGGTTGTGGCCGACATTCGCGCTGCTCACGCAGTTGGCTGCAGAACGGAGCGATCGAGACCCCATGGCACGGGTGCCGCCGGTTCCCCTCATCGCCGCGCCCGCCATTGAGGTTGGCCCCATCTTCAACACCTGCAGTGTGGATGATGCAACACGATGGCGACACCTCGCCATTCAACTGGCGGAAGTGGCGCCTTTGGGGAGCACCGTCATTGCCGACCAACTCCCCGACGGTAGAGAGGGCGAATTGTTGTGGCCGCTTCGGGTGCTTCGACCTGACCTAAAAGTGGACACCCGAGGGCAGCGTCCAGCGCAGGCCCAATGAACCGGTGAGCGGCGGTGCACCCGGCAGAGGACTCGGTGGGACGTCCACACAAGTCGAATTCGGGGTGTAAAAGCTGGAGTCAACGGGCTGTACAAGCTATCGGGGTGCGTGTCGCATGCTCTTTGGGGTCGTCGGCAGCACAGAATGGCAGCGTTCGGTATAGTGGAACGCGGAGGATCGCAGCAGGTGTCACAACGCCAGAACATCAAGGTAGGCGTCTTCGTCATCGGATTATCCGTGACGATCTTGCTTACAATTTTTGTGTTGGGCGGTTCGACGGAGATGCTCGAAAATCGCTACACGCTGCAGGGCAAATGGGAAGATGTCGCCGGACTGAAAGAAGGTGCCGTCGTTCGGCTCGCGGGTTGGGATGTTGGAGAAGTCAAATCGATCGAGTTCTCCGATTCACTCGAACAGAAAGAATTGACGGTTCAAATGACCATCATGGAGCGGTACCAGACTCGCATTCGGGAAGACTCGGAAGCGAGGATTGATACCGTGGGGGTTCTCGGAGACAAGTATGTCGCCATCTCGATGGGCTCGCCGTCGCAGGCTGGCCTCGAGGACAAGGATTTCATCACCACTCGAGCACCGCTCGACTTCCTTGGGTACACCAAGAAGTTCGAGGACATTCTCTACAATACGTCCAGCATCTCGCGGAAGTTTGACCTGATGCTCGGAACCGACGATGAAGCCGCGCAAGCCAAGGTCGGTGCGAGCATGGCTCACATGGAAGAGCTGCTCAAGGGAATCAAGGATGGTACCGGTTTGTTCAGTGCCCTTGTGTACGACGAAGAACTCTCCCGGCGGGTCAAATCAATCATGCGCAACCTCGATACAGCCAGCGCGGGCATGGCGGGCGTCATGGATGAGGTGCAAACCGGTGATGGCCTTGCCAACGAGATGATCTATGGGGACCAGGGCGCATCGTTGGCGCGCGAACTCGGCTCGCTCGCCAACACACTGGGCAAGCTGACTGACGACATTCGGAACGAAGATTCCATGGTCCATGCCATGATTTACGATGCCGACAAGGCGAAAGTTATCGATGACTTGGCGGCGACTGTAGCGTCCCTTCGGGCGACCAGTGAGGCGCTCGAGAATGGAGAGGGCTCCCTTGGGCTTCTGGCCCGGGATCCGGCGTTGTACGAAGACCTTCGTGCGCTGGTTGGTGGAGCGCAGCGCAACAAGCTCCTGCGCAACTACATTCGCCAGACGATTGAGAAGGGGGAGGTTGTCAACGCGTCCGCGTGGACCTCCCAAGACCCGGAGTAGCCGGTGGGGGGCATTGCCCGTTTGCTGGCGCCTCGCGTTCGAGGCTTGTACAACCGCTGGCGGCGTTCGAGCGGGAGCATGCGCATAGTCAGTGTCCTGTTCGCTGTGTTTGGGTTGGCCTTCTGGATTGGGCTGTTTTTCCTCATGTACTGGCTCATCGGGGCTTTTCATGAAGTCGAGGTCTTCGGCCCGATTCTGACCCGGAAGTTGATGGAACTGCTGCTCATGGGCATGTTTGGCCTGTTGTGTTTTTCGAACACGGTGACCGGCCTCTCGACTTTTTATTTGTCAGAGGACTTGGAACTCGTCCTCAGCCTTCCTGTGCCGCGTTGGCAGTTTCACTTCGCCCGTTTGCTCGACACGCTGGCGCAATCCAGCTGGATGATCGTTGTCTTTGGATTGCCGGTGTTCTTGGCGTACGGCCTCCACTACGGTGCTGGCGTGATCTACTACGCATTGTTGGCGATTGTGCTGCCGTGTTTTGTGGCCATTCCCGTGTCGATCGGGGTCGTGGTTGCATCGATGCTGGTGACCTTATTTCCTGCAAGAAAAGTGCGTGAATTGCTGGTGTTTGCTGGCGTGCTTGCCTTGGTCTTTGTGGTGGTCATGCTCCGCATGTTTCGTCCCGAGCGGCTGGTTGATGCATCGAACTTCGACTCTGTAGCCGCCTATGTGGCTGAGCTTCAGACGCCGGTTCCGCTCTTGTTCCCGCCTTCATGGGTCTCTGAACTGTTGATTGATGGACTTCAAGGGCGGCCCCTTTCAATGATGACCTTGGGCTTGCTGGTGTCAGGGGCGATCGCCATCACCGGTACGAGCCGTTGGATAACCTCAGCAATGTATGACTCCGGTCGCTCCCGATCGCAGGAAGCCCGCGAGGCACGGATGGCGAAATCGGGATGGCTGGACACCGCTCTCGCTGTGTTCACGCGTCCCTTGTCGGGCCATCAGGCTGCCATCGTAGTCAAGGATGTAAAAACCTTCATCCGTGACCCGGGGCAATGGAGCCAGCTCTTGCTGGTCGGCAGCATCGTGGTCATTTGTCTCGTCAGCGTTGCGGCGCTGCCGGTGGACGTGGTTCGAGGCCCGTGGATGGGCACGTTTCGAAACGTCTTGGCCTTTGCGGTCCTCGGTCTGGTGGGCTTTGTGATGGCGGCACTCGCCGCGCGTTTTCAGTTTACTGCGGTCAGTCTTGAAGGCTGGGCATGGTGGGTGCTGCGATCGAGTCCTGTCACGGCGCGAGAGTACATGTGGGCCAAGCTGCTGCCCGGGTTGATTCCCATGATTTTGGTCGGTCAACTGCTTGCGATTGCCTCGACTTGGATTCTGGGTGCGGGACTGTTTTTGATGGTGGTGGCCTCGGGTACGGCACTGTTTCTTGCCTTTGGTATTTCAGGAATTGCTGTGGGCATGGGTGCTTCATTCCCAGACTTTAAGGTTGACAATGCCGCGCGTGCCGCCGCCGGACCTGCAGGCGTTCTGTTTATGGTGATCAGCCTCTGTCTGGTCTTTGCCGTCATCGCCATCGAGGCCTACCCGGTGTATGTGATTCTGGCCGCAGGTGTGAAGGAGCGAGCCATTACGCAAGGACAGTGGTTCGGCGTCGCGGCATGCTTCTCTGGCGCGGCTATGCTGTGCATCCACGCTCTGCTTTGGCCCATGAAAGTGGGCGCGAAGCGCCTGTGGCAGCGGGAACTGATCAATGGTTAGCCGGGCCAGTGTGGTGGCGATGATGCTCTGCGGGTGCGCGTCGGTTTACCGCATTCCAGCTCCTGAGCCCGACCCTCCCGCTGGTGCACCCACGCAGGCCTTGAGCATGTACACGCGAGGAATGGTGATGATTGCCGCTGGGGACCTCGAAGGCGCACGAAAAAACCTGCAGCAAGCCCGTGTCTATGACCCAGACTCCAGCGCCATCCTCTTGGCCTTGGCTCGGCTTGAGATGACCGCCGGCGACATCGGGAAGGCTCGTGGGTTGTATGAGTCTGCCTCATCGATCGTGTCGAATGATGCCAGAGTCTGGCTGGAGCGAGGACGCATTGAGTTGGCGTTCGGAGACGCAGAGACGGGTCGTCGGGCACTGCTTGAGGCCGAGCGGCTCGGTGAGCCGTGGCAGGCGCGCGCGCGGCTGATCTCCGATGACATGCGCAATGGACGAAGGCCCCGGGGACTGGTGCAGTGGGCGGGCCGAACAGTTGAAGACAGCATGGAACTCCGGGTGCGTGCGGAACTTCGCGTGAAGGCTGGCGATGTGACGGGAGGCATCGCAGACTACCTCGCACTCATCAAGGCACGCGGCGCCGACCGCAGCGCGGTGGGGCCTCTCGTCAAAGCCGCCCAGAATGGGAGTGGCGTTGTGGAGGCCTTGTTGGGCGCGGAACGCATCATGAATGACGACCCGAATTCCTTGGCAGCACCGATGGTTGTTGGTGTGTTGTCAAGCTGGATTGGAGACCATCGTGCGGCGGTAGAAGCCCTTGAGCGGGTGGAGATTGCAGCCGGGCCGCTCAGCGCCCCGATGCAACGCTTGCTTGACACTTCTCGCTCGACGTCCGCCTCCACGTCGACCGCGCGACTGCCACCACCACCACCTCTCGGTGACCCTGTCAGTCGTGCAGTCTATGCTGTCGAAGCCGAAGATTGGCAGACCGCCGAGGCGGCGATACGCGAGGGCCTCGAGGCAACCGAACACGATGCGCGGTTGATGTACATTCGCAGTCAGATGGCGCTGAAGCGTGATGGAGAGACCGCGGCCTTGCATGAGGTGGAGCAGCTCTTGGGCCACCACCCCGATTACAGCCCCGCACTCAATCTGTGGGCGTGGATCCAAACGCAGGTGGGCGGGGACGTGGAACGGGCAAAGAGCCGAACCATCCGAGCCATCAACCACCAGCCCCGTGTGGGCGCATATTGGGACACCCTCGGCTGGGCGCTTCATCTGCTGGGCGATCATGATACGGCCCGACTTTGCCTCGCGCGTGCGGCACGCCTCAGCCCAACGGATCCAACAATCTCGGACCGGTTGCAGGAATGTCGACAAGGAGAGTCGCTGTGATTCGGCTGTGGATGTTGGTCGCCCTAACAACGGTGGGGTGTACAAAAAATCGTGGTCCACTGGTTGCTCACAGCGTCAGCTCAGACGTTGTTGTCTCCATGGCGCGTTCACGGGTCATGCCCCAAACGGTTCAAGGTCGATTCAGCGTCCACATCGATCTTGGCGACGAGAATTACACCGTGCCGGCTGCCGTGCTGCTGGATCAGCCAGACAAGTTTCGCTTCGAAGTGTACACGCCGTTTGGTACACCGCTGTACACGATGGCCAGCGATGGCGATGCGATACACGTATGGTCTCAGCGGTCGAAGACATTCTATGAGGGAGAGGATGCATCGACTGTTCTGCAGCGCCTCACGGGTGGGCAAATCGGGATCGATGACGTTCTGGGAATCGTTACCGGTGTATTGCCGATGGTGGACGCAGAAATTCTGCACGTCGGTCGGACGGTCTTTGAAGACGACGGCGTCGTGATCGTAATGTTGGGACCTGACGACATTCGAGTGCGCGCCGTCATTGATCCCCGGCATGGCATGGTGCGGAAACTTCGAGTCGATCCCGCCTCAGCAGAGAGCGGCTACGAGGAGCCGAAGACAAAGCCGCTCCTCGAAGTGGAATACGAAGGACAAGTGCGAAACGAGGGCGGCGTGTTTCCGTCCGCCATCGAGGTGGGATTGCCGCAGCTGGGCTGGACCATGAGCATTCAATCCAAGCGCTGGAAGGTCCTCGATGATGCTCCTGACGCGTTCACTTTGACGGCGCCGCCTCGATCAACCACCAAGGATCTGCGCGAGACAATCGAGTCGATTCGTCCCTAGTCCGGGCGTGCGTCCTGGACGGTGAAGCGGACCGAGCGGCGTCCTCGCCACGTGTTGTATCCGAGGCTGCCGATGACGCTGAAGGCTCCGGCGGACAAGGCACGGGAATGAACCCGACCGTTCCACCACACGGCTTCGACATCTCCAATGTTGAAGCGGATGTGTCGGTCGCCGAGCGGCCGTATTTGAGCGGGGTGAACGCCATTGACTTGAATGGTCGGAGCGGGATTACCTTTCCCATGGGGTCCGAGATCCGAGAGCCCTTGGGCCAACACATCTGCGTCTGGGGTACGCAGAGTGACTGAGTCACACTCCGCATCGACCTCCACAACGGGCGCTTTCGCTCCTTCCTGACCGCTGCCGGATGCAAATGCGTTCAACCGATCGCGAAGTGCGTCCAAGTGCTCCGCAGCCACGCTGAAGCCAGCTGCGGCAGGGTGACCTCCGTGCCCGAGGAGCAGCGTCGCTGCGGAATCCAGGGCTTGGACGGCATGAACACCCGGTGTGGAGCGGACACTGCCCCGCGCATCGGCTCCCGATACGGCCACGATGGCGGTGGGGCGATTGACGTGGTCGCGAACTTTCGCGGCCACAATCCCAACCACTCCCCGATGCCATCCGTCCGCCTCATCGCCCCAAATCACCACGAATGGCGGTGGTGGATCGGGAATTTGCTCTAAGCATTGGTCAACGAGACTGGACTGAATGCGGCGGCGTTCCGTATTGAGTTGGTCGAGAGCCTGAGCGCGACCCCGAGCCCGATCCGGATCGCGCTCATCAAACAGTTCGATGACCGCAGTGGCTTCTGCGAGCCGTCCTGCAGCATTGATGCGAGGCCCCAGACGAAACCCAAGGTCCTCGGCGGTGATCTCACCCTCGACTCCGCTCACTTCCAGCAAGGCTCGCAGTCCAGGGGTGTGAACACCGTTCTGCAGGCCTCGAAGCCCGTGCGTCACGATGGCTCGGTTTTCGGGCGTCGCGAGGTCAACGACGTCGGCTACCGTTCCGATCGCTGCCACCTTCAGCATCGACTTGATAATGGCTCCGCGGCGTGGGTGGTCCTCAAGCAGTGCTTGAGCCAATTTCAGCGATACGCCGCACGCTGCCAGTGCCTTGTTTGGGTACGGGCACCCTTCTTGGGGCGGGCACAGCACGGCCACTGCCTCGTGGGGGACGGACGCGCCCGCAGGGAGGTGGTGGTCGCAGATGATAACATCAATGCCATTGGCTTTGGCTGTGTTCACCGCTTCGTGATCGCGCACGCCGATGTCGGCGGTGATGATCAACCCGATGCCATCTGCTGCAGCGCTCTCAGCCGCTTTGACTGAAAAACCATAGCCCTCATTAAATCGGTCAGGAATGTGATAGCTGAGGAGGCTACCAGCCCCAAGTATTCGAAGCGCACCTTGGAGAATCAAGCTCGATGTGGTGCCATCGACGTCGTAGTCGGTAACGATGCGGATCGACTCGCGCGCTTCGATGGCTGCCCGAATGCGCCTCAGCGCGATCGGCATCCCCATCAGGTCTTCAGGCGCATGGAGGTGGTCAAGGCTTGGACGCAGCCAAAGCCGTGCCGCTTCGGGATCGGTCACGCGCGAGGCGAGGCACTCCGCCACCAGCGGGTGGAGGTGCAGTTGCTGCTCAAGGGTTCGAACGACGGTTCGATCGGTGTCCCGGAGCTTCCACTGTTTTCCGGTCAACGAGAGGAGGGCCATCTCCGGGTGGTATCGTGTTGACCAGTTGGAACAAGCTCAAATCGGGACAAGTTCTGACCGAGGATGACTATGGGTGACAAGCAAAGCAGAAGCAGTGAACTCCGGATTCTGTCGGCGATGGTCAAAGACACGGATTTAGCCGCGATCGGCGTGGACCAATCGGGCAGCATTGTGTTCCTAAATCGCGGTGCTGCAAGGTTGCTGAGCGTGCCAGAGGGGTCTCACCTCGGCCAACCCATCGCCAATCTGTTGGGCGTGGAAACGCCGACCAATGAACTTGGCGTATCGTTTGAGCTGGCTCGGGACGTTGGGCCCGGAGAGCAGACGTGGCTGCGCGCGCATTGGGTCAAGGTTGATGGGTCCGACGATCTCCGCTTGTTGATCGCGGAAGATGTCACCCGTGAGCGAAATTTTCAGCGCGACTTGGTTCGATCCGCAGCGTTGGCTGAGTTGGGACTGATGGCGGCGGAGGTTGCGCACGAAGTCAACAACCCGGCCACGTATTTGATGACCAACCTGACCATCCTTCGCGACGATATCGCAACGGGAATGGTGGATTCGGACTCGGCCTCAGAGCTGATTGAGGAATGTTTGGATGGGGTCCAGAGGATCACGGAAGTGGTGCGCCGAATGCGTGCACTTGCGTCGTCCGGCGGGGAAGAAATTCTGGACGAGTTGATTGACCTCTCAACGGTTGTCCGCGACGCGTGTCGGATTGCAGGCATGCGGGTAAAATACAAGGCAGACCTCCACATTCATGATGAGGCGACGGTGCAGGTGAATGGGTCGCCCAAGCGGCTTGGCCAAGTGGTATTGAACTTGGTTGTCAATGCCGCCGATGCACTCACTGGCCAAGCAGACCCGATGCCCCGGATCGACGTCTTGGTTGAGGAAGACGGTGGATGCGGCATTGTTCGGGTACGAGACAACGGTCCCGGGATCCCCGCAGAAAAGGCGGCGCGAATCTTTGAGCCATTCGTGACGACAAAGATTGGCAAAGGGGGGACGGGGTTGGGTCTGGCGGTCAGTCGAACCATTGTGGAAGAACACGGCGGAACCCTCGACTTGGAGCCCCATGATGGGCCCGGTGCTTGGTTTTGCCTTCGTCTGCCGCTTCCCTAAAGCAAGCGGGTTACGTGGCCGTCCACCTGGAGGGAGTCCATGCAACCCTTGTTTCCGTTTTGGGAGCGCGTCGTCATTCCGATCGGACCCTTGGATATTCACGGGTTTGGCATTCTCGTCGCACTTGGCTTCGTATTTGGTTCGCGCGTCGCGCGTAATAAGGCAGCACGCGACGGGTTCGACCCGGAGTTGATCAATCAGTTGGTTAGCTGGATCGTGGTCGGTGTCTTTGTGGGGGGCCATCTCGGGCACCTCTTGTTCTACTACCCCGAGGACATGGCCGGTGACCCGGCCAAGTTTGTCCAGATGTTCAAGACGCTGGCTTCGGGCTCCCTGCCAACAGTGGAGAGTCTTCCCGAGTTGCTGAAGGTTTGGAAGGGCCTGTCCAGCTACGGCGGATTTATGGCCACCGTGTTTCTGATTTGGTTGTTCTTCCGCAGGCGGAACCTCACCTTCTGGGTGTACGGAGACTCGATCGCTTACGGAATGATGACCGCCTGGATGTTGGGTCGACTGGGATGTTTTGTCGCCCATGACCACCCGGGAATCGAAACAAACTTCTGGCTTGGCGTCGCGGGCATATGCCCCACCGCCTACGGCAATCCAGCGGTGGCTTGTCATGACCTCGGTCTCTACGAGGCGATCTGGGCGGGCCTGATGGCCATCGTTTTCGCCTTCAAAGATAAGGTTCCGCGCCACAGTGGGTACTTTGTCGGATGGATGTGTGTGTCGTATGGCCCCGCCCGATTTGTGATGGACAACTTCCGCCACATGCAAACCGACACACGGTACCTCGGTCTCACGCCGGCCCAGTATTTCTCAATCGGTGTCACCGTGTTGGGGCTGTGGATTCTACGGAGTCGTCGCCATCTTCCACCCATGCGAGGAGATTGGACTCCCGACTCGGAGACGGCCTAAACCCGGTACGGCCGGACCGCGATCGATGCCTCTACTCGCGCCGGAGGCACGCCTGTGACACCATGGGAAAGGTGAGGCGGTTCGATGAGTTTGCGGGCAAAACTGGTGGCGTACATCATCGGTGCGGTGGCCGTTATTCAACTCTGTTGGGGGTTGAGTGTGGTGCGGTCCGATGCAGCGCTGCTTGAGATGGAGGCGGAGCGGCGAAGTCGCGCCATCCTGCACGCGGTCGCAGCGCCAGCGGCGATACACATGGCGAACCGCGATTTTTCGGACCTCGACTCTATCCTCGATGTCTACGCGAAAAAATCGACGGGTGAGCTCGCATTTCGCTCCATCGCTGTGCTCGACACCAACGGGCTCGTGGTCGCGCATACCGACCCCAGAGAGTACGGGCGCACCCTGACAGATCCGTTTGTGATGCGGGCCATGAATACGCAACGGTCCATCAGCGAGGCGGTGGAAACTAAGAGAGGGCGCGTCGTACGGTTCTCGATGCCGGTTACCTCGGGCCTCCGGTGGGGCACGATTGTAGCCGAGACGTCCATGTATGGGCTCGATGACAGGGTGGTTCAGAATCAACTGATCGTGTTGCTGTCGACCCTGTTGATTGCCGTGTCGACGGCTATCTTGATCTGGGCAATGCTCAATCGGATGGTGTTTGGACCGCTGGAGGCATTCGCAGCGGTCTCGAAGAAACTGGCCGGTGGCCGCTATGATGCGCGTGTCCAAGTCCCGGATACCAACGATGAACTCGCCGTCTTGGGCACAACGCTCAATGATATGGCCACGCACATTCAGACCCATGCGGGTCGGCTGGAGGCCCAAGTTCGAACGCGAACCCGTGACTTTAAGCAGGCGAACGAAGCCCTCGGGAAGGCCAACCGGGAGTTGGCCAATGCCGTAGAAGAACTCGCTCGATTGGCACGAACGGATGGCCTCACGCAACTCAACAATCACCGGACGTTCCATGAACGAATCAAAGCCGAGGTCAAGCGTTCAGAGCGAAGCAACTCGCCGCTGACCCTCCTCATGATTGACGTGGACCACTTCAAGCTCTACAACGATGCACATGGGCACCCCGCTGGCGATAAGGTCTTGCTCCGGGTCGCCCAGATGATGCAAGACACCCTGCGGACCACGGATGTGGTTGCTCGGTACGGTGGCGAAGAATTTGCTGTTCTGTTGGTGGATACACCGCTTTCGTTCGGTGCGCGCGTTGCCGATAAGCTCCGAACGGCAATCCGTGGGGCCGAATTTGTCGGTGCCGCCGAATCTCAGCCACGGGGGCGATTGACCATCTCCGTGGGGATGGCAGGGTGGCCCATGCACGGCAAGACGGACCTTGCGTTGATCGAGGCCGCTGACAAGGCATTGTACGAAGCAAAGCGAGCGGGTCGCGACCAAGTGAAGTTGTACGGAGGTGAACTGTGATGCAGCTACTCATTGCGGCACTTTCACTGTGGTTGGGGTGTGACCACAGCCCCGAAAGCTCGCGGAGTACAGTTGCGCGGCAGTCCAGCGCCGTGATCTATGAGCGGGGACGCGAAGCGCTCGAGCGTGACGGAATTGAGGGTTTGGTCTGGGGCGCGACGCCGTTTGTCTCGGCGGGTGCCTCGGTCGCCGACCAGTTTCAGCCGATGGTGGATCTGGTGTCAAAGCGATATGGCGTGCCCATGTCTGTTCGCGCGGGAACGGACTACCAAGACATCGAGAGCTTGTTGTTGTCGAAGTCAATCGATGTGGCCATCATGAGCCCCTACGCCTACGTGCAGGCCAAGGCCAAAGACGCTGACATCCGTGTCTTCGGATCCCCTGTGTCGAACGGCACGGAGACCTACGGGGCGTACATATTGGTTCGAGAGGATGCCCCGGTTCAGACATTGGCGGAACTTCGCGGACAACCCTTTGCGTTTGTTGGCAGCCGGTCCACTTCTGGATGGCTGTACCCAGCGAGTCGTCTGCTCGACGAAGGGATTGACCCGACCAAAGATCTCGAGGGCCGGTTTTATGGAAGCCACAGCCGTGTGATCGAGGCCATCGCATCCGGTGAAGTTGCGGCAGGCGCGACCTACGACAGCGCGTTGACGCAGGGCCGAGGTGCCATCCGCGGCGCGGGAGATCTGCGCGTGTTGGCGCGCACTCGGCGCATTCCGCGGGATGCCTATGTGGTGCGAGCCGGATTCCCCGTGGAGGCGCTGGCCGGCTTGTCGCGGGCACTTCGCAGCGTGTCAAATCAGACGGCTGAGGGCCGGTCGGCCTTGGCAGAACTTGAAGACATCAATGGGTTTGTGATCGCGGATGACTCGGTCTACAAACCCGTTCGTGAGATCGAAGATGTGGTTCAGTCTCTGATCGGCGCGGGTGGGGGGCGTATGCCCGCCATCGTCGAACCGCTTGCACCCCTTTCTGCGGCGCATCAGTCTGCGCACTGACTGCAGCATGACGCACGGTTTGAGTCTCGACTTTCGTGCGGAACGAGGCGGTCGAAATGCGGTTTGCGAATTAGATGACGTGCCCAGTTGCAGGAGTTGAAATGCGTTGGTTGCTCGTGTTGTTGATGGCGATGCCGTCCCTTGCGTTCGGACAAGTCAATGTGGAGGCGCTGCGTTCGAACGGGACGGAGGATGGGGTGTCTGGTTCGACAGCACTGTCGGTTGCCTACACCGGTGGGAACATTCAGTTTGCTGATTTTGGTGCCTCTGCTCATCTGGAATGGATGAAGGACAAGAACCTCGTGTTCGTTGTGGTGAACTACCGATTTGCGGCAAAGCGGACCCAAGCAGACCTCCTTGCTGAACCCGATATTGGCCTGTGGGATGAAGAGGCTCACTTCTCCAACAACCGACTGGCGCATCTTCGCTACAACCGCACCCTCGCAGACGGTTTCTGGTGGGAAGCCTACACGCAGTACGAGTACAATGAGTTTTTGTTGCTCGACCGCCGCTTGTTGGTCGGGACCGGCCCGCGCTTCCGGGTCTTCGATGTTGAGGCTGCGGGCCTGTGGTTTGGGATCAGCGCGATGATCGAAGAAGAGCGCCTCAACGAGGAACGGGTCGCACCTTCAGAGGAAGTATCCCGCCTCAACGGACGGGCTTCGAGCTATGCGTCGCTCACCGCCCGGTTGACGGAGAATGCGTCATGGACGTCAACTGTCTACGCGCAGCCCCGTTTGGACGCGCTCGAAGACTACCGTGTCGTGGTGGAGTCAGGTCTGTCTTTCGGGGTCGGCAAGGCTTTGGCCGTCACCATCGACGGGCGCTACCGGACCGACTCGCAGCCGCCGGGCACGCCGTCCGGTACTGCACCCATTCTGTCCAGCGACTTCAGCATTAAGAATGGCTTGAAAGTTTCGTTTTAGGCGGGATGAAACTCATGGCCCGCTCGGCCAATGCGGTGATTGTGAGGCTTGGGTTCACCCCGAGGTTGGCTCCGATCATTGAGCCGTCGATGACATACAGGCCCGGGTATCCGTGAACCTGATTCTGAGCGTCGATGACGCCATCTTCGGCAGTTTTACCCATCGCACAGCCACCCAAAATGTGAGCGGTGGTTGGGGCGTCGAGGAGCACCTCGGTGACTGAACTCATGGCAAGCCCATTCAGCTTTGACGCCATTGATTTAGCCGCTTCGTTTGCGGCTGGAATGTACCGGGGCATCTTGGACCCCTCCGCATTGGAGTCGAGCGTTCTGCTGAAGGGCCACCACCACCTGCGGCGGAGGCGGACCCTGAGGTGGCCGGGGATGTGCTGCATGACGAGCAGAATGAGGGTGTTGCTCGCCCACCCCAGCGGCCAGAGGGTCCGAATGAACTGGATGGGATGGGTCACACAGGTCAAGAGCCATCGGATGGCGCGCGGCATCGAGCCGCCGCCATCGGTGAGCAGGGTTGAGATCATCGATAGCGCATCCGATCCTTTGGCGTATCGGACGGGCTCAAGGTGCGTGTTTTCATCGAGTGCGACCTTGGAGGTGATCGCAATGCCTTCCGTAATGGGGCGATCGCTGTTGCCGACTGACACACCCAGCAGGGCTTCGTTGTTGGTCCGGACGAAGTTTCCAAGTTGTGGGCTGAGGTGGGGTAGCAGCTTCCGCTCCAAGCAGTCGAGCAGCAGGTGGACAGTCCCGAGTACACCGCCGCTCAGGATTACTTTCTCGGCCCGCAGGCTCCGCCGGTCTCTGAACAGACGCGATGTCGACCGCTCCACATGCACGGTGTAGCCGCCCGATGGATCCGGACGGACCCCCGTGACTCGCGTCTCGGGAATGATCTCGACCCCGAGTTTTTCGGCGAGGTAGAGGTAGTTTTTATCGAGGCTGTTCTTCGAGTTGTATCGGCAGCCCACCATGCACCCGCCGCACTGGATGCAGCCTGTACGCGTTGGCCCTTCGCCTCCGAAGTACGGATCATCGACTTCTTTGCCGGGTTGACCAAAATACACGCCAACAGGAGCGGGCTCAAAGGTGTGTTCGGTTCCGATGGTCTTGGCGTAGTCGAGAATCAGCTCGTCCGCGTAGGTCATTCCCGGGTATCGAGTCACTCCGAGCATCTTCTTCGCCGTTGCATAGAAACGAGGCATCACGGATCGCCAATCTTCCAAGTCAGCCCAAACGGGATCGTCCCATGCAGCCTCATTTGGGACCGGAAGGGTGTTGGCGTAGACGAGGCTTCCGCCCCCCACTCCTGCACCGCTGAGAATGAATACATCCCGAAGGAGGGTCATTCGGAAAAACCCATACAGAGAGAATGCCGGAGCCCAGAGGTATCGGTTTAAGATCCAGTTTGTCTTTGGGTAGTCCTCTTGGTGCCACCGCTTGCCCATTTCAATGACCGCCACAGAGTACCCCTTTTCCGCGAGCCGAAGCGCGGAAACGGAACCTCCAAAGCCGGAACCAACAATGATGTAGTCGTAGGCAGCCATCACTCTTCCAGCTGCGTGATTCGAGGCGGTCTCCCAATCCACTTACCCGATATTCTTCCATCCACCATGTCGACTCGGCCAAATGGTGTGGGTAGTTGCACCATTGACACCAAGTCGGAGCTAAAACAGAGGTGGTCGCGATCGGCCTTGATGCGATCGAGCGCCACCAAAACAAACATCACAGCACCCAACAGGTCATCGCCATCCAGCAGCGCCCCACGTCGAGGGTGCGTCGCAGTAGGCAACGCGCCAGTTTGGGACGCAAGTGCCGCCAGTACATCGATGGGATCGGGTGCAGTGTCGGGCCGAGCACGTTCCTCTACAACCGAAAGAATGGCAGTCAGGACCGGATGAGCGCCTCCATGCAACAACACCCCATCGCCATGCCAATGATGGGTTCGGACGTGGTCGAGGGTCTCCAAAACACCAGGATGTCGAGGGTCGAATACGCCGATCCATGCGACTGCGAGCAGGGCTGCAGCCCCTCCATCGGATACGCGCCCCGGAGTGGCCGACCAAGGGGCGGCTCCCAACAGGGACTCCAACGCTTCTCTCGCGAGTCCACCGATCAATGCCCACTCGCCATGGAGATCATCGATATCTCTCAGTTGGACGGCGCCGTTGAGCAAGGCAGCCGCACGCCACATGGCGGTCCATCGTGCTGAGCCATCGGCTCCGAAGAACTGCTGTCCACCGGCTGTGCCAGGGTCATCGGCGATGCGCTTCAACAAGCGACGCCATGCGAGCCTGTGCTCGCTCCGCCAGCCTGTATCTTGCGTCCACCGCATGAACTCGGCAGCCGCCCACGCCAAGGCGGCGCCATCTGAGGGATCGGTGCCGGGAAGGCTTCCATCCCGGCGAACGCGGTTCATGAACTCACCCAATCGCAGCCCAGCCCGGCGCACAAAGCCGAGACGAGCGAGAGCAACGGCCGACATCATACCGGCGAGCCCGCTTTCGCCGGTTTCCATCAGCAGCCGTTGTCGGCACGCCACGAGCAGGTCTTGATGACGCTCGATTTCAAACGTTGCTCCAGCATTCAGAACACCTCTTTGGTCCGCTTTGGCTCCGTTCCACAAGCTGTTCCCGCTCGTGCGGACTAAGGTTGCGGGTGTTCCTTCTGGTGGGCGGAACACGGCGAACCGTGCAAAGGCCTGATGGGACTCGAGCGTGGCTCGAAATACTTCGGTTGCTGTTGCTTGGCCGGCCGGGCATTGCACGGACTGTTCCCCTGCGGCTACAGGCGGTCCAGAATCCGACGCTCCCGAGAAGCGGTGGAACGGATCAGCCCGTCCGTGAGCGCCATCGAGGACCTCATCACCGTGCTGTGCCATGGCCAGAAGTGGCACATTGTCGGCGGTCCACAGTCCGCCTTCGTCGCGATTGAGTTCAAAGATGGGTGCAGCACCATCCGCGCAGGCGGGTCGGATTGCAAACCCAAGTCGAACAGTGAGTTCTGCGTCACCCGTGTGCTCGAGGTTGGCGTAAATGACCCATGCAACTTGACTTTCAAGAACAATGGGCCAGTGGTGTACGGTCAGCACCAATGAATCTCGGGTGCACTGAGACACCACACTGATGCCGTCATCACCCCTGCGTTGGGTGACGGTATCAGACTCCTCTGGTGCCGATCCCGGCCTGCGACCCATTGTGTGACCGCGAGTTTCGTCGCCGAACCACACTGCCACCGATGGCCCCGTTCCGTGTCCACACCATCCAATGGAGTCGACCCAGAGGTGCCCTTTGCGGCCTGGAATCCCGACGAGTGTTTGGTCTCGCCCAGCGAGAACCGGGTGGATGCCCAGTGGCGGTAGATAGGCCGGGTCCGAGGGGTCCAACTGCCGCATGATCGAACTGGGCCACGGGACTGGGTTTTGAGAACGGAGCACCTCTCCCGTCAGCGCGGCACGCGTCATTTGCTCAGCGGGAAGAATTTGCATGGACGGGACCCGTCCGACCAAGCCGGTGAGGGCTCGGGCACACAGTGCGGTCTGCTCCACGCGGGGCAGGAACCACCGACTTCGAAACCGGTCTATTCGGCTCGCCAACGGCGGCTCCATTCGACTTCGGCTCGGTAGGCGTCTGCATGCCGGGTGCGCTGGTCGTCTGGCCAGCCCAGCTCGGCACCGAGGAGGTCAGCGACTCGGTCGACCGCTGCGAGTCCTTGATCGCGGTCTCGGAAGAAGAGTTGGGTGCGTCGAACCATGAAGTCGCTGACTGTCCCCGCAAGTTCCTCTCGAGCAGCCCAGATTACTTGTGCCTCGATTTCGGATCGGCCGGGAACCAAGGGTGTGGCCAGCGATGAATCGTGTGTGATTAAGTCGACCACATCGAGGGCCCTCATGCCGTAGGTGTTGGCCAACAAGATGGCAACATCGCGGGAGACAGAAGGACAAGCTGCCAACACAAGGTCGGCGACGGTTTCGCAGGTGCCGCCTTCGGGCCACCCAACCGCGCCGGGGAGCGGATTGAGGTCGGTCTCCGCCATGCGCAGTTCTGGAATCGGGTGTCCTTCGCGCTTCATGGACTCAATCACCGTGTCAACCACCTCGGCTCCCATGCGGCGATAGGTTGTCAGCTTACCTCCAGCAATTGTCACCATGCCGTCTGGCTCAATTGCGATGAGATGTTCTCGGGAAACACTGGACTCATCGCCCGCATTCTCCTCGCTGACCAACGGACGAACGCCGGCCCATGTCGCAATCACGTCCTCAGGGCCTACATTGATGTCTGGGAAGTAGTCATTGGTGGCTTCCAGCAAGTAGTGAATGTCCTCGGCATCGGCCACGACGTCACCGGGGTCACCGCTGAAGTCGGTGTCTGTGGTGCCGATGTAGGTTTGCGCCCCCCAAGGGATGGTGAAAAACACCCGTCCGTCCTTTGGGTGGAGGCAGACAATGGCGTGGTTGACCGGCACCCGCGTTGCATCCAAAACGATGTGAATGCCTTTTGTGGGTCGCATACGCTCTGGCGGCTGATTTCCATCGAGGGCTCGAGTGGCGTCGGACCAAGGGCCGGTAGCGTTCAGAACGACTCGAGCATGAATCTGGTGGTGTTCACCGCTGAGCAGGTCTGTTGCCTCGGCTCCGACAACTCGCCCATCTTTTCGAATCAGGCCGGTCACGTTGGTGTGGGTTCGGATTTCCGCTCCGGATCGTTCCGCATCCAGCATGGTTTCAAGGGTGAGCCGAGCATCATCAGTCGCACAGTCGTAGTACACGGGGGCGCCTTTTAGGCCCGCAGCACGGAGCGTCGGTTCGACCTCAAGAACCCGTTTGGCATTGAGCTTGGTGTGAAACTTCGGGGATCGGAACAGACTCAGTCCATCGTACAGCCACATGCCGATGTTGATGGTAAACAAGCTTCGTCTCGAGTCCTCAAATACGGGCAATAAAAACGGGAGGGGTTGCACGAGGTGGGGGGCGATTTCTTGGAGTATTCGGCGCTCTGCAACGGCCTCAAAGACCAAGGAGACCTCGCCTTGTTCGAGGTAACGGAGACCGCCGTGGACCAACTTCGATGAGCGAGAACTGGTTCCGCCTGCAATGTCATCGCGGTCCACTACGGCGACACGAAGGCCCCGTCGGGCCGCATCGCGGGCGGCACCTGCTCCGGTGATTCCCCCGCCGATGACCAGCAAGTCGACATCGAGTCGCGAAGGGCTGGGTGAGCGTTGACCCATTCCCGTATCCTCCGCCTATTGACGGTCGAGCTTGATTCGGCAGGCGATGTCGCCGCTGGTTTCATGGATAATTTTGATGGAGCGTTTACCGTCCCACTCGGCGACTTCGGGATTCTCACAGCCGTAATCCGTGGATCCGAGGTCTCCCGCATCGGCGGCGCAGTAGTCGATCCGCATGTCCAAGTTGCGGGTTCCGGATCCGCTGGCTGGCTCGACGGTACCCACCATCACGAAGTCGCAGGCCACATCGTCCGTCGCGGGGTCGTTGTCTTGCCGGCACGACAATGCATTTGTGACGGTTCCTTCAAACTCAGTGTCGCCGTACTCGTTTTTCTCAATCTGGAATTGCGCTGGCCATGGGCCATCATCTTCGCATTCCATTGACCCTTGCCAGTCGCCCTCGATGGTAGAGCAAGCAGTGAACAGGGCAGCCGTCGTGAGCAAAAGGGGTTTCCGCACAGTGATCTCCAAACTTTGAGGGTACATAACGCACACCTCGGGTTAGAGCGCGGCCATGTCTACGATCAGTTTGTCATCCCTTCACGCCGAGACGGCCGCCGCTGGTGACGTTCTCCGAATCATCATCAGCCATGGCGCCGTCAACGAGATGGGGGTGGAGCAGTTGAAGGACTGGGAAGCCGTCACACAGTTTCTCAACCGCGATGGTGCACGAGCGCTCATCACCACCAGTGATAAACGCACCCGCAGCGGCACGCCCATCTTCGTGGCGGGCGCAAACGTGACGGAACGGGCAGAGTGGAGCGAGCAACAGGTCAAAGCGCACGTCCGTTGGCAGCGATCCACTCTCGCGGCGCTTCGCCGGGCCCCCGCCTTTCATGCAGTCGTCGTTACCGGAATGGCGCTTGGATGGGGCACGGAATTTCTGTTGACTGCCGACTACCGAATCGCCACGCGCGCGGCTCGTTTTGCATTGCCTGAGACCGGAATTGGCATCCTCCCCGGAGCGGGCGGAACCAGCGAGTTGTCGAAGGTGGTGGGTCCAAACCAAGCCCTGCGCCTCGGGATGACGGGTGAGCGCATCGATGCAGATGAAGCGGCTCGAATCGGACTGGTCGACGAAGTGTTTGATACGACCGAGGAGGCCATGGCGCGTGCCGAATCATTGGCTGCGCTGGCCGCTCGCCGGTCACCGACGGCCGTTGGCGCGTTCAAGCAGGGTGTGTTGGCGTCACTGTCTATGGACGAGGATGCCCGCACCGAACTGGAAGCGCGTGCATACGAGCTGTGCGTTGACAGTGGAGACGCGGCAATCGGTCGCAACAACTTCAAGGCCATTACAGCCGGAGAAGCTGTTGCATGGACTGCGCCGCGGCGGCTGGGCGACTGAGTTTAGCGGGCCTTCATGGTCACATTGAACTGAACAGACATGTCCGGATACAGCGTCGAGACGAAGATGCTGGGGTCGGGGATGTTGAAATCCGTCCACTTGAACGCGTAGGCACCGCTCATCGTCAGCGAATCAACGGAGGCATTGTAGGTGGCCGCGAACGCAACAGTGCGCGTCACATCCCGAATGGTGAGGGTTCCCTTGAGGGTCACTGCGCCGGATCCGGTACCCGACGATAGGGCGTCGGTGTTGCCCTCAATGCCATTCAATCGAAACGTGATTGTGGGGTAGGTGTCCACCTCCAAACACATGTTTCTCATCTTATTGTCGCGAGGAAACAAGTGTGTTGTCATGGTCTTGGTCTGGACGACCAATGTTCCCGCCATCGAATCTGTGTCGAATGAGGCTACGAAGTCAGGTGCGGTCCCTTCGAACTTATGCAGCGACGCTTCGTTAAAAAATTGGACTGAGCCCGCGGTGCCCGAGTACGTGGCCGCGGTCGCATCACCCAAACAGGCAAGAAAGCCCGTCAATAAAATGAATAATCTGGTCATTGTTTCCCCCCTTTGTGGTCGCCCCCAAGGCGCAGAGGTCATAGCATGGTGACGCTATGAAGATCGTCTCCTGCGCCGGTGCTTTACCGAATCATTACTACGACCAAGACGCCCTGATCTCTGGGTTTCTTCAAACGTGGTCCGACCAGCATCATAATCCAGATCGGCTGGTCCGCCTGCACCAAGCGGTTCAGGTGGGTGGGCGACACTTGGCGCTACCGATGGACCGCTACGCAACGATGAGCTTCGGAGAGGCCAACGATGCGTTCATCGAGGTGGGCACGGAGATCGGCGCCCGAGCTGTTCAAGCTGCGCTGGACTCCGCAGGCCTCACCCCCGCGGATGTAGACGTGATTTTCAGCACGACTGTGACCGGTATAGCGACCCCGAGTCTCGACGCAAGGCTGGTGAACCGCTTGGGGTTCCGCAGTGATGTGAAGCGGATCCCAATGTTTGGACTCGGTTGCGTGGCGGGTGCTGCGGGAACGTCGCGTCTGCACGACTACCTCAAAGGTCATCCCGATCAAGTGGGTGTGTTGCTAAGCGTTGAGCTGTGCTCGCTGACCCTGCAGAGGGGAGACTTTTCGATCGCGAACCTGATTGCCAGCGGGCTCTTCGGTGATGGAGCGGCTGCACTGGTCGGCGTGGGAGCCGAGCGAGCGAAGTCGCTGGCGGCTTCCGGACCACGAGTCGTGGATACATGCAGCCGTTTCTACCCCGAGACGGAGCGTGTGATGGGCTGGGATGTCCAAGATACGGGGTTCCAGATTGTCTTGGATGCTTCAGTGCCCGATGTCGTACGTCGTTTCATTCGTGATGATGTCGATGCCTTCCTCGATTCACAGGGGCGGACCATCGATGATGTCCACACTTGGGTGGCGCACCCGGGCGGACCGAAGGTGCTCACAGCGTTTGAGGATTGTTTGGAACTCCCCGATGGCGCGCTGCAGCGCACATGGGACTCGCTCAACGAGGTGGGAAATCTCTCCAGCGCGAGTGTATTGATGGTGCTCCGAGACACCCTCAACCAGGTTGATCCACCGGCGGGATCTGTTGGGATGCTCATGGCCATGGGACCCGGGTTCTGCTCGGAGTTGGTGATGCTCGAATGGTAAGTGCACTTGGCGCATACTTGGCTGTGATTGCGGCGACGGGCATCGAACGCCTGATCGAGTTGCGTGTCGGTAAGCGAAACCTCGCTTGGAGTTTGGACAACGGCGGTGTCGAGTACGGCAAAGGCCATTGGCCATTCATGGTCGTTCTGCACACCGGTTTTCTCTTCGGATGCGTGGCCGAAGCCCTCTGGAATCCCGCGGAGGTTCCGCTTGCATTCAGCGGGGTCATGTTGGCATTGGCCGTTGCGTGCCAAGGGCTACGTTGGTGGTGCATATCCACCCTCGGTATGCGATGGAACCCGCGAGTGGTGGTGGTGCCGGGCGGAGAACGGATCACCAGCGGCCCATACCGATTGTTTTCGCACCCCAATTACGTGGCCGTCGCGGTGGAGGGCTTCGTGTTGCCGATGATGTTTGGATGCTGGCGGACTGCAGCGGTATTTACGGTGCTCAATGCCGGTCTGATGGTGGTGCGGATCCGGTGCGAGAATCTTGCCCTCAGCGAGTTGAAGAGCCCATGACCCCGAACCGGATACGAACCGAGCTCGAGCAGCTTGCCCGTGAGAAGCTTTCCGCGGCGGCACCTGTCGGGGGTGACCTCGTGGATTCGCTAGACAGTGTGCAGCGCTTGACCCTTGTGGTTGCCATTGAGGACCACTTCGAGATTTGCTTTGATCCTGAAGACGAAGAACGCATCGTGAGCATCGACGACATTGTCAGTGTGATTCATGGGAAGCTGAGTCAAACCTGATGGACGCGACATTGCATTCATTGTTGATGCGTGCTGCGGACCAAAACGAGAGCAACACAGGCTATCGGTACTTGGACCGACGCGAGCGGGAAACCTTTCGAACCTACCCAGACGTGGTCGATCGGGCGGGTCGGATCGCATCGGGTCTCTCTCGACGCGGGGTGCGATCGGGTGACACCGTGGCCATCGTGCTTCCGACGACTCCCGATTTCACGGATGTATTCTTCGCGTGTTCTTTCATCGGGGCGATTCCCGTTCCGTTGTACCCTCCTGTACGACTTGGGCGCCTTGACGAGTATTTCGTCCGCACAGCGCGCATGCTCAAGGTGGCCGATGCGGCCATCTTGGTGACGGACCGGCGGGCAGGAAAGTTAATGGGCTCGGTCGTCGCGAAGTTTATGCCTCGGGCGGGAGTTGAGCGGGTCGATTCGCTGCTGGAAGAGCCCCCGTCGACGGTAAACCCCCCAACGCCTGATGACATCGCCATGGTGCAGTTTTCATCGGGTACCACGGGGCATCCAAAGCCTGTGGCGTTGACCCACCGCCAAGTCTTGGCCAATGCGGATGCAATACTCGATATCGTCCCCGAGGATTCCACCGTTAAACCTTCGGGTGTCAGTTGGCTGCCGTTGTACCACGACATGGGCCTGATCGGATGCGTCATGCCGGCGGTGCTGCATTGTGCGGAGCTGACCCTCATTCCACCGGAGGCATTCTTGGCCAAGCCGTCGATTTGGTTGCGCGCCATCGGTCGGTATGGAGCCTTAATTTCGCCCGCGCCCAATTTTGCGTATGCGTTGGCAACGGAACGAATCGTTGACGAAGAACTCGACGGAGTCGACTTGTCCTGCTGGAAGTACGCGTTGAATGGGGCCGAGCCCGTTAACGCGGCCACCATGAGAGCATTCACTGACCGGTTCAGTGCTTGGGGGCTGTGCCCCGAAGCACTGAATCCCGTGTACGGTTTGAGCGAGGCCTCGCTTGCAGTGACCTTTTCTGATGGACAGCGGCCGTTTCGTTCCGTTGTGTTTGACCGTGATGCCTTGGGCGCCGGACGAGCGGAAGCGTCGGAATCCGGCGTGGAACTGGTCAGCGTTGGGCGCCCGATTCGCGGCTTTGACGTCCGCATTCGTGACGAGAGCGGTGAGGACGTAGCGGACGGATGCGTCGGTAATATCTGGGTCCGTGGTCCATCGGTCATGGAGCGGTACCTCGACAACAGCCCTCCGCCGAAAGATGGGGAATGGTTGGATACCGGAGACTGCGGGTTTCTCTTTTCGTCTGAGTTATACATTACTGGACGGCGAAAGGATGTGATTGTGGTCAGAGGCCAAAACCACAGCCCGCAGTCAATCGAGTTGGCTGTGGATGACGTGAACGGGGTGCGAACCGGGTGCAGCGCCGCCGTCTCGTCGTTGGATGCAGACGGGGAGCGCGTGCTGGTCTTCGTGGAAACCCGTTCCAACGCAGCGGCGGACCTCGCCGAGCAGTGCCGCATCGCGATTCTTTCCTCCTCCGGGATCAATCCCGACCTCGTGGTTCCTGTTTCCGCCGGCACCTTGCCGAGGACATCCAGCGGGAAAATCCGCCGCCGAGAAACATTGCGTCGCTGGAATGCGGGAGAGCTCACGCCGCCCGCGGAAGTGACGCCCCTTCACTTGGCCGGGGCCATGGCGAAGAGTGCGTGGTCGACTTGGGTGCATAAGGTGAAACGTGACTGACGTGGCAATCATTGGGGGAGGGCCAGCGGGATTGGCTGCAGCCATCGCGGCTCGGCAGCGCAACCTGAGTGTCACGGTATACGAGGGCAAGGACGGCGTGATCGACAAAGCGTGCGGCGAAGGCCTGATGCCTCCCGCATTGAAAGTGCTTGATGAACTGGGTGTCGAACAACCCCCCGGCGTTCCGTTTCGCGGGATTCGCTACGTGGATGGTCCCCACGCTGCGCAAGCCGACTTCTCGATGGGGCCTGGCGTGGGTGTACGGCGGACTGCGTTGCATTCCGCCCTGCGCGCGCGGGCCGCGGCCTTGGGCGTCGAGGTGGTTCAACAACGGGTCAGTGCGTGGAGCCAAGACGAAAACGGCGTGACCGTCGAAGGACGCCGCTTCAGTTGGCTGGTCGCCGCCGACGGGCTCCAATCGCCGATTCGCAAGCGCCTTGGATTGAATGTTGATGCTCGGTACCCGCGGCGTTTGGGGGTTCGGCGTCACTTCAACGTCGCGCCATGGTCGGAGTATGTCGAGGTCCACTGGAGCGAAGATGCGGAGCTGTACATCACTCCGGTGAGCCCCACCGAGATTGGAGTGGCGATTCTGTACCATGCCGATGCGAAGCCTCCGGTCACAGGGAGTCCATTTGAGCGGTGGTTGCAGTCGTTTCCCGCTGTGGCTGAACGCCTCCGGGATCCGTCATCAGAGATTCGAGGCGCTGGCCCGTTTGAACGCCGTTCGCGCGCCCCCATGGACGGGCGTGTGTTGTTGATTGGCGATGCGTCGGGCTACCTCGACCCGCTGACCGGGGAAGGCATTCGTCTCGGCTTGGACACAGCGGTTGCCGCCATCGAGTCAATCGCGAATGGGAGACCAGACCGCTACCCACGCTCGTGGGCGAAGGCGACTCGAATGTACTGGTGGCTCACGGGAGCGTTGCTGTTTGTTCGACGCCGTGCGTGGATGCGCCGACGAATGGTGAGAGTACTCCGGCGGGCGCCGTGGATGATGAGACTGGCCATTGATGCCCTGAATCGCGCTTGATTCGGCTACGATGGAGGCGATGCCGTCCTCTCTTATATGGACATTTCGGGTCGCGAGCATGGCCCTTGCCTGCGGGGGGCTCTGGGCGTGGGTGCGTCTGCCTGCAAGTGTATGCCTTCACCTGATGGAGCCATGGATGTTCGCGGGCTTGGTTGTGGTCGGCAGCAGTCTCTGGCTGGAGCGACGCTGGACGGGGGTTGCGGCCGTGTCCACTCTCATGGTGTTTGGATCGATGATCCTCCGGCTGCCGGTCGTCCACGAGTCGCCCGTGGTGGATCGCCCGCGTCACTTGCGTGAACTCAAGGGGTGCTCCTTGCTGGCCCGCGAGCCGAGCGGGCCGGTGCGGATCGCGGTTTGGACGCTCGAGTCGGATCGAGCAGCGTCGGATGGTCTTGCGGCAATTCTCAGCAGTACCCCCGACATCATCATTTTAAAGGGAACCGATCGGCCACAGGTGGCGATGCACTTGCAGAAGGCGCTCAGTGGGGAAGTCAAAACTATGTCGACCGACGGCGGTGGAATGATTGCGGTGACGAGGGGAAACTTCCAGTACTGCGGCGGTGAAGAAGACGAATGGCGCTTTGATCTCCCGGCCCCTGCGGGTGGTTCGGAGTTCGGTGTAGTCGGGTTTCCTTACGTCAAAGAAGTTGGAGTTGTGCCGCTCATGATTGGTCAGGTGGAGGGTCCGACTGGGATACTGGATGCGCTCGATTGGTCGGATCGAGTGCACCGCGGGGCAGCGAAGATGGGGGTTGCGGCCGATTTCTTGGGCGGTGCCAATCTCGTCCTAATTGCCGATTTTTTCGCCCCGCCGTCTGCACCGTTGGTGAGCAATATCTTGGGTGGCGCTGGTTTGCGCTGGGCTCCCACCGCAGCGAATTGGCCGCTTCGGGCGGGGTCGATACCCGGTATGGGGCAGCATCCCATCGATCAGGTGTGGGTGGGCGCGAACTGGAATGTCCAGAGCACGCGAGTCTTGCAAGGGACCGGTCATCAGCGGGGACCGATCGTGGTGGATCTGATTGCCCGTACGAGCCCGTCCGCTCAAGACCAATAAAAAAAAGCCGCCCCGAAGGGCGGCTTTATCGTGCAGCGACTCGTTTTTAGAGCCAGCCATCGATCATGGTGTCGCTGAGGCGACCGGGGTGACCCCGCCAGACAACCTTTCCACCCTTCACAACAGCGGCAGCTGGAATGCCCGACACGTTGAAGTGCTTAGACAGGTCACCGTTTTCCTTGGCGGTTGGGTAGGTCACTTTTTGCTCGGCGATGAACTCTGTGACCTTCTCTTCGGTCGCGGAGCGGGTAATCTTGGTCAGACCGACCATCTGGATCTTGTCGCCGTACTTATCCCATGTGGCTTGGAGCTTTGGCACTTCGCGGCGGCAGTGAGGACACCAGATTTCCCAGAACACCAACAGTGTGGGCTTGTCAGAAGCGAAGTCGACGGCCGACTCCGAGGTGTACCACTTCTCAACCTCAAGGCTCGATGGGGCGGCCTTGCCGATTACCTCGAGCTCGCGCTCGACCTTGCGTGCACGGCGGTAGGCGGTGGTGTTGCTGTACTTAGACTTGAGCTCAGCAAGTTGCTTTTTGGCTCCGTCGGTGTCGCCCTCGCGGATGGCCTTTCCGATTTTTTCGTACATGGCGGCGGCAGCCTTTTCGGCCTTCTCATCCTTGACTTCGGCCTTTGCACCGGTGGTCTTCATGTTGTCGACCTTCTCGGTGAGGGCATCAATCTTCTCGTCGAGCTTGTTGACCTGGTCAGCGGTTGCGCAGCCCGACATCCAAGTCACGGCGGCGAAAATGATGAAACGGTTGAGGTTCATGGTCCTCTCCTCGGGGTGTGCGGTTGTTCCGCGTTGAATTCTGGGGTGGGCCGTATCGACGCGGCCTTGAAATGGCAAGGGATCAAGTGAAGCCGATTCCTGCGCCTAAAGCTCTTTCGGAATTGCGCGAACCTGCAACAGGTCGATGTTGGCTTCGACGAAGCCCTCCGACTCCATGGCCAACTCGACACCGTCGGTCCAGCGAGACATCACCGTATCGTCGTCTTTGGCGAGTGTCTCGAGCGCGCTGGTGGTCATCAATCGCGTCGCTTCGTCCTCTGCGGCTTTGGCCGGTCGCAGGGTGCCCACCATCACGCCATCATGGGGAGGGATGGCACCTTCGATCCGAATCTCCTGCTCCTCAATGACGCGATCATTTTTGTCCTTGATGGTGGCCAGAAGCCGAATGTCGGTCATGGGGAACTTGCTCTTGTTCTGCAACAAGAACTGGAAAATGGTGATGTTGTCTTCGCGTTGGTCCGGCAGTTGCATCCACGAGCTGTTTTTCACAAATACATAGCGGTCCGGATTGTAAATCGGGTCGTACGATTGACGAGTCTCCGCATCGGCAAAGTAGTAGGCAGGAACCACCGTGTTTGACGCAACAAACCCTTCCTCGCCAGAGGTGTTCCGAACGTTGTACCAATCGCCTCGCTTGCCCAATAGCTGGAGGGTTTCATCTTTATCAATTGACCCCACGGCTGAAGCCGAGTCGGACGGTTCTGAACGGATGCTTGTGCTCGACGAGGCAATCATCTCGGTCAAGGCCATTCCAGTTGTGCCGCCGATGATCTCGAGGTCTTCATGGCTCGGTAGCTTCTGTCCGTAGTCCCACATGCCGTAGCCGCCCAGCGCAACAATGCCGAGCAGTACGATTGCGATGGGGGTGCGGTTTCGAGTCTTAGGAAGGTCCCAGTCGTCGTCATCGTCATCGTTTTGGGCACCAAACAGGCCTTCAAGCTCCGGCAACTCCGTCGCATACAACCAGTCTGAGGTGCCGGGAGGCTGGACCATGTCACCCGGTCCCACCGTTCCAGCTTGCGCCAACTGCTTCAGCTCGCTGAGATCTGCGGCTGAAAATTGGTGGTCGCCTTGTGTGACCAGCCATCGTGCCATGTGTGCTCCAAATGCGGAAGAATTCGAACAAATTTGCTTCCGATGTACCTTTGGAGCTTCGTCCTGGTCAAGGCGAAAGGTCCGTTGGATCGAACTGTTGACTGTCAACTGACAAGAAAAGCCGGATTGCGCGTTTGAGGGGCGAAGTCCTGTTGTTCCGACCGCTGACGGCTTCGATCCCGACCACGGGGTGCGAGGGATGCATCCACCGATTACCAACGCCATGGTCGCACATCAAGTGGATGCCGTGACCGGGGATGGTTTCGCCGGGCATGACTGCTGGATGCGATGCCTCTGACCCCACTTGTGATTGTTGGGTTCGCTCAGCAAGGGACATCGGTTGCCGATCCGGACGCGTAAGACGCAGCGAGTACAGCATGAGCACAGCGACATCATCCGAAGAATTTGCCGCCTCACTCCGTCGAGCCGAAACGCGATTGCGTGCTGTGGGATTGTCGGGCCGGTCCGCCTACGCGGCCTTGTGTCGCAATCTTGCAAGCCGGCTCAACATTCCGACGCACCTGTGGCTTGACGGTCCGGATGCGCCCCCCGAGGCGCGTCTGGAGCGCATCCATCTGACCGCGGAGCTCGACATCTTTGGACTGGCATACGAGCGATTTTTTCCCGAGGTCTTCAAGGCGGAGCACGGTCAGTATTTTACGCCCCGTCCGTTGGTTGAGTTGATGGTGGATCTGGCGGGTGTCCGGCCCGGAGACCGGGTTCTCGACCCAACCTGCGGATCGGGAACCTTCATGGTTGTCGCCCAGAACCGTGGCGCAGAAGTTGATGGGATGGAGATTGATCCCGAGTTGGTTGCCTTGTGCCGACTGAATCTGGCACTACACGGTACCAACCCCCGGTCCGTTCGCCAGGCCGATCTGTTTCGGGATGCCCCAACAGACCAGTGGGATGTAGTTCTCGCCAACCCACCCTTCTCGGTTCGAATCAATGACCCGGATGCCCTTCGTCACTTCAGCCTCGCGCAGGGGCGAGGGCGAGTGGTTTCAGATACGCTTTTTCTGCAGGCTGCACATGACCGTTTACGGCCCGGGGGACGCCTCGCGGTTGTGCTTCCCCGTTCGATTCTCACCAACGACAGCTATCAGTGGCTGCGTTCTTGGTTGAATGCACGCTTCGAGAGACGTGCGGTCATTTCGCTTCCTGAAGGCATTTTTCGACCCTTTGGCGGGACAACCGCCCGGGCATGCATTGTGGTGTTGGAGAAGCATCCGGCCCGCGCCGGTTCCTTTTCCGTTGGGATAGTCGAGGACCCGGGGTACGACACCAGCCGAAAGTCCTTTCGTCGGACCGAAGGCGACGATCTTTCAACGCTCCGAATTGCTCATGCCCAACAGAGCCTGCCGCAAGTGGCGAGCACAGCGTTTTCTTGGGTCCCAGAGCAGTTGCTTGGAACCTCATCGATTCCCGACGATGTCCCCGTTCTCACACTCGGCGAAGTGGCCCCACTGGCCACACAGCAGTCCTTCCGGCCGTCCGATTCGGGCCCCGACGGCTTTACAGAGATCGATCTCGCAGATGTGGACAAACAGACCGGAGAAATCTCCTCGGCACGCCTGCGGCGCGGGCGAGACTTCAAGGGGAGCAAAACACCGTTTTCCGAGGGAGACCTCCTGTTTGCTCGGATCCGGCCGAGCCTAAACAACGTGGTGATGGCTCAGCGACCTCACCCTGATCTTCCTGACCGAATGGCCGGCAGTTCTGAGTGGATCCGTCTGCAACCCGCCGCTCATGAATACTTTGCGCTCGTTGCAGCCCGCTCGAGTTTCGTGCGCGATCAACTGCAGGGTACCGGCGGACAGACGCGGCCGCGGATCAAAGCAGAGGACCTACCGGGGTTATTCATACCGGACCCGGGCCCCGAGAACCGGTCGAGAATGAATGCGATTGTTCAGCGAGCGATGGAGTTGAGGCTCCGAGCCCGTCAGGACATGGATGCCGTGGCATCGATGTATGAGTCATTTGGGCGCGGCGAACTGACCGCCGCAGAGTTGGAAGCGGCCCTCGATCAATACGAGACCTGACCTACCCGGTCTTTCGGTCACCTCGGAATCGGAGCCGGTTCAGTACGCGCGTGAGAGCTCGGCCCACAGCCCGAGCATCGGCTGCGTTTCCGATGATGGCCTGATTGATTTCCAGCTCAAGGAAGAGGGCGTCATTTGCAATGCCGTGCCGATGGGCGCTGTACATCAGACCTTCGCGTCCAGAGTACGGTTCGTTCAGCGCCGTCACAAAGCCTTCGGCGACCAGTTCGTCCCGGAAGCGATGCGCCACAGGGTCGTGTCGGTCGAACAGCACGCCCATCTCCATGGTCCGCTTTTCATCACCGAGTTGTGGCGTGAACGAGTGGACGGCGAGCAGGAGTACATTCGAGTCTTGCTTCATTCTGTCGGCCATTGCCCGGTCGACGGCAGCATGAAAAGGCGCATGGTAGTTCTCAAGCCGCCGATCTACCTCCTCGATTGTGAGGTTCTGATTGAAGCTCAACACTTCACCCTCTACCGCACATCGCACGAGGTGCTCGTGCTCTGGGTGACGATTGGCGTCGGCCAAGAGTCGCGAAAATCGAGCAAACAATCCGAGGCTTTCGGTTTGGCGAATCACCTCGCGACAGACAGTTCGAGCGCCGATGTCCCATCCCCAATGGGTGGCCAACCACTTTCGATCAGAAGGCGTGGTACGAAGTGGCGAAGGGATTCGTTTCGACGCATGCTCGCAGGTCAGAATGATCGGGGGTTTCCCCGGGTATCCATACACTTCGTGGCTTTCGTAGACCTCGTGAATGATCGACATGGGCACCATCCTACTCGGATCGGATCGGGCATCGTTGAAAAGCTGCGGTGGACGAACGGGCTGCTTTGCGCGACACTGGCTTTCCCGATCACTTCAAGACGCGAGAAGGTTTCATTATGTGGGCGATGGTTTTCCTAATCGCATGCTCGAACGGTCCCGGTGCAGAGTTGCCCTCCGCGGGTGTGGAGGCCCGGGATCGCCTCGCCTTGGCCTTGCGGGATCGCGATCCGGCGGTCGTGGGCCAACGCGCGGAGCAAGCATCCGCTTGGGAAGGCCAAGATGCCGCACTCGACCGGCTGTTGGGGGATGCCCTTGCCAATGTCTTGATGAGTCCGTCGGATGGCCTCCGGTTGTTGCGGTCATCGCCCGACCTGAACGATCCGATTTGGCGCGAGGCCACGCGCAGCGCCGCGCTCCGGACGGGCGATGTGGAGACGATTCGCGCGGTGTGGGCTGAACTGGGCGAGTCGCTCATTCCAGCTGGAAATCCAGTATTGAGTCAGGTTGTACAGCGGATGCTGGCAGAACCGGCAATGGGTTCCAACGCAGCGCTTAACGGCCTGTTTGGGTGTCAGTTGCTGGACGCACAGCCGGCCGTGGGTCGGAAGGAAATGGATCATCCCATTGGGCCAGAAGTGATCAAGGTCATCGAACTGCTCGGCGTTGAGCAGATCACCCTTGGTCGCCCCATGTACCGGTCTGACCCGGACCCGCAGGCTGGACGCGGCCCGCTGCAGTGCACCAAGAAGGTGTTGCTCTCGGATGGCTGGCCAGAGCCGATGCCAAAAACCTTAACGCTGGCACTCCGGCAGGGTGATCGGACAGCGTTCATAGACATCCGCAGCGATGCGGGCCAGCCGTGGGCCTATGCCGCTTCCGATGCAAGGGTGGGCGATCGCGTTCTGAAATCGTGGGTGGCGTTTCAGTCGGGTAAGGTCGAAGATTTGAGCCGGCGGTACCCCGATGGGCTGTGGGCGTCGGCGCCCGAGGCCGCCAAATGATGTTCGCCTTGTTGCTCATCGCTGCGTGTGCGGAGTCGCCCGGTGAGCGAAAAGAGCTTGGCGCAGCCAAGCGGAACCACTACCCATTTCCAAGTATGCACCACATGGCCGATGGCCGTGTGGTGCTTCCCAGTGACCTTCCGACGCCCCTGGATGGAACGCCAATAGCCATCGAAAGGGTTCGATGGAGAACAGGGTTCTCGGTGGTCCAAACGTCGGTGATCGATCTCGACCAAGCCATCGATGCCGCCAGCCTACCGGGCCAATCTTCGCCAGAGACGACGGGGTCCGTTCAACTCTGGGATCTGACCGCGGGCAGTCCGGTGCTGAGTTTCGCAGAACTCGATGCCGCGGCCGAGATGGATGGTGAGTATCCGGCGCTCATTGTGCGTCCGCAAAATCGACTGCCTCCCGGGCATCGAATCGCTGTCGTCGTCACCGACTCCGTGACCACGCCCGATGGCAACTCGATGGACCCCGTCGGGTGGTACGCCGATGTGATCGACGGGAACCCTGGCCCGGGGCTCAGTCCGTGGGTTGAGCATTACCGAGGGCTTCAGCAGGATTTGCAATCGCATGGTGTCTCAGGCATAACGCTCGCCTTCGATTTTCTCGTAGCGGACGGTGGGCAGCCGATGCGCAGCATCGCGGACCAGGTCACCGTGCCTGCTACGTACGCGATCGACGAGATCCGATCGACTGACGATGGAATTTTGATGGCCGAGGGTGGCTGGCTCGAACTCAAGGGTACCTTTTTGGCCGACAACTGGTTGGTGGATGATCAGACGCATGAGTTGGGCCTCGACGGCCTCCCTGTACACCAAGGACGAGTGGACGCAGAGCTTCACATTTATGTGCCCGAGTCGGTCCGCGAAGCGGAGCCCGGAACGGTTCCGGTATGGATCTTTGGACACGGTCTATTTGGGAAACCCGATGTGTATTTGGGCGACCGCGACGACCCAAGCAAGGTGATGAAGCTCGCCGATGAGGCGGGCGCCATCGTCTTCGCAACGGTGTGGCGAGGCTTCAAGGACTCAGATCGCATCCACGCCATCCAGATCGCCGAAGATTTTGGACGAATTCACGAGATCACTGAACGGCTTGCGCAAGGTATCTCCAATGTGATTGCGCTGAGTCGACTCATCGTGGAGGGAGACATCCTTGACGACCCTGCGCTGAGGGGTCTGCCGAGCTCGAACGGTGAACTCCGCTACTACGGAATCTCGTTGGGAGGGATCGCCGGTGCGGTCACGGCCGCAAACAATCCATTGATTCAGCACGCCGTGCTGCATGTTGGTGGAGGCGCGTGGTCGACGATGCTGGAGCGGTCGAGTCAGTGGATTCCGTTTGACTGGATCATGGAAGAGCGAGTTCCGTCCAATCGAGATCGCCAGTTGCTGTACGCGCTCAGCCAACTGTTCTGGGACCCTGTAGACCCAATGAACCACATCGACGGCCTTCTGGGGCGCTCGATCCTCTGGCAAGAAGCAGTGGGTGATGAGCAAGTCGCGACCATGACCACTCGAATGGTGGCGCGGTCTGTGGGTGCGACCCAGTTGCTGCCGATGGTTGAGTCCGTCCCCGGTTTGTCGGCGAGTGAGGGACCGTTTGAAGGTCCTGGCTATGTGCAGTTTGATCCTGAGCTTCCCCTGCCCGATGAGGTCAATCGACCCGCAGTTCCATCGGGGGCCCACAGCAATCCTCGCCGATGGCCGGGGCTGCATGAGCAGGTCATGCTGTTCAATGACTGGGAGCATCCGGGGTTAATCGACCACTTTTGCGGCGAGAAGCCCTGCTCAGAGAGCAACCCGGGTGCCTACGCTTCATCCGCTCGTTGATCCGTCAATGACTTCAATTTTCATCAGGTTGGTTGCGCCACGCATCGGTGTATTGCCCGCGAGCACGACCACCTCTGTTCCGGCCGTACACAACCCAGAATCCATCAACACAGTCTCCCCTGCAGCAATCATTTCATCCGTGGTCTCGAACACGGGCATGGGCAGCGCCGTCACGCCCCAGACGAGGGCCAGCATGTCTGCCACCCGCGTGTCGGCCGTCAACGCGTAGATTGGAGCGCGCATTCGCGCCTTGCTGGCGAGGACGGCGCTGCGACCAGACCAGGTGAAGATCACAAGCGGCCTGCCGCCTTCTTGCACGGCTTGTGCTGCGCACCGAGCCACAGTGTTCGCGGGTCCCGCCAAGGCGTCGATTTCACGCACGTCTTGGGGTTCGAGGAAGTGACTCTTCTCCACATCGCACGCAATGCGGTCCATCACGCGCACGGCCTCAAAGGGGTGCTCTCCAACGGACGTCTCTCCGGACAGCATTACTGCATCCGTACCATCGACAATCGCATTCGCAACATCGGTGGTCTCCGCGCGTGTGGGGCGGGGATTTCGCTCCATGCTATCCAGCATTTGGGTCGCGGTGATCACCGGCTTGCCCGCGCGGTTAGCGGCCTTGATTAGACGCTTCTGAATCATCGGTACCTGCTCAAGCGGCATCTCAACCCCGAGGTCGCCCCGGGCCACCATGATGCCATCGACCACCTCGAGTATTTCATCGATGTTCTCTACGGCCTGCGGCTTCTCGATCTTAGCGATGACCGGCTGATCTTCAGCGCCGAGGTCTCTCAGTGCGCTGCGGAGCACTTCGACATCGGCCCGGTTTCGGACAAACGACAACGCGACCCAGTCCACACCGGCGGCGATGCCAACGGCGAGGTCGGCGCGGTCTTTTTCGGTGAGTGCGGGGGCTTGAATGTTGCTCTCAGGGAGGTTGATTCCCTTGTGGCTACCGAGCATTCCGCCATCGATGATCTCGATGTCCACTTCACCTGCATCAAGACGAACAGCTGCGACCCTTCCGCTGAGTGCGCCGTCTGCGAACAGAACCGTTTCTCCCTCGGCCACGTCGTGAACCATGCTCGGCCACGTCGTGCCCACATGGCCCGGAGTCGCAAGACGCTCTGCGTCCATCGACACCGTGAGGGTGTCGCCCGAATTCAGTTGAATGGGCTCTCCCGGTCCTGTACGAATTTTAGGCCCTTGAAGATCGAGCAGAATGGCGACCTTCTTTTTTATTTTGAGGGCGCTTCGGCGAATGCGAGAAACGCTCTGGCGAATGCCTTCCGCATTGGAGTGGCTGCAGTTGACGCGTGCGACGTCGACGCCGGCCTTGAACAACTGTTCGAGGCCCTCCAGGCTGGAGGTTGCGGGGCCAATCGTCGCGACAATCTTGGTTCTTCTGTTGGTCATGCCGGCGGTATATCACTGCGTGGAGGCTCCGTGTTGCTTTCCATGAAGACCCACTGCAGGAACGGTTTTTTTTTACCCGACTGCCCTTCAAGGGATTCCTCGAAAACCAAGGCGCGAGGTCAGAGATGCTGCAGGTTGGATTGTAAATATGGGCTTGTCAAGAGCGATGGCAAGAGCAGATTTGAGGAGTGATTTAAACGGACGTGGATCATGTGGCCCGTTTAAAAAAATGGTTGAATCCCCTAAAGATCTCAAAAAACTTGACCGTTACATTGACGTGTCAACGGATATGTGGCATGATGTGTTTGGGTTGACAGGCCCAAACAGGGAAAACGCCGGCTGAGCCGGTACTTTAGGGAAAATAGTGGGAACAGCAACTCCCATGGAAGGAGACAATCATGACCGTTGGATCGCCAAAAAGTCGCGAACGGGTCGCTCGTAATTTTATCAAATCATACGGGCGGACTCGATTCCGTGAACTGCTCTCTGCGCTTGCACGGGGCGAAAGCGGCCAAACCATTGCAGACGGGTTCGGCGTGAGTCGAGAACGCGTTCGTCAGTGGAAGAACACGTTTGGTGAAGTGATCACGCACTACCGGGTGTACCCGGAGGTGGATCGCATTCTTCACGAGCGTCAGGCCGGCTAGCGCCAACCTGAAATCGAATCACAGCCGACGCTATCATCGTTTCGATGAAGCGTCGGCTGCGTCAATTCTGAGCAACAGCAGCAGGATTTCGAGACCGAAGGTTTTCGCCGAGATAGCATGCGTCATTCGCAGAGGTGCACCCATGGGTAAGCAATACAAGAAAATCGTTTGTGCCTACAGCGGCGGACTCGACACCAGTGTCATGATTCCTTGGCTGAAAGAAAACTATGGCGCGGAAATCATCACGTACACAGGCGACTTGGGCCAAGGCGATGACCTCTCGGGGGTGCGCAACAAGGCGTTGAGTACCGGAGCGAGTCATGCCGTGGTCGATGATCTCACCGACCGGTTCGTCGAAGAGTTCATTTGGCCGGCTGTTCGAGCCAGCGCACTGTATGAGGGCATGTACCCACTTCATACAGCACTGGGTCGTCCGCTTTTGGCTGCACGATTGGTTGAAGTTGCCTTGGAACATGGAGCCGATGCCATTTCACATGGCTGCACCGGAAAAGGAAACGATCAAGTTCGGTTTGAGGTGACGGCCAAAGCATTGGCCCCTCAGTTGGGCATCGTTGCTCCGCTAAGAGAGTGGGAACTCACGACCCGGGAGTTGGAGGTGGACTACGCCATTGAGCGCAACATCCCCATCCCCATCACCAAAGAAAAGCCGTACTCGATTGACCAAAACCTCTGGGGATGCGCGATAGAGTGCGGTGAAATGGAAGACCTTTGGGCTGAGCCGCCCGATGACGCATGGATAATGACCAAAGACCCGTCCAATGCACCCCGAGGCTCCATCGAGGTCATGCTGACGTTCGATAATGGAATTCCAGTGGCGATCGATGGCCGCCCCATGGGTGGTGCGGAACTCATTCGGTACCTCAATGATCTTGGGGGAACGTTTGGCGTAGGGCGGATCGACATGGTGGAGAACCGAGTGGTGGGGCTGAAATCCCGCGAAGTCTACGAGGCACCCGCCGCCACACTCATCCACATGGCCCACACGGAGCTTGAACGGATTTGCCTCGACCGAGAAACGTTCAACTACAAGCGTAAGCTGAGCCAAGACTACGAAAAGATCATCTACGATGGAACGTGGTTCGGCCCGCTCCGTGAGTGCCTT
>Ga0160422_10000029_pt1 | contig 66139 bp, 62 predicted proteins | sample Fk160mmetaG_FD_108192 | JGI IMG/M metagenome (GOLD analysis project Ga0160422, IMG submission 108192) | Marine microbial communities from the Central Pacific Ocean - Fk160115 60m metaG | ecosystem: Environmental > Aquatic > Marine > Oceanic > Photic zone | place: The Central Pacific Ocean... | reverse complement strand
GTCGGGCGTCATGACAGATGATCTCGAACTTGAGGGTGCCCGTGCTGTCCGGCCAGTCGGGCTTGACGTTCCAGGATACGCGGTGGACCTGGTTGGTGGCGATGGGGGTTCCGATCTTGGAACTTGTGCCATCCACCCAACTTTGGGGGAGAATCCACTTGGAGGTATCGTCGAAGGCACCGTCCTGAGCAGCGAGGATGCCCACGGTGGCGTTGGCGTCGTCCGGATCGATGATCTCGAAGTCCAAATCGATGATATTGGTCCCCGCACGCTGGGTGATGGCCCGCACGGCAGGCTGGGGAATGACGTTGCGCACCGGCAAACCTTTGGTCCGGTAGGCGCGCTTCCAAATCTTAACTTTGCCGTTTTTACTTTCGATGATGTCGCCTTCGGGGGTGAAGCAAGTGCGGGAATAATCATCGTAGATGAAGGAAGCGCTTTGCAAGGAATTGCCATCGGCATCGCGCAGGCGTTTGTTGCTCAATAAGGTGCCGTCCTTTGCAACCGCGACGCACCGCCCCGCGTTGGATGTATTGACACGCTTGATGAAGGTGCCGTCTGGTTGAAAATAATGGAGGTAATTGTAGTCGCCTACGACCAAAGTTCCGTTAGACAGGAAAACTATGTCTATCGGTTGTTTAAGTTGGCCAGGCGCGGTACCGTTTGATCCAAATTTTCCGACAAAACCGCCACCCTTTTCCAAAACTTGTATACGGTGGTTGTATCTATCCGCAACATAGACTTTACCATCATTGCCTATTGCAATGCCGTTAGTTTGATAAAATTGACTATCCCCAGAACCACTTGATCCAGGATTTGATATGGTTGCGTTTTTACCCGTTCGCCATTTGAAGGTCCCGTTATTCTCCAAGCATGTGACGGCATAATCTTCGGCAATGTAGATCGTCCCGTTGTCGTCCAAGGTAATATCGAAAACATCTCTTCTACCGTTCGCGATGTCGATATGCCTAACAATAGAGCCATTCATTTCGAATACACTAATTCTGGATGTGCTGCCCGAACTGGTTGTTCGATTGGCGACATAGATATGGCCGTTTCCGGAAGTACTGTCCACATGGTAGGCAACTCCCGATGAATAGTTCACGTCCCACTCGTTAGCCAGGTACCAGTTGTCCTGCTCGGCGGCATGCCCACTTGGGCAGGTAAGCAAAAGGGTGAAAAAGAGGGCGAGTTCGCGCGCGTACGTCTTCATATTGTCGGATGGTTAAATGGACTAATTAGCGAAAAACAGAAAAAACAATGCGGAAATAGTATGTTCCTGTGCAAAAATAGGATAAGAAACTGAACCGAATGGTCGAACGAAATCTGAGGGGAGGAAAATCATCTGCCGATCCGTACCTGAAATCTCTCCAAAAGGCTCGCTACGGGCTTGCGATCAAGCCTGCGTGTAGGGTAGGATGTTGCGTTGATCATGAGAAAGTCTTCCAGCCCCATCCCTTTGTTTTCCGTTTTCGCGTTTGCCGTCGCCTGCATGGCGGTCCTTTCCCCCGCCTTGCGGGCGGAGAACCTGGTCTTGTGGATCAGTTCCTTTCAGGACCAGGTCTACTACGAGAAGATGGCCGAGCTCTACGAGAAGGAGACGGACAAGCCGATCGACCTGGAGGTCCGGGCATACGGGTTCCGCGAGATGCCCGACAAGCTGGGGGTGGCCTTCCGGACGGGGGAGGGCATACCGGACATGGTCCAGCTGGACGAGACGTTCTTCGGGGTCTTCCTGAACGGGCCTTCCCCTTTCGTGGACCTGACCAAGAGGGTGGCCAAGTCCGGCCTGGCCAAGGATTTGCACCCGCGCAGGCTGGAGGTCTTCACTTACAAGGGCAAGGTCCTGGGGGTGCCCCAGTCGCTCAGCGCGATGGTCCTGTACTACCGCAAGGATTTGTTCGAGGAACTGAAGGTCGATCCGAAAAAGCTGAAGACCTGGGGCGACGTGGCCAAGGTGGGCAAACGCCTGCAGGAGGATCACGGTCAGCGATTCATGGCCCTGGACGGCACGCTTTTCGACGTTTTGCTCAGGCAGAAGGGATCGGACCTGTTCGATAAGAAAGGGAACTTTCTGCCCGATGAGAAGATCGCTCTTTCCATCCTCGAGGAATTCGCTCAGATGTCGAAGGCAGAGATCGCGGTGATGCCCGACCGGGGTTCCATTTTCGATCCGGTCTTTTTCAGCGGGGACCTGGAGGCGAGCGAGGTTCTCTGCGTGGCGGGGGCAGACTGGTACGGGCTGGACCTTTTCCAGCAGTTCGCCCCCCAGATGAAGGGGATGTGGGGAATGCTCCCGCTGCCCACATGGCGGGACGGAAAGGGCAAGCTGGGCCCGCGGACCGCGACCTTTGCGGGGCAGGGCCTGATGATCTGCGAGGGGAGCGAGAAGAAGGACGCGTCCTGGTCGTTCATCGAGTTCGTGATGAAGAACAAGGAGGCCAATGCGCAGCGCTTCATGCAGGGGAACAGCTTCCCCGCCTACCGGCCGGCCTGGAAGGACAAGCGGGTCCTGGCCAAGCACGAGTATTTCGAGCAGTCGATGGGGAACCTCCTGGTCGAGCTGGCGGACGAGATCCCGCCCGTGGTGGTTGACCCCCGCCGTCCGCAGGCGATCTTCATGATGCAGGAGAACTACTTCGGGTCGGTGATGTTCGGGGCGATCTCCGCAAAGGAGGCACTCAAGCAGTACCGGGACGCGATGAAGAACGCATCCCGCGGACAGCGTTGAGCAACGTCCGCAAACCATGAAGGAGAAGGGTAAGGGAGGACGCTTTCTTCCCCTCCTGCTCTTGCTCGGTCCCTTCTTCGGGCTGTGGGCTCTTTTCTGGCTGGTTCCGCTCGGGATGGGGATAGACCTGTCCATGCAGAGCCCGGACTTCCGCCCGGCCCACCGCGAGGAGGCGATGCCCGGGCAGACGGCCCCGACGAGTTCCCTGTCCTTTCTCGATTGGCGCTCCGCCCCGGAGGAGCCGTCTGCGGATGCGCCCCGCTACGTTGGGCTGGAGAATTTCCGCAAGGTGATGGAGGACCCGAAGTTCCACAAGGCCCTCGGCAACACCCTGGTCTACGTGTCGGGATCGATCGCGGTGATCCTCCCCTTGGCTTTCTTTCTGGCGGCCTGCCTGCGCGGGCTCCCGAGGCTTACGCGGGCGGGCATGGTGTTCTGCCTGATGATCCCCGGCCTGGCACTGCCGGGCGTCATCTCGACCTTGTTCTACCTGTTCTTTCACGGCCGGGAGGGGGCTCTCAACCAGTACCTGGTGATTCCCATGGGCTTCGACCCGGTGAACTGGATGATGGACCCGTCCTTCATCATGCCCTCCCTCATTCTGCAGGCGGTCTGGAGGTGGACCGGCCTGGTTACCCTCTTCTTCCTCTGCGGGATGGAGGCCATCCCGCGCTGGCAGTTCGAGGTCGCCCGGATCGAGGGGGCGGGCTCGTGGACGCGCCTGAGCCGAATCCTTTTCCCGGGGGTCCGGCACTTGGCGGTCTTCGCGGGGGTCTTCCTGGTGGTGGATGGGTTTGCGGCCTTCTCGGGGGCCTATAACCTGCTTGGCGGGTCGGGCGGGATCCTCGACTCGGGCCTCCTTCTGGTGACCTACGTCTACCAGGTCGCGTTTCCGGGAGGCTCGGGAAGATTCGATTTTCCGGGGGCGGCGGCGATGAGCCTGCTGGTGGCCCCGGTTACCGCATTTTTGCTCTTTCTGTTGCTGCGGGCGAGGAGGGCCCTGTCCGCCCGATGAAAAGGTTCCTTTTGCATCTCGCTCCCCTGCCGGTCCTGGTGGCGTGCATCTATCCGTTCGCATGGATGTTCTTTTCGTCCTTCAAGACGAACCGGGAAATCTACCGACCCGCCCAGCTTCTGCCCGAAGACTACGAGTGGGATTCCTATTCCGCTCTCTGGTCGGGCGAGTACCTCCCGTTTCTCGATTACTTCATGCATTCCCTCCTGGTCTCGGGCGGGCAGGCAATCCTCGCGACCCTGGTGACGGCGGCGGCGGGCTTCGCCTTCGCGAAGTTCGGGTTCCGGGGGAGCGGGTGGCTCTTCGGGGTGGCGGTCCTGGTGATCCTGGTGCCCAAGCAGGCCCTCGCGGTTCCCCTTTTCGAATGGATGGCGTGGCTGGGCTGGCAGGGAGACCTTTGGTCGCTGGCCCTCCCGGGCGTGGCGAGCGGGCTGGGCGTGATCTTCTTCACTCAGGTCTTCCGCAAGGTGCCCGGGGAACTGGTCGACCTGGCCCGGGTGGAGGGGCTGAGCCCGGTCCGGATCTTCGCCTTGCTGCTTCCCCTGGTGGCTCCCGCCCTGGTGACTTATTGCTTCCTGCACTTCATCCTGAGCTGGCAGGAGCATCTCCTGCCCCTGCTCATGCTGGACGACGAGAACCTGACCCTGCCCATCGCGCTGGCCAAGCTGAAGGACTCGAGCCACCGCATACCCGAGGCGGTGGGGATGGCGGCGGCCACCTTGTCGCTGATCCCGGTAGTCGTCCTGTTCGGGCTCTGCTTCCGCAAGATGAAGACGGCCCTGGTCGAGCTGAGCCTGTCCTAGATTCTCGCTCCGCTTGAAGGGTCGAACCAATGGGCCCGTTCCCAGTCGGGACGGAGGTGGACCGTGGAGCCGGTTGCGGGAGCTTCCCCATCGGTCCGGATGACCAGTTCGTGACTTTCGCAGGAGAGGCGAAGGAGGCGGGAATCGCCCAGGTCCTCGACCCGGTCGAGGGTGGTCTCGAGGGTGGAGCCGGGTTCGGAGGAAGGAACGGCGGCGAGGCTCTCGGGACGCAGGCCGAGCAGGACGGGCCCGGGGGCTGGAGCCGTTTTCACCGCTAGGTCGAGGGTCTGCCCGCCAAGCAGGAAACGGGGGTCTTTCCCTTCTTCGGCGGCCACTTGGCCTGTCAGCAGGTTGATGGCGGGGGAGCCGAAGAACTCGGCCACGAAGCGGGTGGCGGGACGGCCGTAAATCTCGGAGGGGGTCCCGAGCTGGACGATTTCGCCCTCGTTCATGACGCAAATGCGCTGGCCAAGAGTCATGGCCTCGACCTGGTCGTGGGTCACGTAGAGGGTGGTGCGGCCGTGCTCGCGGTGAAGCCGGGCGAGCTCGTCGCGCATGGAGGAACGGAGGTTCGCGTCGAGGTTGCTGAGGGGCTCGTCGAGGAGGTGGATGGCGGGGTTGCGGGCAAGCAGGCGGCCCAGAGCCACGCGCTGGCGCTGCCCGCCGGAGAGCTCGCCGGGCTTGCGCTTGAGCAGACCGGACAGGCCGAGCCGGTCGGCTACCCCGCGGACGGCTTGATCGACTTCATCCTTGGGACGCTTGCGGGCCCGCAGGCCGAAGGCGAGGTTCTCGAAGACGGAGAGATGGGGAAAAAGAGCATAGTTCTGGAAGACCATGGCCAAGTCGCGCTCGCCAGGCTCGAGCCCGGATGCATCGGTGCCGCCGATGAGGACGGTTCCTGCGCTCGGGCCGTCGAGGCCGGCGAGGATGCGCAGGAGGGTGGTCTTTCCGCAGCCCGAGGGGCCGACCAGGGCGATGAATTCCCCTTCTGCGATTTCCAGGTCGACGCCCCGCAGGGCCCTCGTCCCGTCGGGAAAGGTTTTGCTCAGGTTCTGGAAGGATACGGCGGACATCCTGGGGAGAGATCATGAAGAAAGGGCGGGTCCGGGTAAAGCCAAGAGGCAGGCGCTTAATCGCTTGAGGAAAAGGGCGTTATTCATAGATTGAGTGATAGATGAACCTTTCGGCATACCTACGGACCGGGCTTCTGGCCGCCCTTGCGGGATCGGTCGGGTGCAAGTGGCAGTCCAAGTCCGTGGAGCCGGAAAAGACCCTTGCCGATCCCATTGCCAAGGCGGAGGCCAAAGCCATGGAATGCATGGTCTGCCACGGGACAAAGGAAGCCCAGAGGGGACCGATCCTCGACGGGATGGAGGTCTGGTACCTGACCGAGCAGATGGAGAAGTTCAGGGCGGGAATCCGAGGGAACCGTCCAAGCAACCGCTCGGAGCATCTCATGGGGGTGGGAGCGAGAAAGATCGAGAGCGATCTCGAACTGGCCTACCTTGCGGACTGGTTTGCGAACCGGCCCCCGGTACCGGCCATCCGGACGGTGAGGGGGGAAGTGGAGAAGGGGAAGGAATTCTACGAGCAGAGATGCGCCTCCTGCCACGGGGCCAACGGGGAAGGGAACCGGCTGGTGCGCGGGCCTTCCCTGCAGAGGCTGGAGGGCTGGTATTTTCTCGAGCAGATGCGTAAGTTCAGGTCGGGGGAGCGGGGATACCACACTTCCGACGAGGGGGGACGGGTGATGGCGGCCGCTTCCAAGGATATTTCGGACGGGACTTTGCGCGACGTGGTGGCGTATTGCGTGGAGACCTTCGGCCCGGAGGAGGCCCCTTCGAACCGGGACAAGTATCTCGGGCCGAAGCCTTCGCCCAAGCTATTCTAATCCCCGAATTTCCCCTGCAGGGCGGAGAGTCGCTCGGGCGTCCCGACGTCGTCCCATTCGCCGGGGTGGAGAATGCCTCCCACCCGTCCGTGGGCAATGGACCCGCGAAGCCGGGGGACGATGGAGAATTTCTCGACCTTGGCCCCGTCGAGGATACGTGGGTGGTAAAGGGCGATGCCGGCGTAGAGAAGATCGGGGGACTCGGATTCCACGACCCGTCCGTCGAGGAGGGAAAAGTCTCCCTTCTCCCGCCAGGCGGGACGAGGAACGAGAAAGAGCAGGGCGTCGTCCTCCCCGGGCAGGTCATCCGGGATTTTGGCAAAATCGAGGTCGCACCAGACGTCCCCGTTGACCACGAGAAAGGTGTCGTTGCCCAGCAGGGGGAGGGCCTTGGTGATGCCGCCCCCGGTCTCCAGCGGTTCGGGTCCCTCGTCGGAGTAGGCGATTTCGAGGCCCCAGGCGGAACCGTCCCCGAGGGCCTCGGGAATCATGGAACCGAGGTGGCCGAGGTTGATCACGATCTCCCGGAAGCCGGCGTCCGCGAGCTTCTCGAGGTGGTGAACGACGAGGGGCTTGCCCCCGACCGGGACGAGGGGCTTGGGCGTATGGTCGGTAAGGGGACGGAGCCGTTTGCCGTAGCCTGCAGATAGGATCATCGCCTTCATCGCATAGTCAGGCGAGAAGTTCGGCTTGCCCGTAGAGATCGGCGATGGTCGAGAGCTCGGGGTAGCGCTCGAGGACGGTCTCCACGTACCCCCTGACCTGGGGAACGTCGGCGAGGTAGGCGTCCTTGCCGTCGCGAACCTTGAGGCGATGGAAGATACCGATGCACTTGAGGTGTCTTTGCAGACCGGTGAGGTCGAACCAGCGCAGGAAATCCTCGTCGCTCATCTCGGGCATTGGGGAAGAGCCCTGTTCGAGGGCTTGCTGGAAGGAGGATACTTCCTCCTCGATCCAGTCCTCGTCGTTGTCGACGTAGCAATCCCTGAGCAGGGAAACGAGGTCGTAGGTGACGGGGCCGAGCATGGCTCCCTGAAAATCGATCACGCCGATCTTTCCGGGGGATGGGAGGAGGAGGTTTCGGCAGTGAAAATCCCTGTGCATGAAAGATTTTGGTATTTCGTCGATGGCCGAGACGAGGGGGGCGACGGCTTGCTCGTAATGGGCTTGGTCGATCCCGGGCAGGCACCACTCGCGAAAGATCCCGAGCTCCTTGCCCTGCCAGGCCCGGTCGAACTCGGGCAGAGAATCGGCAAAGTCCGCAAGGCCGTCCTGAAACTTGAGGATCTCCGTGATCGCCAAGTCGTAGAGCTCTTCCCGGTCGGGGCCGTCCAGAACGTCCTGGTAATGGACGTCCCCGAAGTCGCTCAGGACGAGAAAGCCCTGCTCAAGGTCCCGGGCGATGATCTTGGGCACGTTAACGCCCGTTTCCAGCATGCGCTCGCCAATCCTGACGAAGGGTTCGCAGGGTTCGAGATCGGGGGGAGCGTCCATGACGATCCAGGACCGTCCGCCCTCGGAAAGACGGAAGTACCTGCGGAAACTGGCGTCCTCCGAAGCCGTCTCCAGCCGGGCGCTCCCGAAGGAGGCCTGGGCGCTCAGCCAATTCTCGAGCGCGTCCTTCCTTTCATCCGTAACCGACACCACGCTTTCATCTCTGTTCGAAAGGGGGGTCGGGTTCAAGGCAAAAAAGAGCCGGAGGGGACCGGCTCATGCCTGAGGCGGTCAGGCCTCGACGTTGGCCCAGACGTGGACGTGGGGCTTGCCCCGGAAGTACCAGACCATCTTGGGCCCCTCGACCTGCCAGACGTCCCAGACCTCGTCGTCGCCCACGTTCTCGTTCTTGTAGTAGGAGAGATGGAGATTGTCCATGTCGTTGGCCTTGATGAGCTTGAGGGCTTCGTCGGCGTCCTTCTTGCGGAAGGGGGCGAGAAGGTCGCCCAGAACCTTGGACGTAAGCTCCTTCTGGTCGCGGCTGAGGTCGGAGACGGGAAGACCGTCGAGTCCCTCGGCGGTACCCTTGGTCTCGATGGTCTTGTTGCCGCGCTCGCCCCGGCTCATCTTCTCAAGAAGGGCGACCTTGCGCTGCTTGCCGTCAAGGGCCTGGTAGAGCTCGTTGGCCCGCTCGGCCTGAAACCAGTAGACGTTGCCGGCGTGGTCGGCCTTCTCGGTGAAGCCACCGGCCGCATGGCCGTAGAAAATGGGTCCTCCGAAGGCGGTTCCCTCGACCGAGTCGCCGTCGCACCGACGGGTAACGTGGCGGCCCGTGAGCACGAACTCGAACTTGCCGCTGCCCGGTTCCCCGAAGAGGGCGATGGAGCTGCGGTCGAACCCGCCGTCCTCCTCGACCTGCTCGTAGACCATTTCAGCGTATTCCTCACTGTGAAGGCCGAGAAAGATCTCCTTGACCAGGGCCTGCTGGTCCTGGGTGAAGAAGTTGCGCAGCTCGGGTTTCACGATCTGCCAGTTGTTGTTGATCTTGGAGCGCAGGGGATGTTCGAAGGGGAAGCAAAGCTCCTTGCGCTGCTCCTCGGAAAGGGTCTTGTGCAGGGACTGAACGAGGGTCTCGGAATCGGGCTTCTTCTTCGCCTTGTCCTCCTTGTTCTTCTTGCCGATAAGGGACCCGCCGCCCGCGAGGGTAAGGCCGGTGGCGGCGGAGGTCACGAATTCGCGACGCGAGAGCGGACTGAGGGCTGGCTTCTTCATGGCGTTTGCTTGGTAGAGGTTCAGGCGAGAAGCTCGGGGATGACCTTGGGATGCTCGACCCCGGTGAGCCGCTGGTCGAGGCCGAGGTAGCGGTAGGTGAAGCGTTCGTGGTCGATCCCGAGGCATTGCAGGACGGTGGCGTTGAGGTCGTTCACGTGGACGGGGTTCTCCACGATGTTATAGGCGAAATCGTCGGTCTTGCCGTACTCGAAGCCGGCCTTGATGCCCCCCCCGGCCAGCCACATGGAAAAGCAGCGCCCGTGATGGTCGCGACCGTGGTTGTCCTTGGTCAGCTTGCCCTGGGAATAGATGGTGCGCCCGAACTCGCCCCCGCAGATGACGATGGTGTCCTTGAGCAGCCCGCGCTGCTTGAGGTCGCGCACGAGGGCGGCGGCGGGCTGGTCGACGTCCTCGCACTGCTGGCGGATCTTGGAGGGCAGGCTGCCGTGCTGGTCCCAGCCACGGTGGAAGAGCTGGACGAAGGGAACCCCGCGCTCGGAGAGGCGGCGGGCGATGAGGCAGTTGTGGGCGAAGCTGCCCTTCCTCATGGCGTCCTTGCCGTAGAGGTCGAGCACGTGCTTGGGCTCGTCCTTGAGGTCGACCAGTTCGGGCACGCTGGTCTGCATGCGGTAGGCCATCTCGTACTGGGCGATGCGGGCGTCGATTTCGGGGTCGCCGGACTCCTTCTTCTTGGCCTGGTTGATTTTGGCGATCCCATCGAGCATGGAGCGGCGCATGTCGCGCGAGACGCCCTTGGGGTTGGAGAGGTAAAGCACGGGATCCCCGGCGCTGCGGAACTTGACCCCCTGGTGCTTGGAGGGGAGGAATCCGCTCCCCCAGAGGCGGTCGTAAAGGGCCTGCGACTGTCCGCGCCCCTTGGAGATCATGACGACGTAGCCGGGCAGGTTCTTGTTCGGGCTGCCCATTCCCCAGTCCAGCCAGGCACCCATGGAGGGCTTGCCCGGCTGCTGGACGCCGGTGTTGATGGCGGTGATGGCGGGGTCGTGGTTGATGGCCTCGGTGTGGACGGATTTGACGAGGGTGATCTCGTCCGCGATGCTCGCGATGTTCGGAATGATCTCGCTGAACCAGCTCCCGTTCTTTCCGTGCCTGGAGAAATCGAACATGGGGGCCACGCAGGGAAAGGATTTCTGGCCGGAGGTCATGCCCGTGATGCGCTGGCCGTTGCGGATGGAGTCGGGAAGCTCGATGCCGTGGTTCTTGCGCATCTCGGGGTGGTAGTCGTACATGTCGATGTGGGAGGGGCCACCGGAGAAAAAGAGGTAGATGATGCGCTTGGCAGCGGGCTTGAAGTGGGGGCCGGCAAGGGTCCCTTGGAAAGGGCTCGACGGATTGGCCTCGGCAAAGAGGGAAGGGTTGAGAAGGCTGGCCGCCCCGAGGGCTCCGAAGCCACGGGCCCCGAGCTGAAGGAGTTTTCTGCGACTGAGGATTTGCTGGATTTCTAAGTTACTCATTGGTGAGGGTTCCCGGGATCATTCGCGGTTCAGGGTCTCGTCGAGGTTGAGGATCATGGAGGCAAGCAGGGTCCAGGTGGCGTGCTCGTAGGGATCGAGCTTGGCGTCGCGGGGGGACTCGCCCACGGAGAGGAGATCCTCGGCCCGCTTGGGATCGTCCCGGAAGACCTTGGACTGCTCGTCGTGAAACTTTTGCAGAACCTCGATCCGAAGCTGGTCGGCGGGTCGGCTGGTGGCCCACTCGAAGGCGAAGTTCAGGCGGTCGGAAAAGGTCTGGGCGCCGCTCGTGAGGATGCGCCTGGCAAAATGCCGGGCGGCCTCCACGAACTGTTCGTCGTTGAGGGTGACGAGGGCTTGCATGGGGGTGTTGGTACGCTGCCTCTGGAGAACGCAGACTTCTCTGGTAGGGGTGTCGAAGGCCATGAGGGCGGGCTGGGGAGCGGAACGCTTCCAGTAGGTGTACATGCTCCGGCGGTAGAGCTTTTCACCCTTGTCGCGGATGAATTTGCGCCCGCCGCTGAGCGAGACCTCGACCCAGAGCCCGGGCGGCTGGTAGGGCTTGACCCCAGCCCCCCCGAAGTCGCGCTTGAGCAGGCCGCTGATGGCGAGGGCGTTGTCCCTGACGAATTCCCCCATCATGCGGAAGCGCGGAGCGCGGGCGTGGTAGAGGTTGACGGGGTCCTTCTCGAGATGCTCTGCTCTGGTGACCGAGGACTGGCGGTAGGTGGCGGAGGTGACCATTTGCCTGATCGCACGCTTGACGTTCCATCCGTTGTCGCGGAAGTCGGCGGCCAACCAGTTGATGAGGTCGGGGTGGGTGGGCCAGCTTCCCTGCGACCCGAAGTCGCTCGGGGTGTTGGAGAGGCCGCGCCCGAAGATGGTCTGCCAATGGCGGTTGGCGGCTACCCTGGCGGTGAGGGGATGCTTGGGGTCGACGATCCATTTGGCCAGGCCGAGACGGGTCTTGGGCAGGTCCTCCTTCATGGGGGGCAGGAAGGCGGGCGTGTCGGGAAGGAATTCCTTGGTCTTGTCGGGGGAGGAGTACTGGCCGCGCATGAGGAGGTAGGTCTTGCGCATCTTGTTGGCCGGGTTGTCCGCCATGATCATGGAGGTGATCTTGGTCTTTCCGAGGGATGCAAGCTCGCCCCCGATCTTGTCCCTTTCCTTGCCCAGTTCCCGGAAGGGCTTGTCGAGGGAATGGAGGTAGTGGTCGAAGAGGACCTTGGTCTGCTCGGGGGTGCGGTCGGAAGCGGAGATGGCCAGCAGGGGGGTGATCTGGTCGGAACCGGAGAGCGACTGGACCTCGATGGAGGTGAGCTCGCGGTCGTAGAATCGGACGTCGTCGATTTCCACTCCGTTTACGATCGACGTGCCGAAACGGCGCCCGAGCCGGAGGGGCTTGTCGGTCGCGATGGTAGCGGTGAGCCCGTCGGCTTCCACGGTATGGTCGAGCTTCTCGCCGTTGAGGTATACCCGGGTGCCGGCGGCCCGTCCCGAGCCGTCGTAGGTGATGAAGAGGTGCTGCCACTTCTTGGCCGCGACCTTCTTTTTGCCGACGACCTTGACCGCGTTGTCCTGCCACTTGTGGATGATGTGGGCCCCGGGCTTGCCGTTCTGAAACCAGAGGTCGAAACCACGATAGGAATTGCCCTCGTCCATCTTGGCGAAGACGGCCCCGTTCTGGTTGCCGTTGGGGGTCTTGACCCAGCAGCCGTAGCTGAAGGGCTTGTTCCATTGCGGATCCTTGAAGCCCTTTACCTCGAGGTAGCCGTTGCCCTCGATCTTGAGGCCACCGTTGAACTTGGCCCCGCCGACGGGCTTGGCCTTGCCGTGAAGGCGGCACTCGGAATCCTTGCGGACGAGGTCGGGGGTGAGGTTCTTCTCGAAGCCGTCGAGCGGAAGGTGGGAAACGAGGCCGGCCGGGGCGACCGGGGTCTTCTTCTCGCCCGCATTGAGGAACTGCTCGTCGGTCCATTCGTCAAAGGCCTTGCGGGCCTCCTTGCGGCGGGCTTCCTGCTTCTTCGAGATTTCGGCGTCGCGCTTCTCGAGCTCCTCCTTCCTCTTGCGCTGGTCGGCCGACTGGACGTTGACCACGGGGGCCTGGTTGCCCCGGCGGGTCTGCATGCCGGGGTCGGCGTTGTTGTTGTAGAAGGCATAGAAACGGTAGTACTCCTCTTGGCTGATGGGGTCGTACATATGGGAGTGGCACTGGGCGCACTCCATGGTAAGGCCCATCCAGACGTTGGCCGTGGTCTTGACCCGGTCGACGACGTACTCGACGCGGAATTCCTCCGCGATCACGCCTCCCTCGTCGGTGGTGGCGTGGTTGCGGTTGAACCCGGAGGCGATCTTTTGCTCGACGGTTGACTCGGGCAGGAGGTCGCCGGCCAGTTGCTCGACCGTGAACTGGTCGAAGGGCATGTTGTTCTTGTAGGCGTCGAGGACCCAGTCCCTCCAGGGCCACATGGTCCTGGGGCCGTCGTCGTGGAAGACGGAGGTGTCGCCGTAGCGGGCGGCGTCCATCCAGACGAGGGTCATCCGCTCGGCGTAGCCATCGGAGGCAAGGAGGCGGTCGACCAGTTTTTCGTAGGCATCGGGCGACTTGTCATCGAGGAAGGCCTTGACCTCGGATGGGGTGGGGGGAAGACCCGTAAGGTCGAGGTGGAGCCGGCGGGCGAGGGTGCGCCGGTCGGCCTCGGGGGAGGGCTTGAGCCCGCGGTTCCGGAGGCTCCTGTGGACGAAGCCGTCGATCGGGTTGCGTGACCAGGCGGGATCACCGACCTCGGGGACGGAAGGCTTCTCGAGAGCGCCGAAGGACCAGTGTCGTTCCCACTCAGCTCCATCCTTCAGCCACTGCCTGAAGAGCTCGATCTCCTGTTTGGTCATCGGCTTCTTGCTCTCGGGTGGAGGCATCATCTCCTCGGGGTCATCGGAGAGGATCCGGTGCCAAAGCTCGCTTTCGTCGAGCTTGCCCGGGACGATGGCCCGGGTGCCGTCGCGGTCGGCGAGGGCGGATTGCTGGAGGTCGAGGCGCAGCTTGGCCTTCCTCGATTTCTCGGAGGGTCCGTGGCAGTGGAAGCACTTGCTCGAGAGAATCGGCCGGATGTCGCGGTTGAAACTAACGGATTCCTTACCCACTACCGGGACGGAGAGGGAAAACGACAGAACCGCTAAAATTGTATGGCTTTTACCCATGTTGCAGATTGAAAATAACCAATGTAATTGTAGTAGGACGTCCGAAGGGTGGCAAGTTTTCATGTTCTGGTTTGGCCCGATTTATTTTTCAGCCCTTCCTTCATCGGATCTGCGTTCGTCGCCGGGCCCGGGCAAAAGGCAGCCGGAGGCGCTTGATTGGCGTTGAAGTCGGGACGGATTTGACACAGAATGTACGCCTATGACTACGGAAACCGAATCGGAAGACCTCCAGGAGGAGGAGAAGGAACCCGAGACTCCCTCCTTCGATGCGGTCGACTTGATGCTCGACGGCAACCTCAAGGACCAGATCAATTACTCGATGGTAAAAGCCCTGGCGGAGGCCCTGGACGAGAAGGCCCGGATCCTGGTCCGGGCGGAGAGCGAGTTCGAGCCCCAGGAGGGCGAGACCTTTGCCGAGGTGGCAATGCCCGAGATAGAGGCCATGGCCCAGGCGGTGACGGAGGGTTGCGTGGATTTCTCGAAAATCCGCTTCTGGGAGGCTTGCGAAACGGCCGAGGTGGCGTGGGACGAGGCCAAGGACGAGGAGGGCAAGGTCATCGGCAGGATGCCCTACGGCAACCCGCACGACGAGCCCAGGGAAGGGAACCGCATTCTCGCCAACCTGGAGAAGATTCTGGAGTGGCTCGTGCAGGTCCATGACATGCACGAGAAGAATGGAATGGGATGGGCCTCCCCGTATGGTTGTCCCGAGGACGGCCAGCATGCCTACGACAAGCGGGAAAAGAGCAGGGAGCGACTTGCCGCCACGGTAGACAAAATCAAGAAAAACCTCGATTTGTAGGGGCTTGGCCCGTTATTCGCGCGTGGTCTTGTAGATGCGGGGCACCCGCTTCGTAATGGAGCAGAGAAGCTCCCAGGGGATGGTGTCGGCATGCTCGGCGAGGGTGGAGAGCGCAATTTCTCCCTCCGCTTGCCTTCCCACCAGAGTGACCGTTTCGCCAAGCTCGATTTCCTCCGTGGCGTCGGTAAGGTCGATCAGGGTCTGGTCCATGGTCACGCGACCCACGAGAGGGTAGGACTTGCCGTTGATCAGCCCGCAGGCGCGGTTGCCGCAATGGAGCGGGATGGCGTCCCCGTACCCGGCGCTGATGATCCCTATTTTCGAGTCCCGCTCGAGGAGGTGCTGCCGTTCATAGCTGAGGGTCGTGCCCTTGGGGAGCCGCTTGACCATGGCGAGCTTGGAATGAAAGGACAGGACGGGTTCCACCTGCAGGTCGGCCAGGAGGCTGCCCCGAGGGGATGCGACGCCGAACTGAAGCAGGCCGATGCGGACCGCGTTGAAAACCGATTGCTCGGAAAAGGAGCGCAGAGAGGACGAGTTGTCCGCGTGAATGAGGAAGTCGGGGCCCGGTTCGAGCCCACTTCGCTCGATTACCTGCCGGAACCTCTTCCTTTGTTCCTCCGTAAAGGCGAGGTCGGAGGGTTGGGAGAAATGAGTGAGCATGCCTTTGAGGCTGATCTCGGGGGACCGCCCGATCTCATCGATCAGGGAAACCGCTTCCTCCCACCAGATTCCAAGGCGCCCCATTCCCGTGTCGACCTTGAGGTGAACCGAAACGGGTTGGCCGTTGGCCCTGGAGAGTTCCTTGAAGCGATCGAGTTCCCGTGGCGAAGACAGGGTGGCCACGAGGTCGTAGTCGATGAGAGCCTGATCTTCTTCCTCGAGGAGCGGGCCGAGCACGAGGATGGGCCAGCCCGATCCAAGCTCCCGGATGTCCGCGGCTTCCTTGACGTTGGCCACCGCGAAGAGATCGGCCCCGCTTTGCATGAGGCGGGTCGCAGTGGGGTGGATGCCATGACCGTAGGCGTCGGCCTTGACGACCGAGAGCAGGCGAACGCCGGGGGGTAGCGATTCCCGTATGAGGGCAAGGTTCCGTTCGAGTGCGGCCAAGTCTATCTCGGCCCAGCAGCGCATGCCTTTCACTTGTCTGGTTGCGGACGGCCCGTCATTTCTGGGCAGGTGTTCGGGAAGGTTCCCATTTCCTGAATGAAGGCGGCTTGGGTGAATACACTTCCGGTGAATCGACTTGGCTGGAGACTGGCCGCAGGTCGCTTAGGCCCCGGGTGTCCGAGAGATCATAGGGTATGGCGCCGGAGGCGGTGGCCGGGCCGTCCGGGTTCCTGGGGTCTGGCAGGTGAAGGCTGTCGGGAAAGAGGGATAGGGCTTCCTCGCTCTGAAGGATTTGCTTTGTGCCGACCGGCTCGTTTCCCTCCTGGGCGCGTACGAATCGCCAGCCTTTGCGGAAGGGCGCCTGGAGGTGCTCCGGAGGGGTCTCCGGGATCCTGGCAGCCAGGTCGAGGGCGTTGTAGGCATAGATCGGAAGTTTGCCCCGACTCTCCCAGAGGAGGGTCTTCACCAGGGCCGCGGCGAGTCGAAGGCCGAGGGTCGAGCCCGGTCCCTCGCAGAAGAAGACGGCGTCCACCTCGCGAAGGGAACGGCCTGCTTTTTCCATGACTAGGGTCGTGGCCTCGAAGAGACCTTCCAAGGCTTGCTGGTCGAGGGCCTCGAGGTGGATCCATCCCTCCTCGGAGGGGATGCCCGCATGAATGGGGGAGGATGAGGCGTCCAACAGGAGCGGAAGCTTGTGTTTCACGGGCTCCGAGACTTCTTTCATTCCCTGGAAAACGGAAGCCCGGCCCTTTGCCCAAGGCTTGGGCTCAGTACTTGAGGTACTCGATGTAGAGGGCCTCGGAAGTGTAGATCTTCCACTTCTGTCCGTCTTGCTTGAGGGTATGGAGCAACTTGATCCGGTTGTCCCGGAAAGCGGCGTTGCCGGACAACTTCTGGGTAACCTGCAGGACTTCGACCTCCGCTTCGTCCCCATCGATCTTCTTCACCTCGATTGCCTGCAGGGTATAGCGCAGCTGCACCCGGGCGAACATATAGGTCAGCATATCCTTGCTGCTCTCGAGCAACGGGGACTCGGGATGGAAGGTGGAAAGGACGAAATTTATGTTTCTCTTGCCCATCCCCTCGACGTTGGTCTTGATGACGTTCTCGAGGGCCTGGACGGTGGCCGGGTCCATCTTGGGCTTCTCGGGAGCGGCCTCTTCGCCAGGCGCACCCGGCGCGGGCGGGGTCTTGGGTTCGGGGTTGACCGTGGTGGAGGTTCCCGGGAGGACGGTGCCGGGAAGATCCTGGCCCCATAGGGAGGTTGCGGCTGCGAAAGCCAAGGCAATACAAAGGTATCTCATGTCTTCAACTTTTACTAATTTGAATTTTTTTCAACGACAAAAAACCGGCCTCAGGGAGTTGGGGAATCAAGGAGCGGAAAGAGGGACCCGGATCCTCAGGTACTTGCTCGGCAGGTTGTTGCCCCAGCCGTCCTTGAGGTATACGAGACCACTGAGTTCCTTCTCGTTTTTCAAACTCCAGGGGGTGCGGCGCATGGAGAGCGTCCAGCCGTCCTTCCCCTTGCGCAGGACTTGGGGGGCGTGGGAACGCACGAGGCGCCCGTGACCGAAGAAGTAGGGGTAGCGGTCGGGACCTGCCACCGAAGAAGGCAGCAAAAGGTCGATCTTGTCGCCATGGGCACGGGCCTTGAACGCCAAGTCCGGGGGCGCATCGATGGGCAGGGATTTACGGAAGGCCTCGAACCTCGGACGCCAGAGGGGATCATGCTCCACCCGGTCGGACACCGGGAGATCGAGCGAAAGGTCCGCGAACCCCGGAAGGCATTGACTGGAGCAGGTCAGCCAGGAGGCTTTGCCGGCGATCCTGGCTACGGTATCGGACCGGAGGGGCACGACGGGCTCGATCCTGCACAGAAAAAGGGTTTCGCCGTAGTTTCCGTGAGCCTTTACCTGGCCCATGCTGACCCGCTGGGGGACGGCGTAGATCATTTCGCCCGCCCTCATGCCGTCGGGGAGAACCCAGTCGATCTTCGGGGGGACACCAACGTCGCCCGGGTGTTTCCAGTAGGTGTGCCAGCCTTCTTTGCGGACGATTCGCCAGCCGACCCAGAAAGGCCGTCCGTCCACGATGGTCTTCTGCTCGCTGACCAGTTCCATGGTGAGCGGACCGCGCTTGATGGCTTGGCCGGGGCAGAGGGGCTGCAGGGCCAGAAAGGCCAGCCCCCAACGGATTGCAAGGGTCAATTGAAGGACTTTCCGCATCCGCAAGTCGACTCGGCGTTCGGGTTGCGGATCTCAAAACCCTTGCCGGACAGGCCGTCGTCAAAGTGGATTTCCGAGCCGGCCAGGTAGTCCAGGCTGTCCGCGTCGACGGCGTATTTGACGCCGGAACATTCGCCCACGCGGTCCGTGCTCTTGGGCTCGTCAAGGGCCATTCCGTACTCGAAGCCCGAGCATCCTCCTGCCTCCACGAAGATGCGCAGGACTTTCTCAGGGGAAGCCTCGGAGGACATTTCACGCACTTTTTGAAGAGCCGAATCGGTGAACTTGATCATTCCGGACATTGTAGGGTAGTGGGGCTTCAAGTCAACGAGGAGATTTGCAGCGATATTTGCGCCAAAATTCAATAAAAGGTCCATTTTATTAAATCTTTTCTTGATGCCTTCTGTTTTTCCCAGTAGTTTTCCAAACTCTTATCATTATTTTCGCCAAGTAAATGAAACACATCTTCAACGAGGTTCACTACGAGCTCACGCGCAAGATCGCCGAGGGGGGCATGGGTATGGTCTACGAGGCGACCCAGAGGGGTATCGGCGGATTCCGCAAGGTCGTGGCGATCAAGCTTATCCGGGAGGAGTATTCGGCCATCGAGGAATTCCGGAACAACTTCATCGGGGAAGCCCGGCTGGTGGCCGACCTCATTCATACCAACATCGTCCAGACCTACCATCTAGGGAAGATCGGTGAACAGTACTTCATGACCATGGAGTTCGTCACGGGCTGGAACCTGGAGGAATTCCTTGAGAGGCACGTCGAGACGGGCCAGTACATTCCGGCCGATCTGGCCGTCTTCATCGTCTCGCGCATTTGCCGGGGGCTCGGCTATGCCCACCGCAAGCGGGACGACAAGGGAAGGCTTCTGGGCATCGTGCACCGGGACGTCAACCCCAAGAACATCATGATCGCCAAGGAGGGCGACGTGAAGCTGACCGACTTCGGAATAGCGAAAGCCCTCGACATAATGTACAATCAAGAGGGTGAAGTCATCGCCGGGAAGGACGAATACCTGTCGCCCGAACAGGCCCGTTGCGAAGTGACCGACCATAGAGCCGACCTTTTCTGCTGCGGGATCGTGATGTCCGAATTGATGCTCAACCGCAACATATTCGAGGATCTGGGCGACGCTCCCATAGAGGCGTATCACGAGAAGACCATCGACAACATCCTGAACCTTCCCATCCCCAACTTTACTGAGATCAGGTCCGATATCGACCCCCGGCTCAACCAGATCCTCCACACCGCTCTGGAAAGGCCGAGGGAGAAGCGCTACCAGTCATCCGAGGAAATGCTTACGGAACTGGAAAGCTTCATCTACGGGGACGGTTACGGGCCGACCAACGAAAAGCTGTCGGCTTACGTGCACGACCTTTTCGGCGATGACGGCGACAAGGCGGCCGCCAGATGGCACCGGGGGGAAACGCCTTTTCCGGAAGCGTAAAGCCTGCCGATGGCTATTCAGTCCCAAGGCCTCCGCCAAGTCCAGAAACAGACGCAGAGTCTGGTCTTGGCTCCGCAGTTGCGCCAGTCCCTGAAAATTCTGCAGGTTCCGGCACTGGAGCTCAGGTCGGCCATACTCGAGGAGCTCCAAACAAATCCCTTGCTCGAGGAGGTAGGCGGCAACGACGAGAGTCTCGACGCCGAGGAAATCGAGCCTTCGCCCGATGAAAAGCAGCCCGAGGAGGCGGAGGAGTTCCCGGAGGATCCACAGCCTGCGGCCGAGCAGGCGGAGAAGGAATCCAAGGACGACTTGGAGGCCGAGCTCGAGGAGGGAACGGCGGATGACTTGACCGACATGGATTTCTCGGATGAGTTCGCCATCCTCAAGGAGATGGAGGAGGACCTGCGCGAGCACTTCGAGAGGGAGTACGAGGGCGAAGCCAAGCTGGGCAACTCGGAGGCCGAGGAAAAAAGAAAGTTTTTCTTCGATTCCCTGGTTGCTGAGACTTCCCTCCAGGAGCACTTGCTCGACCAGCTCAAGCTCGTCGAGACGACCGAGGGCCAGCGCTTGGCCTGCGAATACATGATCGGGAGCCTGGACGAGAACGGTTTTCTCTCCACCAGTCTTTCCGACATAGGTCTTCTCTCGGGGATCGCCCTCGAGGACCTCCAGCGGGGCCTCGGGATTCTTCAGTCCTTCGAGCCGATAGGCATCGCCTCCCTCAACCTGCAGGATTGCCTGATCAAGCAAATGGACGCCCGCGGTTGGGAGGAATCCCATGCCTATGAGATCGTGAAGGATCACTTTCCCCTTCTGGTGCGCAGAAGAGTTCCGGAGCTTGCCCGCAAGCTTTCCCAGTCGACGGTAGTCATTCACGAGGCGATCGAGAGAATTTCCGAGCTCGATCCGGCGCCCGGAAGAAGGTTCTCCGAGGACTCGAACCAGTCCGTCTCCCCCGATGCTACCGTCGAGAGGGTGGGGGACGAGTGGGCCGTCAGCCTGAACAACGAATACATCCCCAAGCTGAAGATCAACCGGACCTACAAGGAGCTGATGACCAAGGGCGTCCTTTCCAGCAAGGAGAAGGAGTACGTCCGCAACCAGATGCGGGCGGGCAAGTTCCTCATAAGCTCGATCGATCAACGCCAGAACACCATCGAGCGCATCACGCGAAAGATTCTGGCCCGCCAGCAGGAGTTCTTCGACGAGGGGACTTCAAAGCTCAAGCCAATGACCATGGCCGAGGTGGCCGAGGCCATCGAGGTTCACGAGACGACCGTTTCGCGGGCCATTGCGAACAAGTTTCTCAAGACCCCCCACGGGACTTTTCCCTTCAAGTACTTCTTCACGCCCGGCTATTCGGGCAAGGATGGCGATGCGGTGTCCAACACCAGCGTCAAGGAGATCATCGGGGCGATCATCGAGGGGGAGGATCCCCAAAAACCGCTCAGCGACCGCAAGATCGTGGATTTGTTGGCCGAGAAGGACATATCCCTCGCCCGTCGCACGGTGGCGAAGTACCGGGAAGAGTTGGGGATTCCAGCCACCAACCTGCGCCGGCGCTACTAGGGGCTCAAGGTTTCCCCGTCAAGCGAGAGCTTAAGATCTTCTTGCGCTTCGGGCGGAAGCGTTTCCTCCGTTAGCTTGGCTACCACGGTGGCGGGCCCCACCCCTCGAAGAAGAAGGGAAACCAGTATCCTTCTTCGGCCGTTGTCTGCGGTTGCCCAGCCCGGTGGAGCGAGCATAGGGGTGAATAGGGGCACGGAAAGCCCGTCGGCAATGGGACCGGTGAATTCGAATGCTTCTTGGGATGAAACCCAGAAAGGAACGTCTTCGAGACGCTTGGTTCCGCGATGGTCCTCGGCTAGGAAGTATTCGGTCAAAAGGCTCCTGTCGCGGTCCAGGTAATCGAGCCTCAAGGCAAGGACTCCCTCGGTAGAAGAGGAGGGCAAGCCGCTGGCCGTGAGGTCGGCGACGAGCAAGTAGTCCGAGTCCGTGGGGACATCGGAAAGGACGACCCCGGCCAAGCCTATTCCGGATTTGTCCGCAGTGCTGGCTACCAGGCTGTTCTCCTTGATTTGATAGTGCCCTTGGCCGGCGGGTGGTTCCTCGGTCCCCGTCCTGGGAACCCATGCATAGTGGCGGGCGTAGCTGGCTTTGCTCAGGCCGGGGGGCGGTGGAGGGTTTCCAATCTCGAGCTTGACGAATCCATGCCCGGGGACCTGGAGGGTTGCGACCCTGGTCAGAGGGGAGGCGGCAACCTGCGCCTTGCTCGATTGGGGACGACCGCCACCCATGGTGTGAACGATCAGGTCCTTGCCGGCCAAGGCGGGAGCGAGGTCCCTGAGGTCAATCTTCAGGCTCCTCGTCTCGGAGGAGGTGTTCCAGACGATTACGCGGGCCTGACTCGAGTCGGACGCGGCCACGGCCCGGAGAACCTCGCTTCCCGGCCCGGTGAGCCTAAGGGGGCGCCGGTGGGCGGGAAGCTCGTTGATCCAGTTAAGGGCATGGTATCCGGTCGTGTAGCGCTCCGGTTGCTCGTTGACGGTGTAGGAGAAAAGGTTGCGCATGAGCAGGGCGTAGGCGACGTCGGGCTGGTCGAGCATGACCTTGAGGATTTCCATGACCTCCATCAGGCCGGCCGGGCTGTCGTAGCGCTCGGCGAAGGACTTTTCGACCCATCCGGGCTTTTTCCTGAAGTCGCACTCGTTGATCAGTATGGGCATGCTCCCGAAGCGGGGGTTGCGGTAGGCGATGCGCGCGTTCTTGACGATCTCGAGGGTCCGATGGGCCTTGTAGTTCTGGATCGAGACGTAGTCGTAGGGAATAATCCTAGAGCTTCGGTTCGCCTCCTCGAAAGGGAGGAGAACTTTCTCGGTGAAGTGAAGGTAGTCGGCCCCGTCGATGACGCCCTTGCCCCCGTTCAGCCCGGTCGATGAATTTTGCTGGATTCCAATGATTACGGCGTCCGGGTTGCCCGCCTTGATGGCGTCGGCGGTCTTGCCGAAAAAGTCGAGGTATCTCCTCTTCGATTGATCCTTGCCGAGGTTCTTGCCGATGGTGTGATCGGGTTCCTGCCAAAAGGCCCACCAGGTGGGCAGACCGGGGGTAGCTTCGCGGATCGACCGGGTTAAGGAGGCATAGGCGAGAGCCAGGGCGTCCGTTTCCTCACCGACCCGCGGAAGAGGGTACCAGTTTCCATGCTTGTGCTTGAAATCGTCCTTGTAGGTAACGGTGTTCTCGAGGGTAGCATCAGTACTGAACACGCCATTCCTGGTGGGGGTGCCCGCCAACTGGAGGAGATTGATCATCCCATGGTCCGCGACCTTCTTGCGCAACTTGTCCAGATCGGGGTCCGATTGCGTGAGCACCTTGTCCTCTGACTTGTAAAAGAGGGGAGCGTCCAGGGTCGAGCCCTTTGAGAAGTTCCAATCGTCCCTAAGGTAGTCGATCTCCATAAGTCCGGCGACCATGGGGACCCCGGCCTCGCCAGCCTTGTCGATGGCTCGGCGGTCCGCGGCATTGCTTTGCGTCCATTCCGCGTTGAAGCCGAACTTGGTAACCGTGGCGGGAAAGGACGCCCGATTCAGCTCGACCGTCAGGCGGGGTTGCGAGCCATCCTCGAACCACTCGAAGAAGAAGGGCCGTCCGTTCGTGGAGCGAAGAAGGAAAATCCAGCTCTCGTTCCGGTGGCGCCAGAGATAGGGGAAGACGCCGGGGCGCGTCCAGAGCCATCCCTCGTCCTTGAGCCAGAGCCAGAGCCCGCCCTGCCCATCCGGATGGGAATAAGCCCAGCCCAGCTTGAGGTGATAAATCCAGCCGCTCGGGTGGGGGCGGAAGACGCCAAGCCAGGAAGACGCGCGCCAGCCTCCTTCCTGAGGACTGGCCTGCGACCACCAGTAGGTCGCGGAGGATGGAACGCTCAGCTTTTTCGGGCTTCCGACGGAATCGGCTAGGGCATTGGCTCCGATGGACCAGAAATAGTAGCGCTTGCCGGGCTCGAGATCGACGTCCGCGTAAAAGTTTACTTTGCCGTCGAGAGGGATTCCATCTTGCCCGACCCGGCTCATGGGGACGGCCTCGTCGATCTTCCACTCCGTCATCGGGACCAGTTCGGAAGGATCCGGAGCAGACATAACCTCCCGCAGGGACCTGCTGGAAAGGTAGAAACCAAGGAAGGTTATCGGGCTGCCCCCGTCGTCCAGCAGTTTTCCCCTCAACCGATACTTGCCTTCCCCGATTTTCTCATGGGGGAGAGTCTTGGAAAGAGGCGGGCCGTAGGGTGGGGCAACTATCATGGAGCCGGCTTCGTTTTCCTCAGGGACGTTTTGGGCCGACGCGGAAAATGGGCAAAGAGCCGCAAGCAGCGCCGGAACGAGACGTCTCGCGAGCGAGGGGAATGCCTGTCTGGTCTCGTTCACATTTCTTCCAGGGTTTCTATCCCGAGGATTTCCAGTCCGGTCTCGAGAAAGAGCTTGGTCCGGGCGCAGAGCATGAGGCGGAGCCCCTGCTCGCGGGGGTCGTCCACCATGACCTTGTCGTGGTTGTAGAAGGAGCTGAAACCGGTTGCCAGCTCATAGAGGTAGGTACAGAGGAAATGGGGCTTAAGCTCGCGCAGGGTCTGCTCGATGGCAAGGGGGAAGAAGACGAGCTTACGGGCGAGGGATCTCTCGTGCTCGGTCTCGGGCGGGCGGGCTTGCTCCATAAGGGACGACGGGTCGCCTTCGAGCTTCCTGAATATGCTGCTGATCCTGGCCACGGCATACTGAAGGTAGGGAGCGGTGTTCCCCTGCATGGCCAGAAGCTTGTCCCAGGAGAAGACGTAGTCGAGGGTCCGGTCCTGGGAAAGGTCGGCGTACTTGACGGCGCCGATTCCGATGATGCGGGCCCGGCGCTGAGCTTCCGCGGGCTCGAGGCCGGGGTTCTTCTCCTCCACCATGACCAGGGCCCGCCGAACGGCCTCGGCCAAGAGGTCGGCAAGCTTGACGGGTTGGCCGTCCCTCGTCTTGATGGCCTTGTTGTCCTCTCCCAGGATGGTTCCGAACCAAACGTGGGACAACTCGGGGAGCGTCTTGTCCTCGGCCGCGAACCATTTGCCTGCGGTCAGGAAAAGCTGCTCGAAATGATCCCGCTGGCGGCCGTCCGTAACGTAGACCACCTGCTCCGCCGCCCACTCCTCGCTCCGGAACCATAGGGTGGCCAGGTCGGTGGTGGCGTAGTTGCTGGCCCCGTCCTTCTTGCGGACGAGGAAGGGCTGCTTGGCGAACCTCTTGTGCTCGGGGTGGAAAACGACCAGAGCCCCCTCGTTCTCCTCGCAAATTCCGTGCCGGAGCAGGGAGTCGTAGACTTGATCAACCCGGTCGCGGTAGAAGCTCTCTCCATGGGCATGATCAAAGCGGACGCCGAGCAAGTCGTAGATGGCCTGAAAGGATTCCATGCTGATTTCCCGGATCCTCTCCCAAAGGGCCATGCTTTCGGGGTCGCCTCCCTGAAGCCCGACGAGTTCTCCGCGAGCCTCGGCCAAGGCTCCCTCATCCTCCTTGGTCCAGGCATTGCCCTTGCGGTAGAGGTCCTCGAGCTCGGCTACCGGGTCTTCGCCCAGGTCCTCGAGTGACGCTCCTTCGCGCTTGATGGCGTAGAGAAGGATGCCGAATTGCGTCCCCCAGTCCCCCAGGTGGTTGTCCCGGGTCACCTCGTGACCGCAGAAGGCAAGAAGGCGGGCCAGGCTTTCGCCAATGATGGTGGAGCGGATGTGTCCCACGTGCATCTGCTTGGCGGTGTTTGGGGAAGAGTAGTCAAGGACGGCCTTGAAGGGATTTTCCGAGGCCACCGTCAGGGTCAGCTTCTCCCGGTCGTCGAAAGGGGCGATCCATCCCAGCAAGTAGTCGGAAGAAAGCTTGAAGTTGATGAATCCGGGCCCTGCAATGCTGGTTTCCCAGTCTTGCGAGGAGGGGAGGGCATCGACCAGCCGGGTGGCCATTTCCCTGGGGTTCCCGCCGTGTTTCTTGGCGTGAGGCAGAACGCCGTTGGCCTGAAAGTCGCCGAACTTCTCGTCCGCGGCCCGTACCTGAGGCGCGAATTCGTCCCCAAAGCCATCCAGCGTTGCGGAGGTCTCGAGGAGCGTCTTTTCCAGGGCCCGAGTACAGTCAAAATCGGAATTCATCGGAGGTTATCCAAGCAATTAGAACCCAAGGGTCAAGAACCGTTGATAATAAAAAAGGCTCGACTAATTATCTTATTTGCTTATAAATAAGTGCTTTGCATTGATTTCATACCCCCCCAAACCTTAAGGAGCAGTTGATTATGCCTAAGGCCAAATTATCGAAAGAAACCAAGCCGTCTTTTTCATACCTCATCGAGAAGAAAAGAGATGGCGGAGAGTTTAGCGACGAGGAAATCCGCTTTATCGTGGACTCGATCCTCGACGAGGAAATGCCTGAATTCCAGCAAGCCGCTTGGGTCATGGCTACCTATTTCCAAGGGATGTCCGCCCAGGAAACCGCTTCCTTTGCCGAGGAAATGATGCTTTCCGGCGAAGTGATCGAGATGATGGACGTCTCTCGCCCCAAGATAGAAAAGTACTCGACCGGGGGCGTGGGGGACAAGACTTCCCTCGTTCTCGGCCCCCTGGCGGCCGCCGCGGGCGTCGCCATGCCTCTCATGAATGGGGACGACGAGGAATTTCTTACCTCCAATGGGGAGAAATTGGCCGCCATTCCCAAGATCAGTACCTCGATCGGCCTGGAGGACTTTTCCGCTCAGGTCAGGAAGGTCGGTTGCGCCTTCGCCGAGCTGCACGAGGAGATCTCACCCGTCGAATCGATCCTCTACGAGCTTCGCAAGAAGATCGGGGCGATTCCATCCATCCCCTTCATCACGGCCGGTACCTTGAGCCGAAAGCTCGCCTCCGGCGCGGAGGGAGTCGTGGTCGACGTCAAATGGGGAAAAGGTTCCTTCATCAAGTCGGCGGAGGATGCCAAGCAATTGGCCCGTTCCATCACCCGTGTGGGGAGAACCCTCAAGCGACGCTGCGTGGCTCTCGTGACGGACGTTAATCAGCCACTCGGCAGTTGCGTGGGAGCCTCGCTGGAGATCAAGGAGGCAATTGAGTTGCTCAAGGGCGAAGGACCCGAGGACCTGCAGGATCTGGTCATGAAACTGGGCATGGAGATCGTCCGCCTTGCCGGCGTGGCGGGTTCAACTCTTTCGGCCAAGCAGACCGTCCGCAAGCATCTCGAAGATGGCACCGCCTTGGAGAAGTTCAAGGAAGTCATTGAGTATCAGGGAGGCAACAGCAAGGTCATCGACGACCCGGAAAAGCTTCCCACGGCCAAGCATACCAAGAAGCTTCCCGCACCCAAGCGCGGCTACGTCCATACCATCGACGCCGGCCAGTTGGCGAGGGGCGTACAGATTCTGGCCCATGGCGATGGAAAGAAGTTCGATCCCGCTTCCGGGGTGGACGGCCTGTGCAAGGTCGGAACCCAGATGAAGCAGGGCGAACCCCTCATGATCATTCACTACAACGACGAGAAGCGCCTCAATGCGGCCATGGAGTATTTCAAGGCATCCTATCGCCTTGCCCCCAAGCGTCCGAACCCGGCCCCACTCGTCGTCGAGCGGGTGGCTTAAGCTGACCTTAGCCCGTTTCCCGCCGGGCGGGAATCGGGCTTGGCCTTAAACCCGGCCCAGGTAAGACCTGTCGCTGGTGCTTATCTTAATGACGTCGTCCTTCTTGATGAAGAGCGGCACCTGAACGGTAATCCCGGAGGTAATGGTCACGGGCTTGAGCACGTTTCCGGCGGTATCCCCCCGGATTGCGTCCGGAGCCTCGGTTACCTTGGCTTCCACGGAGGCAGGGAGTTCGAGCCGCACGGCTTGACCGTCGATGAGAAGGATGTCGTAGCCGTTACCCTCTACCAGAAAGCAATCGTCGTCCCCGATGATTTCACTTGGGAGAACGGTGTCCTCGTAAGTTTCCAGGTCCATGAAGTGATGGCCTTCCGCATCCTTGTAGCTGTATTCGAGCTTCTGGGTGGTGGTATGGAGGAACTCGACGTTGTCCGTGGAACGGAATTTCGTGGTCGTAGTCGAACCGCTCTGAAGATTTCTCAGGGTCGTCTGGACGAACCCGGCTTGGCGACCCTGGGTGCGGTGAAGCATTTCGAGAACGAGGTGCGGGGCGCCTTGGTATACGATGACGCGACCCTTGCGGATATCAGTTGGTGAAGCCATGTTGATTTCTTTTTCTTGTCGAGTGCCTAGAATCTTGGGTAGTGGTTCGACCCAATGTTACGGTTTCCTTATAAGAGATTGAAAATTCGATGACTACTCAAAAATCTACCTTGGACCTCGTGTCCTGGAACGTGAACGGCCTGCGGGCATGCAGGTCCAAGACCTTCGACCGCTTCATCGAGGAGCGAGGGCCGGACTTTCTCTGTCTCCAGGAGGTCAAGCTCAACCCGAGCGTAATCCCCGAGGAGGATTTCGGGTATGCCTTTACCCATTACCATTTGGCGGATAAAAAGGGGTATTCGGGGACGGCCGTCTTCTCAAGGGAGGCGCCCCTTTCCGTGAGCGAGGACTTTCCGGGTGGGAAGCATGCTGGAGAAGGAAGGGTCATCACTTGCGAGTTCGACGGTTTCTTTCTGGTCAACGTTTACGTTCCCAACTCCAAGGGCGACCTCTCGAGGTTGTCCTACCGCTACGATTCCTGGGACCCGGATCTCAAGGATTACCTGATCGACCTGCGCAAGGACAAACCGGTCGTCCTTTGCGGGGACCTCAACGTAGCCCACCGCGAGATCGACTTGGCGAACCCGAAGTCCAACCGCCGTAACGCCGGCTTTACGGACGAGGAGCGGGAAGGCTTTTCCAACTTACTGGCGGAGGGATTTCTCGATTCCTTCCGCCATCTTTATCCCGATCGGGAGAACGCCTATTCCTGGTGGTCTTACCGGAGCGGGGCAAGGGCCAGGAACGTGGGCTGGAGAATCGATTACTTCATTGTTTCCGAGGACCTTGCGACCTCCGTCCGCGAAGCCTATATTCTCCCGGAATGGGAGGGCTCGGACCATTGCCCCGTCGGCTTGGAGCTTTCCCTCGCCTGAATCCTCTTTCCATGGACCTTGAGCCAGAGAACGTCCGCAGCCTCCTTGAGAGGAGCCTTGAGTTGGCCCGTCGGGGGTGGGGGGAAACCCATCCCAACCCAATGGTCGGGGCCTTGGTGGTGGAGGACGGAGAGATCGTGGCGGAGGGGTTTCATCGCTCGGCCGGTTGCGCCCATGCGGAGGTGGAGGCGTTGCGCAACCTGGGGCGAAAGCCTAGGGAGGGCACAGCTCTCTTCGTCAGTCTCGAGCCCTGCTCGACGAGCGGTCGAACCCCGCCCTGCACGGATGCCATCATCGATTCCGGAATCGGGACGGTCATCGTGGGATGCGAGGATCCCAACCCGTCGCATGCCGGCCGAGGGCTGGATCGCCTGCGGGCCGCCGGCATCCGGGTGGAGAGGGCGGAGGATGAATTCGCCCGCCGGGCCACCCGCCTGAACTTCATCTTCAATCATCAAGTGACTACCGGCGAGGCGCTCGTGGCCCTCAAAATTGCGGAAACCTCGAACGGGATGGTGGCGGAAAAACAGGGTGTCCGAAGCGCCGTCACGGGGGAGGATGCCCTGCGCGACGTGATGAAATGGCGCCGTCTTTTCCCAGCCATTTGCGTAGGCGCGGGAACGGTCGCCTGCGACGATCCCAGCCTGACCGCGAGGATCGAGGGCCTGGCTTGGTCCCCAGTCCGCATCGTCGTGGACGGCTCACTCTCGAGTTTCTCCGAGAACCTTTTCAGGAGGAGGCTCTATTCGGACGAGTTTGCCGACCGCACCATCGTAGTGACTTCCCGGGACGAGGAGGGCAAGGAGTCGAGGCTCAAGAGCGCGGAGGAACTGGGCGTGAGACTATGGCGGACCGATGCCGGGAAGGATGGAAGGATTCCAACTGCCTCCCTGCGTCTCCTGCTGCGGGAGTTGAGCTTGAACGGCCTTTATTGCGAGGGTGGCCCGCAGTTGGCCCGTTCCATACTCGCCGAGGGTGAGGCGGACTACCTTTTCCGTTACCGGGCCCCGAAGGTCTTTGACGGCCCGGATGCTTTGCCCGGGCCGGATCTTTCAAGGCATCCTCTGCAGGATGCGATCGAGCAAACGCTGGGCGAGGACCAACTGAACCACGGTTTTTTATGAAGACGATCTATCTGGCATCGGGCAACGCCCACAAACTCAACGAACTGCAAGCCGCCCTCGAGGACGCGGGCCTGCCGATACGCGTGAGGGGGCCGGGCGAGATCGGTGGTATGCCCGAGGTGGAGGAGACCGGTTCGACTTTCGAGGCAAACGCTTTGCTGAAGGCCGAGGGGCTTCGCGCGGTTGGTCCGCGGGATGGCTGGTTCCTGGCCGACGACAGCGGAATCGAGATCGATGCCCTGGGCGGGCGCCCTGGCGTTATCTCAGCCCGCTATGCGGGGACTGACTGTGACGACGAGGCCAATAACGACAAGGTGCTTGAGGAAATGAGGGAGGTTCCCAAGGAGCGACGGGCGTGCCGTTTCCGCTGTGTGCTTGCCCTTGCGGGGGATGGGTTGGAGGAAACCTTTTCCGGGTCTTGCGAGGGACTCCTCCTGGAAGAAAGGAGGGGAACCGGTGGCTTTGGATACGACCCGCTTTTCCTGCCCGACGAAAGCGAGTCAACCTTTGCCGAGATCTCCCCCAAGGAGAAAGCCAGAATCAGTCACCGGGCACGGGCCTTGGTCAAGCTGGTCGACTGGCTGGGCAAGGAAGTGGCCTAGTCCTTGGCCGAGCTTCCCCACCAGTCTTTGTTCGGCTTGTAGTCGGCCTTGAGAAAGCCGGCGTGCTGTTTCTCCAGCCTTTGCTTACCGGCAGTCTCGATGCTTTCCCAGCGGGCGGAACGCTTGGCGGGGTCATGCCGCTCGTCCTTGCTGGGAAACTTGGCTTTGGTTTTCTTCAGCCAGGCGTCGAGCCGCTTTCTCATTTGCCCGCCCCTTTTTGATTCCCTGGCAATGAGGTCTTTCTGCTCGGCCTGGTCCCTGCCCAGGTGGTAGAGCTCGTCCCGTCCGTCCTCGTGGTAGTGAATGAGCTTCCAGTCTCCCTCCATGATCATGGAGCTGGGCTCGCCGCCCTGATTGCCGTAATGGGGGTAGTGCCAGTAGAGAGGCCGGTCACCAATTTTTCCTCCCTTGAGAAGAGGAACCAAGCTGACGCCATCGACCTTTTGCCTGGTGGGAATGGGAACGCCGCATAGATCGAGCAGGGTGGGGTACCAGTCGATCCCGCTTACCGGCGTGTCGCTGGTGGAGCCGGGCCGGGTTACCCCAGGTGCCTTCAGGTAGAAGGGTTCGCGGATACCGCCTTCCCATTGACGTCCCTTGCCGCCACGGAGAGGGAGGTTGGAGGTAGCGTAGGCATCCCCCGATGAGACGCCGCCGTTGTCGGAGGTGAAGCAGACGATGGTGTTCTCGTCCAGACCATGCTCGTCCAGTTTATCCAGGACCGTTCCGATGGCGTCGTCCATCAGTTCGATCATGCCCGCATAGATCGGACAGTCCTGAACTTGGCGGACGTTGAGCCGGCGATCGAAGAGAAAGCGTTCCTTGGCGAGACCCATTTTCTCCGCCTTGTCCCGGTATTTCTTCCAAAGAGCCTGGGTGGTCTGGATCGGGCCGTGAACCGTGTAGAAGGAAAGGTAGGCCAGGAAGGGGCGGTCCTTGTGGGCCTCGATGAATTCAGCGGTCTCACGCCCGAGGCGGAGGGTGAGGGATTCACCGGCCGGACCGGATTCCAGGTTGGGGTTTTGCCAGGGCGAGAAAAAACCCCCGCGCGGGCTTCCCACATCCCATCCGCCCTTGTTGATCTCGAAACCGTGGTCGGTGGGCCAGGAGCCCTTGCTCCCGAGGTGCCACTTTCCTGCGAAGAAGGTCTTGTAGCCGGCGTCCTTCATGGCCTCGGCCAAGGTAATCTCGGAGGCCCTGAGGTTCCGCTCGTATTCCGGGGGGAGGTGGCTGTCGTGTCGGTTGGCTCCCCGCCACGCCTCACCCGAGCGATCCCCGATCCAGGTCGTGATCCCATGGTTGGTAGGGTATTTGCCGGTTACGATGCTGGCCCGGGAAGGACTGCAGACTTGGCAGGTCGCGTAGCCCCGGGTAAATTTCATGCCCTCCTTGGCGATACGGTCGACATGGGGGCTCTCATAGAAGGCAGAGCCTTCGTTGCCGAGGTCCTTCCATCCCATGTCGTCGATCAGAATAAACAGAACGTTGGGCTTCTTCGCAAAAGAGGAAAGGAAACCAAGGGTCAGACCGAGGAGCAGGGTGCAGGAGCTTTTCATTTGTCTTTGAGATTTGCGATGGACGTGGCAAGGGGAGCGACGCGTCAGCCGAGCCGGGAAAGGATTTCATTGAAGGTCTGGCTGGGGCGCATGGCGGAGGAAACCTTTTCCACGTCGGGCAAGAAGTATCCACCCAGGTCAACGGGCGAGCCTTGGGCATCGTTTAGTTCGCGGATAATGGATTCCTCCTCCTGCACGAGAGCGTCCCGGATGGGGGAGAAGCGACCGCCCAAATCGGGGTCCTCATCCTGGGATGCAAGGGCTTCCGCCCAGTAGAGAGCGAGGTAAAAGTGACTGCCGCGGTTGTCCAGTTCATTAACTTTGCGGGAGGGCGACCTGTTTTCATCGAGAAACTTTCCGATGGCATCATTGAGTGAGTCGGCCAAAACGGCGGCCTTGGCGTTGCCGGATTTTCGGGCTAAGTCTTCAAGGGAAACCCCTATGGCAAGAAATTCGCCAAGGGAATCCCAGCGCAAGTGTCCTTCCTCCACGAATTGCTGAACGTGCTTGGGGGCCGATCCTCCTGCCCCCGTTTCAAAGAGGCCACCTCCGGCGAGGAGCGGAACGATGGAGAGCATCTTGGCGCTGGTGCCGAGCTCGAGGATGGGAAAGAGGTCGGTCAGATAGTCCCGCAGGACGTTGCCGGTGGCTGAAATGACGTCCATGCCATCCTTGACCCTTCGACAGGTTGCGCGGGTTGCCTCTATGGGGGCGAGGACGAGCACCTCGAGCCCATCGGTATCAATCTTCTCGAGCTCGGACTCGAGGTATCCAATCAGGTTGGCGTCGTGGGGTCTGTTTGCGTCGAGCCAGAAGATGACCGAATGGCCGCTTTGGCGGGAACGCGTGATGGCAAGCTTGATCCAGTCCACGATGGCGATCTTCTTGGTCTGGCACATCCGCCAGAGGTCGCCGGTTTCCACCTCGTGGCTGAGAAGTTCGACGCCCGCCTGGTCCACGACCCGGACGGTCCCGGATTGCTTGATCTCGAAAGTCTTGTCGTGCGAGCCATACTCCTCCGCCTTCTTTGCCATGAGGCCGACGTTCGATACGTTTCCCATGGTAGAGACGTCGAAGGCCCCGTTTTCCTTGCAGAAATCAATCGTGGCTTGGTAGACCCCGGCGTAGTTGCGGTCGGGAATTACGGCCTTGGTGTCCTTGGGGTTCCCGTCCGGGCCCCACATCCGGCCGGAGGTCCGAATCATGGCGGGCATAGAGGCATCGATGATGACGTCGCTGGGTACGTGAAGGTTGGTTATGCCCTTGTCGGAGTCGACCATTGCAAGAGGAGGTCGCCGTCCGATCTGCTCCCGGAGGTCGTTCACCATGGATTCCCTTCGTTGCTCGTCGATGGTTGCAAGGACACGGTAGAGGTCGCTTAACCCGTTGTTGGGGTTGAACCCGGCGTCCCGCAGGGCGTCCCCATGGACTTCGAGGAAGTCAGCGAGGTATGCTTCCACGCAATGCCCGAAGATGATGGGGTCGGAGACCTTCATCATGGTGGCTTTCATGTGAAGAGAGAAGAGCACGTCCTGCTCGATGGCCTCATCGAGTTGTTCGGCGAGGAACGATCGAAGGGCGTTTCTGTTCATCACGGCGGCGTCGATGACCTCGCCCTCAAGTAGGGCAAGCCCTTCCTTGAGAATGGAGGAGTTGCCGGCTGCGTCGACGAACTCGATCGTTACGCTGGACTCTTTGCCGACGACGACCGATTTCTCGCTTCCGTGAAAGTCCCCCGCCGGCATGTGGGACACGTGTGTTTTGGAGTCGCTTTCCCATGACCCCATCGAATGGGGGTTCTTACGGGCATATTCCTTGACGGGCCTGGCTACCCGCCGATCCGAGTTGCCTTCCCGCAGGACGGGATTGACGGCTGATCCGAGTACTTTTGCATAGCTTGCGCGAACGGCCCGCTCCTCCTCGCTTTGCGGTTCATCCTTGAATTCCGGAACGGGAAACCCTTTTTCCTGCAGTTCCTTGACGGCGGCTTGAAGCTGAGGCACGGATGCGGAAACGTTGGGGAGTTTGATGATATTGGCTTCCGGGCGGGTAGCCAGCTCACCTAGCTCGGCAAGCGCATCCGGGACCCTCTGGTCCGGTTCGAGACAATCGGGGAACTGGGCCAGGATGCGTCCGGCGAGTGAAATATCCTTGAGCTCGAACTCGATTCCCGTGTTTTTGGTGAAGGCCTCCAGGATGGGGAGCAGGGAATAGGTCGCCAAGGCCGGAGCCTCATCCGTTTTGGTGTATGCAATGGTTGTTTTCGAGGGCATGGATGGAAAGGGGGTGAACGAAAACAGGCGAACCTAACCATGAAGGGCGCGTCCTGCAACCTTGTTTGGCGAAAATCCGGTTCCGGCGTTTGGCCGGAACGGGTAAGGCTGATGAAGTTTTTAGGTACTGGAGAAATTTCCCCGCTCACAAGCGTTCAGGAAGGACTCTCCTACCGACTTCAGTTCCTCCCACTCCATCCGTATTCTCTTGCTGTCCTCGGCGCAGATCTCGCAGTCCCCGGAGTAGCTTGCCGAAACGACTTGAAGAAGGTCGGAGAACTCCCCGACCAACTTTTGGGTGTGGGCAAACATATCCTTGGTCGAGTCTTCGTCGGGGCGAGGGTTCGGGCAAAAAAAACCGTCCGCTCTTTGGCAAAGCCAGGAAATGATTTGTTCATCGCCGGTGGCTTCGAAAATCTTAGCCAGTCGGTCGAGCGGGTTGGTGGCGCCGCTGTCGGTCGGTTCTTCGCCGGGTTGGCACCACTTGTAAAGGAGGGAAGGGGATACGCCCAAATCGGACGCAATCGTCTTTACGCCGACGTGCTCCATCGAATGCTTGAGGACTTCGTGAGACTTCATTGACTAAATGCTAGGGCAATCGATTTGTCTTTGCCATTATAAATCCTCTCGAATTTTGTAACCTGCTTCTGGCTTTAATGTAAAAAAAAAGGAGGAGGCGCGAGGCCTCCTCCCTTTATCTGGCTAAATGTCGTTCCGGGCTATTTTCTGCCCAATACTCCCATGACGATAAGGAGAGCGACGAGGCTGGCCAGGCTTGCCCCTTCGCCGATGAAGGAACCTACCACACCGGTGATGTTACCGATAATGTCGATGCCGCCTTCTGCTCCGAAGACAACTTGCACCACGACGAGCAACCCGATCGCAACGATCAGGATCTCCGTAATGCCTCCTATGGTATCCTTTAGTTTTTTTGCTACTTGTTCCATGTTATTTTCCCCCACTTTGTTTGTTGTTGTTTCAGTAGTTTAGAGAAACTGTTTGCCCGTTGAATTCAGCGCATTCGCTGGAAGATTCCTACTATAAGCAATATGGCAACCAAACCGATGAATCCATTCTCACCGCCGATGTCGGCAACTACGGTAGACAGGTTGCCTATTACGCTGGCCCCGAATATGGCTCCTTTGCCAAAGACGATTTCAACGATGACGCCCAGTGCAATCAGACCTATGCCGAGTTGAGCAACGAGCTTTATCCAATCTTGAACCTGAGAGATTACTTCCTTCATGATTTCCTCTGTTTTGAGTTTAGGCGCCAAGGGAGCCCCGAATCGGCAAGCCGAAACCATTCAGAAACTACCACCATCCTTGACAACACCACCCCAAGATAATCAATAATTCCTCGTTTTTGTCAATAGTTATGTGAGTAATTCATTTGGGGTATGAAATCTTTTAATTATTTAATGGTTTTACTTTCAAAATCAGACCTTGGGGGCAATTCGTGTAGCCGGGAAATGCCGACGGACTTTTGATCCTTGGTTTGGCAAATTGTTGACGCTTCCCTTCCGAGGGGTTTGCTTGGATGCATGAAGATTTCTCTTGCCTCGTTTTTTACCTTTTGGTTTCTGGCATTTCTCGGCGGATGCTCATCCGAACGCGAACCCGAAAACGCGCCGAATACGTCCAGTTCCTCGCTTCAACCTTCCGTAATGCCCGAAACGAATGCCACCCCAGAGCGGGAAATCGTGCTGGAAGAACCTGGATTCGTCTACCCGGACGGACCAGTTACCATTTACTATGATGATGGAACCAAGCATTCCACTGGTTCTTACAAGGACGGAAACAAGACTGGGGTATGGCTCTATTTCGGCGACGAGCCGGAGGTTCCCGTGCGCAACGAAGTATTCGAGAACGGTGTGAAAGTCTCCGAGGAGTCCTTCGAATAGGCGTTTTATTTTGCCCGTCTGCTGGTTTCCCCGGATCCCTTTATATTTTTTTTTGAAACTTTCGGCTCTGGGAATTGACTTATTACTTTTTTTGTTCGAGTTTGCGGGACATTATTAAACTCCCAAAGAAAAAAGTTGGATGAAAAAGGAAAAAGAACCACCCATGGACGAGTTCAGGTTTCACTACCACCTTGGTGATGCAACCGAGTCGTCGGATAAATTCTTCATAGCGCGGAATCTCCAGGAAGCCGCGGAGATGTTCGAATACGCTTGTCGTAGGAAGCATCTTCAGGCTCAGGTTTCCAATGTGGAGCAATGGAACCGTTGGACCAATCAGTGGGAGACCGTGGAGAGCCCATTGGACCTGCAGGCTCAAGCATAGATCTATCGCCTTCTAAAACCAGATTCGGAAGCTGCTTCCAAGGGTCCAGCCGCGAAAGGCTTTCTTTGCGGCCGAGCTGAGGTAGTCGTGCTGGACCCCACTGATGATTTTAAGGTTTTCCCCGCAAAGGTAGTAGTTTAGGCCAAGGTAGTAGGCATGATGCTCGTCGCCCCGGCCGCTGTTGACGTTCAGTGTAGCGTCTCTGGCCCCGGCGAGAGGAACGTAGCGGCTGTTCAGGCTGAGTCCATTCGGCTGGTCCGAGGCTTGGTAGACGTAGCGTCCGACCAGCTTGATCCTGTCGGCCTTTATCCAGTACATGGGCATGAGAGCCAAGCCCCAGAAGTCCCCCTGCTGCCCAAGGTTTTTGGACGCCCCGGATTTGTCGAGATTCCCATTGTCGCCAAAGGCTAGGGTGCTGTGCAGTGCCCAAGGTTCGTTCCCGATTCGGTTGACCAAGGAAAGGGCCCAATCCATTCCGCCGGCCAAGTGGTCGTCGGCAAGGTATCCATCTTGCTTGTAAAAGGAGATCCAATACTCGTAAAGGTCGTAGGAGCTGGTCCCGGAATAGCTGCCAAGCCAGGACGCGTAGTAGACCTTGCTGTCCTCCCACCCGCCGATATAGTCGTCGTAAGTGCCGGAAAACACCGCAGCGTCGAAAGTATGCATTCCACTCTTCCACTTGGCCCAAGTCGCCATGGGATTTCCCTTTTCCTTGTCGTAGAGCCATAGCTTGTTGGCGAAGGAAGATCTTTCGAGACAGTTGATGACGGTGGAGGAGCGATGCCATTCATCCGCCATTCGGCCTGTTCGTCTGCCGTAACCGAGCTCCAAGGAGTCGACCGATGCAAGGTCCCAATACTTGCCTGCGTCGAAGGTCACGTTGGCGGCCCGGAAAGTCTCGTGTCCCCACTGCCGGTAGCTTCCTGCGGTACCGTCAGGGTAGTTGTGGCGATCGTTGGACAACTGGCTGACTGCCTTGAATTTCCAGTAGGCGCCGAATTGGCCCGACAGGCCCATCCAGAACCTGCGGAATTCCTCGAAGTCGTCATCGAAGGATTTACCGTTGGCATCCACGCCATCGATGTGGCCGACTTGATGCTGGTAGGAGAGGAAGAGCTTAGCGCTTTGCAGGCCCTTGGCCTCAAGGTTATCGTAGAACTTTCCTAAATCTCGTAGCTTGGCGCAGGCCTCATCGTCGAATTGAGGCAAAGCGGAGTGGATCGGAAAAACTGTAAGGATGGTCAACTTGATGATCGTCAAGAGCCGGACGGGGGGCAGTTTTTTCATTTGCGCATCGTTACTTGATTGGAGTGAAGAGGTCAATCGGCATCCTGCATTCACCCTTCCCCTTGAGCTGGAAACACGTCATGTATTGGTTTCATGACGGCGAAAGGATTTTTTCTTCACGGGCTTTTCAGCCCACACTCGGGCGACGCGAGGACCCTCCAGACGCAACTTCACTGGACCCTGCGTATCACCGTCGCGCTTTGTTTTATCGGCCATGGTACTTGGGGGCTGATCACCAAATCAGGCTGGCTTCCCTTCTTTGCCTCCCAAGGCATCGATCCGGAACTGGCGTGGAAGCTGCAACCCTGTGTCGGCGCGTTCGATATAGCGATGGCTCTCCTCCTTCTCCGCCGGTCCAACCGGGCCATCCTCATCTGGATGTTCCTCTGGGCGCTTTGGACGGCCATGCTCCGCCCTTTGGCCGGGAACTTGGAGAAGGTCCGGGTCGAAGGTGAGTGGACGGTTCAGATCAGGGAGGAAGCAAGGCCGGACAAGACCCAGACTTGGGAATTTTGGGAAAGGGCAGGAAACTGGGGCCCTCCGTTTATGCTTCTGGTCATGGGAGGCGCCTTTTCAGTTAGGAGGAGGGACTTGCTCGAGGGATATGAAGAGCCCGAGATCAAGGAGTCGACTATCGACACCATATTCTTTCTATGTAAGCTCTGCCTAGCCCTGCTCCTGATCGGGCATGCCGGTTTCGGATTCGTCGTCCAGAAACAGATGCTCATTGACCACTGGCAGTCCATCGGGGTGAACGCCGATCAGGATTTCATTGCCCAAATCGGTTATGCCGAGTTCGCCCTCGGGATAATTATCTTCGTTGCCCCGGTCCGCCCCTTGATTTTCTTTGCTCTCGGGTGGAAGCTTTTTACCGAGTTTCTCTACGTGCCTGCGGATACGGTGAAGGGCATGGGAGTCGTCAACGTATTCGAGTGGATCGAGCGATGGGGAGACTATGGAATCCCTCTCGCCATGCTCTATATTCTTTCCTACCGAGCAAGCAGGGACGCTTGAGGCCCATCAGGAATTCCTGATCTTCTCCTTTTCGGCTTCCGCCTTGTCCTCGAGGCCGGCGGTCTCGTCGGCAATCTGAAGTCGGACCTTTTCCGCCTCCTCGTGGTTTTCGGCCCCGAGGGCATCCGCAAGGGCTTGGTCGAGGAAGATTCTGCGCTCGGCGATCTTGGCCTTGAACTTGCGGTCTACCTCTGCGATCCTTTCCTTCTGATCGTTGGACAGGGGCTTGTCGTCGCCACCCCCCGCCATCCGTTCCATGGCTAATTCATATGAGCTCTTCATGGAGTCATAGATTATTGCAAAAGGTGAATGATTTCAATCGTTAATGATGAAGCAATCGCTGGTCTCGACCGTTTCAGTTGCCTCCCTTTCAGTTCGGATCCTTGCCGTGTCACCACCCGAAAATGTCGTTTGCACCCTAATTGGTTTGGCTCTTCGGAGCGCAGGCGCTAATTGATCTCCAATGAAAAGCCTAGTGGTGCGCAAGATGGAGCTCGGACCGATTGGAACCAATGCCTATTTACTCTGGGAGGAGGAAGGCAGGGAGGCGGTCTTGGTGGATGCCCCTCCCGGTTGCGCGGAGGCGGTCGAGCCCTTGCTCGATTCCCACGGTCTTGTCCTGAGGGGAATCTGGCTAACTCACGGTCACTGGGATCACATGATAGGCGCCGCCGACTTGGCGAGAGAAGGGATTGAAGTCCTTGGTCATCGGGAGGACCGGATCCTTTTCGAGCAACCCGCGGTAATGGCGAACTTCGCCATGCCGGGGCTCGATTTCAAACCCATCGGGATAAGCCGCTGGATCGAGGAAGGCGACGAGCTCGAGTTGTGGGGGAGGCGGGTCGCAATTCTTCACTGCCCCGGACATTGTCCCGGGAACGTCGTCTTCTGGATGGAGGAGGAGCGAATATGTTTCGTGGGGGACGTCATTTTTGCGGGAAGCGTAGGCCGAGCGGATCTGCCGGGTGGGGATTTTTCGGTTCTGGAAAGATCGATTCGCGAAAAAATTTACAACTTGCCTCCCGAGACCGCCCTGTTGCCGGGGCATGGTCCGGACACAAGCGTTTCCGCCGAGCTCCGGAGCAACCCTTTCGTCCGGCCGTGACGCCGTTCGGGGAGTTTCCTTGCCGATGATTCGGGTCCTCGAAGATTCGCACGATAGTCTCGGGGATTCCGAACTGGAGGATGCGGTGTCTTCGGTTTTCCGACCCGGGGGGTGGTTGGAGGAGGTGCTTGAATTCGACTATCGGGCGGAACAGGAGGAGATGGCTCAAGCCGTTTGCAGGTCCTTGATCGTTGGCGACAACTTGCTTTTCGAGGCGGGGACAGGGGTAGGCAAGAGTCTGGCCTATCTCGTTCCCTCGATCCTGTTTTCCAGATCCAGAAAAAGGCCTTGCGTGATAGCCACCAACACCATCAGCCTGCAGGAACAATTGCTGGACAAGGACGTGCCCGCCCTGCGCCTCCTGCTGGATGGAATTCCCGAGCTTTCCAAATGGAGCGATTTTCGCTGCGCTTTGCTGGTTGGACGGGCCAACTACCTCTGTTCCACCCGCCTGAACCGAGCCATGGGTGGACAATCCGATTTGTTCGAGGGCGGACAAAGAGAAGAGTTGCGCAGGATTGCCGAATGGGCGGGGTCCGAGGCCGGGGAGGGTATCCGCCAAGAACTTTCTCCCGTCCCTCCCGCGGTCGTTTGGGATGCCGTCAACGCCGACTCCTCGGTTTGCTCGAGCAAGAGATGCAGCCCGGATACCTGCTTCTATCGAAAGGCCCGGGCGGAAGTCGACAAGGCGGACCTGGTGATCGTCAACCACAGCTTGCTCTTTTCCCTCATGGGTGCCGGCTTCGGGCCTGCGGAAGATGAGGACGGAGTGATTTTCGCCAATGACTTCGTGGTCTTCGACGAGGCCCATGAGATGCCCGAGGTGGCGAGCGAACACCTCGGTCTTTCCCTTAGTTCCTGGGCCATTGAGATGTCCATCAGGAAGATCTACAACCCGAGGAAGAGAAAGGGGTTGCTCGCTAAGTCCGGTCGCCCGTCCGACCTGGATGCGGTGGAGGACGCGGAGCTTGCGGTATCCGATTTCTTTCATCACCTCCACGTCAATTCGCTTGGGAAAAAAGACCGCGTGCGCTTGCTGGAGAAAGGCACCTTGCCGCTGGAGCTTTTCCCTCCCTTGAGCAAGCTTTGCCGATGTCTGGTCGAGGTTGCGGAGGGCACCGAGGAGGAGTCCCTGCGCCTTGAACTGAAGGATCAGGCCAAGCGCTTGCAGGGCTACCTCAATTCGCTTTCGGAAATCGTTGATTTGAAGGATGAAAAGTCAGTCTACTGGCTGGAGAGGACGGGGAAGAAAAACCAGATCATACATCTTCGAAGCGCCCCGCTCGACATCTCCGAGGTTTTGCGGGAGCGCCTCTTCTCCAGGCAAGCTTCCGTGGTGATGACCAGCGCCACGCTTACCCGAAAGGGGAAAGCCGACTCATTCAAGACCATGGTCGGGCTCGAGTCGGTTCGCGAGGGCATCGTGAACTCGCCTTTCGACTATCAATCCAACATGCAGATTCGAATCCTGGGGGACTGCCCCGAGCCTTCCGAGCAGAACCGCTCCCCTTATCAGCAGTGTCTGGCGGAGGCCATTCACGCTTGCTCGTCTGCAATCCAGGGAGGGACTCTGGCCCTCTTCACCAATTATGCGGACCTGCGCCACTGTTTTCAATGCCTGAGGCCAAGATGGGACAAGCTCGGCCGTTCGATCTACGCTCAAGGCGATGGGTTTTCCAGGACCGAATTACGCAAGCGATTGCTCGAGGAAGGGGACGCCTTGCTGCTCGGGGCCGAGAGCTTCTGGAAGGGTTTTGATGCCAAGGGTCCCAGCCTGTCCCAGTTAATCATTACCCGCTTGCCCTTCGAGAATCCCGGACATCCCCTGATGGAAGCGAAGACCGAGGTCCTGCGCAAAGAGGGCAAGAGCTCATTCATGGAGCTGTTTCTGCCTTCCGCCGTCATTCGCTTCCGCCAGGGAATGGGCAGGTTGATCAGATCCCGTACCGACGTGGGCGAATTGGTGATTCTTGATTCGCGGATTCTCAAGAAAAGATATGGCCGGAGCTTCCTCAACGAGCTTCCGAAGAAAGACTACGAGGTTTTTACGTCCGACGAGGCGTTCCACCTACCCGAATGAGAGGAAAACGTCGGAGATTCGGCAAAATTTTGTAAATTGACGTTTGCGGTCGTTTGCATCCTAATTATACCCGCCCTAGACTTTATCCCCCGAATCATGCCGATTACATCACATGGCCACACCGACGTCGGATTCGTTCGCGAAGTGAATGAAGACTCGTTTCTGGTGGATGAGGAAAAGGGACTCTATGCCGTTGCGGACGGGGTAGGCGGTTTGCCGTTCGGGGCCTTGGCCAGTCGCTTGGCCATTCGCTTTTTTGGCTCCCTCGTGCAAGACTCCCAAAGCTGCGCCACCGAGGATGAGCTCCTCAAGGTGGCCAAGTCCGTTCATGAAAATATTATCGAACTGGGCGTCCTTGTGGGCGGGGAGAACGGGATCGGCACGACTTTCTCCGCCTTGCGCATCATCGACAACAAACTGCTCTACGCTCATGTTGGCGACTCTTCCATTTTCCTCAAGAACGGCAACGGGCTGACGAAGATATCAAAGAGCCATACCTTGGGTGACGAGCTTATCGACAAACACGGCCCGGAAGCGGCTGAGGATATGCCCGAGCACTATATGCACACCTTGACCCGGTGCATGGGACAGGACATCGATTTCGACGTCGATCTGGGGGAGCGAATCCTTGTTCCCGGCGACGTAATCCTGCTTTGCTCGGACGGCGTTACCAATATGGTCGAGACGGCCAAGATAGAAGAAATGCTCTCTTCAATGGATCCGGATGCCTTGGTGCAATCCCTCGTCGACCTTGCCAACCAGAATGGCGGGACCGACAACTCTACGGCCGTTTGCCTTAAGTTCACTTAACCGGCCGGGGTATCCTGCATGAGTGAGCGAAGCGCTCTTTTTCGCAAGAAACTGGAGGGGAACCCCGAGAATCATCTTTTCCGCTTCAGCCTGTCCCAAGCCCTCTTTGAGGAAGGCCGCTTGGCGGAATGTATGGATGAACTCGAGAACTGTCTCGCGGCCAAGCCGGACTGGATGATTGCCTCCCTCTTGCTTGGCAAAGCCAAGAAGGAGGCGGGACGGACGGAGGAGGCGGCGGTGGTTTTCGAGGAGACGGTCCGAATGGCCCGGGAACAGAATCACGAAGGTCCGGAGGAAGAAGCCCGCGCCCTCTTGACGGAATGTCGGGAGTCGAAACAATAGGTTCGCCGGATGTCCCGGCTTCTTCGAGCGCCCTTCCCGACCAGTCGGCGTCTGCCGGGGAGGCGGTGAAGTGAGCAACCTCTTCAAGAGCCTTTCGGTGGTGAGCGGGGTAACGAGCGTCTCGCGGGTTCTTGGCCTTCTGCGCGACGTTCTTTTCTTTTCCTGCTTCGGTTCATCCGCCATCGCATCGGCCTTTATTCTGGCCTTCACCCTCCCGAATCTTTTCCGGAGAATGCTCGGTGAGGGAACCCTCAGCTCGGCCTTTATCCCGGTTTATGCCGAGCAACTGCAAGGTGATGGCCTGCATCCAGCCCATCGAATCCTCAATCAGGTGCTCTCCCGGCTTGGTCTTTTTCTGCTTCTGCTCAGCCTGATCGTCAGCCTGACTTCCCTGTTTCTGCCCCCGAGTCTGAACCTTCCCGGCAAGTGGTTGAACGGAGCCTACCTTAATGCCCTCATCTTTCCCTATGTCCTTCTGATCTGTCTCTCGGCTATTCTGGTAGGAGCCCTCAACACCCACAGGGCGTTTTTCGCAGGAGCATTTTCTCCCGTCATCCTGAACCTTTGCATGATCGGATCCCTGATTCTGGGAAAGTGGTGGTTGGACCTGGACGGGATGGATTTGGCGACTTGCCTTTGCCTGGGCGTCTTGGCCGGCGGTCTTCTCCAGTTGGCCATGCCTTGGCTGCAACTGTCCAAGCTCAAAGGCTGGAACTGGAAGCCCGATCTTGAGGGGTCCGAACCCTTAAATCAGGTGAAGGCTCTTTTTTGGGTGGGTGCTTTCGGGGCTGCCGTGGCTCAGGTGAACGTTCTGGTTTCGCGGTTGCTGGCTTATTCCCTCGAAGACCAATCCGCCGTTCCCTATCTCTTCCTGTCCTCCCGGCTCATTGAGCTTCCCCTTGGGATTTTTGCGATTGCCATCTCGACCGTCCTGTTCCCTGAAATGGCGAGAAGCTCGGTCAGTTCCGATGAAAAGGGATTTGCCGGTCATTTTGCCCGTGGCTGGAGGCTCACGCTTGCCTTGACTCTCCCCGCCACCGTTGGCCTTGCGATGTTGGCGGAGCCGATCCTAAGCGTTCTTTTCCAGTGGGGCCGTTTCGGAGCGGGGGACGTGGCGCGCGCTTCGGAAGTTCTTGTCGTTGCCTCCGCCGCCTTGCCTTTTTACGCCCTCTGCTCCTACTTGATCAAGGTCTTCCATTCCCGCAGGCAAATGAAGCCCCCCCTCTGGGCCGGCATCCTCAGCCTGGCGGTCAACCTGGCTCTGAGCCTTCTGCTCATGGAACGGTATGGGGTTATCGGACTTGCCTGGGCCAACGTGGGAGCCGCCCTTTTCCAAGCTTTGCTGCTCCTTCTTCAGTTGAAGCCCTTTTCGTTGCGACAGTACCTCAAGCCTTCTCCCTTTTTTCTACACGCCACGCTTCTTGCTCCCGGAGCCATGGCGGGGGGGCTTTGGATGCTGCGGTCCGTGGTCGATTTCGATCCGACCCGGATGGGGAACCTGTTCACCCTGTGCCTCTTTATCCCCGCCGGCGTACTGATTCAGTTCGTCTTGCTTTTCATTTGCGGTTTGCCCGAGGCGAGGCAGCTTGGGAAAAGGCTTTGGAGCACCTCCTCAAAATGAAGCGGACACCTTTGGGCCGGAGCACGATTTCGTTGACAAATTGGACGTCTGGGGGAAGATTCCAGTATTGATGAGAACTAGAAACCGCTCGGGTTTTACCCTGATTGAATTGCTTATCGTCATCGTGATCATCGGCATCCTCGTGTCGATGAGCATTGCCGGTTTCGGTTGGTGGGCCGAAACGCAGGACAAGAAGACCGCCCAGAGCCAAGTTGAGGCCCTTCAGTTGGCCCTTGATCAATACAAGAGCGAGCTGGGCGGATTCCCCAAGACGGACCTTTTGGCCAATTCCGACGACGAAGAAGCCAGGGCCATTTTGCTCTTCCGGTGCCTGACGGGTTTTCTCGACCGGTTTGGGGAAGACGTGGACGTCGACCGTAGAGGTAAGAGCTTTTTGCCCAACAAGGATAATTTCGTCCTTGGCTCGCGGGAGGAGGGGGACCTCCGGTTGGTAACCCTCAGCCTCGAGCAAATGAGAGGAGCCCAGGCTCCGGAGGTCTTTCTGGTGGACCCTTGGAACAATCCCTACGTTTATGAGTTTCCCCGTCGAGACGGGCACAAGGGCTTCCTTCTTTTTTCCAAGGGTCCCGACGGTCAGGCATCCGAATTTGATTCCGAACTAACACAAACCCCGAAGAAGGAGGATATGGACATCGACAATTTTCCTCCTTCCGAGCCGGGCAAATGGTAACTCGACCCATATGAAAAGATCAACTCACCCATCCCGAGGCTTCACCTTGATTGAACTGCTGGTGGTCATTGCCATCATAGGCATCCTCATTGCCGTGGCCATCCCGACCTACACGGGCGTTGTGGACAAGGCCCGCATTGCGGATACCCGGGCGAGCTTCAGCAAGTGGGCAAGCGCCCTGAACAAATACCAGATGGACAAAGGCTATTTCCCTCCCTTTCTCCTTGAGGAGAGGGAAGGGATGCCGGTCATCCTTGGTCGGGACAACCAGCAGGAGCATAATTCCTTCATTGCCGCCCTCAAGGGAAGGATGTGGAACACCGATACCCAGCGATGGGCGAAGCTCGAGGGGGATCTTCTCAAGCAGAACAACAAGCGGGAAGATTATTGCGGCGAGCTGACGGAAGATGATTTCGGAGTGGATGGCTTTCTTGCAGACGCATGGGGAGGAACGAGCATTCACGTCCTCGTGGATGCCGATAACGACGACTTGATCGAGCTCGACGGCAATGCCCTCAACGACATCAAGGACGCCCTCCGCAACGACTACGATCGGGACGTCATCGACCGGGCCGAGGAAAAGATCAAGGTAATCCGCCAGAAAGTCGCGATCTACGTTCTCCACGACGAATCCGGTGAACTGGGGACCCGCAACGTTTTTTCCTGGGACATCCACAAGTACCTGGAGGCGGAGGAGTAAACCTCGAATCATTTGCCGTGATGCGATCATTCAAGAACAGGCAAAGGGGATTCACCCTCATCGAGTTACTGGTCGTACTCGTCGTCATGGGCCTGATGATGGGCCTGATAAGCTTTAGCCTGATCGGGGGCGGAGGGGCCGAACTGGGGGCCGCCCAGAGAGAACTGCTCGGTCTCGTTCAGCAGGCCCGGACCCGGGCCGCCCTCTCGGGGATGGAAACTCGGCTCATCGTCAATGCGGTCGAGACCGATCTCGAGAAATACCACCGCTACGTCGAGCTTGTAGTCAAGGATACCTGCGCAACCACCAACGAGACCAAGTGGCTGGTGATGGGGCAGGGCACTTACTTGAGCGATGGCGTATTCTTCGTCCCTGAGGACGAGTCCTTCTGTCAGGTCGCCGACGACTGGAGGGAGGACGCCTATACCGTCTGGAGCTATGCGGAGGACGACTTCGAGCTAGAGGACGTATTCAAGGGGGAGAGAAAGGTCGGGAGCGGGTCCAAATTCCGCTATTTGGCTTTCAACTCGATGGGGAGCGTCATTTATCCGTCCGCAGGCGGTGGAGCCAACTTGCAGAAACCTCCCAGGCTGGTTCTCTCCAACGGCAGCCTGAACCCTCTTTCCTCAGGCAAGCCGCTACGGTTCGACGACCCCAATTCCATTGCCGGCATCCTCATGCGCAGGTTTGGCGGATATGCGGTCCTGGATCTCGATGATTTCAAACAACCCTGACATGCAAGCCAAGATCCCACAAGCAAGCTCGAGAAAGACCTGCAAGGGGTTTACCCTTCTGGAGGTCGTCATTGCCTTGGCCGTTTTCGGGTTCCTGATCGGCGGACTCTTGGGTTTTCTCCCTTGGGGAGTCGAGGGCGTCGGCAAGGTTCGGCAGCAGAACGTGGCCTATGGCTTGGTCGACGGGGTCCAAGTGGAACTGGAGAGGATGGGCTTTAGCCTTGTGGAGAAGGGTACGACTCGTTGGACCAACCCTACCAACCCCCAAGAGTTGCCGCCTATGAACGTCCTGCTGGTGGCCAGAAAGGAAGGAGGCCAGGTCGAGTTCGAGAGGGTAATCGAGTCGGACGTGGAAAAGATGAACAACCCGGATGATAATGAGGAAGGCGCCACCCAGGAATCTTGGCAAAGCCTTTCCGGTGGAGCCAACGTTCCCTTCAACGAGTCCAACGGTTTCCCCATTTCCCTGATCGGTGTCGAGACCGTCCGGGATACCCTGCCTTATTCCCAGCGCTGGATCCCGGAGGGTGAGCGTTATTTCCTCATTAAGTGTACGCAGTATCCGATCGGTCATCGCCACCAGCACCATCCCAGCAACGGTTTTCTTGCTTTGCAAATCGACGTCCAGTGGCCGTACAAGGTGCCGGACCCTTCCAGGGGAACGGACGGTTTCAGGCGCGTGGCGGAGAGGTACCGCAGTCATTTCCGTTTCCCCCTCGCCATAACGAGGTAGTCGGATGGACGGTTCCCCCGGGGGAAGGATCAAGGCTTGGGTTCTGGCTGCGAGACCCAAGACGTTGGTCGCCTCAGTCGTTCCGGTTGCAGTCGGGGCTGGTTTGGCCTTTAGGGATACGGGTTCCTTTCCCGTCTTCCTTTTCATACTGGCCCTTCTTTTCTGCCTCCTGGTGCAAATCGGAACCAATTTCTCCAACGATTACTTCGATTATGGGCGCGGGGCCGATCATGATCGTTCTCTCGGGCCGGCTCGGGCGGTTGCATCCGGGATGATCGCACCGAGGGCGATGTTCGTCGTTTCGCTTTGCGTTCTCGCCCTTGCTTTTGGCGTCGGGGTCGTCTTGATGGAGATCTCGGAGACCGACCGTAGGCTCCTATGGGTCGGGGTTGCCAGCGTACTCTTTGCAATTGCCTACACCGGTGGCCCCTTGCCCTTGGCCTATAATGGATTGGGGGATCTTTTCGTAATCCTGTTTTTCGGCTTGGTGGCGGTCGGAACCACTCATTACGTTTTGGTCGCAGGGGTCGGCCAAGACTGGCGTCCCAATTGGGTGGTTCCCTTGGGGATCGGGTTTGCCGTCAACAACCTGCTGGTCGTAAACAACACCCGTGACTGCCCAGAAGACGGGAAAGTGGGGAAGAAAACCCTCGTGGTCTTGCTTGGACGAAGATCAGGCCTGATTCTCTACGGTCTGGGCTTAGTGGTTTCAACCTTGCTTTGTCCCTCTTTGGATCCGGACGTAAGCTTGGTGGTCTGGGTTTTCCCACTGGGGCTTTTCTGCCTCCTCAAGTTATCCAAGGCATCCACCCGGGAGGAATACGGTTTTGCCCTTCTGGCAACCTCGCTTGGGATTGTGGCCTATGGCTTTCTTGCCGTGCTGTCTCTGGTCGCCTGAAGCGACGCAAGAAGTTCAGGACTGGAGGATTTCGACCAGTTCGTCCTTGGTTTTCAATCCCACGATCGTTTCCGAAAGCGCGCCGCTCTTGTAGACCAGAAGGGTGGGTATCGACTGGACGCCATGTTCCTGGGCCAAGTCCGTATTCTCATCGACATTGACCTTGTAGATGCCGACCTGGTCACCCATTTCACCGGATATTTCCTCAAGGATCGGGGTGAGAGCCTTGCATGGACCGCACCAGGGGGCCCAGAAGTCGACCAAGACGGTTTTGTCTCCCGAGGAGACTACTTTATCAAAGCTTTCCTTGTTCAAGTTTACGAGTTCGCTCATTTCGATGCCGGTGAAGGTTGTGAAGGTTTGGGTTTCGGTTGTTCAGGATTTGAGGAAAAGGAGAACGAGGAGGGTAACGGCCCCCGCAAAAGTCAGAAAATCAATGACCATGAAGACGATGTTCGGTTTCTTCTTGGCTGGAGAACCGGGAGGACCTCCAGCTGCTCCGGGGGCGCCTGGAGGGCCTCCGGGCGGGGGTGGGCCTCCTACTGGACGGGCGCCTGGGGGTGGGAGGGGACCGCCGCCGGGGCCGGGCATGGCGGGAACTGCGCCGGGTGCTCCACCCGGAGGGGGCAAGCCGGGACCGGCCTTGGGTGCCTCAAGGGAAGGTTTCGTCCCTGCCGGCATAGCGGGTACGGGAGCAGGACCTGGGGCGGAAGGGCTTGCAGGCGCTTGAAGGGAAGGTGCTGGAGCCGGTCCTCCGGCAGGGGAGGGAACCGGGGCCGGTCCGGGTGCTGGGGCCGGTCCTCCGGCGGGGGCGGGAAGCGGAGCCGGTCCGGGTGCCGGCGCTGGAGCCGGCGTGGCTGTTGCTGCGGGAACCGGGGCAGGAGTAGGTGGGGCATCAGGCGAAGGTGCTGCGGGCGCGGGTGGCGTGCCGGCGCTTGGGTCCGTGCCGTCGGCGGGCTTTACTTTGGGGGCGAAAGGAGAACGCGTAACCCTGAACTTGGGGCTGGCTCCGTCTCCGGGCTTGGGGGGCTCTCCTTCCTTAGGGGTAAGTTTCAAGGAGGGCTTGGGCGGTTGAGGGGGGCTGGGATCTGTCATGACGAATAAAGGTAAAGGTTCGGGATTGAATGTCCGGGTTTGTTCGGCGCGACGGGAGCTCAGTCTTCGGGGGTGTTTTTGTTGATAAGGTCGGAGAGTTCCTCCCGGGAAGCCTCCTCGAGTGACTTGCCTTTGGAGGAAAGGTCCTCGAAAGTCTTGCAAAGGGTTTCGGTCATCTTGTCATGCGTGTCCTGAGATCCTCCAAGGATCGAGAACTTCTCGGCCTGCGTAATGCGTTTGTGGCCGTCCGAAGCATCCAGACCGAGGCCAAGGAGGTGAGCCGACGCCTTGGGTTCCCGGGCAGTCTGGTCATGATCTTGGTGTCTGTCGGTCATAGGTAAATTTATCTACGTAAACGGACGATAGTCAACACTATGAAGGAATATTCTTGCAGGAGCTAGAAGGAAAAAAGGCGGGCGCTGACGGATCCCTCCCACTCGTTTTCCTTGGAAGTCCCGGTTCTTTCGGAGAGGTGAAAAAACCAAATCCAGGAAGTGGAGGGCCTGAATTCAAGGGAAACTCTCCAGTAAGGCATCTTGGGTCGATCTCCCTGTAGCCTGAGGGCCCCGTGTACGGCCTTTCTTTCATTGATGCGGTGAGAGGCTAGGAACTGCCACTGGTCGCTCAGGGAGAGATAATTGAAGTAAGATAGCTCAAGCTGGTTGATTCTTCCGTCTCTCAAAACCGCGGTAATGCTGTTTCTCGTCGTCTCCCCGCGATCGAGATCAATTTTCGCCTCACCCCGGATTCCCAACCAGTTTGCGGGATTGAGCTGTAGTCCGGAATGGAAGTTCCTGGCAAGGTCGTCGCCACTTTCGTTTTCAAGCCAAAGGTCCTGGAAAATCTGCAGGCTAAGCAAGCTGCGGGTTCCTTGCCCGTCTCGGGTGAGGAGATGGTTTCCCCAGCCTACCCGTACTACCTCTTGGGGTTCCAAGTCGTCCGCCTCGATACTGTCGAGGAGATCGACCGGCCCCAAATTCAAGTCGATGATGGAGCGGTCGATTGCGGGAATGAGGGAGAGGTTCTCGGAATCAAGTCGGTTCAGCTTTCGATGGCTGAGCGAAAAATCCATGACGTGACGCAGGCCATTGATCCCCCAAGTCTCGTTTTGCAAGTCGTAATCCCCATGGGTAACGTAGTTGAGGTCATTGCCCCATTCCCCCCAAGTTCTTTGGGCATCGGGACCATCGAGCGAGTAATCCTGCAGGCGGTAGCTGAGAAAGGGGGTGTAGGTAAGGCCGTTTGCCAGCCTGATGGGCCGTTGAACCTGATAGCCCAAGTCGAGCTTTCTGGAACGCCGCAGGAGGCTGCCCGCATCGTCTTTTTCCCTGAAGCCGGCAAGCTCGAGGGAAAGGGTGTTGTAAAGATCGGGCTTGGGCCATGGAGTGGGGGCGAGGTCGAAACGAAGGGATGGAATTTGTTCGATCATTGCCTCGTGGTCGTTCCCCTGCCACCTGGTCATGAGCGATGCGGTCCAGTTGTCGGCCTCGTAGGCAAGCTCGCCAAAATGGTCGTTCCACTGGTGATCATTGAACCTATCCCTCTGAAAGTCCCGAAAGACCTCGGAGTCCTCCTGCCACTCGATTCGTCCTGCCAAGCGCCACCTTCGGTTGAAGCGATTGAGGCTGGAGGCATGCAGGTAGCCGCGACTTTCCTCGATCGCCGATCCCGTAAGGTCAAGACCGCGCTGGTTTCCCTGATCGTCGATCCATCCGGCTTCGAGGGAGCCTCTCCTGAAGCCTTCATCGAGTTCTTCTCTCCAGCTGAGCTTAGGGGCCAGGAATACCCCTCTCTCCTCGTAGGCGGTGATTTTGCCTTGCACGTCCATCGAATCCGAAACCCGATGGTTTCCCTCCATGCCGAGGTACCAGCCCAGACGGTCCCTATGACCGGCATGCAGACCGTAGCGGAAGGGGTTGCGCCCTATATTTCCGGAAAGCGAGGGCAATCCGGCAATTTTCCTGTTTCCGACCTTGAGCGAGACGGCCTTGCCCGTGAGGCGACTTTCATTCTGGTCAAAACTGAGTGACCCGAGTCCAAGGGAGGGCTCGAGGGGATGCCTTTGATGAAGAAAGACGGTAGCGTCCGAGCTGGTGATGATTCCGTTTTCCCTTTTCATCACCGAGCTTTCCATCGCCAACGGATAGTACCCGGCCTTGACGCCACGGGCTTCGAAGTCACCGTTTTGCAAGTTGATTTCGAGGGTTTGCGCCAGCAGGCGGAAAGTCCCGTTGGTCAGGATCACCCGGCCCTTGGCGAAGGCCTGAGTGCGGTTGCGGTCGTATTCGATCCGGTCGGCGCTCAGAAGCAGCTTGCCGGACGAAAGCCGTGCGTTGGGCAGGGCCACGAGCCTTTGTGTCTTCTCGTCGTAGAAGACTTCCTCCTCAGCCTCCAGAATAGTCTTGGGCTGGCTCGAGGATGATTCTTGGGGAATGGCCTGGGCATGCAGGTGGGCCAACTGGGCAAGAAAAAGGATCAGGCAGGCTAGGGTTCTCACTACCCGACTAAGATGAGAGGATGAGGTTCTTTAACAAGGAAGAAATGCCGATGGGCTGTTTTTCTTTGCTCTTCCACTCCTCGCCAGGAGGTATTATAAGGTCAGGAAGGCAATGATCATAAGCGAAAGGGAAATGGAAGAATGCCTGCTGGGCGAGACGGGGGACCCTCATTCTCGCCTTGGCGTTCACCCCCTTGGCGCTAAAAAAGGTCTGGTTGCCCGGGCCTTGGACCCGGGAGCCGATTCGATTCGGATCATCGATGTGCGGGACGATTCCTCCCAGTCGCTGGTCCGCTTGGACGAGAGGGGATTCTTCGAGGTTGCCCTGCCGGGCGAGTCGAAACCTTTTCCCTACCGTTTCGTGTCCCGCAGAGGAGGAGGGGAACATGAATGGGAAGACCCTTATTCCTTTCTTCCATCGGTCGGAAATGATGAGCTGAAGGGATTCAGCGAAGGAACGGACAGGCGTCCTTTTCTCAAGCTTGGTTCCATGCCCCGAACCTTGAATGGCGTGGAAGGAGTTTCCTTCGTCGTCTGGGCCCCTTCCGCGAGGAGCGTCCATCTCGTGGGAGATTTCAACAGCTGGAACTCGAGCTCCCTCCCCATGCGCTCCCTCGGTTCCTGCGGATGTCGCGAGCTTTTCGTGCCCAATGCCCGGGTCGGACAAAAGTACAAATTCAGGGTGCTCGGGGCGGATGGCGTCCTGAGGGAGAAGAGCGACCCCTTTGCCTTTAGGTGCGAATCGCCGCCAGGGAACGCCTCCATGGTATGCGACCGCGAACTTGTCGCCGACGGGATCGCCGGAGCCGCCTTGCTTCCCTCCGAAAACCCAAGGGAGGAGGCGCTTTCGATTTATGAGATGCATCTTGGTTCCTGGAAGTTTCACGAGCAGGAGAATCGCCCCTTGAGCTATTTGGAACTGGCCGATTGCCTACCCTCGTACCTCCTCGACATGGGTTTCTCGCACGTGGAGTTTCTTCCTCCCAGCGAATATCCCTTCGGTGCTTCCTGGGGCTATCAGGTAACGGGCTTCTACGCACCGACGCACAGGTATGGTTCGCCAAGCGAATTCAAGGTCCTGGTGGATGCATGCAAGGATGCGGGAATAGGAGTGATCGTCGATTGGGTACCCGCCCATTTCCCAGCCGACGAGTTCGCCCTCTCCCGGTTTGACGGGACTTGTCTTTTCGAGCATGAGGACCCAAGGCAGGGAAGGCATGCCGAATGGGACACGCTGATCTTCAATTACGGCAGGGCCGAAGTAAGAAGCTTTCTGATCGGAAGCGCCCTTGCCTGGATCGACCGTTTCGGCATTTCGGGCTTCCGGGTTGATGCGGTGGCATCCATGCTCTATCTGGACTATGGCCGCCAGGAGGGCGAATGGGTGCCTAACCGCATGGGTGGCAACCATAACCTTGAAGCCATCGAATTTATTCGCCAGTTAAATCAGGCCATTCACGAGGAATATCCTCAGGTGATCAGCATTGCCGAGGAGTCGACTGCTTTTCCTCAGATTACGCAGCCTCCCCACGTGGGCGGCCTGGGTTTCGACTTCAAGTGGAATATGGGCTGGATGCACGACGTACTCGGCTACTTCCGGGCTTCCCCCTGGGAGAGGTCGAAGCGCCATGACAACCTGACCTTTGGTGCAACCTACCAGTTCTCTGAGAACTTCGTGCAGGCTTTCTCCCACGACGAGGTGGTTCACGGGAAGGGTTCCTTGGCCAACAAGATGAACCTGCCCGAGCAATCCGAGCGACTGGCCAACCTAAGGGCCTTGATGGCCCTGCAATGGACTTGGCCGGGCAAGAAAACCCTCTTCATGGGTTGCGAGTTCGGGCAGTGGAAGGAGTGGGATTTCAATGCCCCTCTGGACTGGGCTCTCATGAATGCTCCCCTGCATGCGGGTCTCGTGAACCTCATCCGGGACCTCAACCGCAACTATTCTTCTCATCCCGGTTGGGCGAAATCCGATCACCAGTCGGACAAATTCAGTTGGGTGGACTGCAACGACAGGGATCGGCAGACCCTATCCTTTCTCAGGCTCGGAGAGGAGACCGGGGAAACCCTTCTGGTGGCCTGCAACTTCTCGGACCGGCTCGTCCACAGGGATTGGGGTTGCCCTCATCCCGGCGGCTGGAAGGTTCTTCTTGATACCGATTCACCGCACTATGGCGGAGAGGGATCGGCCGGAGGGACGGTTTTTTCTTCCCTCGCCAACCCCTGCGACGGTCACCCCCAAAGCCTTTCCTTTTCGGTGGGCCGGTGGAGCGTGCGAATCCTTTGCCCGGGGTAAGGGAGACTCAGGGCAAGAGCGTTGGGCCGGCGAGAAAAGGTTACCCAGGAGGAGCGGATCGGCGACCGGCCACGACCCGAACCCCTTCCCGGAAGATCATCCTTCGCCTCAGGGAACCGTTCGACTCATACTCGCTATAGGTTCCATTGCCTTCTTCAACCCCGGATTCCGGGCAAACTGCTCCATTCGGCTTCCAGACCTGCATGCGAACCAGTTTGCCTTCCCGACTGAAGGAAACCTGCTCGATCAAGCCTCCCGGATAATAAGTCTTCCATTCGCCGTCGACCTCACCGTTGAGGGTTTGCCCAACCGTCTTGGGCTTGCCGTCGGGATACCACTCTTCGAAGGAACCTTCCATCAGGTCGTTTTTCCACTCGATTTCGGAAGCCTTGGCCCCATTGTCATGCCAATTCATCCACAGCCCTTGCCTTTGCCCATCCTCCAGACGACCCAAGGTCTCGAGGTCGCCCCCGTCTCCGGTTGCCTTGACCCACCCGGTGAATGGTTTTTGATCAGCGTCCACGAATAGCATGATCATTCCGTACATCCGTTTGCGGGTAAGCTTTTCGATGGAGGAGGCCTTGCTGACCACATCCTCGAAAGTCTTGGAATCCCTCAAGTCGGGAGAGCATCCCGGGGCGAGAGGGAGCAACGCGAGAAGGGGGAGTAGCGCCACAAATATGGCTGGAGGAGCCTGCTTATTCAAAATCGCAATAATTATTCAATTTGAGGGGAAAACTCTTTTGACGTAAGCGAACCCTTTTTGATTCTCTAAATCAACCTTTCTTTGTTTTTGAAAATCCCCCCTTCATTTTGTCTTCTATCCCTAGTCGGCATACTTATCTTTTCCTAAGGTGCCTTGCGGATAGCTTGTTTTGGCTACTCTTGGCTTCGCTGGCCTCCCTCGAACTGGCCCAGGCCTTTCACGGCTATGTATTCAAGGCGGCGGGCTTCAGCCGGGATCTTCTTGATTTGTCCGTTTTCAACCCATTTGGATTCGGCGACAACCAAGTGCTCCTGCTGGTTTTGATCCTGGCTGCGGTTGTTTCGGTGCTCCCGATCCGCCTCGCTTTGCGCAAGCCGATTGGCGAGGTTTTGGGCTGAGCGCATGGGGCGGGCAATCTTATTTCGCAAAGGAAGAAGGAAGTAATGATGTTGCCGTCTTCGCCCGAAGGAATTTCATAGCACGACATGATTTTCATTAAGGAGGTGAGCTTGGCCTACGGTCACAAGAAGCTTTTCGAGGAGGTTTCGGAAACGATTTCTCCCCGCGACCGCATTGCTCTGGTGGGTTCCAACGGTTCGGGCAAAACAACCCTCCTGAGGATGCTGATGGGGGATGAAACCCCCGATAGCGGCATGATCGAGAAGCCCGACTACGCCACCGTGGGCTATTTGCCCCAGGACGGCATTTCGGTTGCCGGTCACTCCTTGAGGGAGGAGTCCGGCAAGGCCTTTGCCGACGTGGCGGCGCTCAAGGAGAAGCTCGATGATGCCGAGGTCAAGCTTGGCGAGATGGATCCCGACACGGAGGAATTTTACGACCTGATCGACCTGATGGGATCATGGGAAGAGCAACTGGCTTCCTTCGAGCCCGAGAAAATGAATGCCAGGATTGAGAAAATCATGATGGGCATGGGCTTCTCCCTGGCGGACGTCGATCGTCAACTGGAGGAATTTTCGGGGGGCTGGCAAATGAGGATCGCCCTGGGCAAGCTTCTCCTACAATCCCCTTCTCTTCTCATCCTGGATGAGCCTACCAATCACCTCGACGTGGTTTCCCAGCACTGGCTGGAGAATTACCTCAAGAGCTACCAGGGGGCCATCCTCGTGATCTCGCACGATCGGGCCTTTCTGGAGACGGTCACCGAGCGGACCCTCGAGCTAAAGATGGGCGCCCTCAACAGCTATAAGGGCAACTACGGGTTTTACCTGCGCGAAAGTGCCGCCCGCAAGGAGAGGCAACGCAAGGCCTACGTCAACCAGAAGAAGGAGATCCAGAAGGAGAAGGAGTTCATCAACCGCTTCCGGTCCAACGTCAAGAAGGCGGCCATGGTGCAAAGCCGGATCAAGGCCCTGGAGAAGATGGAGCTGGTCAAGCCCGAGGCGGAAGAGAAAAAGATCTACTTCCGGTTTCCTCCCTCGCCACCCGCGAGTCAGAAGGTCGTGGAGATTGAGAACCTGTCCAAGTCCTATGACGACCTGGAGGTGTTTAAGGGGCTGGACCTAAGGATCGAGAAGGGCGACCGCATTGCCGTGGTCGGAGTCAATGGAGCTGGGAAGTCGACCCTGGCTCGGATCCTGGCCGGGGTCGAACCCTTTCAGGAGGGGGCAAGGGAGGTGGGCGTCAATACGGTGATCGGCTACTTCGCCCAGCACCAGGCGGAGGAACTGAATCCCGCCAACGACGTTCTCACGGAAGTCGAGGAAGTCCTCAGCGACAACCCTGATGCCAATCCCCGGGGCGCCCTCGGGGCCTTGCTTTTTAGCGGCAACGACGTTTTCAAGAAGACCTCCGTCCTTTCGGGCGGGGAGAGAAACCGCGTGGCCTTGGCCAAACTGCTCATGAAGCCCTGCAATTTTCTCATCATGGACGAGCCGACCAACCACCTCGACATTCGAAGCAAGGAGGTTCTCCAGGAAGCCTTGAACCTTTTCGAGGGAACCGCCCTGATCGTAAGCCACGACCGCTCTTTCCTTGATGGAGTGGTGACCAAGGTGCTGGAGGTATCATCGAGCAAGGCCAGGATGCTGACCTGCAACGTTACCGAATATATGCAGAGACTGGACGAGGAAGAGGCTTGAAATCGCAGAGGATCGGGTAAATTCTCGACGCAACCCCATGGCCAAGCTCTATTTCCATTATTCATCGATGAACGCAGGCAAGTCCACCGCCCTCCTGCAGGCGAATCACAATTATGGTGAGCGGGGGATGGCCACGGTACTCTTCACGGCAAAGCTGGATGACCGGGAAGGGGTGGGGGTAATCCGATCGAGGATTGGCATCGACCACCAAGCCCTCGTCTTTGCGGAGGAAGACGACTTGCTGAAGATGGCGCGAAGGGAAAGGGAGCGCGGTCCGGTCGACTGCATCCTGATCGATGAGGCCCAGTTCCTTACCAAGGAACAAGTCGGGCAACTGGCCAATTTGGTGGATTCGGAGGGAATCCCCGTGCTCGCCTATGGGTTGCGGACCGATTTTCTGGGGGAGACTTTCGAGGGAAGCCGCTACCTCATGGCCTGGGCGGACGAGATCAAGGAGATCAAGACGATTTGCCACTGCGGGAAGAAGGCGACCATGAACGCCCGCATCGATGCCACCGGCAAGATGGAGACGGAAGGAGCCCAGATCGAGATTGGAGGCAACGAGCGTTACGTCTCGCTTTGCCGCAGTTGCTACTCCAAGGGAAACACCGGCCCGGCCCTTTCCTGAACGCCGCGATCCTCGACGGCGAATTTGACGTCCCGCAAAAACCCATTCAGAATACTTTTCCATGAAACCCTCGACCCGTCTTCTTTTTCTGCTCATCTTCGCTCTTCCTCTTTCCCTTTCCTTCGGCCAAGTGCAGATCCACGAATGGACGAACAAGGCGGGACGGACCATCAAGGCCAAGTTCGTGCGGAGCGATGCCGAGACGGTCACGATTTTTCTCAACGGCCGTAATTTCGTTCTGAAACTGGCTGACCTCAGCGAGGAGTCTCAGGCACAGGCTCGCAAGCTTTCCGCTCCCTCGGTTCCTCCCCTTGTCCCGGTTGCTCCCGCCCCCGAGACTTCCCCGCCCGCCGGGCAAAGCCCCGGTTCCTCAGCGACCAAGCCCTCGTCCAAACCCATTGGGCAGGGAGGCAAGACCGTCCTGCCCGTCCTCGGTTCGGGCAAGTGGGCCCAGTTCCATTCCGTCCTCGAGACCTCCACCCACGACGTGGCCCTTCATGGCAACGGGACTTTCCACCTCTATTTGAAGGACGGGAGCGAAAACCTCCTCAACGGTCGTCCCATCATCCTCCAGTTCAACCACGGGTACTACTCCAAGCCTCACCCCAAGGGATCGACCTATGCCTATCACGTCACGAGGAGCGACTACCATTATTACTACCGCAAGATCACGGGCTTCGAGAACCCTCCCGAGCCCTCCGAGAAACTCGGGCGGATGAAACTGGTGGCCAAGCTCGAGGATGGGGTCAGCATGGAAATCGGCTTTGAGGCCAGCTCCAGGCGGATTGCCATCTGGGGAAAGGCGGAGGACCCTTCCGGGGTCGAGCACCCGACGATCATCGCGCTTAGGCTGGCGGTCCCCGATTCCATTGAGGTCAAGGATGGCGATGGCCTTGCTCAATGGGAATCCATCGTCGACGATACGGCCCTCGACGTGGTTTCCAGTTCCGGGGCCAAGGAAAGGATTCCCTACTTGGAGAAATGGATAGACGCAAAAAAGAAGCTTAGTTTCTCGAAGGGCATCCAGTCGGCCCTTACCACGGGCAAGCTTCTCGGTCGCAGGAAATTGACGGTGGCTCCAAAGTCACTGCGGGATTCCGCCCTTCACGTCGGCAGTTACTCCGGGGTTTTCCCTTTCCAGCATTACCGCTATTACTACCAAGATCGGGAAGGGGGCGAGATCGACAAGAACCGTCGCCTCGAGATCGAGATCAAGTAGGCGCGGCCGGCAGCTCTAGTGGAGGACCACCTTTAGGAGCAGGAACCCGCCCACCAGCAGGACCCCGAAGGCGAGGGCGAACTTGTTGAAATGCCGGTCGATCTTCTCCTTCATTGGCTCGCCGAATTTCGAGATGAGGATGGCGACCAGAAAAAAACGAGCCGAGCGGCTGACTGCGGAAGCAAGGAGGAAGGGAATCAAGGCCATGCCCATGACCCCGCTGGCAACGGTAAAAACCTTGTAGGGGATGGGCGTGAACCCGGCCAGAAAGACGATATACCAACCCCATTCCTCGTACCACCCCGAGATTTTTTCGAATTTTTCCGGGGTGAAGCCGGGCACGAAATCATAGAAGAATCCTTCCAGCGCCTCCCAGCCGTAGAACCCGATTGCGTATCCGGCCAGGCCTCCGAGGACCGAGGCGATGGAGCAAATGAGGGCAAACTTCAAAGCCTTGCGGATGGCTCCCAGGCAGAGGGGAATGAGCAGGACGTCGGGGGGAATTGGAAAGAAGCTGGCCTCGGAGAAGGAAATCAGGCCGAGCCACCAGGAGGAAGTTTTCCTCTCGGCTAGGGAGAGGGTCCAGTCATAGATCCTTCTGAGCGGATTCCTCGATTTCGTCTTCACTCGTAAACCGATGGCTTGAGCGACCCGACGAAGGGCAGTTGGCGGTACTGGCCGGCATAGTCAAGCCCGTACCCGACCACGAATTCATCGGGGATCGAAAAGCCGGACCAGTCGGCCTTGAAATCATTTTGACGTCGCTCGGGCTTGTCCAGAAAGACGCAGGAGTGCACCGATTCCGGATCCCTTGCGAGGACCTCGTCGTGGACGCGCTTCATGGTGTTGCCCGTGTCGAGGATGTCGTCGACGAGGAGTACGTGCCTGCCCCCGACTTCCGACTTGAGGGAACTCAGTATGCGGGGAGCGGTCTCGGGATCGGTGGAGTCGCCGTAGCTCGAGACCCGGATGCAGTCGAGCCGAAGCGGGATGGAGAGGTTGCGTATGAGATCGGCCGTGAAGACGATGGCTCCATCCAGCAGGGTGACGAGAAGGATTTCCTTGCCCTCGTAGTGGCGGTCGATTTCCAGTCCAAGCTCGGAAATGCGCCGGCTGATTTGCTCCTCCGTGAGAAGGATCTGCTTGAGGTCGTTTTTCAAGGGAGTCGTTCGAGTAACTGGTTGATGCTTGACTGGGCGGAAGAGGCGTAGCCTCCGCCGAAAAGGTTGAAGTGATTGAGCTCGTGGTAGAGGTTGTAGAGAATCTTGCGGATCTTGAACCCGGGGTCGAGAGGATAAACTTCCTCATAGGCTTGGTGAAAGGCTGGGGAGAATCCTCCGAACATATGGGTGAAGGCCAGATCGGTCTCCCGGTCTCCATAGTAACTGGCCGGGTCGAAGACGAAGGGGTCTCCCCTTTGATCGGAAGATGCGTTTCCTCCCCACAGGTCACCGTGAAGGAGGGAGGGGGATGGTGAGTAGCCGACGAAAAAGGCGGAAAGATTTTCCATCAAGTCTGAGGCGCCGTGGAAGGATTGCCCCTTTGCCTTGGCGAGAGAAAATTGGTGGTCCAGTCGGTGGTCGCGGTAGAAGTCCGGCCAATTTTCGCCGGGCGGATTGGGTTGGGGGGTAGCCCCGATGCAGTTGTCCCGTTTCCAGCCGAAGTAAGGTTGCCTGATCTGGTGCAGACGGGCCAGTTGCCTTCCCAGGTCGCGCTGACTGGAAGGGGAGGGCGAACCTTCCTCAATATAGGATAGAGCTAGGAAGGAAGCTTGAGCGGTCTTCCCGAAGGCGATGACTCCCGGTACCCGAACGGTTGAAGTTGCCTCTATTTCAAGAAGGGCTTCCGCCTCCGCCTCGAAGTAGTCGAGGAAATCGAGGTCGTTTTGCTTGAGGAAGAAGGAACGGCCGTCTTCTCCGTTGATCCTGCTGGCCCGGCTGATGCAGCCGCCGCCGATTGAGGCGGATCCGGTGGGGCGGAAGGGGGAGCCGGTGGCTCGGGAAATCGCCTCGGCGACGCTGGGGAAGGAGGAAGAAGTGGGCAAAGCGCTCGGGATTAGGGGGCGAGCCCCCGCTCGAGCTCGTCCAGAAGTCGGTCGCAACCGTCCTCCAGCAGGTCGAGAACCTTTTCGAAACCCGAGGCCCCGCCGTAGTAGGGGTCGGGCACTTCCCGCGTATCCCCGGAGACGTAGGAGCAGAAAGGCTTGATCTTTGAGGCGAGCGCGGGGCTTGGGGCGAGGGAAGAAAGCTCCGAAAAGTTGAAGTCGTCCATGGTGAGCAACAGGTCGGCCTTCTCGAAGTCTTCGCTAGTGGCCTTGCGGGCGGTCCCGCCTATGGGCAGGTTGCGGGCCTGGGCCGCCTTGCGCATGCGTGGATCGGGGGGGTTGCCGTGATGCTGGCCGATGGTTCCTGCCGAGTCGCAGGTTATCTTCCCGTCGAGGTTTCTTTTCTCGAGCAGTTTTCGGAAGGTTGCCTCCGCGGCCGGCGAGCGACAGATGTTTCCCCAACAAACGAAAACGATATGCATCCGATCTATCTACTGCCCCGCCTTCCTCGATTCAAGGCTGAACCTTTGCAGTCCTGCTTATCTTGACTCGGGCGACTTGGTCCTCGTTAATGGGGGACAGTGAGTAGAAGCATTGCCATCTTGGGCTGCGGGTACCTGGGAAGGTTTCTTGCAGAACGTTCCCTGGCCAAGGGCTGGACCGTATCGGCCCTTACCAGGAATCCCCGTACCGCGGAAGCCCTCCGGGCGAACGGCGTCCGGAAAGTCGTTGAAGACAGACTGGAGGGCTCGGGTTGGCACGCCCGTTTCGATCCTTGCTTCGACTACGTCGTAAACTGCGTGGGAGCGGCCAGTCGGGATCTGGGGGGTTACCGCCAATCCTATGCCGAGGGTCAGGAGTCGATCCGCAAATGGTTGACCGAAGGCAAGGTCGGAACCCTGCTTTTCACCAGCAGCATCTCGGTCTATCCGCAAACCGGCGGGCAAGTGGTGGACGAATCCTGTTCCACCGAGGGAGTGTCCGAGCGGGGAGCGCTCCTCCTCCAGGCGGAGCGGACTTGCCTTTCGCCCTCGCCGGCGATCGGCAGGAGCTTCGTTCTGCGTCTGGCCGGGCTTTACGGTCCCGGCCGTCACCTGCTGGTCGACAAGGTGAAGAGGGGTGAAGCCTTGACCGGCAACTCGGGGCGGAACCTGAACCTGGTTCGTATCGAGGATGCGGCGGGAGCCGTCATTGCCTGCCTTGGGGCGGATGCAAGTAAGGCAGGCGGAATCTACAACGTTTCGGACGGCAAGCCCGCCTCGCGAGGGGCGATCGTTTCTTGGCTGGCCGGGAAACTGGGGGTGAAGGAATCGCCTTTCCTGGAGAACGATCCTCCCGGGGCGCCCGACCGGAGGGTTTCCATCGATGCCATTAGGAGGGACCTGAAATGGGAACCCGAGTATAATTCCTTTGAAAAAGGGTACGAATCGATATTAGCCTAGTAGCGAACCCGAAGAACTTTCAACTCAAACAAGGAAAAATCATGGTAGGCGTAGGAAAACTTCTCAAGCAGGCTCAGAAAATGCAGCAAAAGATGGAGGAGGCTCAGGCTCTCCTCGCGGAGGAAACGATAGAGGTTTCGGGAGGTGGTGGAGCGGTCTCCATAACCGTCTCGGGCCTGGGCGAGTTCAAGGACTTGAAGCTCGACCCCGAGTTCCTCAAGGAAGATGCGGAATTCGTATCCGAGGCCATCCTGCAGGCTATCGTCGATGCGTCCGAGCAGGCCAAGAAGAAAAACGACGAGGCCATGAGCGGTCTCACGGGCGGCATGCAGATGCCCGGTCTTTTCTAGGCGGACAGGTCCTTGACCCCGCATTACGAGCAGTTGATTCAAATCCTCAAGGGGTTGCCCGGCCTGGGCTATCGCTCGGCCGAACGCATAGCCCTGAGCCTCTTGGTTGAGAAGACCGAGCAAGCCCAGGCCCTGGTCGATTCCCTGGTCAAGGCCTCGGAGGAGATTGGCCCTTGCCCTTCCTGTGGAAACCTGACCGAGTCGGAGGCCTGCGAGGTATGCCTTTCCCGTGAGCGCGATGATTCGATGGTTTGCGTGGTGGAGAGCGTGCCGGATCTGTTTGCCATGGAACGCTCGGGGGCCTACCGGGGGAAGTACCAGGTGCTTCACGGAAAGCTTTCACCCATCCGGGGCATCGGCCCCGACCGGCTCAACCTGGATTCGCTCAAGGGAAAAATCGAGAGCGGGCGGGTGAGCGAGGTCATCCTCGCCTTGGGAAACGACATGGAGGGGGAGGCGACCTGCCACTACCTCAAGGAAGTCGTAATTGGAGACCATCCCATCAAGGTTTCGAGGATCGGCTTCGGGTTGCCCAGCGGGGGCAACGTGACCTTTGCCGATGAAGTGACCCTCCGCAGCGCTCTGGAGGGACGGACGGATCTCGACGCCGGTTAGGCTTGGTTGCTCAGAAAACCGAGTCGAGAGGGTCGATGGCCTTGTCGCGGTCGAAGGCAGACCAAGCTCCCGTCAGGTATTTGTAGATTCTCGGACCGGTGGCGGAACTGAAGTCGAAGTAGAGCCAGTTGTTGTCGTCCCCAGACCAGATGAAGGCGTTGGAGAAGGTGCCCTGCTCGAGCCAGATCCATTCCAGTTGCGGGGACCAGATCCAGAGCGAGCCGTCGAACTGAGGTTGGGGGTAGATCCATCCCAGGTTGAAGTGGTAGCACCATCCGTTGTCGGCCTGGTAGAAATAGCCCAGCCAATTGCTGACGTACCAGCTGGCGATCGCCTCGGTGGCGCTGATCGAGTCCTTGAGCTTATTGGGCAACTGAACGAAAGTGGCCGTGACGTTGAGATCCTGAGTGAGGGTCAGGGTAATGGAGGACGCATTGGATTCGGAGATGCTCGTCCCGCTCCATCCCGAGAAGGCGTTTCCGGTCAACGCGGAAGCCGACAGCGTCACTTGGCTCCCATGCTGGTAGGTGCCCGCCCCGGAAGCGAAACCTTGTCCCGAGACGTTGGTTGTGACGACGTAGGAACTTACGGCAAAGGTTGCGGTGAGGTTGGCGTCCTGGGTGACGGTGACCGAAGTGGTGGCGGCAAATGGGTTGGCGAAGGTAAGGTTTCCGTCCCATTTGACGAAGGAATAGCCGCTGACCGGGCTTGCGGAAATCTGGGCGGTGGCGCCGTAGGCAAAGCTTCCGGAACCGGTTGCGCTCCCACCCGCCCCGGCGCTTACCGTGAGCAGGTGACTGACTCCCTGGAAGTTCGCCGTGAGGTTCAGGTCCTGGCTGACGGTTACCGTGGTGGTCGAGGCATTGGCATCGGCAACGGTCCCGCCGGTCCAATTCTGGAAAACGTAGCCGGCAATGGGAGTTGCGGAAATTTGCACGACTTGGTTCGCAAGGTAGGCTCCTCCTCCAGACAGGCCGGAGGCCGAGTTGCCGGGGCTCGCGGTAAGTTGCAGAACGAAGCTTCCGAACGGAATCTGGGCAAAGCCGGCCTGAACACTATGGTCTCCGGAAATCGTCAGGGTGGTGGTGGATGCATTGGAATCGGCAAGGCTAGAGCCCGTCCAGCCCGTGAAGTAGTATCCTGCATCCGGGGTCGCGACGAGGGTGACCTGGCTCCCGAAGCTATGGGAGGTTCCCGCCGGGGCGTTCGATACCGTTCCTCCTGCGCCTGCGGTCAGGTTCAAGTCGTAGGACAAGGGGGAAAAGTTGGCCTGCACGGATAGGTTGCCATCGATGCGAACGGTGGTTGAGGCGCTGGACGGACTGGAGATCCCGCTGCCCGACTGGGTCCACGAGGCAAAGGCATACCCTGAGTCGGGGGTCGCCACGATGGAGACGTTGGTGTCGTAGGGGTAGGTGCCTGAGGCGCTGTTGACGGACCCGCCGCTCCCGGCGGTTGCGGTCAGCACGTAGTTGATGGGAACAAAGGAAGCGACGGCGCTCTGGATGCCGGTGATGGTAACGTTGGTGTCCTTGGCATTGAGGTCGGTGATGCCGGCGCCGGACCAGGAAGAAAAGGCGTAACCCGTGCTTGGAGTGGCCGAGATCGCGACGACCGAGCCATGGGAGTAGGACTGCGAGAGCCCCGTCGGCACCGTTCCACCCGAATTGGCGGAAATGGTGAAGGCATGGGACTGAAGGGTGAAGTTCGCCGTGACCGAAAGGTCGGAGGAGGCGTTGAACTCGTAGGGGTTGGCGGAGCTCAGGACCGAGCCGCCGGACGACCAGTTGGCAAAGGCGTAACCGGTTGCGGGCGTCGCTTGGAGCGTAACCGTTGCCCCCTGGTTGTATTGACCGGCGCCGGTCGAGCTGCCGGAAGCGGTGGGGAAGGAATCGGTAGTTACGTTGAGGGAAGGCCATGCCCCCGTTCGGGCCGTATCCCTCTGGAACTGGGGCCAGTCCGAGTCGGCGATCCCGGTTCCTACGCCCACGGCGTAGAGTTTGTTGTCGTAGGAGCCGAAGTATAGGGTGCCGTTGGAATCGAGGGCGAGGGATGAGTCGACCAGGCCGCCGATGGTAAAGGGAGGGTTGGTGCCGTTGGTATCCCATGCCTTGGTTCCGTTCGAGTCGAAGGCAAAGAGATGGTTTGATCCTCCTCCGGTATAGGCAACGACGTAGACCCTGCCGCTGGAGTCGACTGCGGGAGAACTGTAGAAGACGTCGCCGATCAGGGTTTCCCAGTTGGCGATGCCCGTGATGGTGTCGATGGAACGGAGATAACCGTCCCGGGAAACGAAGAATGCCTCGTTTGAAAGGCCGAGCACGGGAGATGCATCGACGCGGTCGCCGGTTTGCAGCTTCCAGTTCAGGGAAGCGTTGGTCTCATTGTCCGCGATCGAATAGCAGTAGCCGTTTCCGCTTCCGAAATAGACGTTTCCCGAGAGATCGAGGGAAGGGGAGGAAAGGATCGACTTGTTGGTGTCGGCAACGTCGTCCACGAGGTAGGTCCACTTTTCCGTGCCGTCCGGGTTGACCGCATGAAAGGTCCCGTTCTCGTCCCCAAAATAAACCGTGCCGTCTCGCCCGATGGCTGCGGATGAGGAAATGGGTTGTCCCGCAAAGTATTCCCAGAGCTTGGCTCCGCTCGAATTCAACGCGTAGAAAAAGTAATCCTTTGACCCAACGTAAATCCGCCCGTCCGAGCCGACGGCCGGGCCTGCGATTACGCTGCTGCTGGTGTTGAAGTCCCAGAGCTTGGATCCGTCGGAGGGATTG